>Ga0334722_10001391_pt1 | contig 30420 bp, 22 predicted proteins | sample C3_bottom_MG_FD_207210 | JGI IMG/M metagenome (GOLD analysis project Ga0334722, IMG submission 207210) | Sediment microbial communities from Yellowstone Lake, YNP, Wyoming, USA - C3_bottom | ecosystem: Environmental > Aquatic > Freshwater > Lake > Sediment | place: USA: Wyoming | collected... | reverse complement strand
GAGCCTTGTCCACGAAATTCTTATTCGAGAGCTTCTTGGAAAACACCTCGATGTCCTTCGATAACTTGGCGATCTCTTTCTGAAGCCGGTCGCGCTCCTGGGTCAGGTCGAGGATTCCTTCGAGCGGCACATAGACCTCTGCTCCCTTGATCACCGCCGTGGCAACGTTCGTCGGCTTCTCCTCGGCAACGCCGATGCGAAGCTCTTTGATCCTCGCCAGGGTCTTCGCGTATCCTGCGCTCGCCTCAAGGTGCTCGCCGAGCTCCCTGTTCTCCACCTTTACGATCACCGTGATCTGCATGGACGGCGCAATGTTCATCTCGCCGCGGATATTCCTGATCGCCAGGATCAGGTCCATCACCATCTGCATGTCCCGCTCGATCGCTGCGTTGACAAGCTTCTCATCAGCAACGGGGAAAGACGCCACCATGACCGATTCGATGGCGCCCTTGCCCTCCTGGACCCCGGACCCTGAACCCTGAGCCCTGACCCCTTCCGGCAGGTTCTGCCATATCTCCTCCGTGATGAACGGCATGATCGGATGGAGCAGCCGGAGCGCGGTCTCGAGCACGTGGGCCAGCACCGTCTGCGTGGCCCTCCGCTGCGCAGCGCCAAGATCGCCCATCAGTGCCGGCTTGGAAAGCTCCAGATACCAGTCACAGTACTCGTGCCAGGTGAAATGATAGAGCGCCGAGGCGACGTCGTTGAACCGGTAATCGGCGAGCGCAGCGTCAACGTCTTTGACGACCGAATTGAGGCGCGAGAGTATCCACTTGTCGGCGAGGGAGGAGTGAGGCGTCAGGAGTTCGGAGGTCGGAGCGAATCCTTCTTCCAGGTTCATCATGACGAAGCGGCTGGCGTTCCAGATCTTGTTCGCGAAGTTCCGGTAGCCCTCGATCCGCTCCGGCGCAAGCTTGATGTCCCTGCCCTGGGCTGCGAACGCCGTGAGCGTGAAACGGAAAGCGTCGGTGCCGTACTGATCGATCATAACGAGCGGGTCGATGACATTGCCCTTGGACTTGCTCATTTTCTGGCCTTCGGTATCGCGCACGAGCGCGTGGATGTAGACATGCTTGAACGGCACCTCGCGCTTGAAATGGATCCCCATCATGATCATCCGGGCGACCCAGAAGAAGATGATGTCAAAGCTCGTGATCAGCACCGAGGTGGGATAGTAGACGGACAGCTCCTTGGTCTGGTCCGGCCAGCCCAGCGTCGAGAACGGCCAGAGGGCTGATGAGAACCAGGTGTCGAGCACGTCCGTTTCCTGCCTGATGTTCGTGCTCTTGCATTTTTCGCAGGAGGCGGCATCAATGCGGCTGACGGAAATATGGCCGCAGTCGTCGCAGAACCAGGCGGGGATGCGATGGCCCCACCAGATCTGGCGCGAGATGCACCAGTCCTTGATGTTGCGCATCCATTCGAAATAGGTGTTCTCCCACCCCTTGGGATAGAATTGAACGCGGCCGTCCTCGACGACCTTGATCGCCGGCTCGGCAAGCGGGCCGGTCCTGACGAACCATTGGGGCGAGAGATAGGGCTCCACCACAGACCTGCACCGGTAGCATTTGCCTATGGAATGGGCGTGGTCGTCGGTCTTGATGAGCTTGCCCTGTTCGGAAAGCAATTCGACAACGATGCCGCGCGCCTTTTTTGCCGGCTTCCCGGAGACGAGCTTCAGCACTTCGGGCAGCACGTCGGGGATGTCGGAAAGGACCTGGGCCTTGTCGTCAAGCATCTTGATGCGCGCCAGTTCCGGCTTCTGGCGCTGGCCGGCCTCGTAGTCGTTGAAATCGTGGGCAGGCGTCACCTTGACCGCGCCCGTGCCGAATTCCAGGTCCACCAGGATCGCATCCCCGACGATCGGGATCTTCCGGCTCGTGAGGGGCAGGTCGACGGTCTTTCCGATGAGATCCTTGTACCGCGGATCGAGCGGGTGCACGGCGACGGCCGTGTCGCCCAGCATGGTCTCAGGCCGCGTGGTGGCCACCGTGAGGCGGATGTTGTGGTCGTGGCTCAGGGGATAGGCGAGATGGTACAGCTTGCCCTTCTCGTCCTCATGCTCCACTTCGATGTCGGAAAGCGCGGTGTGGCAGCGCGGGCACCAGTTGATGAGCCGCTCGCCGCGGTAGATGAGCCCTTCTTCGTAGAGCGTCACAAATACCTCGCGCACGGCGCGCGACAGACCTTCGTCCATGGTGAAACGTTCGCGCTCCCAGTCGCAGGACGCGCCCATCCGCTTCAGCTGGTTAATGATCCTGTTGCCGTATTCCTTTTTCCATTCCCAGACCTTTTCGACGAACTTTTCCCTGCCCATGGCATGGCGGTCCACATTCTCCTTGGCAAGCTGGCGTTCTACCACATTCTGGGTTGCAATGCCCGCATGGTCCGTGCCGGGCACCCACAAGGTGTTCCTGCCGCTCATGCGCATCCAGCGCACCAGGATGTCCTGGAGCGTTGAGTTCAGAGCGTGCCCTATATGGAGCGAGCCGGTAACATTCGGCGGCGGGATGACGATCGAGAAGGGTGCTCCCTCGGCGTTCTCGTCGGCGTGAAAATAGTTCTTTTCCAGCCAGAAAGCATACCACCGCTCTTCCACTGATTTCGGTTCATATGCCTTGGGCAATTCTCTCGTTGACATGAAAAACGCTCTCCTTTACCGACCACGTCGCTAACAAAATAAAAGAGGGGAGCAAGTCCCCTCGTATTTTTTCAATCCGAAATCCGCAATCCGAGATCCGAAATACTAAGTCTCCGCTTTCAGCCGCTCTATCTCAGCCTTGATCAGCATCTCTGCCAGGTCCGGAATCACTTCCCAGGCGACCTTTTCGATCACCTCACGTGCCGTTTCCCGTACGATCTTTGCGACGCTCGCTGCAAGGACCTTCTGGAGCATTTCCTCGGATACGGCCGGAGGCTGGACAGGCGGTAATTTCGCAAAGATCTCTTTCGCCATCTTCGTGACCGTTTCCTGTGCCATGCTGCGAAGCATGTCTTCTGATACGGCAACGGACGGAGCCTCGGCCTCAGGCTCATAGCGGGGGGGAACATATTCGCGCGCCTCGGGCAGCTGAGGCTTGGGCGTTTGCGGGCGGCGCGTCGCCGGTTTTTCAAAGGTGTCAAGAGCCGCAACAGCAGCCAGGCCGAGCGACTCGACACCGCCGGCCTCTGGTTCCTTCGGCTCTGCAGCGCCGGCACCGGACAGACCGAGTCCGGCCCGCATTTCCTCGACGGCCTTCTTTCCCACCGGCAGCACCTCTTCCGCTTCAATGGCCTGCTGATCCTCAGCCTCGAACTCGGGCTCTACCTCGAATACCGCCTCTTCTTCTTCAACCGGAGCTGGTGCAACCGGCTTAAGATCAACGGGGCTCGGCGCTTCATCAATGATGTCGAAGATGTCTGTCGGGGCCGCCTGCTGCTTCTTCGGGGCAGGCTGTGGCGCCTGAGGTGGCGCAGGGGTGGGTACCGGCCTGGGTGCCGCAGCAACAGCAGGGGCGGGTTCGGCAGTCCGCTGCGGCGCCGCCGAAAGCGCCTTCCTGACCTTACCGATCAGCTCCTGCGACTCGAACGGTTTGGCGATATTGTCCACGATCCCGGCCTGCCTTGCCTTTGCCTCGTCGAACACGTCGTCGCGGCTCAGCATGAGGATCACCGGCGTCTGGGCAAGCGCAGGAATCTGTTTCATTCGCGCGGAGAAACTGTAGCCATCGATTCTCGGCAGATCAACATCGGCCAGTACGACGTTGGGCAGCGTTCTCCCGGCTTCATTGAGCGCCGTTTCACCGTCACTGGCGCAGCTGACCTCGTACTCCCTGCCCGAGAACAGCATTTCCACGACCTTCTGAATGGTGATGCTCTTGTCTGCTAAGAGAATTCTAACCGGCATGTAGCAACCTTTCACCATCGAGTATCATGATTTCTCGATCGTCCTCGTATACCAGCCCCTGAATGAACTTCGGGTCCACGCCCTGCAGCTTGGCAACGCCAGGGGCAGGGCTTTTCAGCGGAGTCATTTTCACAACCGTGTCGACCACGATGCCGAAGGGGTTCCTGTTCACCTCAAGCAGAATGATGCTCTGTCCCGCCCTCGTGGCGGCGGATTCGGCAGCAATAAGACCGGTCGGGGTCGGTTTGAGCATGCCGATCTGCCGGGCAATGTTGAAAACCGGATAGACGACCCCCCGGTAATCAAGCAGCCCTTCCACATAGGAATAGGCCAGCGGCACTCGTCGCGATACGCGCCAGGGCAGGATCTCGATCGCACCATCAAGCTTAACGCCGAAGTGCCGTCCCGCCAGCAAAAACAGCAAATAATTCGTCGTCATGGCAGCAGGCCATCCTCGTTCAGAAGCAGCACCAGGTTGTCACGGTGCCTGAGGATCCCGCTGTAATACCGCGTGTTCGGGTTCAGGACGCCTGCAGGCATGGGTGCCGGATTCTGCGCTGTATCGAAGATCTCGGTGACCTCATCAACGAGAAGGCCTATCGTACCCTTGGCGCTCTGCACCATGAGCATCGCTGCCCCCCTGTTCCCCGGAAGGCTAAAGATCTTTTTCAGGTCGAGCACCGGGACGAACCTGCCGCGAAACTCGCATTTCCCTTCGAACATCTCGGGCAGGCTTTTATCCTTTTGGATATCGCGCGGCACGGTGATCTCCAGCAGTCGGGAGATGGGGAAGGCATAGCCCTCTCCCTGCAGCGAGAGTATAAGGTACCGTGTTCCTTCAGCCATAGTGTATCGTGGAGATCATCCGCGGCCGGCGAGAACTGCGCCGCTCAATACCTTCTTGAGCACCCCGAGCATCTCCTGCTCCTCAAACGGTTTTACCAGGTAGTCCTGGGCGCCCATTTCGATCGCCTTCTGCCGGTGCTTGTCTCCCGCACGCGATGTCAGCACGACCACCGGAATGTTCACGAGTGCCGGGTTTCTCTTCATCTCGGCCATGAGATCGTAGCCGTGCATCACCGGCATTTCGAGATCGGAAATAACAGCGTCAAACTTTGTCTTACCCATGATATTGAGCGCCTCCATACCGTCTGGAGCCACTTCAACATCATACCCCACGCGGTCCAGGAACCGCTGCACGTATTTCCGGATGCTGATGGAATCGTCGACGACCAGAATCCTCGGTTTTCGCTTGGAGACCTCGGGAGCAGCTTCTTTGCCGGCCACAATGCTGGTTGAAGTGGTTATCGACGCTTCGTCGCCGAAAAGCGCGGCAACATTGATGATCAGCCGCACATTGCCTTCTCCCGAAATGGTAGCTCCCGAGAACAACTTGATGCTCCGGAGGTAATCCCCAAGGGACTTCACAACGATCTCTTCCCGGCCGGAGATATCCTCTACCATAAGGGCGAGCCTTTTTTCCGCCATGCCGAGGATCAGCGTGGGATGCCGGTAGGTATCCTCTTTTTTCGGGAACTTGCCGACACCGAGCACGTCATTCAGCTTGTGGAGCCGCACCAGCGAGCCGCGCAGGTTTACCATCTCTTCTCCCGCTGCTCGCTGTATATCCTTCTCCGAGAACCGGGTGGTCTCTTCCACCAGGGTCATGGGAATGGCCATTTCCTGGTCCTTGAACTTGACGATCAGTGCCTGCGCAATGGCGAGGGTGAGCGGAAGCCTGATCACGAACTTGGTACCCACGCCCTTTTCGGTCTTGATCTCGATCCGTCCGTTGATCTTGGCCAGGTGCGTCGAGACCACGTCCATGCCCACGCCCCGTCCGGAGATCTTGCCTACGGTCTCCGTCGTTGAAAAGCCGGGGCGGAAGATAAGGTTCAGGACCTCGGTATCTGACAAGGCCTGCGCTTCGGCGGCACTCATGAAACCCTTGTCCACCGCCGCCTTCCGGAGCAAGACCGGGTCCATTCCCCTGCCGTCGTCCTCGATCTCGATCACGATGTTGTTGCCTTCGTGCCGGGCGTTCAGGAGGATCGCGCCGACCGGGTCCTTGCCCGCTTTCTTACGCAGGTCGACGGTCTCTATACCGTGAGAAATGGAGTTTCGGATCATATGCATGAGGGGATCCGAGATGATCTCGAAGATCGTCTTGTCGATCTTCGTTTCTCCGCCCTTCACCACCATGTTGACTTTTTTGTTCTCTGCCTGTGCGAGGTCGCGGACAGGCCGCTGGAACAGCTGGTAGAGCTTGTCCATCTCGACCATGCGGGCCATGGTGATCTCGTCCTGCAGGTTCGTGGTGATCGTCGAGATCCGCGCCGTATCAAGCTCGAAGGAATCAAAGAATCCCGCAAGCTCCGTCATGATCTCGTTCGTGTCGTTCGTAATCTCCGTTAATTTTCGTGACAGCAGATTGAAGTCGTCATACCGGTCGAACTCGAGCTCGAAAAAGTCCTGGTTCTGCACTGCCGCGGGCTGCTGCGAAGCAGGCGTCTCATAGTTCATGGTGTATTCATACTTCTCTTCGAACTTTTTGATCTCATGAAGCAGCCGCCCCTGGCTGAACGCAAGCTCTTCCCGGAGCGACTTGATGAAATCAACCTGTCGGGCAAGACGGTTGCGGTTGACGATCATCTCGCCCACCAGGTTCATGAGGTTGTCGAGACGTTCGATGTTGACACGGATGAACTGCTTCTCGACGTCGATCGTGTCCGCAGCCCGCCGTCCGATGCCGCGTCGTTCCGGGGTCCCCGTTTTTTTGGCCGCTTCAATATCATCTCTGAGCGATGGTGCCTCAGCGGTCTCTTCAGCAGAGGCGGCTCCCGCAGGCTGCTGCGCGGCCTGATCTCTTCTTTTTTCACCGGCAGAGGCAAAGGGATGGCTCTCGTCTAGCGGGCTTTTATCTCCCGAAGAGGTCAGCGACGCTGCGCCGATACCGATGTCAAAGGTCCGTTCCCATGCTTCGTCAACTTCGTCTTTTTTCTTTTTGGGCGGTGCTGGGGAAGCAGGTTTTGCAGCAGTGGCGGGAACTGCTGGTTTTCCGCCGGGAGAAGGTGCGGCGAAGCTCTTTTCCCAGGCTTCGTCGAGCTCGTCCCTCTGTTTCTTGGGAGGAGGCACGACAGGAACGACAGCTGCCGGGGGGACGATCTTTTCCTTCGCCTCGACGGGCGCTTCCTTCTGTTTCTGAGGCGCAGGTGCGGGTGCGGGTGCGGCGGCTTTATGCAGATTATCGAAAACGTCCTTGTATGACTGCGAGATGCTTTCAACGAGAAGTGGATCTTCGGGTTTGCTTGACGATACACCGTCGACCAGGATGTTGATGGCATCGACGCTGTCGAAGAGGAAATTCAGCGTATCCTTTCGGATGGGGGCAGTACCGGCACGAAACTGGCCGAGCATATCCTCGGCCTTATGCGCCACATCGCTGATCCCCTGGAAGCCCATCATGGCGGCCGATCCCTTGAGCGTGTGCGCGGCCCGAAAGAGCTCGTCGATCATGCCGCTGTTCTTCGGGTCCTTTTCAAGGGACAACAGTCCCTTATTGAGGTTCTGGATGTGTTCCCCGGCCTCCATCAGGAAGAACTCTATAATCCCGGATTTGTCAAAGGGTGCGGCCATAGGTCTCTACTCAATAAATCCGAGTTTTATCTCTTCATCGCTCGTCGTGATGTCCGTTGTGATCGCCGGGAACCCCTCGAGCGCGGGGAGCTCCGATTCGGCTGCCGGGAGCTGATACTCTTTGCCCAGGTTGAACCGGCCAATGGCGCTGGTCAGCCGGGTCGAGAGATCGGCAAGCTTGCCGATGGTCGACACGGTGTCCTGCACACCATGCGTTGTTTCCTGGGTCAGCTTGGATATGGTATCCATGGAATGCACGACCTGCGCCGTGACCTCCACCTGGTCGTCGGCTGCCTTGGTGATGTCCGTCATGAGCACCGAGGTCTGCTTAACGATCTGTTCGATCTCGCGGAGTGCGGCGCCTGCCTGGTCGGCAAGCTTGGTTCCTTCCTCCACTTCGCGCGTTCCTTCTTCCATGACCGTCACGGCTTCGCTCGTTTCGACCTGGATGCCCTTGATCAGGCCGGTGATGTCCTTCGTGGCGCGGGCGGCGCGTTCTGCCAGTTTCCGCACTTCGTCGGCAACGACGGCGAAGCCCCTGCCCTGTTCGCCGGCCCGGGCGGCTTCGATCGCGGCGTTCAGTGCCAGCAGGTTCGTCTGCGTCGCGATCTCGTTGATCACCTCGATGATGGCGCCGATCTCGAGCGAACGCTCGCCGAGGCCCTTGATCTTTTTACCGGTGGTCTGCACCGCAGCCCGGATGCGCTGCATGCCCTTGATGGTCTCCGCCACCGATGCGCCGCCCTTGACGGCCGCCTGCGTGGCTTTCAGCGATGTCTGCGTTGCGGCATCGGCGTTCTGGGCCATGCGCTGAGTGGTATTGGACATGGTGTTCACGGCGTCCGATGCGCTCTTGATCTGCGTTGTCTGCTGCTCTGCACCCTGCTTCATCCGGTCGGAAGAATGAAGGATGTCGCTCGTGGAACGCTGGATCTCGAGGGCCACGTTGTGCGCCTGTGTGACGAGAGACATAAGACCGGTGATCATGAGGTTGAAAGCGTCGGCCACGGAACCCAGGGCGTCGGCGGTCACCTCGGCCTTCACCGTCAGGTCGCCCTCTGCTGCGCCGCTCACGACCGACAGCAGGTCCATGACCTGATGCTGCATCTTGTCCCGATCGGACTCCGTCTGGATCAGGCCCTGCAGACGATCGATGGTCTGGTTCAGCGTTTCACCCAGCTGCCCGAGTTCGTCGCCCGTTTTCACATTTGCTTTTTTTGACAGATCGCCTCGACCGAGGGCCTCGGCCACGACCATCAGGTCCTTGACCGGCCGAATGATGCGGTAGGTGACGAAGACGGTGAAGAAGACGATCAGCGACAATGCCCCGATGCCCCAATACATGATCTTGGTAAGGAGGGTCCTGATGTTCAGTTTGATCAGCGTCATGTTCAGGCCGACATGGACCGTGCCGAGCGTGCCGTTCGCTATGGGTGATGCAATATCGATGATCTCGATGACGCGGTCCCTCATGGTCACCGTGGCGGCCTGCGTGCCGAAGGGCGCGCCGGCGGTCAGATTGTTGATGCTCTGCAGCTCGGTCGGGATCACGTTCCCTTCGAAGGAGGACGAGAGCACCCGTCCCCTGCCGTCGCGGATAAAGCAGTAGGCCACGTCGGGCTGACTGATCGCTTCGCCTTGTATGAACTGCAGCGCATTGAGGTCTTCGACCTGCACCGGCTCAGCGGCCTTTACGCTCAGGCCGTCGGCCAGAATGAGCGTCTTATTGACCGCCTCGTCCTTGATGGTGGTCTGGATCTGGGCGTAAATGAAAAAAAGAAGGCCTGCGCCGAAGAAGGCGGACATGCTCAGGATCATGAGCACGATCTTGGTCTGGATGCTTGTGCGTCTGAAGGGGTTCTTGAGTTTCATGGTCTGCTCCTAACGTGTGGATATTTCACGCATGTAGCGGAGGAGGTCCTGCCGCCGAAAGAGACTGAGCAACATAATTCGATCAAGACAATTTGATCTCATCGATTATCTTTTCTACGTTCAATAGCGCCGCCACGCCGTTTTCCCGCGGGATCAGCGCCAGGGCAAAGCGGCTTCGGTTCTTGCCGGATGCCTGCAAGGCATTCTCAGCCGGAATCTCCAGGAGGCTGCTTTCCGGCACAGCTACCACTTCGGAGACGTCGTCAACAACGATCCCCAGCGTGATCGATCCATGCTTTAAAATTGCGATCTGACCAGGTTCGGACTGGAGTGGCAGGGAAAGCACCGGGCGGATATCAACGATTGGAACGATATTGCCGCGCAGGTTGATAATCCCGAGGACGTGCTGCGGCGCGGTCGGTACCGGGAACAGCTTCTGTGAAATGATGATCTCCGTCAACATGCCGACCGGTATGGCATAAGTATCCTCGCCGATACGGAAAAGACACACCCCTATCTCTTCACCGGGCGTGACCTCGCTTGCGTTCGCGGCACCATCACTGCGTATGTCGGCCAAACGGCCTCCCTCCAGGGCTAGATGTACTTTTTAACGGCCTTCAGCAGGTCTTCCGGCTTAAAGGGCTTGATCAAGTATTCATCTGCACCCTGTTTCATCCCCCAGAATTTGTCGCTTTCCTGGTCCTTGGACGTTACCATGATGACCGGAATGTTCTTATACTGGTCGTTGCTCTTGATATCGCGGCACACCTGGAAACCATTTTTCTTAGGCATGACGACATCCAGAATGATGAGGTCTATTTTTTCCGACTTCACTTTTGCCTCGGCAGCCTCACCATCCATCACGGTCACAATGGAGTGGCCCGTTGTCTGCAAAGCTGCCTGAAATATCTGAAGCTCCGCCAGGCTATCGTCGGCTATTAGGATTTTGGCCATTATTTTCTCCTTTTTCAATGCTGCAATGGATGTTGAAAATTAACATATTTCTTTGGTTGTGTCAAGTTTTCGTTTTATTTCCGCGGCATCCGGACCCTACCGCTTCCGCCGGATCAGGCTGACGGAGAGCAAAATGAAGATGCTCTTCGCCACCTCGAACTCACCCAGGTAGCCGGCATCAATGATGTCCTGAACCGTTCTCCTGCCGTCGATGAGCGCGAACACCTTGAGGTCCGTGTCGCTCATGCCCCGGGTCGTCAGTTCCTCGGCGTTGCCGATCATGGGTTCGAACACGATATTCAAGCTCGGAATCTTCTGTTGGATGAGCGCCCACTCATCGGCCTGCCGTGCGCCTTCAAGCAACAGGTCATCCACCTTGATCTGAAGCGGTGCGGCAAAGACCGGCGGGGCGCCGTTCTCAAAGGAAAAATCTCCTTCTTTCCACGCCATAACCTTGTACACGATCGATTCCGTATGCCAGCGAAGACAGTCGGCATAGGTTTTTGCGTCGAGCAGCTTCTCCCGGATGAGCACCTTGTCGACCTGCTCACCGGTCATGCCGGCGATGCTCATGGCATGCTGAAGACTGCCATTGTCGACGCGGCAGGACTTCCTGAGAAGCGTGTCCATGCCGGCCTTGATATCGCTGCCGTTTCCTGATGAAAAGACGACCATGCCGTCCCGGAAGTAGATCGCCGCCTCTTCGGCAGACGAGTGGATGGTCAGCCTGCCGGTCTGGCGCTGCATGCTGAGCATCTGCATCACTTCGACGATCCTGAAGCTGGCGAGGTTTCCCTTGATCCCGGCACTCGGCCCTTGCGGCGCATTGGCAAGCTCCTTGCGGATCAGCCCGGGCAGGGTGGTCGCAATGAAGTCATCAAGCACCTGGGTGACGATCTCCCTGATCGTAGCCTCTATACCGGTGGCAACAGGGTGAGGCGGGGACGGTTGCGGAAAAGGGGCCTGCGGCCGAAGGGGCTCCCGCGAAGGCGCAGGCTCAAAGGTCCGGGGAACCTCCCTTGGCAATGGCGGCACAAAAGCCCGGGGTGTCTCGCGCGGCGGCGGCGGTACATAGGGCCTGGGAACTTCACGTGGTGGTGGTGGTGGTGGCGCAGGAGGCCTGACCTCTCTTACTGGAGGAGGAGGGGGGGGCGGTGCCGCTGGTTTTTGTCGATCCAGCACCTCCCGGATCTTGGCGAGAAGCTCTTCCGGTTGAAAGGGCTTGGTAAAGTATTCGCTGATGCCGAGCACATCGACGAACTTGCTGCCGACCTTGTCTCCCTTGGAGGTTACCAGGATGATCGGCGTATCCTTGAACTCGGGGTCCTCTTTGAGCGTCTTGCAGACCTGGAAGCCGTTCATTTTGGGCATCACAAAATCAACAAGGATCAGGGCCGGTCGCTCGGACCGCGCCATGGCAATGCCCTCTTCCCCGTCGGACGCAAGAACGACCTTGTAGCCCTGCGAGGCCAGGATCATCTCGATAAGCCGCTGAACCGTCGGACTATCGTCAATATCGAGTATTTTTTCGCCTGCCATTCAAATCCCCCGCTGGAACCCACTGGAAACAATCCGATATTAGCACGGGGCAAAAGATAATGTCAACGCTTATCTCGTTTTTGCGGCACTTACAAACGCGACGCCACTGCATTGATGAACTCTTCGGTCTGCGCGTATGCCGAAACTTTGGGCATTGCGATGGCGGCCAGGTCCTTGGTCATGACGCCGCCCTCTATCAGCGATATCACAGCAGCCTCCAGCCTGCGTGCAAAGGCAACGACATCGGGCGTGCCGTCGAGCTCGCCGCGGCGTGCGATCGCGCCGGTCCAGGCAAAGATGGATGCCACGGAATTGGTCGACGTGGGATTCCCCTTCAGGTGCTCGTAGTAGTGGCGCATCACGGTGCCATGGGCGGCCTCAAAGACATACTTGCCTTCAGGCGAGACCAGCACCGAGGTCATGAGCCCCAGGCTGCCGAAGCCTGACGCGACCATATCGCTCATCACGTCGCCGTCGTAGTTCATGCAGGCCCAGAGCATGCCGCCCTCGGCTTTCATGATCTGCGCCACCGCGTCGTCGATCAGCATGTAGCGGTAACGGATGCCCTGCTTTTCAAGCTCGGCCTTTTTCGCCTCAGCCTCATGGTCGAACACCTCTTTGAAGAATCCATGATAGGTCTTCGAGATCGTGTCCTTTGCGCCGAACCAGATATCGGTCTTTTCGGCCAGCGCGTAGCTGATGCAGGCCCGGGCAAAACTTCTGATCGATTTTTCCGTGTTGTGCATGCCCATGATCACGCCGGGCCCTTTGAACTCATGCACCATGAGCGTCTTTTTTTCTCCGCCCATGCTCGGCGTGAACACCAGCTCTGCGGTGCCGGCGCCGGGGACCTTGTATTCCACCGATTTGTAGATGTCGCCGTAGGCATGCCTGCCGATGCTGATCGGCTTCTTCCAGCTCCGCACGGCCGGAGGGATGTTCTTCACGATGATGGGCTTGCGAAAGACCGTGCCGTCCAGGATCGACCGGATCGTGCCATTGGGGCTTTTCCATGCCTGCTTGAGGTTGTATTCCTTGACGCGTGCCGCGTTCGGCGTGATCGTGGCGCACTTTACCCCCACACCGAACTCAATGACCGCGTTCGCCGCGTCGATCGTGACCTGGTCGTTGGTATCGTCGCGGTGCTTGACGCCCAGATCGAAATATTTGAGGTCCATCGCAAGGTGAGGCAGGAGCAGCTTGTCCTTGATCATCTTCCAGATGATCCTCGTCATTTCGTCGCCGTCCATCTCCACAACAGGGTTCTTGACAATGATTGCCACGGGTCTTGCTCCTTCTTCTACTCGCTTTGCGGGATTGCCAGCATTGTTACGGAGGGAATTGTAATGTGCGGGAGCAGGATTGTCAACAAGACATTGTCGGAAGACCCTGAGAAGACCAAAGGCTCGGCTTCTGCAACAAATCACCAGGGAACTGGAGAATCAGGTGGCTTTTTCATACCGTGATGCCCCTTATGCCCCGGCCCGCTCCGTCTTGTTCGTCCTCAGGAAGACGACGACAGCACCGCTTCCGCCCTTGTCGCGCGGCGCCTGCGCAAGCTCAATGACCATGCTTTTGCCCTGCTCCCGGAGCCATGCGTCCACGCTGCCCTGAAGCACGGGTCCATCGGGAGAATTAAGCCCCTTGCCCGTGATCACCAGCACTGCCTTGCTGCCGCGGTGATATGCGCCGGAAATGAACCGTGCCAGCCGCTGCAGGGCCTCATCCTTCACATACCCGTGCAAATCCAGCGTCTCGGAGATCGTGATGATCCCTCGTTTTAGCTGGCGCATCCTGCTGGATGCTGATCGCTGCTCAGCGTCGTCCTCATCATCAGGGACCACCGAAGTAAAGGTCGTGCCGATCTTCTGCATGGCCTGGAGAAAGAGCTGCACATCCTCCTGCGACTCCCCCGGCGGCTTTGCTGCCGACGACCGGTCGGCACGGGGCGCGGCGGCTTCGGGCTCGCCCGCGATCCTCCGCGATCCTTCGACGGAACGCAGAAAAAGCGAGACATCGTCCTCTTCGTCTTCCCCTTTTTTTTTCGCGGGAGTGGGCAAAGGGGCAGCCTGCTTTTTTTCCTTCAGCGCCGGCTGGGCGGTGAATCCCTTCAGTGCTTTAAAGGGATTGGTCTTAAAATCCGCGGCTGGTTTTTCTTCGGTTTTTTTTGTTTTTTCATACGGCGGTTGTGACGCGGTCAATTCGATGGCAGGGGCAGGTTTTCAACCTGCCCTATTAATGATCGGGATAGCGTTCGGTGAGGCTGCGGATCGTATCGAGGCAGGAAAAGAACGTTTCGACCATCTCCGGATCGAAGTGCGTTCCCGAACAGGCCTTCAGCTCATCAAGCACCTGTGTTTCGTCCCACCGTTCCTTATAGGCTCTGCGGGATCCCAGGGCGTCATATACATCGGCAAGTGCCACGATCCGGCCGAATACCGGGATCTCATCCCCCTTTTTGGGGAGCGGCGTTCCGTCGCTGTTTTCGTAGCCGGGGATCACCTTTCCGTCGCTGGCGTTGACGTTCCCGGGATAGCCGGTGCCGTCCCACTTCTCGTGATGATTAAGGGCGACGACCGCGGCAGCCTCGTCGAACTCGGAATATTTTTCTGAGAACAGGCGCGCTCCCATGACGGTATGGAGCTTCATGGCTTCGCGCTCTGCATCATCGAGCCGGGACGGTTTCTTTAAAATGGCGTCCGAGATCGCCACCTTGCCCACGTCATGGAGCATGGCGGACATGCGGAGAATGTCGCGGTTCTTGTCGATCACATCCTGGGGCACACCCCGCTTGCCCGCCCACACCTCATAGATGGCAACTGCATATGCGGCAACGCGGTTCACATGGGCGCCGGTCTCCTTGGGGTCGCGCAGTTCGGCCATCTTGATGGTCCGGAGGATCATGGCGCGGGTCATCTGAGCCCGTTCGATGGCAACGGCAGCCATGTTCGCGAAGTGCATGACCAGGGGTTCATCCTTTTTCGAGAACGTTATGACCTTTCCCTTTGTGTCCATCGCATTGATCAGCTGAAGCACGCCGATGGTGTCGCCCCGGTTGGTCTTGAGCGGAAAGGTCAGCATCGACTGGGTCCGATACCCCGAGAGGTCGTCGTAATGACGGAAGGAATAGGGCAGGCCGGACTTGAGCTTGTACGCGTCGGGAATATTGATCGCTTCGCCGGTGTTCGCCACATACCCCGAGATCGTCTGATTATTGATCGGAATGGAGAAGGTGGAATAGATCAGTTTTTTGCCGGCCGATAGTTTCTTCTGCTGCGTCTCGTTCTGCGTATAGCTGAATTTCAGCTTTTCGTTCTCTTTAATATAGATCGAACCTGCATCAGCGTTGACCAGCCCCCGTGCCTCGCTCAGGATCCGCTCAAGCAGCACGTCGACGTCCTTGATCTCCGTAAGCTCGACGCCCAGTCGCATCACCAGGTTGAGTTTTTGTTTTTCGGTCAGCATGAGGCTATAGTACCCATTCGCGGGGCCTTTGTCAATTCCGCGGTACGATGCCCCGGAATTCAGTTTGCAATTGACTCGCTCATGCTTTTTTGATATAGTACGCCATTCCGGCCTTGGTGCCGCATGTTTCTCTGCAATCGCTGCGCTTCCGGGCAGCATGATGAGGTTGTGACGATGGACAATAAGCTTCTGGCAATCAAGAAAAAGCTCGTAAAACAACGGACAGAACTGCTCTCCGAGGCGGAGCAGACCCTGAACAGCAAGATCAGCACAGAAAAGGAAAGTTTCCCCGACCCGACCGATCAGGCCGTTGCTGAGCTCGACAGCAGTTTCGTCCTCCGGCTTCGCGGGAGAGAGACCAAGTTGCTCAAAAAGATCGACGAAGCCATTGCGCGCATAGACGACGGCACCTATGGTGTCTGCGAATCGTGCGGCGAAAAGATCAGCACCAAGCGGCTGGAGGCAAGGCCGGTGACAACGCTCTGCATCGAGTGCAAGACAAGGCAGGAAGAGGAAGAGAAGCTGCAGGCAGGATAGCTCACCTCTTGCGCATAGCATTACCAAAACAAAAGCCAACCGTTTCCGGTTGGCTTTTTTATTTACATGGTGGGCGATGCAGGGTTTGAACCTGCGACCCCTGCCGTGTGAAGGCAGTGCTCTCCCGCTGAGCTAATCGCCCGGGAACGGTACTTTTTAACACAGGGCGCGCTGATTAGTCAAGAGAATTCCGAAGTAATTCAGGTGTTGCGGTTGAAGGCTGAAGGTAATTCAGGAAAATCAACTGCGATGCGCAGTCACCCATTTCTAGCGGTCTGATTCTTGCGTTACCCCTGGTCCTATCCTTCAGTCTTCAGCCGTCCCACCTTCAGCCTTTATTACTCGATCACCAGCACCGCACACTTCAGATACTGCGTCTCGCGCGCGGCGAGGAGGACGGGATGGTCCCTTGACTGGGAGCGCATCTCCAGGAGCCGCGCCTGCCGGCCGGCAGACTGGGCTGCATCGATCAGCATCTCGCGGAACAGATCTTCGTCTATGTGATGCGAGCAGGAGCAGGTCACCAGCACACCGCCGGGTTCCAGAAGCTTCATGGCCCGGAGATTGATCTCTTTATATCCCTTGAGCGCCTCGCGCACCTTTGCCCGGCTCTTTACGAACGCCGGCGGATCCAGGATGATGCAGCCAAAGCGCTCGCGCTCCTTTTCCAGCCGCCGCAGTTCCTCGAACGCGTCGGCCTTCACGAACCGGGCGGACAGGCCGTTCAGTGCCGCATTCGCCGCTGCCAGGTCCACGGCCTTCTGAGAGGAATCGACGCCGATCACTGCCGATGCGCCGTAGCGCGCGGCGCTTAAGGACCAGGCGCCGACATAGCAGAAGCAGTCGAGCGTGCGCCTGCCCTGCACAAGACCTTCAAGCGCCTGCCGGTTCTCGCGCTGGTCGAAAAAGAACCCGGTCTTCTGCCCTTCAAGCACATCGATGGTGTATTTGATACCCGATTCTTCGATGGTAACCGGCCCGGTGACTGCTCCGCGGGCAATGCGCGTATCCTGCGTCAGCCCCTCAAGCGCGCGTGAGGCCGTATCGTTCCTGAGCACGATCGTTTCCGGTTCATATTCTTCGATCAGGGCGGCAAGGATCGGATCGAGCTGTGCTTCGATCCCCGCGGTCGTGGACTGCACCACGAGCGTGTCGGCGTATTTGTCCACGATCAGTCCGGGCAGGCCGTCGCCTTCGCCAAAGACCGCGCGATAAGAATCGCCGAAGCCGAGCAGGGTGCGCAAGGAGCGTGCTCGTGCGATGCGGCCACGGAAAAAAGCTTGATCGATCGCGTCCTGCTTCCGGGTCAGCAGCCGCACGCAAATGAGCGAATGGGGATTGATATACCCGCGGCCGATGAACGCGCCCGCAAAATCAAGCACGTCCACGATCTCGCCGGGCACACAACCCGTCGGCGCAGCCTGAAGCTCATTGCTGAACACCCAGGGGTGGCCGCGCTGGATGCGGCGCTCTTCTTTCTTTTTCAGGCGTACGGTTTTCATAGGTGGGGGAGATACAAGCTCGGATTCAAAACTCAAGCTTCAAAATTCAAAATAAAAAAGTATACGGTGTGATGAGACTGCAGTCGCAGTCGTGACGTGTCGTCGCAGTAATTCCGCAATCCGCATTCCGAAATCCGCAATCGAATTACAGCCGGTTCTCGATGTGCGAATCGCCCCGCAGGGTCTGGAGCCAGGTACGGTAGGTGTTCTCGAGCTTCTGCTGGTACAGGGTCGACTGGATCTCGTCCTTCACCTTGTCAAAGGGCTTGACCGGGGTCCTGACCTCTTCAAGCCGGATGATATGGTAGCCGGAGGCGAACTGCAGCGGGCCGGCGATCTCGCCGGGCTTGAGCGGCCGCGTGGCCTGCTCGATCTCGGGCTGCGCATAGTCGCGGCGCATGAAGCCGAGGTCGCCGTCTGCCGTCGCGTTCTCGCTCTCGGAAAGCTCCCGCACGAGACTGATGAAATCCTCTCCCCTGCGGGCGCGCTCGTAGGCTGTCCTGGCGCGCTCCCTGGCAGCGGCTGCCTGTGCCGGCGTCGCATTGTCCGGCAGCTTTATAAGGATCTGGCGCACGCGGATCTCCTCGGGCTGCGCATAGACCTTCTGATTGCGCTCATAATAGGCGCGCAGTTCGGCTTCGTCCAGGCTCAGCCCCGACCGCACGTATTTGTTGAACACGCGAGAGAGCGTGATCTGCTCGCGGAGTTCGGACCGGTACTGGTCAAAGGTGAGCCCGTCCTTTGCCAGTTCGGCATCAAACTTCGTGCGGTCCAGGTTGTTGCGCTTCATGATGTCGGCCAGCGCCTCGGCAAGCTCGGGTTCCGTTACATCGATACCGGATTTTTTTGCCGCTGACAGCTGGAGCTTCTTGTCGATCAGGTCCTCCAGCAGCAGGTGATCGTCCGTGACCGCGCCGCTCTTTTTCAGGTCCTCGCGCTGCAGATCGCTCAGCGTAATGATCTCGTCATTGACCACCGCGACTACGCGGTCGACCACTATGGACGCGCCCGATGACCCGGGCACGCCCGGCCCGCCGATCAGGACACACGCCGTTACTATGATGAAAAGGTGGTTTCTCATGGTTCTCTCCGCTCGCTGCCTGCTACGGGGCCCAGCGCCTGATAATTGACCTCGAACTTCGTCCGGGACCGAAGCTCCTTCAGCCATTGCTGATAGCGCCGGTCCTGTTTTTCCTGCGTCAGCTTTTCCCGGATCGCTGGCGATGCTTCCTCGAAGCCCACCCTTCCGGCAGGTCGCTTGTTCTCAAGCTTGAAAATATGAAATCCATAGGGACTCTTCACGACGCCGCTCACGCCGCCCTTCGGAAGGGTAAAAACAACATTGAATTCTTCGGGCATGTCGCCGCGGGAAAAATATCCCAGATCGCCGCCACGCTCAGCTTCGGGCGCCGTCGATCGTTCACGCGCCAGAGCGGCAAAATCTGGATTTTTCCGGAGCTGTTCCTGCACCTGCTGTGCCTCGGCCTCGGTAGAGACCACGATCTGGCGAACCCGGACCTGTTCGGGCCGTTCAAACTGCTGCGCGTTGTCCTGATAGTACTTACGGACCTCGTTCGCGGATGCGTTGACCTTCCTATACACATCGCGCGCCAGCAAGCGCTCGATCATCAGGTCTTCCCATACGTCATTCTTCCATTTTTCGAAATCGATCCCCTGGCTGGCAAGAACCTCTTTGACCTCCTGGCCCTGCTCGGCCCGGAATGACTCGATCCGTTTATTGATGTCGGGCAGCCCGATCTTGATCCGTCGCCGCTGTGCTTCGCGCAGCAGCATCTTGCGCTCCACCAGGCGGTTCAGCAGCTCTTCTTTGACCTGCGGCTCCACCTCTTTGCCGGACTTAAATCCTGCGCGGACGAGCCGTTCCTGGAAATCGGCCAGCGTGATGGGGTCGCCGTTCACCGTCGCCACGACCCTGTTGTCCGCTGAGGCCGCTGGTGCGGGCTCCGCGGCCGGAGAAGGAGCTGCTTCTTCTTTTTTCGTGCATGCAAAAAAGAGAAGCCCCAGGCACAGCGCCGGGGCTATATAGGGTAGGAGATGTTTTTTAACCATTGTTTCCTGTGTTATTTTCCGGCTGAATCCTTTTTTGCCTTGGCCTCTTCCTTTGCAGGCACCGCTGCTGCCGGCTTTTTGAGCTCACCCGGCTCCGCACTATCCGTGCCCAGGGAAGCCAGGACCTTTTCATCTATGGAGATCGTGGCCTTGGCCTTGAGGCCCTTCACATATTCGATAAAAGCATCGCGCTGCCGCTCGTTGACGATCCGCTCCTTGATGACGGGCGCGGCCTGCTCCAGACCGACCTTCCTGCCGTCAGCGGTTCGCATGCGGGTGATGTTCTTGGTGTAGTAGTCCTTGACCTCTTTATCGGTGGGGGCCGCGATCTTGCTCGAAACTTCTTTTTTAACCAGGTTGGCAAGCAGTTCGAACTTCATGGCTTCCTGGACCTTGCGCTCCATCTCTTCTCGGTACGTATCCACCCGCTTTTTATACTCGGCGTCCTTGTCGAGCCCGAGCCTTTTTGCCTCCTGCAGGGCAACCTCGTATCCGACGATCTGGTCGAGGTACTCCTTGCGAGCCTTGGCATCGGTGGACACGATAGGCTGGACCTGCGGGTCCAGGTCCTGGACCTGTTTCTTGAAATCGGCGATCGTGATCGTGGTCCGGTTCACCTTGGCGAGCACGGCGCTGTCAGCGCCCTTGTTGCAACCTGCAAGGCCGAGCACCAGCGCGACCAGGGCCGTTGTTGTCTGGAAAAACAGTTTCATGAGGATTCCTCCAAAGGGTTTTTATTCGTTTTCCGAAGCGGATCGCGCGCTTTAGAGCGCTCCGACCGCACTTGTATATAACACACTACATCAGTTCCTGCAAGCACTTTTTCACCGCATTTGACGCGGTTTTGAGCGATTCGTCGCCCAAAAGGAGCTGCAGCGTATACTCGGGGACCAGCTTGATCTTCCCCTTGTTCCTCTTGAGCAGCAGCATGACCCGTTCGGGCGATATTTTCGCGCCTTCGGCAAAGGTGATCTGCACCATGGTCTTGCCCGCGTCGATCCGCGCGATTTGCGCCTTTTTGGCGATGATCTTGATGCTCATGATCTCGAACAGGTTGGCAGCCGGTTCGGGCAGCAGGCCGTAACGGTCGCGAAGTTCCTCGGCAAGGTCGCGGAGCTCTGCTTCGTCGCCCACGCTCGAAATTTCCTTGTACGCCGCCAACCGCAGGCTCGGATCATTGATGTAGTCCTCGGGGATAAAAGCCGAGGCGCGCATCGTGATCTGCGTATCGGGCTCAACGCTCTGCTCCTGGCCGCGCAGTTCTGCCATGGCCTCTTCCATCATCTGGGTGTAGAGATCGATGCCCACGGCCGCGATATGTCCCGACTGCTGCTTGCCAAGCAAATTGCCGGCGCCCCGGGTCTCGAGGTCCTGAGCTGCGATGCGGAATCCGGCGCCGAGCTCCGACAGCTCCTGGATAGCCCGGAGCCGTTTTCGCGCCGTTTCGGTCAGCACTTCGTCGGCAGGCGCAAGCAGGACCGCATAAGCCTTCTCCCTGCTCCTGCCGACGCGCCCCTTGATCTGGTAAAGGTCAGCCAGGCCAAAGCGGTCTGCGCGGTTGATGATGATCGTGTTCGCCGTGGGGATATCGATGCCTGATTCGATGATCGTCGTGGTCACGAGCACGGAAACCTGGTTCGCGATGAACTTTGCCATCACGTCCTCGATCTCGTCTTCTTTCAGCTGGCCGTGGGCAATGCCTACTTTTGCCTCAGGCACGAGGTTTTGAACGAAATCGGCCATGCGCTCGATGCCCTGGACGCGGTTATGCACAAAGAACACCTGCCCGCCGCGCTCGAGCTCCCGCAGGATAGCTTCGCGGATCACCCGTTTGCCGAAGCGCGCCAAAGTGACCTGGATCGCCTGGCGATCCAGGGGCGGGGTCTGGATGATCGAGAGGTCCCGGATGCCGGCAAGCGACATATGGAGCGTGCGCGGGATCGGCGTTGCCGTGAGCGTCAAAACGTCTACGAGCTTTTTGAATTCCTTGATGCGCTCCTTGTGCTTTACGCCGAACTTATGCTCCTCGTCCACCACCAAAAGGCCGAGGTTCTTGAAGACCACGTCCTTCTGGAGCAGACGGTGCGTTCCGACCACAAAATCGACATTGCCGCTCTTTAAGCCTTTGAGCGTCTCCTGCTGCTCCGCTTTGGTGCGGAAACGGGAAAGCATCTCGACCCTGATCGAGAAGGGAGAAAGCCGCGCCGAGAAGGTGCGGAAGTGCTGCTCCGCCAAAAGCGTCGTCGGCACGAGCACGGCAGCCTGCATGCCGTCCTCAACAGCTTTGAAGGCTGCGCGCAATGCCACCTCGGTCTTGCCATAGCCCACGTCGCCGCAGACCACCCGGTCCATGGGGCGAGGCCGCTGCATGTCGGAAAGCACGTCGTCGATGGCCTTTTGCTGGTCCGGCGTCTCTTCATAGGGGAAGGCGGACTCGAACTCGCGGTACAGGTTGTCCGGCGGGGTGAAGGCGGCGCGGGTCTGGGCCTCGCGCGCGGCATAGATGGCAACCAGCTCCTGCGCCATGGCCAGGATGTCCTTCTTCGCCTTTGCTTTGGTCTTTGCCCAGGCAGGGGCACCGAGCCGGTCCAGCTTCGGCGCCGAGCCTTCGACGCCGATGTACTTCTGCACCTTGTCGAGGCTGTAAAGCGGAACGTATAATTTTACGTCAGGCTCATACCGGAGCGTCAGAAAATCGGTCTCGAACCCGTCAAGGCTTATATGCGTCAGGCCCTGGTATTCGCCCACGCCGTAGTCGGTATGCACCACGAAGTCGCCGGGCTTGAGTTCTTTGAATGTGGAAAGGAAGGGGGTGACCTTTGACCTCGACGCTGCAGGGCGATGGACCTTCTTGCCGAAGATCTCCTCTTCGGTGATGAAGGCGAGACCCAGTTCCTGCCAGAGGAACCCCTCGGAGAGTCTATTGACCATCACCAGGATCGGCCAGGGGCCGGTCTCTTGTCCCGTCACATGATCGCTTGCGACTACGTTCAGGCCGTATTCAGCGAACAGTTTCTTGAGCCTCGCTGCAGCCTCTTCGGTGCCGCAGACAACGGCCACGCGGCTCGCGGCTCTGAGCCGCTTCAATTTCTCGACCAGGCCGGCCATGGTACCTTCAAGGGACTCGCGCTCCCGTTCCTGCTCCCCCAGGCTGATCGGTTTGGTGAGCCGCACCCCGAGCCATGACGCCGACTTCGTATCGAGCCGAAAGCCCACGCCAGTGCCGAGCAGGCGGATGTCTGTCACCGGGAAGTTCGCCAGGCCTGCACGAACGCCGTCGCGATCAAGGTAGAGCTCCGCTGTTTCCGGAAGGACCCTGCCTTCCCCGACCTCTTCCTCGCGCCCCGATGCGATCTTCTGTTCCTGCTCATCGATCGTCCTGAAGACGTCGTCGGGCTCCATAAGCGCAATCAGGCTGTCCGTCGGCAGATAACGGAACAGGCTTTCCATGTCGTAAAAGAACGGGGCTAGACTTTCTGCACCGGGCATGAGCACGCCTGACCGCAACTGGTCGTTCAGGGCTTCATCATCGATGCGGCTTTTGAACCGCTCTCTGCCCTGGTCCGTGACAATGAGCTCGCGCACCGGCAGCACCACCAGTTCGGACAGATCCCCAGTTGAGCGCTGCGTCTCGGGATCAAAGCTTCTCAGGGACTCAATGGTATCGCCGAAGAACTCCAGGCGGACGGGCTGGTCATGGAGCGGAGAAAATAGATCGACGATCCCGCCCCGCCTGCTGAACTCGCCCACGCGCGTGACGAGTGACGACGACTCGTAACCGATGGCGACCAGCGAAGCGACCAGGCTGTCGAGATCGAACTGGGCCGCTTTTTTGATGGTCCTGACGGAATCAACAAAAAGCTCCCAGGGCGGAAGATTCTGCAGGAGGGATGGAACGGGCAGCACATAGATACCCGGAAGTCCGGACGTAAGGCTGTAGAGGAAGTGCATGCGCAGGCCCACGGTGCGGCTGTCAGGCGAGTCAGCTTCAAAAGGCAGAAGCCCCCAGGAGGGGAAACTGCGAAGATCGGGCAAAGGCTGCCCCTCTTTTGCAAAGACCGTCCTGCCGAAGAACTCCAGGTCCGAAACAAGCGTCTCCGCCTCTTCAGCCGTAGCCGTCACCACGATAACGGGGCGCCGGGACTCCTGATGCAGGCCGAACAAAAAAAGGGCCTTTGAGGCCCCCCAGAGTTCGCTTACTTCCAGTGATCGTTTGCCGGCCCGTATCTCGCTGATAACGGGCTGAAGCATATCGTGCAGGTTCTTCATAGGCGGGCGTACTATACCATGATGAGCTGAAATAATGCAACAGGACACCCTGTGGCCGACCCTGTTCGATCAGCAGCTTTACGCAGGAGGAGGAAGGGGCAGGGTAAACGTGAACGTACTCCCCTGCCCGTACCTGCTTGCGGCCCATATCCTGCCGCCATGGTGTTCGACGAGCAGGCGTGTTATGGCAAGGCCGAGACCGCTGCCTTCGATCCCGGCAATTTGCCTGTCTTCCGACCGTTGAAACGTCTCGAAAATCAGTTCAAGATCCTCTTCAGGTATGCCGATGCCGGTATCGGAAATATCGACCACGATCTGCGCAGGGAAAACCTCCTGCCGTGCTGAAACATGGATCTCACCTCCCGGCCGGCTGAACTTGACCGCATTCGAGAGGAGGTTGGTCACGACCTGGATGAGACGGTCACGGTCGCCGGAGAGACGGGAGAGGGGTGAGCTGAACGCCGTGCTCACCCGAAGACCTTTGTTCTCGAACAAGACCTCCATGCTCGTTATGACATTTTTGATGACGTCTTCGAGGCACACGTCTTCCACCGTCCAGTTCATGGCACCGGACTCCACCCGGGACAGATCGAGCAGATCCGTAACAAGGCGGGCAAGCCGGTCGGTCTCGAGATTGATGGTGCTCATCAGCCTTATTTTCTTCTCTTCCGGCATGCCTCGCTTCATCAGAAGCAGTTCGACGAATGCCTTAATCGTGGTGAGCGGCGTCCGTAGCTCATGAGAGACCGTGGAAACGAAATTCGTCTTCATTTTATCGATCGACTGAAGCTTCTCGTTCGCCTCCTGAAGCTGTGCGATCAGATGCTCCCGTTCCTGCTCGGCACGCTTCCGGTCGGTGATGTCGTTCACCAGACAGACGGTTGCCAGCGGTTCGCCTCGCGGATTCCGCATGATGGAAGCAGAGAGGCTGAGCGTTCGAAAAATGCCGTTGTGCGGACCGCACTCGACTTCAATGTTCCGGACCGCGTCCTTCTCGATGAACGCCTCGAGCTGTTCCGCGAATTGCCGGCACGATGCCATGCCTTCACTGGGCCGTTTGCCGACAAGGTCCTGTTCACGAAAGCCGAGGAGGCTGCACGTTGCCTGATTGACCAGCCTGACGATCCTCTCGGGATCCACCACGATCAGCGCATCGTTCATGGTATCGATGATCTCGCGCGCGGCGAACGCCGGGGTGATGTCCACCAGGCGGTACCGCCATATCGCGCGTGAGGCGAGAATAAGCATGCAGATCATCGGGACAGAACTGAGGGGATAATAGGGAACCCCGATGGCGGGAAGGAAATCGAGCGTGCCGAGATAGCCGATGCTGAAGGCGATAAGAAACTCCCGTGCACGATGGTGCTTCGTCGTATTCGGGCCCGACTTCCGGTACTCGAGCCAGTACAGTCGCAGCGTGCTGACCGTCATGACAAAAAAATAGAATATGAACAGAAGGGCTGAGGACCGGAATTTCAGGAAAATGCCCCAGGAGTAGTGATAGAACCCGTCGAACAGGATGTCCGTCAGAAGCGAGATTGCAAGAAAGAACGTCGAAACCGCCCAGGCGAACCAGACGCGCCTTCTTCTCCCCTGTTCCAATCCCAGCACCACGACGCTAAAGTGATACAGCGCGGCCGGAATCATCGCGACTCCCGCGTTGGCGAACTTCATCCATTCGTATGCCCGCTCTTCCGACGGCATGAATAAAGCAAGGGCGGCGGCGAAAAGCCATGCACAGGCAGCCAGGGTGTAGCTGAGATAGAGCAGGCTGACGCGGGAGCCTTTTTCCCGGACAACGACGCTCAAACCGAGCAGGAGTACGAAAAAAGCCGTGACGAGCGGGGGGACGGCGTGGATATTAAAGGAATAATGGGATACAGAAAGTAATCCGGTTTCCATACGCTAGTCCTGATTCACAATACTTTCTGAACGGATGCATGAGCTGCGTGCTGGGGGACTGCATAGGGCCGCGTTGTTCTGCCGCCCCACGAACTTGAGGTCGAAAAATGCGGCCTCAAAGATTCAAACTCTACTTGAGACAGCCGGTACATGAAATCTGCCGGAAATCTCTTCACGTTGCGGCGGACCTGTTCGTTCAACCCTTTGGTCGTCACACCGTAAAGAACTGCGAGATCGCTGTCCAGCAGGACCTTCTGTCCGTCGATGAATAATATCTTTTTCGCGATTACTTCAATTGGTACAGGCGATTTCATGCTTTCTCCGAGACCCGTCGGGAAGGGCTGCTGTTATAAATGATGCCAAAACATTACTATAAGTACTCGCAAATGTCCAGACGAGATGCGAAATTACTTGCTATTACCTGCCCGGTTCGCTAGTATTTCCGGCATGGCAGGCAAGAAGCGCGCCGCAAAAAAGAAGACCCCCGGCTGGTTCCTCTACATCCTCAAGTGCAGGGACAGCACCTTCTATACCGGCATCACCACGGACCTCGACCGCAGGCTGGATCAGCATAACGACGGCACAGCTTCGCGGTATACGCGGAGCAGAAAGCCGGTCACGATGGTGTATAGCGAGACCTGCGACGATCATAGCGCGGCGCTGAAACGGGAATGTGCGGTAAAGAAGCTGACGAGGGAAGAGAAGGAATTGATGGTGAAGAAAAGTCGGACAACTGTTGCTCGAAAGAAGACACTGGATCCCCGATAGCATTATTCGTGAATAACGAGCATTGACGATACAACAATACCCTCGTTAGCCACAAAACGCACATAAGACACATAAAGAGTCACTCCTTTTATCAAGTCATTCTTTTGTACTTTTTGTGACTTCTGTAGCAAAATTTTTTACATCACGAGCTCATCAATACTGGATATTCTATGAACAACGAACGCTTCGAACACTACCGCCGGGAATTTCCCGTTACGGAAAAATACGTCTACCTCGACCACGCAGGTGTTGCGCCCCTGTCTCTCCGGGTCAAGACGGCAATCGAGCTGTTCCTGAAGGAAGCAACCGAGGGCGGCGCATTCCATTATCCAAAATGGGCAGAGCAGGTAGCCGCAACCAGGCAGGCCTGCGCACGGCTGATCAATGCCGCACCTGACGAGATCGCCTTCGTAAAAAGCACATCCCACGGGCTTTCGCTCGTGGCGAACGGCCTTGACTGGAAGCCGGGCGACAACGTCCTTGTCTATGAGAAAGAGTTTCCTTCCAATCTCTATCCCTGGCTGAACCTTAAAACGCGCGGCGTCGAGGTCCGGACGATCCCGTCCCGCGACAACAGGATACTGATAGAAGACATTGAAAAGCTCATCGACGCCAGAACGCGGCTGTTAGCCATCTCTTCGGTCCAGTTCGTGAACGGCTTTCGCGTCGACCTCAAGCGGCTTGGTGAGATCTGCAGGGAGAACAAGGTGCTTCTTTGTGTGGATGCGATCCAGAGCCTTGGCCTTTTGCCCATGGACGTGAAAGAATTCAACATTGACTTTCTTTCGGCTGACGCGCACAAATGGCTGCTCGGCCCCGAGGGCATCGGCATCTTCTATTGCAGAAAGGATCTGGCAGAGAAGCTTGCCCCGCCGCTTCTCGGATGGAAGAGCGTCAGGAACGAATTCGCCTTCGAGCATACAAACCTCGTTCTCAAGACCGACGCCCTGCGGTTCGAGGAGGGCTCGCAAAACCTCATGGGCATCCTCGGTCTGGGAGCTGCAATCGAGCTTCTCGCTGAGGCCGGGATCGAGAAGATCGAGAACAACGTGCTCTGCCTCGGCGATGTGATCATTCGCGAGGCGGAGGCGAGAGGTTTTGTCGTCCTGACGCCAAAGGACCGGGCGGCCAGGGGCGGAAACATCACTTTTTGCGGCTCCTTCGATCCAGCCAAAGTTCGAGACACCCTGCGGGGCCGGGGAATTCTCGTGAACGTTCGCGGCGGCGGCCTGCGAGTGTCTCCCCATTTTTACAACAACGAGACCGATATCAACAAGCTGTTCGCTGCAATTGATGACATTCTGAACTCTTCCGAAGAGGTTTCTTCAGCTTAAGTGGAGCCCCCACCGGCAGGAGCCGGTGGCTCCGAAAATCATACGCGACCTCCCGCGAACTACGGAGCGAACCCCCGGCGGGAGCTGGGGGATTCCGAGTCGCAGGGATTGATCTCGCTCGTGACACGGACATTAAATGTTATTGATTGTACCCTATGAACCTCTGCACCAACTGCCATAAGAAGTAGTACCTGCCGAGGGTCGGGAAAGCCCGCGCCTCCCGATATCAGACAGATAAAAAAAAGCCCATGGCATCTCATGCCATGGGCTTTTCTGTTCAAAGTGAGCTGAACGATTATGCGATGGTCGGAAGCTTTGCCAGTGATCGTTTGATGTCCTCTTCCGGATGCTCGTGGTCCATAAGCTTGCCTTCGCGGTAATCGGCATACGCCTGAAGGTCCAGATAACCATGGCCGCTCAGGTTGAAGAGGATCGTCTTCTCCTTGCCCTCTTCTTTGGCGCGGAGCGCTTCGTTGATGGCTGCGCGGATCGCATGGGCGCTTTCGGGAGCCGGGATGATCGCCTCCGTGTTAGCGAACTGCATGGCCGCTTCGAACACCGCGGTCTGATGATAGGCCTGCGCTTCAATGAGCTTGTCGTGGTACAGCTGCGACACGAGCGGAGAATCGCCGTGGTACCGCAGTCCGCCGGCGTGGATGCCCGACGGCATGAAGTCGTGGCCCAGAGTGTACATGGTCATAAGCGGCGTGAAGCCCGCAACATCGCCGAAGTCGTACCGGAACTCGCCTTTGGTGAGCGTGGGGCAGGACGTGGGCTCAACGGCAATGATGCGCACGTCTTTCTTGTTGCCCTTGATCTTGTCGTGCAGGAACGGGAAGGCGACGCCGGCAAGGTTGCTTCCGCCGCCGCAGCAGCCGATGACAATGTCCGGGTAATCACCTACGAGCTCGAGCTGCTTTTTTGCCTCAAGCCCGATCACGGTCTGGTGCAGACAAACATGGTTCAGGACCGATCCAAGCGCATAGTTCGTGTCACTGTGCGTGGCAGCATCCTCCACCGCCTCGGAGATGGCGATGCCGAGGCTGCCCGAGTTATCGGGGTCGAGCTCAAGGATCTTTCTGCCCGAGTTCGTCGTGTTGGACGGGCTCGCGTGCACCGTGGCGCCCCAGGTCTCCATCATGATCCTGCGGTAGGGCTTCTGGCCGTAGCTTACCTTCACCATATAGACCGTGACGTCGAGACCGAAGAGCTTGCCGGCAAGCGCCATGGACGTGCCCCACTGACCGGCTCCGGTCTCGGTCGCAATGCGCTTCATTCCTGCTTTTTTATTGTAGTACGCCTGGGGGATCGCCGTGTTCGGCTTGTGGCTGCCGGCGGGGCTGACGCCTTCATATTTATAGTAGATCTTCGCCGGCGTGCCGAGCAGCTTCTCGAGCCGGTGCGCCCGGAACAGCGGCGCGGGCCGCCAGAGCGAATAGATGTCGAGCACTTCTTCGGGAATGTCGATCCAGCGCTCCTGGGTCATTTCCTGCTCAATGAGCGCCATGGGGAAAATGGGGGTCAGATCATCGGGGCCCACCGGCTGCTTCGTCCCCGGATGGAGCGGCGGCTTCGGAAGGTTCGGCATGTCCGCCATGATGTTGTACCACTTGGTCGGGATCTCTTTGTCGGAAAGAACGATCTTGGTCTGTCTCATACTTCCTCCTCAGGCAATATGGTCGTGAAACGGATGCAATAAAGTGCGGCCATTTTATACCATGTGGGGGATTTTCTCAATGGTATTTTATTTCGAGGTCTTCGCGTTCGGAAAGCATGCTGCTCTTGCAGCGACGTAATGCGCAGCGGCTCTTCGCGGCGTGCGCGAAGAACCGACGAGATATTTGCAGATGACGAAGAACTTTCTATCCCACAGAAACCTGCTCGAACGAAACTGCATTCCTGGCCAAAGGCGCCTGCCGTGGATCAGGAGCCTATGGAGAACATGCTTTCCAGGTCATGGCGGGAGTGCACCCTGAAGGCCATCAGGGTCTCTGAGGTAAGGATACCCTGTACTTTCAGCATATGGTCGGTAACCAGTTCCGCCATCTGCTCGTTGTCCTTCACCCGAATGACCACGGCAAGATCGTACCTGCCGGCAACGGAATATACCTCGGTGATGCCCTCCATGTCCGCAAGTGCTTCGGCAACAGCATTCACCTTGCTGCGCTCAACCGTTAACAGGACCAAAGCAGTGATCATAACGCCTCCCTGGGTAAGAATTGATCAGAGTATACCAGATTTCACTTTTCAAGGGAACGGCCGTCAGTTCCGTATGCATCGCGGCTCCGGGGCGGAAAGATCGCCGGTGTGGTGATAGGCATGGGCAGGACAGCCGCCGTGGCAAGCTGCATGGAGATCGCAGGTCCTGCGCGGGCAGCGGTTCTGTTCAAAGTCCCTGAAGAAAGAAAGCACGGGATGCCTCCAGATGGCATCGAGACTATCGGTGATGATGTTGCCGAGCCGGAACGCCGTTTTTCCGAAAAAGAGGTTGCAGGGATAGACCGAGCCGTCGGGCATGATGCCGAGCTTGGTCGTGCCTGCCGGACAGCGGACCCCTGCCAGTTCAGGGTACGTTGCGAGGTCCGGCAAAAATCCTGAACAGAATATCGAGCCAACGCTCTGCCTGCCGAACTGGTCCATTGCCGCAGGGAAGAATTCATCAAAGGGAACGGTGTCCCTGAGCTGC
>Ga0334722_10001390_pt1 | contig 30431 bp, 34 predicted proteins | sample C3_bottom_MG_FD_207210 | JGI IMG/M metagenome (GOLD analysis project Ga0334722, IMG submission 207210) | Sediment microbial communities from Yellowstone Lake, YNP, Wyoming, USA - C3_bottom | ecosystem: Environmental > Aquatic > Freshwater > Lake > Sediment | place: USA: Wyoming | collected... | reverse complement strand
TATACCGCTGCTGAGTCATGGCTCTTCCTCCATTGGTTTAGACTGTCGGCAAAACAATCTTAACCGGAAGACCATGACTCTTCTACTAAAAAGTCGCTAACTGTAAACGCTTTTCGTGACTACAGCATTAAATGCAAGTATAATTACTAATGGTTGGCATTATTGTTAACAAGGAGGGCAGTATGAAGAAGCTGTTGTTGGCCGTTGCGATGTTACTGGTTGCGAGTGTATCTTTCGCGGTCGAAGGTGAGCCGCCGGACGACCTGGACAAGCTGCAGAAGGAGTCGGTGAAGAGGTTTCATATAAGCAAGAAAGGGGTCTCATTTAACCTGAGAGAAGGACTTTCCAAGCCATACCCCGGAAAACCGGAGGAAGCAGCCAGAGCGTTCCTGAAGGAATATCACAAGATGTTCAAACTCTCTAAAGATTTATCTGAGCTTCAGCTTCTGAATATAGGTGGCGAGACAATGAGGCCAGACGTTCGCTTCCAGAGGTATTACAAAGGCATCCCTATTTACTTCACAGGCGCTTATGTAGAGTTAGACAACGAAAACAGGGTTCGAGGCGCTGGTGCCAGCCTGGTGGAAATCAACGACCTCGACGTCATCCCTGCCATTAAGCCCGACGAGCTTCAGGGTGTGCTTGAGAAAACCGCGCCGGAATATGGACCGATTGACTCAACGCCATCCCTGCTTATATATTTTGTCGAAAATAGCCCATTCCTCGCTTACCAGGTTGTCGTATTCAAGGACCAAAAACCATACGGCTTAATAGTAGACTCTTCCACAGGGCGGGTTCTGAAATCAACGTGTACCGTGATGGACGAGAAGAAATCGGACAAGGGTTCAAACGGCAACCGTGTTGACGGCGGTTATTTATCCTCATCGCGGGTGGCAGACAATTACCCGGATGGCCCCAAAGTCGGTAAAACTATATTATTGGCGGGAGACCAGCCAGTTTCAGGTTACCTTGAAGCAAAACCGTACGCTGGACCTCCACCCGTCGGCCCTGGGGTTCAAATCAACAAGGACGCAAAAAAGCCGGAGTCGAAAATCATAGTGATTAACGGGACGCCGGAAAAACATGAACCGGATAAAAACAACCGTAATGACAAGGGTATGATTAAGTTCCAGCCGGGTAGGGTGGGCACGGCCCACCAATTAGTCACCCCATCCCCTCCACCTCCACATACTCCCCCTGACTCACCGGCGTAACCTCACGCCTTGCGACGAGGATGCGTCTCGTCTCCGGCACGAATACCACGCTCTGCACGGTAGACTCGTTGGCGACCGGCGCGGTCCCGAGCGCGGCGGCGACGTCGTCCACCCCTGCCTTCCTTCCCGAAACCATCTCCGTGAGCCTGTCCATCCGCTCCTTCGAGAACGCATAGGAGTAGTAATGCTGGGGGAGGCCGGTCTTAGGCGGGGCCTTGACGCTTCCCTGCCTGGCCGCCATCTCCTCCGACTCGAAGTGGTTCGTGCAGGCGAGCACACCGGATACGGCCTCCCGGACGTGTATGCTTGCGGCGGAGGTTTCGAGCACGCGGGCAACGGTTGGGGAGGCGGCCATGATGTTCTTGCCGACTGTGCGGCGCGAGCAGTCAACCACCTCGGTAAGCTCGTCCACGCTCCTCGAATGCTGTAGGGCGGTGCGGTTTATAAGCAGGGCGGGCGTCCCGGCGAGACGCCGGTCGCGCGTGATGGATGTGAGGTCGAATATACAGACACCGGACTCGTTCATCCCCGTGACCACCGCCGCGAAGCCCGGCCATGAGACGGACACGAAGGCCTGGCCCGATTCCGGCCTTACCCTGAACACGGTCGTGAGCCTCGGCAGGAGGTCGAAGAAAAGCGGGTAGTCGAGGTTCCTGCCGACTATCAGGTTGCCGTCGATTGAGTTCTCCGGCCCGACCGCGACGGCCGAGCAGGCGAGGTTTACCAGTACGTCGTCGAGCGAGTTCAGCAGGAATATAAACCTGTAGCTCTGGCCCGCGCCCTTGGCGATGCCGCGCATCTCCTCTTTAAGCTCGGCCGGGGTGTAAGGCACCATACGTCTTGAGAGCAGTTCGAATATCCCGAGCAGTATACGGCCCCCGAAGCCGAGGCTGATGGAGTCGAGGTAAGATATGAGCCGCGCGCGCATCAGGGCTATCTCAGGCCTGAAGAGCCTCCCATGCGCTAGCCCTATTTCATAAGGCGCGCCGGACAGCTCAGCTACGGTCAGGCCCGGCTCCCTGCTTGTTATCCTGCCATGCTCCATAAGGCTATTTTATCATTAAAAAAGCACTCAAAGCGGATAATTTACTACTGCTAATAGTAATGGTTATTAAAAAGCTTGACATGAGTTTATCGATATGTTAAAAAAGTGTTCGTAATATTCAGCCGCCGGTCACGTAAGCCAGCCTGAAAATCTCAGAAATTAGCCCAGTTTGCCAACAGACCAGTCAACGAAGCCAGTGCTTCGCCTGGTTTTTCAAACGACCACAAGACATGAAAGGAGGTACCATAATTATCGGCCAACCAAGGGTTAGTGTATTTTAAATCGCAGTAAGCTTAGAAGGAGCAAGACAATGAAGAGAAGCAGCAGAACGGTTACGCGCATGATAACCTTTTTATTCGCCTTATTGGTCCTGGCAAGCGTTGCCTATGCCGGGAGCGTCAACGTAACCTCAAGCTATGTAGTGTTCGCATGGAACGACCTCGGGATGCACTGCCTCAACCCGACTTACGACAAGGCAGTCGTCCTTCCTCCCTATAACGACCTGATAGTGCAGGTCGTGAAACGCGGCGACCCGCCGACCGTAGTCACTTCGGGCCTCACCGTGCAGTACAGCATCGTCAACAACACATACTCATCCGGCAAGGGCTATTTCGGACAGTTCTGGACCTATATGCAGAAGCTGTTCGGGGTGAGCCTGCCTGTCAACACCGGCCTGAACCTTGTAGACCCGGCTATCCACAACGGGCTCACCGGCAACATGGTTGTGCACGGGAACCAGTTCGAGGCGGACGGCATCCCCGTAACGCCGATGGACGACTCGATGACATGGAACCCGTATCAGGTGGCGCAGATAACAGTCAAGGACAGCACCGGCAAGGTCGTGGCCCAGACTCAGGCGACCATACCGACTTCGGACGAGATTAACTGCGGCAAGTGCCACGGCGCCGACCCATTCACCGACATCCTCCAGAAGCACGACGCCATGCACGGCACCAACCTTGTCGGACAGGCCCCGGTGCTCTGCGCCAGCTGCCACGGCTCACCCGTGCTTAAGACCGTCAACCAGCACGGAGCCACCGAGTACCTTTCGGCCGCGATACACCGTTCGCACAGCACGAGGGGCGCGGTCTGCTACGACTGCCATCCGGGCAACAGGACGCAGTGCAGCAGGAGCCTTGCGCATACGGCCCCAGACGGCAACTGCACGACCTGCCACGGCGACATGGCAAACGTCGCCAGTTCCATCATGACCGGCGGAAGGATACCCTGGCTGAACGAGCCTAAGTGCGTCACCTGTCATTCGGGCGTGGCCGAAGTGGACACCGGCACGACACTGTACAGGAACGCGGCGGGACACGGCGGGCTTCACTGTGCCGCCTGCCACGGGTCGCCTCATGCGATGGTGCCGTCCGGCGCGGCTTCCGACAACTACCAGTCAAACCAGTACCAGGGCGCGGTCAAGACGATAGGGAGCTGCGGGGCCTGCCACGGCAGTTCGAGGGGCGCGGGCCTGTCGGACTACCTCGAAGAGCACGGCTGGCTTAACCCCAAGGTCGAGAACGGCTGCAACATCTGCCATACGCAGGTAACCACGACGAACACCACCAACTGGCCGCACCAGTACCAGTGGAAGGACAGCAACTCCACCACTTCCGGCGGGACAACCTCCGTCGGCACGACATCAGGCGGCGACGGCGGAAGCGTGACGCCACCCGCCAGCAATGCCGCGATCACGCCATCGTCCAGCACGGTGACGGTAGGCGGGACGGTAACCTTCACCGCATCGGCCTCGGGCGGCTCCGGCACCTACGAATACTCGTTCCTGCTTAACGGGCCGGGCACAAGCGGCACCGTAGTCAAGCAGGGGTATTCACAGTCCAACAAGTGGACCTGGACTCCTTCGTCTTCGGACGCCGGCGTGAACACCATTAGTGTACGGGTAAGGAACGCAGGCTCAACGGCCTCATACGAGACACAGGCTTCCTGCCAGGTTACGGTTTCAAGCAGCGTCAGGAGAAGGCGCGACTAAGAGTGAAGTTCTGGATGAAAGGGCCCGGCGGATGCCGGGCCCTTTATTTTGGTGAACCTGCGGAATATTCGCCCGCGACGTAGCCGGTGCTCCAGCATATCTGGAGGTTGTAGCCGCCGGTCGGGCCGTCCAGGTCAATTATCTCGCCCGCAAGGTACAGGTTTTCGATTACCTTCGAGCGCATGGTGCGTGAGTCTATCTCCTTCAGGCTGACCCCGCCGGAAGTCACCATCGCCTTCTCGAACCCGCCGAGGCCGCGTACGGTAAACTCCAGTCCCTTGACCAGCTTAACCAGGGCAAGACGCCTGTCTCTCTGCACCCCGTTAATGACCGAGTCTTCCGGGATGCCCGCGAGCTTCATCACGAGCGGCAGCATCTTGGGTGACAGCATATCTCCGAGCGAGTTCTTTAAGAGCCTGTTCGGGTTGTCTTTGAACATCGAGACCATGCGTGCGTCGAGCCCTGCGATGTCGGTGTCCGGCATAAGGTCGAGGACGAGCTTGACTTCTCCGACCGTAGCCAGCTCGCGCAACTTCTTGCTCAGGTTGAGCACCGACGGCCCGCTTATGCCGTTACGCGTGAACACCCCTTCGCCTGTGCAGCCCGCCTTTTTCCTGCCGTCCTGGTACAGGTATATGCCGGTGCCCTGGAAGCTCGCGCCTTCTAATTCCTTCACCCATTCTTCCTTGACCGTGACGGGTACGAGCGAAGGCGCGGGCGCAATGACGGTATGCCCCAGGCGCTTCATCCAGCCGTAGCCCTCGCCGGTCGAGCCGGTCGCGGGATACGACCTGCCGCCCGTGCAGACGATGAAGCTGTCCGCCGGTATTTCTCCGCCTGCGTAGAGCGCCTTGGTAATCCTGTCGCCGTCGTTTTCGAGGCCGGTCACGGAGATGCCGGTCTTCAGCTTCACGCCGCCTTTTTTCATGTAGTCGAGTAGCGCGCTCAAAACGTCCGAGGCTTTGTCGGATACGGGGAATACCCGGCCGTCCTCCTCGACCTTGGTCGGCACGCCTTGCGCCCTGAAGAACTCGACGACTTCGCTCACCCCGAACACGGAAAACGGCGAGAAAAGGAACTTCCCCTCTCTGCCGTAGCGCTCGACAAGACGGCGCGTGTCGGGCTCGGCGTGGGTCAAGTTGCAGCGTCCGTTCCCGGTCATCAAGAGCTTCCGGCCCGGCCTGTCGTTCTTCTCTATCAGGACGACCTTCGCGCCAAGCTCGGCCGCGCGGCCCGCGGCAATCATGCCCGCCGGCCCTCCGCCGATTACGGCTACGTCGAAATGTTCTATCGGTTTTTTCATGTGGGTGGTTTATTTGCCCTTGACCAGCTCAACCCCGGCCTCGTAAGCATACTTCAAAGCGGCCAAGCGTTGTCGGCTTATTCGACCGCTACATATTCAGCGAATGAATTGGATTCGGGGATGGGAAGCTTGTCCTCTATCAGGCCGCGCACATGCATTTCGATTGCCTCGTGCATGTTTCGCTCCGCGTCTTCGCGTGTGGAGCCGGTAGCCGCGCAGCCCGGCAGGTCCGGTGAATATGCCGAATAGTTGCCGTCGGCCTTCTCTATGACTATGAGGAAGCGGTGCATACTATTTAACCTCCTTCAGTTGGGCCTGCTTCAAGATACTGTTAAGAGTGCCAGGCGCCAAGTCGTCGTTAGGGTGTCCTGCTATGGTAACCCTGCCTGTCTTCACCGGGTGTTTGTATTGGCGATGACTGCCTTTCGTTACCACCAGATACCAGCCGTCCGACTCTATTTTGTCTAAAATATCACGAACTTTCATAATAATCCATTATTTATTTCTTCGTTACCAGCTCAACCCCGGCCTCATATGCCTCTTTCAGAGCGGTCGGGTGCTTCTTGATCGCGCCCTTCTCGTCTATGCCGGGATAGAGGAGGCTTTTGTGGAAGGTGACGCCGATTGCGTCGAAGAAGAACTTCATCGTGAAGACGGCCCCGTCGAAGGCCTGCTTGACCTTCGAGCCCGCGGTCGATATGAACACGCCTTTTCGTACCATGTCGCCGCGGTGGTCTGGCGTGGGGTCACGGAGTACGTATTTCTTAGCCCAGAAGCACTGGCATCGGTCTATAAGCGTCTTTGCCCAGGCGGATATCCCCATGAAGTAGATAGGGGAGGCGAGCACTATGTGGTCGGCCTCCATTATCTTGTCGTAGATGGGCTGGAACTTGTCATCGACCTCGCACCGGCCGGTCTCGAAGCACCTGTTGCATGAAATACAGGGGTCGAAGCGCACCTTCCGCACCTGGATAAGCTCCGTCTCGGCGCCCGCGTCCTTCGCGCCTTTCAGGAACTCCTTAATAAGGAGGTCGGTGTTGCCGTTTACCCTGGGGCTGCCGGAGAAACCCAAGACCTTCAATAAAGACCTCTCGTGATTTTCAGCACGCTGTAGGGGCCGACCTATGTGTCGGCCCTCGTGCTTGTCATTCCCGCGAAGGCGGGAATCCAGGAAGTTGATAAATTCCTGGGCCCCGTGTCAAGCACGGGGTGACAGTGTATGTTAAGAAAGTAATGGTTTACTTCTTTATCAGCGACTTCATATACATTGCGATGGACTTAAGCTCCACGGAATTCTCTGACAGAGGCTTCCCTTCGAGCGGGCCCGTGATGCAGATGTTTACGGCCTGCTCAAGCGTCTTCGCCCTACCTCCGAACCACTCGCCGCGCGCCGCAAGCTCACCTGCCTTCTTCTCGGATGGGTGGCACGTCGAGCACGCCTTGCCGTTGGTCCCTACGGACGGGTCGTTGAAGAGTATCTTGCCGAGCTCGACGGACGGTTTCCTCGCCTCGTCGGCGTAAGAGCACACACAGCCGAACGTCACAAACGCCGCAAACACGAGCAGGCCCGCCGCCAGATGGGTTATCCTTCTCATTACCGCCTCCTGAAAATGGGTTGACTTTATAAAAATATAACAGAGGAGTGAAATGCGGTCAAAGCCTACGTCACGGGTTGCACTTGCCGCAGATGGACTTGAATAGCGTGGTGCTCAGGTACCTGTCGCCCCGGTCGGGGAAGACCGTGACCACTATGCCGGAGTTCATTGTCTTGGCAAACCGTATCGCCCCGGCCATCGCGGCCCCGCTCGACATCCCGACGAATATCCCTTCCTGGAGGGCCAGGGCGCGCGCGGTGTCGTAGGCTGTGTCGTCGTCTATGACCAGCTTCTCGTCGAGCTTGCCGGGGTCGAATATGCCGGGTACTATGGCCTCCTTCATGTTCTTCAGGCCCTGTATCTTGTGGCCCTTCACGGGCTCGACGCCGACTATCTTTATGCCGCTGTCGTGCTCCTTCAGACGCCTGCCGACTCCCATCACGGTGCCGGTAGTTCCAATGCCTGCGACGAAGGCCGCGACCTCGCCGTTCGTCTGCGCTATTATCTCAGGGCCGGTCGTCTCGAAGTGCGCAAGGATGTTGTATGTATTGTCGAACTGGTTCGGCATGTAGTACTTCTCGGGTTCTTCGTCCAGTATCTTGTGCGCGGCCATTATAGCCCCGTCCGTGCCCTGCTCCGCGGGCGTCAGGACAAGCTCCGCCCCGAGGGCCTCGAGGATGCTCCTCCTTTCGAGCGATACGCACGCGGGCATGGTCAGCTTCAGCTTGTAACCCTTCGCGGCCGCGACCATCGCAAGGCCGATGCCGGTGTTGCCGGACGTTGCCTCGAGCAGTACCTTGTCGCGGGTGAGCTTCCCCTCGTCCTCGGCCATCTTTACCATGTAGAAGGCGGGCCGGTCCTTGACCGAGCCGCCGGGGTTCGAGCCTTCGAGCTTGGCGAATATCCTGACCTTGGGGTTCGGGTTGATGTTGCTGATTTCGACGAGCGGCGTATTGCCGATGGAGTCCAGAATACTCATGTTACGGCTTCCTTATAGTTGGTTCAAAAAGCGGTCCGTGCAGTTGTCATTCTGAGGAGCGTAAGCGACGAAGAATCTCGGGGTTTACTGCTTGAGATTCTTCGCTTCGCTCAGAATGACACAATCGCGGGTGCGGCGAGCCAGAACGGCTATAATCAACATAGTGATTTTGATTATAAATATTATGACCTCTGGTGTCAACTAAATATAAAGGGAAATCCGCCCTTGCCATGAGGGCGGCCGTTGATGTAGAATACCGGCCCATGCAAGACAAGCCATTGAAGGTGGAGTTCCACACGCACAGCGGGGACGACCCGTACGACGATATACCGTACAGTTCTGAACGGCTCATAGACGAGATGGCCCGGCAGGGATACGACGCGCTCGCCATCACAAACCACAACTACCAGTGTCACAACGACCGGCTCGAAGCCTACGCGAAAGAGCGGGGCGTGCTTCTCATAAAGGGCTTCGAGCTGACTTACGAGGACCAGCACATCCTGCTCATAAACTTCGACGAACCCGAAGAGATTAAAGGCCCGGACGACATTGCGAGGATGAAGGGGCCGGACAACCTCGTCGTCGCGGCGCACCCGTACTTCCCCTGGGCTCCGAGCTGCCGCAGGCTCCTCGAATCCCGTCCGGCACTTTTCGACGCCGTGGAGTTCTCGCACCTCTATAACCGCATGATAGACTTCAACCGGAAGGCGCTCGCAAAGGCACGCGAGCTCGGCCTGCCGCTCGTGGGGACGTCGGACGCGCACACCCTGGGCCAGATTGGCTATACCTGCACGCTCGTCTATTCCGAGAAGTCCACTGAGGCAATCATTGCCGCGGTCAAGGCCGGGCGGTGCGAGGTGGTCACCAGGCCGTTCCCGTCCATGTCCTTTGTCGGGGTCATAGCCAAAATGAAGTACGCGAGCATCATGCGTATAATCAAGGACGTCGTGAAGCGGAAGAAGTAGCGATTCTTGTTGACTTTCACCGCGTCATTATTTAGCCTGTAATTTATGAACCTTCCCCGCTTGACCATATCCGCCCCGCACAGAAGCTCCGGCAAGAGCACAATCACTATAGGCCTGTGTGCCGCGCTCACGGCAAGGGGCATGAAGGTCCAGCCTTTCAAGAAAGGGCCGGACTTCATCGACCCGATGTGGCACGAGGCCGCGACCGGTCGCGAGTCGCACAACCTCGACCTCTTCATGCTCGGGGCCGAGAAGGTGATGCAGAGCTTCCAGAGGCACGCCAGCGACGCCGACATCAGCGTCATCGAAGGCAACATGGGGCTCTTCGACGGTGTAGACATGGAGGGCTCGGACTCGACCGCTGGAGTTGCCCGGTTGCTGAAGTCCCCCGTCATACTTGTCATAGACTGCTACGGCATGACGCGCGGCATCGCCCCGCTGGTCAAAGGGTTCGAGGAGTTCGAGCCGGAGACCGACATCGCCGGCGTGATCCTTAACAAGGTGAAGGGGAGCCGTCACGAGCGGAAGCTCAGGGAGGCGATAGAGCGGTACTGCCGTGCCAGGGTGGTAGGCGCGATACCGGAAGACGAGGGTATGGGCATCGCCATGCGCCACCTGGGGCTTGTGCCCCTGAAGGAGGACCGGGGCCTCTCTCCGGCGGTCGAGGCAATGCGTAAGACCATTGCCGAGAACGTGGACATAGACGGGGTGCTCGAGATGGCAGGCAGGGCCGGCCAACTCGCCGACGTGGAAATCCCAACCATATATATACCAGAACCCAAGGTCAGGATAGGCGTGGCGATGGACAGCGCGTTCACGTTCTATTACCCCGAAAACCTGGAGGCCCTCCGTGCCGCAGGCGCGGAGCTTGTGCCTTTTTCCCCAATGGCGGACTCTTCCCTCCCGAAAGTGGACGCGCTCTACATAGGCGGCGGGTTCCCGGAGGTCCATATGGAAGCCCTGGAGAAGAACTCGGCCATCCGCACCGCAATAAAAGAAAGAATAGAGGCCGGGATGCCGGTCTACGCCGAGTGCGGCGGGCTTATGTACCTCTGCCGGAGCATATCATGGGAGGGCAGGACATGCGCCATGGTCGGCGCGCTTCAGTGCGACATCAACATGTCGAGGAAGCCCGCCGGACACGGATACGTGGTGTTGAAGCCGACCGGCAACGGCTCATGGCCGGTCTTCGGGGACGAGATAAGGGCGCACGAGTTCCACCACTCGAGCGTGACTGGGCTCGGTGAAACGGTGTTCGCTTTCGACATACTGCGCGGTAAGGGGGTGGACGGACGGCACGACGGGATACTCTACAAGAATGTCCTTGCGGCCTATACACACATTCACGGACTCGGGGCTCAGGGGTGGGCGCCGCGATTTATAGACATGGTTAGCAAGAACGCTCATAACTGCAGTTAGATGGTTAATTTCCTTGTGGAATATACTTGAAAATACAGGGTCAAAGCATACATCGGCGCCGCGTATATATAACGTCGTTTTAGAAAATTAAACCGTCTTAAAAATTCCCTTGACAATGCATTTTGCTGAATGTATATTACACGCGTCGCAATAACGTCGTTCTAAAATTTTTTAGTCGTAAAAATCCCTTGAATCCAGATACGCCGGTTAGTAATCGACGGCCTGATTTATTTAGACCGGGGCCGTGGCGTTGATTTCTTTTTTTCTTGATTGCTGAAAGTGTTTAAGGGGCACAGGTGTCATTTGGGGCGTCTGTGGTATTGGCTGGAAACTTCTCTAATATGTGAAGGAGGTAAGTGATATGCCGAGCTTTGATTTCAAAGGCAGAACTTACGAAGTGGACGAGGACGGGTATCTGTTGAACCTTGACGACTGGAACGAAGACGTGGCGGGTTACATCGCCGAGCAGGAAGAGGTCGAGATGACCCCCGCGCACTGGGAGGTCGTTAACTTCCTTAGGGACTACTACGCAGAGTACAAGATCGCTCCGATGATCAAGATACTCGTAAAGGCCCTCGGCCAGAAGCTCGGGCCCGAGAAGGGCAACACGAAGTACCTCTACGAGCTTTACCCGGCTGGTCCTGCCAAGCAGGCCTGCAAGATAGCCGGCCTTCCCAAGCCGACCGGCTGCGTCTAAGGAAAAATATAGATGGACGGTCTGTTGTGTCCCGCCCCGCCCGGGGCGGGACACAACAAGCATCTTCACAGAGACATGGAAGGAGATCGATGGAAATCTCATTGCTGACAATAATCTTCATGGCAATGGCCTACGGCGCGGGGGCGATATTCATCATCGGCTTCCTGCGCAAGTTAATCATTTACGCCAAGACCCCCTCCCCGCTTAAAATACCAACAACCCCGGCCCCCATAAACCCTGCAGGTTCCTTCTTCAGGGTGCTTGGAGACGTGGTGCTTTTCAGGAACCTCTTCAAGGGCAACAAGTGGACCTGGATAGGCGGCATCATCTTCCACTATTCGTTCCTTATCGTGGTGCTCAGGCACCTAAGGTACTTCATGTACCCCGTGGCCGGTTGGGACATGGCGCTCCAGGACGCGGGCATATACGCCGGCATCGTCCTTCCCATAGCGGTTCTGTACCTCCTGATGAGGCGCACCACCGTCGACAGGACGATGTTCGTCTCCTCGCTCGCCGACTACTTCGTGCTCGCCCTCATCGGCGGCATCGCGGTCACCGGGCTCCTTATGAAATTTTACGTCAGGCCCTTCATGGTGGACGTGAAGGGTTTCATATATGGACTGGTAACGGTCAACCCATCCACTATACCGCTCGACCCCGTTTTCATGCTTCATATAACACTGGTGTTCATGCTTCTTGCTTATTTCCCGTTCAGCAAGCTGGTGCACGCCGGCGGCGTGCTGTTCAGCCCGAGCAGGTTCATGTGCGATAACCCGAGGGAGAAGAGGCACATCAATCCCTGGGCAACCGATTTGAGCGCGTAAGGAGAACACAACGTGGCTAAAGTAAAGTATGAGATCCCTGTACTGACAGGACATGTAGTAACACCGAAAATTCAGGAAGACGCCACCGTCCTTGTCCGTTCCAACCCCGCCAAGGAGAAGGACATGACGGCGCTCGGCTTCCCGGCCCAGCTCGTCCCGGACTGGCAGGAGAAGGCGGTCGAGAGGCTGAAGGACCTGATGGAGAAGTACAAGTCGCTCAGGGTCTACCTTGACATCTGCGTCAAGTGCGGCTCCTGCACCGACAAGTGCCAGTTCTTCCTGGGGACGAAAGACCCGAGGAACATGCCGGTCGCGAGGCAGGAACTCCTCAGGAAGGTCTACCGCCGTTACCTCACATTCGGCGGGAAGGTGCTCGGCAAGCTCATTGACGCCGAGGACATCACCAAGGAGACGCTGGACGAGTGGTACACCTACTTCCACCAGTGCTCCGAGTGCCGCCGCTGCTCGGTCTACTGCCCCTACGGCATAGACACGGCAGAGATAACCATGGCGGGCAGGGAGATACTCGACTCCATAGGTTACGGCCAGAAGTACGTGACCGAGATCATAAACAAGGTCTATACGGTAGGCAACAACCTCGGCATGCCCGGGCCGGCCATCCAGAACACGCTCGAGTTCCTGAAGACCGACATACAGGAGACCAGCGGCGCCGAGGTCGAGTTCCCGATGGACGTGAAGGGTGCGGACATAATGTTCGTGACGCCTTCCGCGGACTTCTTCGCAAGCCCGCACGTCGAGTCGCTCATCGGCTACGCCAAGGTGTTCAAGCAGGCGGGCATAAGCTGGACACTCAGTTCGCACGCCTCGGAGGCGGGCAACTTCGGGATGTTCATAGGCAACTACTATGTGATGAGGAAAGTCGCAAACAGGATCAAGGAAGGCATCCAGGAGCTGAAGCCGAAGAGGCTGATACATGGCGAGTGCGGCCACGCATGGCGCATAGCGTACAGCTTCTGGAACACCCTGATAGGCCCGTTCGATTCGCTGGACCCGAAGTACCCGGCGCCCCAGCACATATGCGAGTTCACGCACGACCTGATCAAGAGGGGCGCGCTCAAGCTCGACAAGACCGCAAACGACGAGTTTGTCGTCACTCTGCACGACTCGTGCAACGTGGCCAGGGGCGCGAGGATGGGCACCAGCCCGGGCGGCCAGTTCGAGATACCGAGAGAGGTAATAAAGGCCACCTGTAACAAGTACGTGGACATGGCGCCCAACACCATCAGGGAGAACACGTTCTGCTGCGGCGGCGGGGGAGGGCTCCTGACCGACGAGCTGATGGACATCCGCATCAAGGGCGCGATGCCGAGGATGCAGGCCTACAAGGCGGTCAAGGACAGCAACGGCGCGAACTTCATAGCGCTCATATGCGCGATATGCAAGGCGCAGATGAGCAAAATCCTGCCGTACTACGGCTACCCGATGGAAGAGGTCGGCGGCATCCACCAGCTTGTGGGCCGCGCGATAGTAGACCGCGGAAAGGAGGGCGTATAATGATTAGCCTTCTGAAGCGCCTGGCGCCCGTAGCGGCGGTCTTCATGGCCCTGCTTTTCATATCGGTCATGACGGGTTGCGGCAACGAGCAGCGCGTGGCCAAGCCCGAGCTGAAGGGCAAGGGGCCGCTGGCCCTGAAGCTCCCGGCGGGCGTCCTTTCTCCGGAGTACCACCAGCCGGTGGAGTACTGGAAGCAGCACCATATGGACATCATAAAGCGAGGCGATTTCAACAAGCAGGAATGCATGCTGTGCCACGACGTGCACACTTCGTGCAACAGCTGTCATGAGTATGTTGGGGTCGTCAAGGTGGAAGCTTACGAATAGGCGACACTTCGTGGTCTTTAAATCAAAAGACAGGAGCTGTTATCGATGGAAGAGAAGAAAGAACATACAGAAGTGAAGACCGAAGAGGCCCACGACGAGGGCGGGAAGTTCATGAAGAACAGGAGGCAGTTCCTGGGGGCCTTCGCGGGTATCGTCGGGGCGTTCGGCGCCGCCGAGGTCATAGTCCCGCTGCTTGGCTCTTTTACGCCGGTGCAGAGGGGCAAGCCCGAGCCGGCAGTGCTCAAGCTGGACGACATACCTGCCGGGGGGTTCGCGACGAGCGCGTTCGCCGGCTACTCCTTCATGGCGTTCAACAGGAAAGAGGGCATGGAGGTAATCTCGCTCAAGTGCTCCCACCTGGGCTGCACGGTCAAGTGGAACGACGCGGAGCAGAAGTTCAAGTGCCCCTGCCACGACGGCTGGTTCGACGAGCACGGCGTGAACAAGGGCGGACCGCCCCCCGCACCCCTGGAGAAGCTTTCTTTCAAAATCGCCGGGGACAAGCTTATAGTGGGAGGTGCTTAGATGCAAAAGATAATCGAATGGGTTGATTCCCGCACCGGGACTTCGGAGATACTCGAAGACGAGGTATTTTCGAAGAAGGCGCCGAAGCTCAAGCACTGGTACGAGCTGTTCGGATGCTTCGGGGGCATGTCCCTGATACTGTTCATCATACAGGTGCTGACGGGCTTCTTCCTCCTGATATACTACACCCCCTCGCCCACAGAGGCATTCTCCAGCGTCGTATTCATCGACAACGGGGTCGTGTTCGGGTGGCTGTTCAGGAGGCTCCACGCGGTCGGCGCCAACGTGATGATCCTGCTCGTCATGATACACATGCTGAAGGTCATAATCAGCGGGGCCTACAAGGCGCCGAGGGAGCTGCACTGGCTGTCCGGCTTCATGCTGCTCATGCTGACCATGGTCATGGGCATATCCGGATACCTGCTCCCGTGGACGCAGCTCTCTTACTGGGCCGTCACGGTCCTCACCACCTCGTTCTCCGTCATGCCCGTCGTCGGGCCGATGATGATGAAGATCATAAGGGGCGGGGACGCGGTCGCGGGCCCGACGCTCGGGCGCTTCTTCGCGCTTCACTGCGTGGGTCCGGTGATAATGGGGCTCTTCCTGGGCATGCATTTCATGATGATAAGAAGGTCCGGCATTCAGGAAAACCTTTAGGCCTTCATATTAAAGGGGTGAAACTGGGATGAAATACAACAAAGACAACTGGCATGGGGAACTCGAGCCGTTCTGGCCGAACGACGTGATAGACAAGGGTCTTATCGTGTCGGTCGTGCTGGGCCTCTACCTTATAGTTGCGTTCTTCTACCCCGGGCTTTTCCTTCCGCCCGAGGAGCCGGCGGATACGCTCGTGACCCCGCTCGCGGTGAAGCCCGAATGGTACTTCCTCGCGGCGTACCAGACGCTCAAGCTGTTCCCGACCAAGTACTTCGGAGAGGCCGCGGAGCTTATGGGGATGGGCGTGCAGATGGTCGCCATAACCGGGCTGGCGCTCCTGCCGTTCCTCGACAGGTCTCCGGAGAAGAACTTCAGGCGCAGGCCGTACTTCCTGAAGCTGGTACTGGCGGGCGTCGCGATATTCGTGGGACTGACCATCTGGGGCGCATACTCTTAATATCCATAGATACGAAATGAAGGAGAAAACCGTGAGCCGGAGAACCATGAAGCTTATACCCAAGACGCTGCTCGCCGCCGCGCTGCTGCTCCTTGCGACACAGGCGTACGCGAAGGACAACCTGTGCGGGGAATGCCACACGTCCAAGGAGATAGCGGCCTTCGGGAACGTCATGAGCTGGGACAGGAGCGTCTTTCAGTCCAAGGACACGCTTTGCCCGGGGATACTGGAGCTTAAGAAAGAGGCCTACTTCACGGAGAGCCGCCTGGTTAAGTTCGACGAGCTCCTGACCGAGCTCGAGCACAAGACCAGGAGGTACCCGGAGTACATGAGGGCGGACATGGACGGCTACGCCGTGCAGTACGCAGGTCTTGCGACCGTCACCCCGACCTCCATCGACAGCATCGCCGGTCCGAACCTCAAGATCAAGAAGAAGATGCACGAGGTCTACGAGACCATGAACAAGCTGAAAGACAACTACAAGATGGAAAAGGTGATAGGCTTCGGCCTCGCCGGGGTGATGCTCATTTTGCTGCTGTTCTCACTGGGTCTTAAAAATACATTAAAGGGATAAGGGGTTCAAGGATGCCTAAGAGAATATGCCTGGTTCTTGCAGTACTTGTAACGGCCGTATTCCTGGCCGCATGCGGTGAGCACGGCGAAGGGAATAAGGTCGACCCGAAGGTCCTGGCCGAAGTCGCCGACAAGGCGTCCAAGCTGGCCGACGACTTAGACAACATGAACACGAGGGCCTACGGGCTCGCCGCGCTCGGCACGACGATGGCGACGGTAGACCCTGCCGGGGCGAGGCCCGTGCTCGACGAGGCGCTCGCCGTGGCCAAGGACGTGCACTCCCCGGCCAACAAGGCCGCGCTTGCGGAGCTTGTGTCCGCGACGGCCGGCTGGGAGGGTTCCGACCTTGAGACGGTCGCGCCGGTAATCAAGAGGATAGAGGATGCCACGAGCCGCGTATGGGCGATAAGGGCGGCCGCGGGCGGCATAGCGATACTCGACAAGGGTAGGGCTATGGCCGCGCTCACCGAGGCTGCTGCCGAGGCCGAGGCGATACCCGACAAGAAGTACCGCGACCTCGACCTGAGGTCCGTGGCGCAGGAGATGGCCGGGATGGACTCCCAGAAGGCGACCGCCGTGGCCGACAAGATAGCCGACCCGCGGGTCAAGGCTTGGGCCCTGACCGCGATAGGCTCCGACATCGCGGGCAAGAACCGCGACGAGGCAGTCAAAGTGCTGTCAGCCGCCGCCGATACGGCGGTAGCCATACAGAACATGGAGCCGACATCGGAACTCGTCACGTCAGAGACTAAAGAAGACGTCAAGCAGAAGGTGCTGGATGCCCAGAAGGCCAGGCTTGCGGCTGCCGCCGCGAAGGCGCTTTCCGGGACAGCCGCCGTGATGGCCGGCATCGACGGGGCGAAGGCCGGGGAGATGTTCGCCAAGGCCGCCTCGATAGCCGAGGGCATACAGATGTCGTACACCCAGGCGTACGCGATAAGCGACGTCGCCTGCGAGATGGCTGCTTCAGACCCGGCCGGCGCGGACGCGCTTGCCGAGAAGATAGGGGCCGACCACGGCGACGCGAAGTTCGCGGCGATGCTGAAGGCCGCGCGGGCGAAGGCCAAGGACGGCAAGATTGAGCAGGCCGACTTAGAGAAGCTCCAGGAAGTGGCCGAGGGCATCTCGGACTCGTTCGACAAGGCCAAGGCCCTCGAGCAGGTCGGTCTGGCAATGGCGGGCGTCAGCAAGGAAGCGGCCGCGAAGGTTGCCGACAAGATAGAATACCCGGCCAACAATATGTCGAGGACCTCGATGCTCAGGAACGAAGTGCTCGCGGCTATAGCCGTGGCATGGTCGAAGGAGAGCGACGACGAGGCCAAGAAGGCGCTCGACAAGGTCGAAGAGCCCCGTTTCGCGAAGGCCGACATACTTTATATCAAGGGCAATGCCCTGGCCGACATGGCGGGGATAAAGGCCGCGACCGACCAGGCCGCCGCCATAAAGCTCTACGGCAAGGCCGCGGGCATGGCGTCCGACTGCAAGAGCACTCAGCTTCAGTGGAAGGTGGCGACGGGGCTCTGCAAGCTCGACACCGACAAGCTCTTCGACATGGCCGCGAAGATAGAAGGCGACGACTACAACAAGGCCAAGGCCCTGACCGAAATAGCCTCGGACTGGTCGGCCAAGAAGGACGCGAAGGCCCCGATGGCATGGGACATGGCCGCGAAGGCCGCCTCCGCTATAGAGGACAATTACGCGAGCGCCGATATGCTGAAGTCCGTGGCTGCGCGTTGCGCCCAGTACGACAAGGCGAAGGCCGCGGCGATGTTCGCCAAGGCGCGCGAGAGGGTCAACAAGATTGGTGCAAAGGTATAACCACGCGGACCTGTGCGTGGCAAGGGTCTGTCCAACAGATAGATGAACAAGAAGGAGGGGAGATGAAGATTGGCGTAATGCTCCAGGAAGGTCCTTACAACCACGAGGCGTCCGACACCGCCTACAAGTTCATTGAGGCCGCCATGGCCAAAGGCCACACCATACAGGGCGTGTTCTTCTACGACGACGCCGTCTCGAACGTGGCGAAGCACATGGAGCCGCCGCAGGACGACAGGCATATAGCCAAGAGGTGGTCCGAGCTGGGGGCGAAGGGCGTCGACATAATCGTCTGCGTCGCCGCCGCAAAGAGGCGCGGCATCAACCCCGACCTCATCGTGGCTAACACCCGCATTTCCGGGCTTGGCCAGTTGAGCGAGATATGCACGGAAGCCGACAGAGTCGTCACGTTCGGCGACTAAAAAGTTCCTGAAAGGAGATAACCCAGATGGCCAAGATAATGTTCGTCAACAGAAAGGCGCCCCACGGCACCATTTACGCCTGGGAAGGCCTTGAAGTCGTCCTTATATTCGGAGCATTCGACAACGAGCTCAGCGCTACTTACATGGACGACGCCGTGTACTCCCTCAAGAAGGGCCAGGACACGTCGGCTTTAGGCATCAAGGGGTTCATCCAGACCCTGCCGGTCCTGAACGACTACGGATGCGAGAAGATATATGTGGACAAGGAATCCCTTGAGAGCAGGGGGATGACGGCCGACGACATCGCCATACCGGTCGAGATAGTGGACGCGGCCACGATAGGCAAGATGATGGCGGAGCAGGACGTCCTGCTGCCCTTCTAAAGAAACCGGGGGGAGCCGCAGGGTTCAACCTTCACCAGAGCAGAACAAGGAGGCGAAAGTTGCTTCATATAGTCAATAAATCACCGTATACCGATACAGCCCTTGAGAGCTGCATAAGGACCGCCCAGAAGGGCGACAGCATCCTGCTGATAGAGGACGCCGTTATCGGCATCATGGCCGGCGGGAAGGCCGTTTCAATGATATCGGCCGCACAGAAGAACTTCCCCGTTTACGCGCTCGAGGCCGACCTCCTGGCGAGGGGAGTTGACAGGCGCATGGACGGCGTCAAGTACGTCGACTACACCGGCTTCGTCGAGCTGGTCGAAAAGGAAAGGACCATGTCCTGGCTGTAAGGGGCATGTTCAAGGGGGCATGGGGGCGAGTTGCCGGTTAGGGTGCGCCCCTCATGAATGGAGTAGGCGTAGTTGGTGCAATTATGCCGTCCTTGAGGGAAGAGTTCTCCGGGCTTCTGCTCGATAAGAAGTACGCGGATGTCCTGGACAAGATAAGAAAGAACAAGGGGACGGTCCGCACCCTGACGGGGCTCCTCTATAGCGAGGACGACCTTGTCAGGTGGCGGGCTGTCACCATGTTTGGGATACTCGCGGAGGCCGAGCCCGAGGTCGTAAGGCCCATCATAAAGCGGCTCCTTTGGTTTCTGAACGAGGAGTCCAGCACGGTGGGCTGGGGCGCGGCCCAGGCGATAGGCGAGATAGCCTACATGAACCCCGAGGTGGCGAAGGATGCCATAAGGGTAGTCGTGCATTTCATGGACGACGAAGAGGTATCCCTCCCGGCCAACAGGAACACGCCGCTCCTCGCAGGCTCGATATGGACGATAGGCCGGCTGGCCCGCAAGGACCCCGCCCTCGCGAGGGAAATGGGCGAGAACCTAACGGCCTACCTTGGCGACCCAGACCCTGAGATAAGGGCCCTGACCGTCTGGACGCTCGGAGAGGTCGGACACATCGAGGCGGCAGGTGGGATACGGGGGCTGACCGGCGACGGGTCGGAGGTACGGCTTTACCGGGATGAGGAGCTGGACCGGGTTACCGTCGGGGAACTTGCCGAAGCGGCATTGAAAAAACTGTCCGGCATCGAAAATACACGTTGATATTGTATATTAGTGATGGTAGAATTTCCGGGTTTCTTGATTATTGCCAGAAGCGCAGGACTGAAGTTTTAAGGACCAACAAGGTTAGCATACCTAATTAATAACGAAAAAGGAGGTGAACAAGCGTTTTTGGCTGGGCTTTTTGTCACAGGGGCCCGGGCCTGAGGGAAAGGGGCCTGACGCCGCTTTTCCAGACTGAGAATTTTCATTTCATGGCAAGGGAAGCGGGCATATCTGAACCAAGAAAAGGAGACTGTCATAATGTCTAACACCCCGTTAATCGACCAATTAGAAACTGGTCCTTGGCCAAGCTTTATTAAAGACATAAAGAGGATGGCCGAGAAGAACGCAATGTGCAAGGACCTGCTGGGGCTTCTCGAAATGTCCTACAAGGACAAGAGGACCCACTGGAAGCACGGCGGCATCGTCGGCGTGCGAGGGTACGGCGGCGGCATCATAGGCCGTTACTCCGACTCCCCCGAGAAGTTCCCGAACGTGTCTCACTTCCACACCGTCCGCGTCAACCAGCCGGCCGGGTGGTTCTACACCACAAGCGCGCTCAGGTACCTCTGCGACCTCTGGGAGAAGCACGGCTCCGGCCTGACCAACCTGCACGGCTCGACCGGCGACATGGTCATGCTGGGCACCACCACCGAGCACTTGGAGGACATATTCACCGACCTCTCCGAGCACGGCTGGGACCTCGGCGGTTCCGGTTCGGACGTCAGGACCCCGTCCTGCTGCAACGGCATGGCCCGCTGCGAGTTCGCCTGCATAGACACCATGGCGATATGCCACGACCTGACCAACGCGTACCAGGACGAGCTGCACAGGCCGGCCTTCCCGTACAAGTTCAAGATAAAGGTCTCCGGCTGCCCGAACGACTGCGTCGCCTCGATAGCCCGTTCCGACTGCTCCATCATCGGGACCTGGAGGGATAACATACGCCAGGACGACGCCGCGGTCGCCGAGTACGCCAAGGGCGGCAAGGTTAACATAGCCGCCGACGTCGTCGGCAAGTGCCCGACCGGCTGCATGTCCTTTGACGGCAGCAAGCTTTCGATAGACAACAAGAACTGCAACCGCTGCATGCACTGCATAAACGTCATGCCGAAGGCCCTCAGGCCCGGCAATGACAAGGGCGCGACGCTCCTCATGGGCGCGAAGGCCCCGATCGTGCAGGGCGCGCTGCTCTCCTCCGTCATCGTTCCGTTCATAAAGATGGAGCCCCCCTACGAGGAGTTCAAGGAACTCATCGCCAAGATATGGGAGTTCTGGGATGACAACGGCGAGGCCAGGGAGCGTATCGGCGAGATGATAGTCCGCATAGGCAAGGGCAACTTCATAGAGGAAGTGGGCCTGGAGCCGTTGCCGGAGATGGTCTCCGAGCCGAGGTCGAACCCGTACATCTTCTACGAAGAGTACTTCGAGGAATAGAAGGTGGGCTGTTGCCCCGGGCATGTTGAAAAACCTTGAAAAAGGGCTAGATAAATATTAAAATAGGAAACGGAGGAATAACGAAATGGCTGCTCCCAAGAGAAAGACCGATATAGGGCCACCCCATTATGAACAGATGCTCCACCCGGTCGTCAAGGCCAACTACGGCAAGTGGAAGTACCACGAGCTGATAAAGCCGGGCGTGATGGTCCACGTCTCCGAGACGGACCAGAAGATATACACTGTCAGGGCCGCGTCCTCGAGGCTCATAAGCATCGAGAACATAAGGGACATGTGCAACCTGGCGGACAAGTACTGCGACGGCTACCTGCGCTACACCAGCCGCAACAACGTCGAGTTCATGACCGACAAGGAAGGCAACGTCGACCCGCTCATCAAGGACCTTAGCGCGATGGGCATACCCGTCGGCGGGACAGGCGCCAGCATCTCCAACATCGTCCACACCCAGGGCTGGGTGCACTGCCACAGCTCCGCGACTGACGCCTCCGGCGTCGTCAAGGCCACCATGGACGAACTGATAGACTACTTCACCAGCATGACCCTGCCCGCGCACCTGAGGATAGCGGTCGCCTGCTGCCTGAACATGTGCGGCGCCGTCCACTGCTCGGACATCGCCATACTCGGCATACACAGGACCCCGCCGACCATCAACCACGATGTCCTCGGCAACATGTGCGAGATCCCGACGACCGTCGCCTCCTGCCCGAAGGCCGCCATCAGGCCGGCCATGGTAAACGGCAAGCAGTCGGTCGAGGTCATGGAAGACCTCTGCATGTACTGCGGCAACTGCTACACGGTCTGCCCCGCGATGCCGATAGCGAACCCGCTGAACGACGGTATCTCCATATGGGTCGGCGGCAAGGTCTCGAACACCAGGACCGCGCCGAAGTTTTCCAAGCTCGCGATACCCTACCTCCCGAACAACCCGCCGAGGTGGCCGGAAGTCACCAGCGCGGTGAAGAACATCGTCGAGGTATACGCCAAGGACGCGAAGAAGTACGAGAGGGTCGGCGAGTGGATCGACAGGATAGGCTGGCCCCAGTTCTTCCAGAAGACCGGGCTTGAGTTCACCAAGTACCACATTGACGACTTCACCCTGGCGTCCAGCACCTATAACAGCTCAACCCACATCAAATTCTAAGGGGTGAAACCATGGGAACTCCGATAGAAGATGTAAAGAAGTACATATTCGAGAAGGTGCAGTCGTATGCGGGCAAGAAGCAGGTCAAGGTACCGCAGATGACACAGGACGTGATTGAGCACTTCGGAGAGGCCAACTGCTCGAAGAAGGATGTGAAGGAAGCCCTCAAGGAGCTGATAGACGACGAGCAGCTCGTCTACGGCTACTTCGGCGGCACGACGATAGAGCTGCCCCATAAGGAAGGCAGCGCCAACTAACATGCGCCTTGAGGCCGGGATATGGACGGCCGGAAGGCGGATGAAAGGTTAGCAACGGTCAAGGCCCGCACCCTTCAGGTAACGCGCAAGCTGCGCCTGAAGGGTGTGGTTGCCTTTAAACAAGGTGGGCGGTTGGTTGCATGGACGGCTCCTCGGCAGGGGTTGTCGCATGTTCGGGATCCGGCAACCCGCGCCCCTCATTCAATGCCAGGCCGCCAATGGATGGTGGGCGCAGCAGTAAAAAAGGAGATTAGAAGTCATGGCAATGGTAGCAAAGAAGAAAAAAAGTTATGGCGCGAAGCCGTCCGGCGGACAGACGTCCCCGTTGAGGCCGAAGTACCAGCCCAAGACGCCGCCCTGCACCTTCAAGTGCCCCAGCAGCGTCGACATCAGGGGCTACATCATGCACATCAGCCAGTCCGAGATGTACGGCAGGACGTTCGACCAGTCCATAGCCGAGGCCTGGTACATGTTAACGGACAAGAACCCGCTCCCGGGCACGACCGGCAGGGTCTGCCCGCACCCCTGCGAGACCGAGTGCAACAGGGGGAGCCTCGAAGGCCCGCTCAACATCAACAACGTCGAGCGCTACATGGGCGACTTCGGAATAAAGAACAACCTCCCGCTGAGGAAGCTTACAGAGGAGAAGAAGGCCGAGAGCGTCGCCGTCGTAGGCGCCGGCCCCGCGGGACTTTCATGCGCATACCAGCTCGCGCGCCGCGGCTACGGAGTCACGGTATACGAGTCGTTCCCGAAGGCCGGCGGCATGCTCCGCTACGGCATCCCGCCGTACCGCCTCCCGGAGGACGTGCTCGACGCCGAGATAAAGAAGATAGCCGACATGGGCGTTGAGATAAAGCTTAATACGAGGGTCGGCAAGGACGTCTCGTTCGACGACCTGAGGAAGGACAACAAGGTAGTGTTCATGGGCATCGGAGCGCACGCGGGCAAGAAGCTCGGCGTGCCCGGCGAGGACGCCCCGAACGTGATGACCGGCGCCGAGTTCCTCCACAAGGTCAACTGCGGCGAGAAGGTCGAGATAGGCAGCAAGGTCGTCGTGATAGGCGGCGGCAACAGCGCCATAGACGCGGCCAGGGTCGGCGTCAGGATGGGCGCGGACGTAACGCTCTCCTACAGGAGGACCCGTAACGAGATGCCCGCCATCGAGCATGAGATACACTCGGCCGAGGAAGAGGGCGTCAAGTTCGAGTTCCTTACCGCGCCGGTGGAGGTAGTGATAGAGGGCGGCAAGGCCGTCGGCCTCAAGGTCCAGAAGATGGAGCTCGGCGAGCCGGACGCATCGGGCAGGCGCAGGCCCGTGCCGGTGGCCGGTTCCGAGTTTGTCATCGAGGCCACGTTCATCTGCCCCTCCATCAGCCAGGAGCCGGAGTGGGAAGGGCTCGACACCATCAAGAACGAGAAGGGCTGGATATCGGCCGACGCGGCCGGCAAGACCCCGGCCGACGGCGTGTTCGCGGGCGGCGACGTCACGAACCAGCTCGGCCTGGTCACCGAGGCCATAGGCCTGGGCAGGATGGCGGCCGAGGCGATAGAAGACTACATCCAGAACAAGCCGCACGAGGAAGTGGCCCCGCTCACGGTCATCCGCTACCAGAACATGTTCACCTCGTTCTTCCCGCAGAAGGACCGCATGCAGACGAAGTTCATACCCGCTGCCGAAGTCAAGGGGAGCATGACCAAGGAGCCGATGCTGCCGCTGTCCGACGACGAGTTCAAGGCCGAAGTCACCCGCTGCATGAGCTGCGGTCTCTGCTTCGACTGCGACAACTGCTGGATGTACTGCTCCGACGGCGCCGTGGAGAAGAAGTCGAAGGACACGGAGCGCGGCACGCACTACTCGTTCGTCCTGGAGAAGTGCCAGGGCTGCAAGAAGTGCGCCGAGGCCTGTCCCTGCGGCTACATAGACATGCTGTAAACCGGGCCTACCGGTAATGGCAGGAATATCCGGCGAGAGGTGGGTATTTGCGCCAATAGGCGGGTATCCGCAAATTAAGCAGGGACCGAGTTTATCTGAGGCGAGGGCCGCCTTTACCGGCGGCCCTCGAAGTCCCGCGCATATTGTTCTTAGGAGTCATAAATGGACGACATCACGCTGAAAGAGATTATAGACTACGCAAAGATCAACGAGGACAACGCACGGCAGTTCTACCTGAACGCGGCAGAGCACGCGAAGAAGGAGAACATCAAAGGGTTCTTGAAGGCTCTGGCGAAGGAAGAAGACAAGCACATAGCAAGGCTGGACGAGCTCGACAAGATAATCGATAAGGGCGGGAAGATCCCGAAGCCGCACGGCTTAAAGAAGCCCCTCGGCTACGCGGATTATCTGGGCAAGGTCACCATCGACGAGAACGCCGACTACCAGGAAGTCCTCAAGTTCGCCATGTCGAAGGAGAAGGAGGCGCTCGACTCCTACGAGAAGTACTCCAAGCTGGTGGACGACAAGAAGGCGAAGGACCTCTTCATGCTCCTCGCCGGCGAGGAGTCGGCGCACCTGAGGGAGTTCGAGGTCAAGTTCGACGACTTCATGAAGGAAATAGAGAACTGGTAGCATCCTAACATCAACTACGATAAAGACGGGTGAAACACCAATGTATGAGATATTAAAGAAAGTGTCCTGGTCCGACCAGGAGCCGAAGATAACGGAGTTCGTACTGAACGCGCCGGAGATCGCCAAGGCTCACAAGGCGGGCCAGTTCGTGATAATAATCAACGGAGAGACCGGCGAGAGGATACCCCTCACCATCGCCGACAAGGACGAGAAGGCGGGCACCATCAGCATCCTCTTCCAGGAGGTTGGCGCGTCCACGATGATGCTGGGCGCGATGAAGGAAGGCGACAAGATACTCCACATCGCCGGGCCGCTCGGCAAGCCGACGCATATCGAGAAGGTCGGCACGGTCGTGTGCGTCGGAGGCGGCGTCGGGATTGCCCCCGTCCACCCCATCGCCAAGGCGATGAAGGACGCCGGGAACAAGGTCATCTCGATACTGGGCGCGAGGAACAAGTCGCTCCTGATATACGAGGACAAGATGCGCTCCGCGAGCACCGAGGTGCGCATTACCACCGACGACGGCTCCTACGTCAAGAAGGGCTTCGTCACGGACGAGCTGAAGGGCATGCTCGAGGTCGAGAAGATACCCGTGGACCTCGTGGTGGTAATCGGGCCGCCCATAATGATGAAGTTTGTCTGCAAGGTCACCGAGCCCCACAAGATCAAGACGTACGCCAGCCTGAACACCATCATGGTGGACGGCACCGGGATGTGCGGCGCATGCCGCGTGACCGTGGGCGGGAAGACGAAGTTCGTCTGCGTGGACGGGCCTGAGTTCGACGGCCACGAGGTGGACTACGACGAGATGATGGCGCGCCAGAGGCAGTACCTGCCGGAAGAGAAGGCCGCCGTGGACATATGCAAGAAGAAGATGTGCCATACCGCATAAAGGAAGGGTAAGCGATGAGCGAAGAGACTAAAGACGAAAAGCCGAAAAAACCGAAAGTACCCCGCCAGGGGATGCCCGAGCAGGACGCGCACGAGAGGGCCAGGAACTTCAAGGAAGTCACCTTGGGCTACACCGAAGAGCAGGCCCTGCTCGAGGCCTCCAGGTGCCTCCAGTGCAAGAAGCCGTTCTGCATATCCGGCTGCCCGGTGGGCATAGACATAAAGTCCTTCATAGGGCTTATCACCAGCAAGGACTACCTGGGCGCACTCGGCAAGATAAAGGAGTCCAGCCTCCTGCCCGCGGTCTGCGGCAGGGTCTGCCCGCAGGAGATGCAGTGCGAGAAGGTCTGCGTACTGGGCAAGAAGGGCGACTCGGTCGCCATAGGCCGCCTCGAGCGGTTCGTGGCCGACTTCCAGGCCAAGCACGGCGGCGGCGAGCTGCCGAAGGTAGCCCCCTCCACCGGCAAGAAGATAGCGATAGTCGGCGCGGGCCCGTCCGGGCTCACGGCGGCGTTCGACCTGACGGTGATGGGCCACAAGGTCACGGTGTTCGAGGCCCTTCACAAGGCCGGAGGCGTGCTCGTGTATGGCATACCGGAGTTCAGGCTCCCCAAGGCCATCGTCGAGCGCGAGGTGAAGGTCCTTGAGCAGATGGGCGTCGAGATAAAACTCAACTACGTCATCGGCAAGATAAAGACCATAGACCAGCTCATGCAGGAAGACGGCTTCGACGCCGTCTACGTCTGCAACGGCGCCGGCCTGCCCTGGTTCATGGGCATACCGGGCGAGAACCTGAACGGGGTCTTCTCGGCGAACGAGTTCCTGACCCGCTCGAACCTCATGAAGGCGTTCGACTTCCCCAACTACGAGACGCCGATAAAGCGTTTCAAGAACGTCGCGGTGGTCGGTGGCGGCAACGTCGCCATGGACTCCGTGAGGACCGCGCTCAGGCTCGGCGCGGACAACGCCTACATAGTCTACCGCCGCTCGAAGGACGAGCTGCCGGCCAGGAAGGAAGAGGTCGAGCATGCCGGGCACGAGGGCGTCAAGTTCAAGCTTTTAACGGCCCCTGTCAAGGTCCTTGCCAACGACCAGGGCTGGGTCAAGGGCCTCGAGTGCCTCGAGATGGAGCTTGGCGAGCCGGACGAGTCCGGCAGGCGAAGGCCGGTCGCCAAGAAGGGCTCAGAGTTCGTCCTCGACGTGGACGCCGTGATAGTGTCCATCGGCACGAGCAGTAACCCGCTTCTCTTCCAGACCACGCCGGGCCTCGGCCAGACCAAGAAGGGCTACATAGAGGTCGAGAACGAGGACACCTGCCGCACGACCAAGAAGGGCGTATTCGCCGGAGGCGACATAGTCACCGGCTCGGCGACCGTCATACTCGCAATGGGCGCGGGCAGAGGCGCGGCAAGGGGCATCGACAAATACCTTAAAGACGGCGAGTGGTGGAGCAAAGAGGCCAGCGCCTAAACGGGTGCGGGCCGGGTTGCCTGCCTCTTCGTAAGCCAGGCGGTGCATTTGTGATGAGTAGTTGTCAGCTCACCGTGGCCGGTTCCAAGCAGCGGCCATTTAACTTGAAACGCGACTTCCGGCCTGGCCGGAGAAGGGGAGGAAAGAATGGACGTAAAGGCGGACATTGAACTCGATACCAGCGGGATGGTATGTCCCGAGCCGATCCTCAAGACCAACATGACCGTGAAGAAGATGGAGACCGGCAAGGTCCTTCACATGGTCGGCACCGACCTGGGCACAAAGAACGACATCGTCGCCTGGGCCAACAGGACCGGCAACGAGCTGATGGGCACCGAGGAGATCGAAGGTAAGATGCACTACTGGATCAAGAAGCTGAAATAAGAAGCAATAAAACGGGGCCCCGGTTCTTCAGCCGGGGCCTTTTTTTGTTTCAAGTCTTGACACGGCTTCCATTATCTGATATACAATTAATATCCAAGTTATATAAATATTTCTGGAAGTTACGCAGGCCGGACCGTCCACTAACCAAGGGGCTCGGAAGATGAAGATCAAAGACATCATAGACATGCAGAGGGGTATCATAACCGTCGGTTTTCAGGAGAAGGTAGGGGCAGCGCTCGACATACTCATGAAGAACAAGATCAGCTGCCTGCCGGTGATAGACGACAGCGGCAAGGTCATGGGCGTCATCTCCGAAAGGGACATCCTGCGGGAGCTCCATGCCAATTCGAGCAACCTCGACTCCAGGTATGTAGGGGACTCCATGACGCGCGACATCCTGGTCGGCCTGGCGGACGACGACCTCGACTACATTATGAACATCATGTCCAAGAACAACATCAGGCACATGCCGATAATGCTGGGGCCGAAGCTCGTGGGCATACTGTCCATAAGGGACGTGGTCAAGGGGCTCATGCACAAGGTGGAGGCGGAGAACCGCTACCTGAAGGACTACATAGAAGGCAAGTACGAGGGCTACCTTTAGACAAGGAGGGCTGACATGCCTGTTCTCAAGTACGACGGCGGTACGGTAGAGCTCGACAGAAACGGCTACGTGGCAAACGTGAACGCCTGGAACGAATCCATCGCGGCGGCCATAGCCAAGAAGGAAGGCATAAAGAAGCTTACCGACGAGCACCTTGAGATAGTCCGTTTCCTTCGGAACTACTATATGAAGTTCAACTCATTCCCCCTGCTGAAGCTGGTCTGCACGAACCTCCACAAGCCCGGCAGCTGCATGACCAAGCCCTTCAAGATGGACCCGGTAAAGGCATGGAAGATAGCCGGACTGCCGCAGCCGTCCGAAGAGGCCATCGTGTACCTGCAGGGCCCTCCGCACAACGAGAAGTAACCCGGGCCGGGGGGCGGATTTCCCGGCGGTTCCCGGGCGGTTTTCTGTAGCAATAAAGTGTATGGTATTCTGAAACTGCGGTTGTTTGTTATACGAGGTTTTTTCAAGATGAGCAGTAACAGCAAGACGGGCGTCGTCCACCTCGTGGGTGCGGGGCCCGGCGACCCGGAACTAATCACGCTCAAAGGGGCCAAGGCCCTTAGCGAGGCCGAAGTAGTCGTCTACGATGCGCTTGTCCAGGAAGGCCTGCTGGGTATTGCTCCACCGGAAGCCCAACTCATATACATGGGCAAGCGTTGCGGCCGCAGCTGTCCCTCCCAGGAAGAGATAAACAACGCACTCATAGAGCACGCGCGCGCCGGCAAGGCCGTGGTGAGGCTTAAAGGCGGAGACCCGTTCGTCTTCGGACGGGGGGGCGAGGAGGTCCTTGCGCTTGCCGCCGCGGGCATACCCTGCATTGTCGTGCCGGGCGTGACCGCCGGGGTCGCGGTGCCCGCATACCTCGGGATACCAGTCACGCACAGGGGGACGTCCGGCAGCGTCGCCTTCGTCACGGGGCATCCGGGCAGCGGCCTCGAGGACCCGGTAGACTGGGAGAAGCTCGCCACCGCGGTCAGCACGATAATAATATACATGGGCCTCACGCGCCTGCCCGAGATAGCGGAGCGGCTTATCGCGGCCGGAAGGCCGTCGGATACGCCGGCCGCCGTCATCAGCCAGGGCACTGGCAAGGGACAGAAGCACGTGATTGCGCCGCTCGACGGGCTCTTCGCGGCCGCGAGCGCGGCCGGCATAGAGACACCCGCGTTAATAGTGATAGGCCCGGTCGTGGGCCTGAGGAAACAGTTCGAGGCGCTCGCAGAGGCCGCCCTCCCGGCAGAACCTCCGCAATAAACCCCAGAGACCGTACTTTTCTTTCAGGGGAAAGAAAAGTACCAAAAGAAAGCCATTATTTAATTAACGGCTTTTCTTTGTGTTACTTTCTTTTCACCTGAAAAGAAAGTAACGAAGGAGAACAATTCGATATGACCGAAAAACACGATATCAGCCTTGATGGATACAAGGAAAAAGTCAAGACCGCCGCCAAGGGCTTCCTGTTCTGGGAGAAGGACCTGCTCTTCAAGGGGATGACCCAGTCCGGCTACGAGATAGAGTTCGACGCCGCGGTGCAGTGGGGCTGCATGCCGACCGAGGCCTTGATGCTCTCGCTTGCAGGGTGCATGGGTATCGACGTCGTCAGCTTCCTCCAGAAGATGAAGGTCGAACTCCACAAGTTCAAGATAGACATAGACGGGGACAGGAACCCGACCCCGCCCCAGTACTACAAGGAGATAACGATGCACCTGCATATCACCGGCAAGGGCATAAAAGAAAAGCAGGTTGAGCGCGCCGTCGCGCTTTCCCACGAGAAGTACTGCTCGGTCTACCATTCGCTGAGGCCGGACATGAAGATCAACGTGGGCTATACGATAA
>Ga0334722_10001389_pt1 | contig 30434 bp, 28 predicted proteins | sample C3_bottom_MG_FD_207210 | JGI IMG/M metagenome (GOLD analysis project Ga0334722, IMG submission 207210) | Sediment microbial communities from Yellowstone Lake, YNP, Wyoming, USA - C3_bottom | ecosystem: Environmental > Aquatic > Freshwater > Lake > Sediment | place: USA: Wyoming | collected... | reverse complement strand
AGCGCCGCGCGCCCGGCCGCGAACCAGAGGGCCGCGGGTCGCGACCTGCGCTGCCCGCCACGCCTACTCGGCAGAGATCAGGTAACGATAGTGAGGCTGGCCGCCGTGAACGACCTCGACCTCGGCAGCCGGGACGATGGCCCCGATCCGTCGGGCCAGCGCCTCGGTGGAAGCCAGGTCGGCCCCATCGCCGTAGTAGATCGTGACGAGCTCGAAGCCGGGCTGCAGCGAGCCGACCGCAGCCAGCACCGTGGTCGTCGGATCGTCGTTGACGGCCACGAGCCCGTCGTCCGGATCGAGTGCGATCGTCTGTCCCTCGCGGACCTGCGTCCCGCCGATCTTCGCATCCCGAACTGCGGTCGTCACCGACATGGTCTGGACGGCCCGTCCCGCGCTCGTCATCGCCATCGCGTTGTCGGCGGCGTCCCTGGTCGGGTCGAGGGCCAGGAGAGCCGCAAAGCCCTCGGCCGCATTGCGGGTCGCCACCACCGCAACCGGGCGGTCGGTCATCGCGGCGGCCTGTCGCGCCGCGAGGACGACGTTGGGGTTGTTCGGCAGGACCAGGATCTCGGCCGCCCTGGTCGCCTTGACGGCCTCGAGGATCTCGCCTGTGCTCGGGTTGGCGGACTGTCCTCCAACCACGACGCGGCTCACGCCGAAGTCCCTGAAGATGGCAGCGAGGCCCTCGCCCGCGGCCACGGCGATCACCGCAAGCGGCGGGGCTGGCGCCTCCGCGCCGGATGGCCCCGGCTCTCCCGGCAGCGGGCCGCCCTCGCCGGTGAAGGCCGCCGCCCGGTCTTCGCGGACGTCGCGAGCCTGGTTGTCGAGGTTCTCTACGCTGATCCGCGAGAGCGACCCGATCCCGAGGCCATGGGCGATCACCAGGTCGGGCCGCTCGTTATGGACGTGGACCTTCACGGCCCGCGGGTCGCCTGCGACGAGGACCGACTCCCCGATCGATTCCAGGTGCTCGCGAAGGGCATCAAGGTCGAGGCTCGTGCCGGGTTTCGCCTGGAGGAGGTACATCGTCTCGTAGCCGAAGCCGACGTCCGCGTGGGCGACGAGCACCGACGGCTTGACCGGGCCGGCGACCGTCGGCCGGGCCGCATCCGGGGCACGCCCGACCAGGAAGAGGAGCGCGCCCTGGAGAAGACGGTAGAGACCCTGGCCACCGGCGTCGACGACGCCCGCCTCGCGCAGGATCGCCAGGAGCGACGGCGTCCGGGCGACGGCCTTCTCGGCGGCATCCAGCGTCACCGTGAGGACGGCCTCGAGATCGTTGGACCGTTCCGCGGCGGTGACCGCTGCCGCTGATGCCTCCCGGATCACCGTGAGGATCGTGCCCTCCACCGGCTTCGCGACCGCGCCGTAGGCAGCCCGTGTTCCCGAGTCGAGGGCGTTCGCGAGGTCGAGACCGTTGAAGCGTGCCTTCCCGGCCAGGCCCTCGGCGACGCCGCGCAGGATCTGGCTGGTGATCACGCCGGAGTTGCCGCGGGCGCCCATCAGCGCCCCGAACGAGGCTGCTGCCGCGATCCGCTCGGCCGGTGCCTTCGGGCCGGCCCCCTCAGCCTCGATCAAGGCAGCCCGCACCGTCGCGGCCATGTTCGAGCCGGTGTCGCCATCCGGAACCGGGAACACGTTCAGGCCGTTGACCTCATCGACGTGCGCTTCGAGGTTGGCCACCGCGGCGCGGAACGCGCCCATCAGGCCGTCCCCGTCGCATGATCGACGGGCCATCAGGCCACGTCCGTGCCGCTGTCGGCCAGGTCGGAGCTCCCGATTGCGCGCGGGCGGGGCGTCGCCGGTGGTGCACCGCCAGGCGATGCGTCCAGGCCCCCGATCCGGATCCGGAGTTCATCGACCTCGCGCCGGAGAGCTCGTCTGATCCCGTAGCGAATCGCGGAATCAACCTGGCGCGCGACCTCGGCCACGGGCAGCCCCGCGCTCACTCGCAGATTCAGCCCGACTTCCAGACGTGTATCCGATTGGGCGATCCGGATGCCGGGCGTCCTTTCCTCGAGCATTGCAACGACCCGCTCCCACGGCCCCGCCTCGAACCCGGCAACGCCATAGGACCCGAGGGCGGCGGCCCGGACGATGTCTTCGGCGGCGCGCCGGGTCGCGAGGGCTCGACCGGGGATCTCGTCAGTGGGCAACAGGCGGGGTCCTCGTCAGCCCGGGCTGCCACCGTCGGGGCCGCCCTGGGTGCGTGGTATCATACCGCCCCGCCCGGGCCCAACCGGCCCGGCGTCCTGCTGAATCGATCCACCGAGGACAACCATGGCCCGCTCCTGCGCGATCTGCGGCAAGGCATCGATGGGGGGCTTCAATCCCCAGTCGTCAGGGATGAACCGCGTCCGTGCCCATCGACGCTACCAGCCGAACCTGCAGCCGCTCGTCATCGAGCAGGGCGGATCGCCCACGAAGACGCTCGTCTGCACCCGCTGTCGCCGGACGCTCACGAAGAACGCCCGCTGATCTCGCCGGCGATCGCGCCGGCCCCTCTCAGCCGGCGATCCGGTCCGCGGTATCCAACCACAGCGTGAACGGGCCGTCGTTGACGAGCTCGAGGGCCATCTCCGCGCCGAACTGGCCCATCCGGACCGGCACAACGCCGGCCCCGCTGAGTCCCGCCGCGACTCGTTCGTAGAGGCGCTCGGCCAGCTCGGCCGGTCCCGCGTCCGTGAAGCCCGGGCGCCGCCCACGGGACGTGTTCGCGTACAGGGTGAACTGACTCACGACCAGGGCGCCCCCGGCCACCTCGAGGATCGAGCGGTTCGTCCGGCCGGCGTGGTCGCGGAAGATCCGCAGGTCCACGATCCGCCGAGCAAGCGCGTCGGCCGTCGCCTCATCGTCACCACGTCCCACGCCGACGAGCACGACGAGCCCGGGGCCGATCTGCGCGATCAGCGCCCCGCCGACCCGGACCTCGGCGCGGAGAGCGCGCTGCAGCAGCGCTCGCATCAGCGGGAGATGGCACCGAGGGCGGCGCGCCAGAGGCCGGCGATGATCAGGGCCCAAGGCGCCAGCAGGAGCGGCGAGTCTTCGCCGCCCAGCCAGTGCGCCTCGACCACCCCGACGACGCCGACGACCCCGACGACCGCCAGCGCTGCTCCCTGGCGCACCAGGGTCCAGCGGACCCGCCCGGTGGCGCGGGCGAACGCGGCCGTGTCACCGGCCTCCCCCTGCGCGACCTGCACCTCGATCACGGGGTCCGCCGCCCGGTCCACGACCCGACGGAACCAGCCGGGCGCGTGGACGATCGCGAGGTACGCGACACCCGCGTAGGCGACGCCGCCGACGATGTCGACGACATAGTGATCGGCCAGGTAGACGATCGCGAACCAGACACATGCGGCATAGCCCAGCATCAGCCAGCCCGGCCTTCCGAACGCCCGGCGGGCGAACAGGAAGGCGAGGAAGGGGTAGCCGGCGTGGAGCGAGGGAAACGCTGCCACCTGGTTCGGATTCACCTCGTAGACGGCGTAGCTGTAGACGTAGCGGCCCTCGAAACCGAAGAGCCGGGCGAGGTCCGCGAAGCCCTGGGACTTGAGATAGGCGATCGCCGGAGCCCCGTCGGGGCCGGGGATCAGGCCGTGCTCCGCGGCCCACCAGGGCGGCGCGACGGGCAGGACGAGGTACGTCGCGAAGCCGGCCATCGACAGGAGGATGAGCGCCGCGACGTAGTCGTAGTAGGTGCGCCGCCGGCGCACCCAGAGCAGGAAGGCAACCGCGATCGGCAGCGGGAAATGCAGGAAATAGAAGATCGTGCCGGCGATCGCCCACGGGTCGGCACCGCTCGCGGGATGGAGGGCTTCCTGGAGGACCTGGGTCGGCAGGAGACCCCCGAACAGCGACGTCTCGATCGCGAGGACATCGGCCGAGTGGACCACCCGGTTGAGATCGTCGGCATAGCCCCGCATCAGCTCGTAGGCCAGGAACAGGCCGATGAAAGGCACCCAGTCCCGGACGAACAGCCTGCCCCGTCCCAGGATCACGGCCGCCAGGCCGAGGGCAACGAGCATGACGTCCGGCGTGATCGACACCCCGCTCGCGATCATGAGCCCGGACAGCACGATCACGTAGCCGGCGATCGTGACCAGCAGCAGCCGGTCGTTACGGCGATGGAGGCCGGCGTGCACTGACTCAGTGGCCAGCGGCAGCTCCTCGATCACGGAGCCAGCTCGCGGGGATGCGGCGGGCGCGGTGCCTCGACGTACGGCGGTTCGGGCATACCGGCAGCGCGCCATGCCGCCGCCTCCGCCAGGAGCGCAGCGCGGCGGGCCTCGAAGCGCTCGATCGCAGCGGCCTCCGACGAGGCCGGGAGGAGGAGGTCCCAATCACGCCGTTCGTCATCGACCTCGAGTTCGGGGGGACCGGCGCGGAAGATGAAGACGGGAATGCCGGTCCGCTCGATCTCTCCCTGGAGCGTCCGGGCAAGGTGACGCGGCAGGGTGGCGAATGCGGTCATCCGGTCGCGCGGGATCGGCGGCACTCCCCCATTGAACGAATACTGGTAGCCCTCGTCCGCCAGCGCCCGGACCAGGCGGATCTCCCGGCCCATGTTGCGACCCTTGACCCACACCGCCGACCCGACCACGAGCACGTCGGCGGCGAGGCCGCCGATGAGTTCCGCCGTCTCACGGTTCACCCCGCCATCGACGTGGACCTCGGCGCCGTGGAGCTTGTGGGACAGGTACTCGCGCGCGGCCAGGATCTTCGCCTTCGCGACGTCCGCCATGAACGCCTGACCACCGAACCCGGGCTCGACCGTCATGACCATCACGATGTCGAGGAGCCGCTGGTACGGGGCAAGCGCGGCGAGCGACGTCCCCGGCCGGACGGCGAGGCCGGCCGCACGGCCAGCATCCCGGATGCGCCGGAGGATCGGCTCGAGCGGTTCCTCGACCTCCACGTGGATCGTGACCGAATCACAGCCAGCGTCGAGGAACTCATCAATGAAGCGGCCGGGTTCCGAGATCATCAGGTGGGCGTCGAACGGGAGGCGTGTCCGCTTGCGGAGATCCTTGATCGTCCTCGGACCAAAGGTGAGGTTCGGCACGAAGCGCCCGTCCATGACATCGAGGTGGATCCGGTCGGCGCCCTCCTTCTCGGCCCGGCGGATCGCGAACGCAAGGTTGCCGAGGTCGGCGTCGAGGATGCTCACCGCAACGCGTGCCCGTCCGAGAACGACCGGCCGGCGTGGGGACATCGGACGGCGAGGCGCCATCAGGCGTCCATCCCGAAGGGCGCCGACTCCCGGCTTCGCTCCCCGCGGAGCGCGGCCGCGGAGGCCGCCACGAGCCGTTCCCGTCGTCGGGCGACCGCCGGGGCCGGGGGCGCCCCTGCCCGCTCGGCGGCGAGCTGACCGCAGGCGGCGCCGACCTCCTGGCCGCGGTTGCGGCGGATCGTGACCGGCAGTCCCCCCACCCGGAGACGATCGGCGAAGCGCTCGATGACGCGCATCGAGCTTGCGCTCCAGGGCGTATGCGCGACAGCGTTCATCGGGATCAGGTTCACATGCGCGAGCGTCCCTCGAAGGAGGTCGACCAACGCGTCGGCATCGGCGTCGGTGTCGTTCACGCCCGCGATCATCGTGACCTCGTAGCTGATCCGCCGGCCGGTGGCAGTCGCGTGGTCGCGGGCCGCCGACGCGACCTCGGCGACCGGCCAGCGCCGGTTGAGCGGCACGAGCACGTCGCGCAGGGGATCGCGCGCTGCGTGGAGGCTGATGGCGAGGGTGAACTGCGGCCCGAGCGCGGTCAGGCGGCGGATACCGGGCACGACCCCCGATGTCGAGATCGTGATGTGCCGGGCGCCCAGGCCGAAGCGCGCCGGGTCGTTGAGTGCCTCGACGGACTCGAGGACACGGTCCAGGTTGAGGAGGGGCTCGCCCATGCCCATGAAGACGATGTTGGTGAGACGCCTGCCATGTGCGGCGAGGCGGCGGGCCGCGGTCCGGACCTGGTCGAGGATCTCGGCCGTCTGGAGGTCCCGCCCGAACCCGAGCTCGCCCGTGGCGCAGAACGGGCAGCCGACCGCGCAACCCGCCTGGCTCGAGATGCACAGCGTGTTCCGCTCGCGCCGGTCCGGCCCACCGGGGTAGTTCATCAGCACGGACTCGATCGCCGTTCCGTCGCCGAGCCGGTGGAGGACCTTCTCGGTCCGCCCTCCATCCGAGATCGTGCGCTCGGAGTCGGTCACGGTGTCCCAGCGAAACGCGGCGGCCAGCGCGAGCCGCGTCGCGGCCGGCAGCGTCGATATCGCCGAGGCATCGGCCGCCCCGGTTCGCCACACGCCATCAAGGACCTGGCGAGCGCGGAACTCGGGCTCCCCGCGCGCGCGAAACCACGCCCCCAGGGAGTTGAGGCTCTCGGCCGAGATCCCCGGCGGCATGGCCAGGATCGCGGCCAGCGACGGCGAGACGATCGGGACCATGGGCGTCTGCATCGGCGCAGCATTGTCGCACGCGCCCCCGCGCCGGGCCGAGCCGGGATAGGTGGGCTACTTCGTTGCGAGGAGTCGCCAGACGCGGGGTGCTGTCATCGGGAGTCGGTCCGGCCTCCTCCCGATCGCCGCGGCGACGGCGTTGGCGATGGCGGCGGCGGCGCCGACGACGGCCGCCTCCCCAATCCCCTTCGCCCCGAAGGGCCCGTCGGGCGCCGGCACCTCCACGTAGGACGAGCTGACCGCGGGAAGGTCCGCCGCCCGTGGCAGCCTGTAGTCCAGGAATGTGGCACTCAGGAGCTGCCCGTTCTCGTCGTGGACGAGTTCCTCGTGGAGCGCCCAGCCCAAGGCCTGGGCAGCCGCGCCGAGCTGCTGGCCCGTTACCAGCGCCGGGTTCAGTGCCCGTCCGACGTCCTGGACGGCTCGGAAGTCGAGGACCTGGATTTCGCCCGTCTCGCGGTCGACGTGGACATGCGCCACAAAGCCCGCCACCGAGGGGGCCAGACTGGTGTGCTCTGTGGTGGCGTGGCCCTCGATGGGCGCGCGCGAATCGCGGGCGTTCATGCGGACCAACCGGGCAATCGGGATCCCCTTGTCGGGCGTACCGATGGGGCGTACGACGCCTCCCACGATCTCGAGGTCTGCCTCGCCGATCTCCAGCTGGCGCGAGGCAGCTCGAAGCAGCTGGCGGCGGGCATCCTCGGCGGCCGCGCGCACCGCCCGTCCGGCCGAGTAGGTGACCGTGCTGCCGCCGCTGCCCGGGCTCGGCGGGGCGCCGGCCGTGTCCTCGGTCACCACCTGGACGGCGACGGGATCAATCCCGAGCACTTCGGCGACGATGGCCTGGAAGCCTCCCGACGTGCCCGACATGTCCACCACGCCGGTCACCACCTGGACGCTGCCATCGGCCGAGACCCGGCACAGGGCGGCCGCCGGATCCATGCTGCCGGGCCAGTAGCCGACCGCCACCCCGACGCCCTCGTCGGGGCCGATCTCGTGGCGGCGCTGCCAGCGGAGATCACGGCCGAGCGCATCGAGCACCTCGGGCAGGCCGAGACGGACCCACGTCCCGTCGTCGACCATTCGCCCGGCCTCCACGGCCACGTTTCGGCGGCGGAACTCGAGCGGGTCCAGCGCCAGGGCGGTGGCTAGATCGTCCATGACCGACTCGATCGCGAACGCCGTCGGCGGGCCGCTCGGGGCACGATACGTGCCAACCCCGACGCGGTTCGTAAGCACGCCGTAGGCACTGATGTCGGCGGCCTGCCACGCGTACGGTCCCGCCACGAGGGTGGCGGCCAGCGACGATGTCGAGTAGTCGGCGAAGGCACCCGCGTCGGCCACGATCCGGCTCCGCAGCGCCACGAGGCGTCCCTCGGCATCCGCCCCGATCTCGATCTCGATATCGAAGGCCCCCGACGGATTGCTCGCCAGGAAGTCCTCGCGGCGATCAAGGGTGAGGCGGACCGGGCGCCCGAGCCGGATGGCGGCAGCGGCGATTAGCGGTTCGAACAGCGACCACTTGCCACCGAAGGCACCTCCGAGCGGGGTGGGCACGACGCGGATCCGGTGAAGGGCTCTCCCGAGCGCCTTGGCGAGGTCGCTCCGCAGCGCGAAGGTGCCCTGCGTGCTCGACTCGACCACGAGGCTGCCGTCCTCGTCGACCCAGGCCGTGCAGACCTGGGTCTCCAGGTACCCCTGGTAGACCCAGGCGGTTCGGAATCGGCCACCTGCCGTAGCCGCGGCCCCGGCCAGGGCAGCGTCGACATCGCCGAAGCGGTAGCGCGTTCGCTCCACGACGTTCGGCGACCAGAGCTCGGCCTCGATGGAGGCGTCCCCCTCCCCGCCGACGGCGGCATGTGTCGCGGCACCGGTCGTCGTCGCAGCCCCGGCCTCGTCGGAGCCGGCAATGGCCAGGTCGGCCCGCACCAGGGGCGAGTCGGGCTCCATGGCCGAGGCGAGGTCGAGGACGGCCGGCAGTGGCTCGAGGTGGACCCCGACAAGCTCCGCAGCGTCTGCCGCAGCCTGGGCGCTCTCGGCGACGACGAGGGCCACTGGCTGGCCGGCAAAGACGACCTCGTCACGCGCCAGGGGTTCAACCAGCCTGGAGATTTCGCCGCCGGGAGCATCAAGGTCGGCCGCCGTCAGGACCGCCACGACGCCGGGCATCTCGAGGGCGCCTGACGTGTCGATCCCGAGGATCCGGGCATGGGCATAGGTCGCGAGCAGCGGACGCCCGTGGAGCAGGCCGGGTCGTCGCAGATCTGCGCCGAATCGCGTCGCCCCGCGTACCCGGGGTTCGGAATCTGCCCGGGCCCGCGGCGTTCCGACGGGTCCGCCTGACACGGCGGTCACCGTGTGCCGAGCACGAGCTGTCCGACGAACGCCGGGTGCCCCCGTCGAAATGCTGCCGATGGCATGGCCCGGCCGCCCTCGCCCTTGACCTCGATCAGGCGAAGCCGCCCTTCGGCGGTCGCGAGCGCCAGCCCGTTGCCATCTGCGACGAGCTCGCCCGGCCGGTCCCGTGTCTCAGCGGGAGCGATCGAGGCACGCAGCACGGTCACGCGGCCGCTCGGGGACTCGAGGTACGAACCTGGCCAGGGGAGGAAGGCCCGAACCTGTCGCTCAAGGAGCTCGGCGGGGCGGCCCGGATCGAGCCGTCCGTCGCTGCGTCGGAGAGGGCGGGTCAGCGTTGCCGACGTCTCGTCCTGCTCCAGCGGCGTGATCTCGCCGCGGAGGTATGGCTCGATGACCTCGGTGATGAGCTCGGCCCCCTGCCGCGCGGCGCGGCCCTCGAGCTCCGGCGTGGTCTCGGAGCCCAGGAGCGGCCACCAGCGGGACCCGACGAGTGGTCCCGTGTCGAGGCCGGCATTCATACGCATGATCGAAACTCCGGCAACCGTGTCGCCGGCCATGATCGTCGCGGCGATCGGCGTGGCACCGCGATGCCGCGGCAGAAGCGAGGGATGGACGTTCAGGATCCCCTCGTCGAACAGTTCGAGAATCGACTCCGGGACGATCCGGCCGAAGTCCGCGAGGATCCCGAAGTCGGCGTTCAGGTCGCGGATCGCCGCGACCGTCTCAGGAACACGCAGTCGATCCGGCTGGAGGAGGTTCAGCCCGCGCTGTCGCGCCAGGGCGGCGACCGGGACCGGCTTGATCGCGTGGTGCCGGCCCGTGGGCCGATCGGGTGGAGCGAGCACGCCAACGACCACGAGCGCCGGTTGGGCGAGGATCGCCTCGAACACCGGCAACGCGAACGTGCCGGAGCCCACGAGGAATGTCCGCACCGGTACGACGGCCACCGCCGGCTTCGCCGGCCGGGTCACGCGAGCGCGGGGGTCGGCACGGCCTGCGCGTCTGTGTCGGTGGCCGCGTTCCCGTCGTCGTCACCGTCTTTATCGCCGGAGCCCACGGCGATCAGTTCGTCCATCGATTCCAGGTAGTCGATGTAGAGCTTTCCGTCCAGGTGATCCAGTTCGTGCTGCAGGGCCCGCCCAAGGAGACCGGAGCCGCCCACCTTGATCCTCCGCCCGAGTCGGTTCTGGGCAACCACCCAGACGCGCTCGCGGCGCGTGACGTAGGCCGCGAACCCGGGGATGGACAGGCAGCCCTCCAGGTCGCGGTCGTCGCCACTGGACTTCACGATTCTGGGGTTCACGAGCTCGTGGAGCTGCCCCTCGATCTCCACGACGCAGGCGCTCAGCGCTTCCCCCAGCTGCGGCGCGGCGAGCCCGACGCCGGGCGCGGCACGCATCGTGTGGGCGAGGTCGTCCAGCAGCTCGTGGAGGTACTTGCCAAAGCCGACGACGGGCTGACCCTTCAGCCGCAACCTGGGATCGCCCAGCAGCAGGATGGGTCGGACGCTCATGGCGCGCAGTATAGGTGAGGCGAGGCCGCGCTCCGATCGAGCGCAGCCCGGTCCTCCCGACCCGCGATCCCCCGGCTCAGGCCCCGGGCGCCTCATCCGCGGGGGATTCGGCGGTATCGACAGGGGCTCCGTCTGCCGGGCGAGCCGCACGATCACGCCGAAGTTCGAGCGCGAGGTCCCGAGAGCGCTCGGCGAGCTTGGTCCCGGCCTCGGCCGTCAGCTCCGCGGCCCTCGCGGCGACCGGGCCGGCCTTGTCGCCGGCGACGGCTGCCAGCTCTGCGGCCTTGGCGCTGATCTCGCGCAGGGCAGGCCCTGCCTGCTCCGCGATGTTCTCGATCATCGCCTGCAGCTGGGCCAGCCAGTCCCGGCCGCTCGATGTCGACCCGTGTTGGCCCGTGCCCGCATCCTCCGCATCGCCCGTCCAGCCGAAGGTCTCGTCGGCCTGGGGAGCGGTCTCGTCGCCCCCGGAGGCTGCCCTCGTTGTCTCGTCCGTCATCATCGGTTCCTCCTCGTCCGCTGCCCGCGGACTGTTCTCGTATGCGCTCATTGTCACCAGATCGCCCGACCCTGCACGCGGGCCATCCGTCCCGATCCGGGGGGCCGGTGCGTCAGAGCAGCGATTCGGGGTCGACGTCCACGGACCACGGCATCCCGGGTGGATCGCCCAGGACCGCCAGCGGATCATCCCCGCGGAGTACCAGGTTGAACCGCCATCGATCAGCACGGCGAGCGATGTACGCCGGGGCCGGGCCGGCCACGTCCACTGCGGCGTGGAGCGTGGCGGCGCGAGCCCTGAGCCGGACCGCGAGATCCACGCCGGCCGCCTCGGCCGCATCCCGGTCCGGCAGCGCGACGGTGAGCTTGATGAGCCGTCCGAACGGCGGCGATCCGAAGCGCCGGCGCAGCGCCAGCTCCGAGTCGTAGAAAGCGGCCGGGTCCGCCTTGGCCACAGCCTGGATCGCGGGGTGCTCCGGCTGGTAGGTCTGGAGAATCGCGCGGCCGGGCCGGAGTCCGCGCCCGGCCCTTCCCACCGCTTGCGCGAGAAGCTGGTAGGTCCGTTCGACGGCCCGTTCGTCCGGCAGGTTCAGGGCGACGTCCGCGGAAACGACCCCGACGAGCGTGATCGATGGAACGTCGAGGCCCTTGGTGATGAGACTCGTCCCGACCAGCACATCGAGTCGCCCGTCGGTGAGGTCATCGAGGATTCGTGTCGCAGCGCCCCGTCGCTCCACCACGTCGCGGTCCAGCCGCGCGACCCGGTAGTCAGGAAAGATCTCGCGGACCTCCCGTTCAAGCCGCTCGGTCCCGCCGCCGAGGTAGCGGATCCGGGCCGAACCGCATTGGGGGCAGCGGCTGGCGAGCGGCGTCGCCCGGCCGCAGTGGTGACACCGGAGCGTCACGCCGGCCTGGTGGTAGACAAGCGGCCGCGTGCATTCGGGACAGGCCTGGACGCTGCCGCAATCGCGGCACAGGACCACCGACGCGGAACCTCGCCGGTTGATCACCAGGAGCGCCTGCTCACCGCTCTCCCTGTCGAGCGCGCTGAGTGCTCCGAGAAGCGCACGCGAGAGCATGCCCCGGTGACCCTCCGCGAGCTCCGCGCGGAGATCGACGACCTCGATCAGCGGTGGCTGCCCGGAGGGACGCTCGGGCAGCCGGAATCGCCGATAAGCGCCGTCGCGTGCGCGTCCCTCCGTTTCGACCGCCGGCGTGGCCGACCCGAGCACGACGACGGCTCCGCCCAGGGCGGCGAGCCGAAGGGCTGTGTCCCGTCCCTGGAACCGGGGGGTACGGTCGCTCTTGTAGGCCGGGTCGTGCTCCTCGTCGACGATCACGAGCCCGAGCTGGTCGATCGGCGCCAGGACCGCGAGCCGCGTGCCGACCACGACGTCGACGGCGCCGGCCCGGATCCTGCGCCATTCGTCGGCCCGTTCTCCGTCCGATAGCCCGGAGTGGACCAGCCCGATCTCGACCCCGAGGTCAGCCCGCAGGCGGTCCACGAGCGGGACCGCGAGCGCAATCTCCGGCACGAGGACGAGCGCACGCCTGCCCGCCCCGACACAGGCATCGATCGCCGCCGCGTAGATCGCGGTCTTGCCCCCGCCGGTGACGCCGTCGAGCAGGATCGGCGTAGGATCTCCTGCCGTCATGGCGCCCTCAATCGCGGTGAGCGCCCGTGCCTGCTCGGGGCTCAGTGACGACAGCTCGGGCCGGGACCCGCGGCGGCCGGGGGCCCGCGCCGCCATGGGCCGTCGGGGCGCCTCCACGACATCGATCGTGACGAGGCCTCGCCGAAGGAGGCCTGGCACGACCGCGCCGCCGTGGCGGCTGGCCAGGTCCGGCGCCGGGACGCCGGCCGCTCCGGCGCCTTCGAGCTCCGCCAGCGCCGCGGCCTGCCGCGGGCCCGGCGGCCGGCCCCCCCGCCTCGGCATTTCGGGGGCGTCATGTCTGGTGGCGACACCGACGAGCCGGACGACCCGGACGTAGCGGGGGCCGGCGCCGGCAGCGAGGAGGGTCCAGTCGAGGTCGATCCGACCGGCGGCGCGGAGCGCCCGCAGGCGGCGCAGGAGACCAGCCCTGCCCTCTGGGGCGTTCAGGCGCCTGACCGCGCGGGCGCCACCCTCGAGCTGGGCGATCAGTGCCTCATCGGCCGGACCCGACGACTGAACCGGCTCGGCCGGGGGCGGTGACGCGGGCCGGAGCTCCGCCACGAGTTCCACCCGTTCGAGCAGACCTGGGGGCAGCATCGCCCGCAGGACGAGGGCCGGCGGTGCCAGATACCGGCGGGCAATGTCGAGGGCGAGGGCGATGGCCAGGGGCGGCAGGAGCGGGCCCTCTGCCCGGACCCGGTCGAGCACCGCCTTGGCGACGACGCCTTCAGCCGGCTCGGCCGGACCCAGCACGATCCCAAGCGCCTGCCGACGCCCGAAGTCGACCAGGATCGCCTCGCCGGCGACGAGCGGCTCCAATCGCTCCGGCACGCGATAGGTGAAGGAGCGCGCGCCGGCGGCGCCGGCAGCGTCGACGGCCACGGCCACGAGCGAGCCTCCCGTCGCCTCATCCGAGAAGCCGGCGCCGTCATCTGGGTCGGCGAGGCCCAATGCCACCTGGCCCGGCTCTCCCGCCACGTCGAGAATTGCCCCTAGATCCGCGTCCGGCGGTCGGGATGCATTGCCTTCTCGGCCACGATGATCTGGTGGATTCGCGCCGCCGTCCGCTCGATCTGGCCCGTTTCATTGACGACGACGTGGTCGTAGTCGTCCTGGCGGGCAAGCTCGAGGGCCGCGTTTCGTTGCCGCACGTCGAGCTCGTCGGCGGACTCGGTGGCGCGCGACTGGAGACGCTGGAAGAGGTCCTCGAGCGATGGCGGGACGAGAAAGACCAGGAGCGCATCCGCGACTCGTTGCTTGACGGCAGCCGCGCCTTGCACGTCGATCTTCAGGATGACGTCGTGCCCGGCCTGCAACGCGTCGCGCACATCCGTGCGCGGCGTCCCGTACCAGTTCCCGTGAACCTCGTTGGCCTCGAGCAGCTCACCGGTTCGACGCAACTCTGCGAACAGCCCTGCGCTCAGGAAGCGGTAGTGCACGCCATCGATCTCGTAGGCCCGGCGCGGGCGGGTCGTGCAGGTGACGACGTAGTGGTAATCCGGATGTCGAGGCGCGGCGCGGAGCGCCTCGATGACGCTGTCCTTGCCGACGCCGGATGGGCCCGAAACGATGACCAGGATGGCGCCCGGGGCGCCAAAGGTCGGCGAGGTCCCGGGGCCGGGCACACCTCCCGGATCGCCCGCTGGCGCGGTCACGCCGAGCCCGTCCGCAGGCTGGCGAGAACGTCTTCGAGGTCGGCAGGAAGCGGCGCGGACGCCCGGATGAGCTCGCCGGTCGATGGGGACGTGAGTTCCAGGCGCCAGGCGTGCAGGAAAAGCCGCTCGAGCCCGGCCGGTCCGCGTGCCGACGTGCCGGTGCCGTACACCCGGTCGCCGGCCACCGGATGCCCGATCGCGTCGAGATGCACCCGGATCTGATGGGTGCGCCCCGTCACGAGGTCTAGCTCCAGGAGCGTCCATCCGGGAAGTCGTTCGGCGACGCGATAGCCCGTCGTGGCGAGGCGGCCGCTCGGCACCACGGCCATCCTGGTTCGCTGGCGCGGATCGCGGCCGATGGGCGCCTCGATCCGGCCGACCGCCGCGGCAACCTCGCCATGCACGAGGGCGAGATACGTTTTCTTGACTCGACGTGCCTTCAGCTGGGCCATCAACGCGTTCTGGGCGAGGTCCGTCCGGGCCACCATCAGGAGCCCGCTCGTGTCGCGGTCGAGCCGATGCACGATCCCGGGCCGCCGGACGCCGGCGATGCCACCGAACCCGTCCGGGCCGGCACGTCCGAGGAGAGCGTTGACGAGGGTGCCTTCGGCGTGACCGGGCGCCGGATGGACCACCAGGCCGGAGGGTTTGTCGATGATCAGCAGGTCGGCATCCTCGTAGACGACCGGTACGTCGATCTCAGGCTGGGCGCGGGGGGTCGCCGGCGCCGGCTCGGGAACATCGAGCCGGAGCTCCGTGCCCGGCTCGATGAGCGTGTTGGCCCGGAGTGTCCGGTCTCCGGCTGTGAGCCGTCCATCGGTGATGAGCTTCTGTACGTGGCTTCGGGACAGCCCCGTCCGATCCGCCACGTAGCGATCGACGCGCGTCGCGACGGCGTCCGCCGGGACCGCGAGCACCCTCACCCCGGCGGACCCGGCTGTCCCGTCAGCCATCGTCGCGGGCCGGGTCGGGCCCTGCGGGCGGCAGGGCGTTGGTCCCGGAGCGCCCCGGCCCGCGGGTGTCGCCGGCGAGTCCCGGCCGGATCGCCATCGCGATCAGCAGGAGGATGGCTCCACTGATGCAGGCATCGGCCACGTTGAACGTGTACCAGCGCAGCGAGCCGAGCCCGCCGTCCACGAAGTCGATGACGTAGCCGAGCCGGAGGCGATCGATCGCGTTGCCGACGGCACCGCCGAGCAGCAGCCCAAGGGTCAGGGTCACGTACGCGCTTCGCCCGGATCGCGCGTGGAACCCGACGATCAGGGCGATCACGCCGAGGCTGGCCAGAGCGAACACCCCGACCTGACCACGGAACAGCCCGAACAGGGCGCCATTGTTCTCGGTGTAGAGCAGGCGCAGCGCGCCCCCAAGGAACGAGATCACGCGCCCGCCGGCGAGCTCGCTCGTGATCCAGGCCTTGGTCACCTGATCGACGACGACGATCAACCCGACGAGCACCAGGAACCGCCGCCAGAGCGGTCGCCCGGTCGGGCGCTCGATCATGGGCTGACCGTTTCGCCGTCGCGGCGACGGAGTGCGATCGTCGCGGGACCGGCCCCGAGCCTGACCGTCGCCGTGACAGGCGCGGGGGGAGCCGAGGTCACGAGATCCACGAGCGTGTCTGCGGCAATCGCCTCCAGATGAGCTGCGACATCTGGAGCCAGCCCGGCGACGTGAAGGTCGACCCGTTCATCAAGCTCGAGGCCTGCTTCCCTGCGCAGGTCCTGGATTGCGCGCTGGAGCTCACGGGCATCTCCCTCGGCCAGCAGTTCCGGGGTCAACTCGGTGTCGAGCACGACCACGAGGCCGTCGTCGTGAGCGACGACGGTCCCCGGCCGTGGAGCCGCCAGGATCTCGACCTCGTCCCGGGCCAGGGTGACACCGGCGAGCCGCACCGAGCCGTCCGGCAGGATCTCGATCGAACCATCGCGCGCGGCCGCCATCACCGCGGGGATGGCCGGGCCGAGCCTTTTGCCGACCTTGGGCAGGAGCACCTTCACGCGTCGCTCGACGAGGGCCGACTCGTCCCCGATGAGCTCGACATGCCTGACGTTGACTTCTTCGGCGATGAGGGCGACCAACGCATCGAGCTCGTGAAGGTCGTGGCCGGGCAGGGCCAGCCACAGTCGCGCTAGGGGTTGGCGCACCTTCAGGTTCGCATTGCCGCGCAGGGTTCGGGCGAGGTCGACTGCACGTCGCGCCGTGGCCATCGAGGCCTCGAGTCGCTCGTCGCGCTGGTCGGCCAGTTCCCCCGCGGGAAACCTGGTGAGGTGCACGGAGTGCGGGGCGGTTTCATCCTGTGCTGCAACGAGATTGCCGTACAGGTCCTCGGCCATGAAGGGCAGGAACGGCGCCGCGATCCGGGCAACCGCGACCAGCGCCGCATGGAGGGTCGCGAAGGCCGCCGCCCGGTCCGCGCCACCGCCACGCGAGAAGCGCTTCCTCGAAAGGCGCAGGAACCAGGTCGAGAGATCCTCGATGAAGGTATCGATGAGCCGAGTGGCCGCCACCGCATCGTAGTCGCGGAGCCGTTCCTCGACCGCTGCTGCCAACACCGCGCTACGCGACAGCATCCAGCGGTCCATCGGCGAGCGTTCGGCAGCTGGCGGATCCGCAGGGCCGGGGCTCCAGCCAGTGAGCCGGGCGTACGTCACGAAGAAGGAGTAGACGTTCCAGAGGACCAGCAATCGCCGCCGTGCCTCGGCCGCGGCGTGCCAACCGAACAGGATGTTGTCATCGGGCCGCGAGGACATATACAGCCAGCGCATGACGTCGACGCCGAGCCGCTCGGCTGCCTCGTCAAACTCGATCGCGTTGCCCGAGCTCTTGCTCATCGCCCGACCGTCCTCGGCAAGCACGGTGGCGTAGCCGAAGATGGTCTTGAACGGCGGCTCGCGCCGCAGCACCGTGCTCATCGCCAGCATCGCGTAGAACCAGTTGCGGAACTGGCCGGGGAAGCTCTCGGTGATGAAATCGGCCGGGAACCACTTCGCCCAGTAGTCGGGCTCTTCGCGATAGTGAAGCGTCGAGAACGGCACGATCCCGGCATCGAGCCACGGGTTGCCGACGTCGAGGATCCGGCGTGCCGTCCCGCCGCATGCCCGGCAGTCGATGACGACCTCGTCCACAAACGGGCGGTGCGGCGTATGGCCTTCGAACCGTTCCCAGCCTTCGACGGCGCGGCCGCGCAGCTCATCCCGCCCGCCCAGGACATCGAACTCGCTGCAGTCGGCGCACTCGTAGATCGGCAGCGCCAGCCCCCAATAGCGCTTCTTGCTGATCATCCAGTCGTGCATGTTCAGGAGCCAGTCCAGCTCTCGTTCGTACCCGAATGACGGGATCCACCGGATCTGATCCACGACCTCCATGATCTGGTACCGCAGGCTGCGGTCCACCTGTTCCTTTGTCAGCGTCCCGCGCGGCTGGTCGTAGACCTCGCCCATGCTGATGAACCACTCGTCCACGAGCCGAAAGACGAGCGCTGTTCCGCACCGCCAGCAGTGCGGATAGCGGTGGCGATACGTCTCCAGGCGCTGAAATCGACCCTGGTGTCGGAGATGGTCCACGATCGGGTCCGTAACATCGCGGACGTCCCGTCCGGTCAGAAATCCGAACCCGTCGAGGAAGATCCCGGACTCGTCGAGTGGAGCGATGATCGGCAGGCCCAGGGACTTCCCGAGGGCGTAGTCCTCGGCGCCACAGCCAGGGGCGATGTGGACGATCCCCGTCCCCTCCTCCTCGCCGACCTCGTCCCAGGGGACGACCCGGTGGACATAGGCCAAGTCCGGCTCGTCCCGCGTGCCCTTCGCGAATGCTGCCTCGACGGCCGGCAGGTCGTCGAATGGGCCCGCGTAGCGCCAGCCGACAAGGTCGCTGCCGGGACGCTCCTCGAGGATCTCGAGGCGACCCTCGAGGACGGTCTTCATGGTCCCCTTGCCGAGCCAGAAGACATCGGCACCCTGTCGGACGCGAACGTAGCGAAGGCCCTCGCCCACCGCGGCTGCGACGTTCGAGGTCAGCGTCCAGGGGGTCGTCGTCCAGACAAGGAGCGATTCGCCGGGGCGGTCGAGGAGCGGGAACCGGACCGTGAGCCCTGGGTCGTCCCGGTCCTGATAACCCTCGTTGACCTCGGTCTGGGACAACCCCGTTCCACAGCGGGCGCACCACGGCATGGTGTCGTGGCCCTTGTAGATCCAGCCACGTCGGTGGCATTCCGCGAGGAAGCCCCAGATGAGGTCGTTGTTCTCGTTGCTGAACGTGAAGTAGCTGCCCCCCACGTCGGGCATGCCTAGCCGGCCGACGAGCATCTCGACGGCGTCCGTCACCGGCCCGTTCGGCCCCTCGATCGTCGCGACCTGGGCCGGATCGGCGGCGAGGAGGTCGCGCAGGCGGCGCAGCTCGTCGGGATCGTTCCAGTCCATCCAGTAGCCGAGGCGCTGCGACTGCTCGGTCTGACGCGCCGCGTAGGTGAGGACGCGCTGCTTGCACAGGCTCACGAACTCGGCGATGCCGTACGCCTCGATGTCGCGCTTCGACGTGAATCCCAGGTCGCGCTCCACGTTCACCTCGACCCACAGGCCCTGGCAGTCGAAGCCGTTCTGCCAGCGCTGTGCCTCGCCTAGCATCGCGTGGAATCGCTGGAAGAGGTCCTTGTAGGTCCGCCCCCAGGCGTGGTGCACGCCCATCGGGTTGTTGGCCGTGATCGGGCCGTCCAGGAAGCTCCAGAGGGGGCCATTCGCGTTCTGCGCCATGAGTTCGGCGAACGTGCCACGCTCCCGCCAGTAGGCAAGGATCTCGTGCTCCAGCGCCACGAGATCCGGGCGTGCGGGAACGGGTCGGAACATCTGGCCTCGCGAGGTTGTGAAGCTATCCACCCGGTGGCGGCGCCGTCGCCGAGCCACCCGGGCGCGGTCGCCATCGGGTCCGAGTATCCTACCCGCGATGCAGTCCGCGCACGAGGTGCGTCCGCGGCGACGCTCCGCCTTCGCGGCCGCGTTCCTGTCGCTCCTCTTCCCCGGCCTCGGCCACGCCTACCTCGGCGCCCAGCGTCGAGCGCTCGGGTTCGCCACTCCGCCCATCCTGATCGGCGCGCTCATCGCGGGTGTCGCGGTCCGGCTCGACGCGTTCGCCCTGGCCGGCGTCGCGATCCAGGAGTGGTTCATCGTCGCCGTATTCGTGATGAACCTGGTCGGCCTCGCCTATCGGGCCGCCGCGATCGTCGATGCCTGGCGGATCGCGCGCTGGCTGGAGCACGCAAGTACGCCTGCCCGCGAACGGTCCGATCCCGTTTCCGGCAAGACTGCAGGGCAACCGGCCCGGAGCCTGATCGTCGTCCCGCTGACCGGGCTCGCAGCGGTCCTGATCGTGATGAGCCTGGCGCACATTGCGATCGCTCGATACGACCTCGTCCTCGCCGGGACCACCGCGTGCATCTTTGACTCGGGTGCACGGGGCTGCGACGCCGGTTCGACGCCTGCGCCGGGCGCCTCCGCCGAACCGACCGGAGAAGCCACGGTGGCTCCCGAGCCAAGCCCTGTGGGAACGGCGCTTCCGGCCGCGAGCGCGCCGCCCTGGAATGGGACGGAGCGCCTGAACATCGTCCTGATCGGTTCCGACGAACAGGGCGGCGGCCACAACACGGACACTCTCATCACCGTGTCGATCGAGCCGGCGACGGGCCAGGTCGCGATGTTCCAGCTGCCTCGCGACACCGTCGACGTCCCGATCCCCGAGGGCCCGGCGCGGAAGCTGTTCGGGCGCGTGTACGCCGGCAAGATCAACGCCTGGTACGCCGCCGTCCGCGACCGGGCCGACCTCTATCCGGGGACGGAGCTGACCCGCGGGTACACCGGGTTGAAGGCGATCCTGGGCGAGTTGTACAGCCTCGACATCAAGTACTACGTCGAGGTCAACTTCGACGGCTTCAGGCGGGTCGTCGACGCCCTCGGCGGGGTCACCGTGAATGTCCAGGTGCCGGTCGTCGATGATCACTATCCCGCCGGAGGTGGCGCGCTCCAGCGTGTCTACATTCCGTCGGGCATGCAGCACATGACCGGTGATGAGGCTCTCGTCTATGCCCGGTCACGCCACGGCTCGAACGACTTCGACCGGGGCGCCCGGCAACAGCGCCTCCTGCTCTCGCTGCGTCAGCAAACCGACGTCGCGCGGGTCCTGCCCCACCTCGATGAACTCGCCGCGGCCCTCGCCTCATCGATTCGCACGGATATCCCGCGCGAGCTGATTCCGCGCCTGCTGGGGCTCGCCCAGCGGGTGACGGCGCGAAACGTGTCCTCGTTCATCTTCACCCCGCCCTACTATCAGACGGAGTTCCTCACGAGCCCTCGTGGCTACATCATCGTTCCGAACCTGGAACGAATCCGGGCCACGGTCCGCGACGCCTTTAGCGCGGATCCGGGCATCGCGGACCGGCGCGACCAGCTCGCGGCCGAAGGCGCAACGGTCTACGTGCTCAACGGCGCGAAGGCGTCGGGCCAGGCAGCCAGGATCGCCGCTTACCTCGAGTACCTCGGGATCGCCGCCTCGGCGCCCGGCCAGAAGCCGGACATCCCCCGCCAACAGGCGACGACCCTCCGCGTCTACAACGGCGCGGAGGCATCCATGCCGCTCACGGTCGCCGCGCTCGAGGGACTCTTCGGCACGAGCGCAGAGATCCTGGCCGATCCCGCCTCGACGGCCGACATGGTGATCATCACCGGCACTGCGACGCCGGACCTCACACCGCCGCCCCTGCCCTGACGGCCATCGTCCCACCCACGCCGGCCTGCGCCCGCAGGTCCCAGGCGGAGCTCCGCAACCCCATCGGCTCGTGGACTCAGGACTTCTCGGTGACGCGGTACTCCAGGTAACGGCCGGTCATCAGGCGGGTCTGCGCGTCAAGTGCCGGCAGGTTCGAGAAGAGCAGGCCGACGACCGGCAGGAACAGCCACTGCACGCGGCTGACGATGTTGTGAAGGACGCCCCACTCGGCGGGCCGTGGCGGCGCGATCCGTTCCTCCACGTACATCAGCACGAACAGGCAGGCGAAGGCACCCGTCAGCAGCCACGACGCGTAGAGGGGCAGGTTCTGACCGAGTGTCGTCTCGGCGAAGGCGGGGTTCAGGAAGAGCGGCAGGTTCGACCCGAAGATGATCACGAACGGTGCGATTGCCCAGTTCAGATGATCCAACCACAGGTCGAGCAGTCGCCGGATGCGCAGCAATCTCGGGATCTCCGAGTGGGCGAAGGCGTTCCGGATGTAGAACGGGATGTCGGTCACACCCCACGCCCAGCGCCGGATCTGCGTGTACTGCTGGATGAGCGTCCGCGGGTACGACCGTGCCCTGACCGCGTCGCCGTAGATCGGCATGAACAGCGGCATGGAGCGGAACTCGCCGCTGTACCGGAAGAACGACTTCCAATAGAAGCGGCTGTCCTCCGGGATCGCATCAGTCGCCCAGTAGTCAACTTCGTGGACTGTCTGGAGGCTCACGGAATACGACGAGAAGCTGATGAGCTTTTCGGGCGTCAGCGATCGCCACATCTGCACATGCGTCGCTCCGATGGCCACCAGCCGAACCGGGAGCGCCGTCTCCCAGAGGTTGTTGTGGAACATCGGGACCGGCTGGTAGAGCCGCCGGTACCGGTCCGGCTCGGTCAGGAACATCCAGGACAGGTAGCCGAAGTACCGCGGATGGATCCGGTAGTCCGAGTCGAGGTCCGTCACGAGGACCTCGCGGGGATCGAAGCCCAGGCGAAGTAGCTCGCGATACAGCCAGCGTCCGCCATAGGCCATGGCGCTGCTCTTGCCGATCACGATTCCCGGCTCGAGCGGATCGAGGATGTGGAAGAACCGCAGGAACCTGGCACCGAATTCGTGGCGCAGCCTGGCCACGTTCGCCCGCCCCGCATGATCCGTCTCGCGGGTGATGATCGCGACCATCCGTCGCGACGTCGGCCAGTCCGCGTCGGCGAGCGCGCGGATGGTCTCGCGGAGCTTGTCATACGACTCCGTGTACGTGGGCACAAGCGCCACGTGCCAAAGCCGATCGGGGTCCGGGATGGCTTCGCCGCGGCGGGCGAGCAGCCGCAGGAGATCCTTCCGCTCGAGGCGCAGGCGAGCGAGCTCGCGACGGCCGCCCTCGGCCGCGTCACGCTGGCCAGCTTCGCCCAGCTGGGCGATACGGCGAGCGACGGCCGGCAGGCGCGCTTCGATCAGGGCGAGCCGCCCCGGGATGTCCCGCAGTCCGAAGGTTCGGGACCGCCAGTCAAGGTCGACGGTCCGCCGGATCAGGAAGAACGCGGCGGCGACGCTGCCGGTGAGCATCACCGCCTTGTACAGCCAGTAGACGTCGAAGGTAAGGACGAACCAGGCGACCACTTCCGGCCAGCGGAAGGAGAGCCCGATCGAGGCCACGATGAGTCCCCAGGTGATCGTGCCCGGCACCATCTCGAGCATGCGCTGGACGACGCGCGCTCGGTCAGGCAGGGCATCGACCGACGGCGGATAGGCGTGCGACGAATCGACCCGGCTGCCGGTCACCCCCGTCGGGAGTGATCCGGTCGCGTCAGCCACCGATGGGGATGGGCGTCAACCAGTGCTTGAAGGCCGGCGTGCGCCCGCGAACGGCATCGAAATACGCCTCGCGGATCCGGCGGGTGATAGGTCCGGCGACGCCGGTGCCGACGGGGCGATGGTCCAGCTCGATCACGGGCGAGACCTGCACGCCGGTGCCGCATAGGAACATCTCGTCCGCGATGTAGATCTCCGACCGGTCGATCGATCGGATCTCGATCCGGAGACCGAGACTGGCCGCCAGCTCGAAGATCGCCTGCCGGGTCACGCCTTCGAGGATGTCGTCGTTGACCGGTGGCGTCAGCAGCAGGCCGTCGCGGACCACGAACATGTTCGCGGCCGAGGCCTCCGAGGCATGCCCATCGGCGGTCAGGACGAGCGCCTCGTCATAGCCGTTGAGCTCGGCTTCCGACTTCTGGAACGCCATGTTCACGTAGCCGCCGACGATCTTGCCCCTGGCCGGGAGCGCCTCGTCGGAATTTCGCCGCCACGACGAGGTCATCAGCCGGACGCCCTTGTCGACATCGATGTAGTTGCCGAACGGGACGGCGAAGATCACGAGCTCGTGGTCCAGGTGGTGGAGGCGGACGCCGACCGTCCGGGTCGACTTGTAGAAGCAGGGACGGACGTACATGTCCTGGCGAAGGCCGTTCCGAGCAAGCGTCTCGACGACGAGGCCGACCAGCTCGTCCGTGGTCGGCAGGTTCTCCATCAGGAGCATCCCGGCGTTCTGGCGGATCCTCGCCATGTGCTCGCGCAACAACAGTCCGTAGAGCTCCCCCTGCTCCCCGTTCCAGTAAGCCCGGATACCCTCGAAGACGGCGGTCCCGTACATGAACGCGTGGGTCATGACGCTGACTTTGGCGTCGCGCTGCGGGACGAACTTGCCCTCGAAGTAGCAGATCAGGTCGTCGAGAGCGGGCGCGGCCGAGTTCGCGGTCTTCGCGGGCGCCGTGGCGGGGGCCTTCTGGGTGAGCATGCGACGCGGCTCCTCGTGCTTCGCGGCAGCGGCCGCGGGACGTCGTCGGTATCGGCCGCGAGTATAGCGCCGGAAGATTCCGGAGCGGTTGAGCGCTTCAGGCGGGACGGAGGATCGCCCCCACGACAAGTGTCAGGTATGCCAGGTAGAAGGCCCCGCCCCATAGAAGCCCCCGCCCGGTGAGTCGCCCCCTCCGGATCATCGGGATGAAGATCGCGGCACTCGACAGGAAGGCGATGCCCGCCGACGCGAAGGCGACATAGGAACCCGGCCCGATGACCCACTCGCGCGGCACCAGCACGAGGGCAACCACCGTGGGGAGGCTGGCCTGGAACACCATCGCCCCGGTGATGTTGCCCATCGCCAGGGTGTCCTTGCCCTGCCGGACCCAAATGATGGAGTTGAACTTCTCGGGCAGCTCCGTGGCGATCGGGGCCACGATCAGGGCCAGCAGCACCTCGGACACCCCGAGCGCCTGGGCGACGTGCTCAACGGCGCCGACGAAGGCGACCGCCCCGACAATGATGAACGCCAGCGCGGCGAGGACCTGAATGTTGACGACACGGAGCCGCGGCGGCCCGGGGACGCGTCGTTGGCGCAGATCGAGGTGGCGGAAGCGGAGCGGCGCGAGGTCATCGAGGTCCACCTCCGGGTCCGCCTCGAAGTGCCGCTTCACATAGAGCACGTAGATCAGGACGAGGCCCGCCCCCGCAATGAGTTTCGGCCATGTCGGATCAGCCGGCAGGAACGCCGCCCCGATGGCGAGTCCATAGGCGATCGCGAAGGTGCGCATGTCGAGGCCGAGGACCTCGACGTCGACAGGCATCAGGTCACCCGCGGGCCGGTGCCGCGCCTGCCACAGGACTGCGACGCCGGTCACGAACATCGCCAGCGTCGCGAGCATGAACGGGGCTCCCAGGATGGCCCCGACGCCGATCCCGCTCGAGGCCGCGTCCGCCGAGAAACCGATCGCGATGATCGGGATCATCGTCTCCGGAAGCGCCGTTCCGACTGCAGCCAGGACCGACCCGACGGCCCCTTCGGCCAGGCCGAGCTTCCGCCCGAACCACTCGATCCCGTTGGTGAACAGCTCCGCCCCGATCAGGATGAGGACGAACGAGCCGGCGAGGACGAGCAGATCCACGGTCAGGTTCCCGCGGTCCCGAGGACAACGCCGAGGACGACCACGCCGAGGATGAGGACCGCCGTGAGGGCCATGCGAGGCTCTCCGGCGCGGCCGAAGCCCACGACCGAGACGGCGACCCGGGCGGCAGGCGTGACGAGGACCACGAGCATGCCCAGCCACAGGAAGCCGGAGGGCCGAGCGGCGAGGAGGTCGTCGAGGAGATGCCCGGGATCGAGCGGCGGCGCCACGTCGAGCGGCGATCGCCCGCTCGCGAGCATCAGGACCACGCCGAGGCTGATGAGCGCCACGGCGGTGTAGGTGCCGAGCCGAAGGAGCTGCGCAACGCGGCCCTCAAGGCCGGCCGCGCGCGCTACCGAGGCGCCCACGTCCATCCCCGTCATTGCATGCCCGCCGCTCTCCGGACCATCTGGGCCGCGGTGTACACCAGGACCACCGCGAACAGGACCCGGAGGACGCGCAGGTCCACGCGGTGGGCAACGCGGGCGCCGATCGTCGCACCGAGGAACACCCCCATCGCCGTAGGGCCGGTCGCGTAGGGATCGATGCCGCCGCGCAGAAGGTAGATCCAGGCGCCCGTGGATGCGGTGATCCCGATCATGAGGTTGCTCGTCGCGGTTGCGATCCTGAGGGGCACGCCCATCACGATGTGCATGACCGGGACCTTGACGAGCCCGCCCCCGATCCCGAGCAGGGCGGACGTGACCCCGGCGCCGACGGAGCCGACAAAGCCGGCCGGCAGGCTCCGGATCCGGTAGCCGGGTCCCGACAGTCGTTCAACGAAGCCCGAGCCATCGGCCGGCGCCCCATTCGCATCGGCGGGACCACCGGTGGCCGGCGCCGTGGTCGCGCCGCGCGGCCGGAGCATGGACACAGCCACGTAGACGAGCAGTGTGGCAAACAACCCGGCGAGCACGCGTTCGTCCAGGAGAAACGCCACGAGGCCGCCGAGCAACGCACCGATCGCGGTGAACAGTTCCAGGACCATCCCGAGTCGAAGGTTCGCGACGCGCCGCTCCAGGAACACGCCGGCCGTCGCGCCACTGGTCACGATGACGCAGACCAGCGATACGCCGATCGCCTCTCGCAGCGGCAGGTGGAACCCGAGCGTGAGGAGCGGCACGATGAGCAACCCGCCCCCGAGGCCGAGGAGCGACCCGAAGATTCCCACCGCGACCCCGCCGACGAGCAGCAGGAGGGCTATCGCCACCTGATCAGCCCGGCGTGATCAGCCGTCCGCCTGCCGTGGGCCGGTCAGGGACGAAGGTGCTGCGGGGCGTAGGGAAGCAACGCGACCACGCGAGCGCGCTTGAGGGCGATGGACAGCTCGCGCTGGTGCCCGGCGCACGTGCCGGTCTTGCGGCGCGGTTCGATCTTGGCTCGCTCCGACAGGTAGCGACGGAGGCGGTTGACCTCCTTGTAGTCGATCTGGACGGTCTTGTCCGCACAGAACGAGCAGACCTTGCGCCGGCGTCGGTCACGGTAGGTGTCGTCACGCTTGCGGGAGCGAGGTGGTGGCATCGGTTGGGTCTCCTCGAGGGCACCGCGGCGGCGCCCGCTATCAGGTCAGGTTCAGAACGGGAGCTCGTCGATCTCGGTGTCGTCGAAGCCGGCTGCACCGGGCGCTCCGGCAGGAGCGGCTCCGCCGGCCGGGGCACCCGCGAATGAGCCCTCCTGGTCGCGCTTGTCGAGGCCGATGACGTTGTCGGCGCTGACATCGAGCGACATGCCCTTCCGGCCGTCGTTCGTCTCGTACTCGCGGGTCCGGAACCGGCCGTCCACGAAGACGCGGCTCCCCTTGCGGAGGTTCTCGGCGGCGCGCTCGGCACGATCGCCCCAGACACTGACCCGGAACCAGTCCGTTGCTTCGATCCACTCGCCGGTCTGCTGGTTCTTGGTCGCCTGGTTGACGGCAACCGAGAAGGTGGCGACCGGCCGGCCGCTGGGTGTGTAGCGGAGCTCCGGGTCGCGCCCGAGGTTGCCGATGATCTGGATCTTGCACAGGGCCATCGGGAACTCCTCTCAGTCGATGGCGGCCGGAGCCGCCTCGCTCTCGGACTCGTCGATCAGCTCGAGCCCATCGTCCAGGTCCTCGTCCTCGACGGACGGGAGCTCGGCATCGTCGACATCAGCACCACCCGGGCGCGAGGCCCTGGTCGGTCGCTCCTGGCGCACGATCAGGTGGCGGAGGACCTCCTCCGTGATCAGCAGGCTGCGCTCGATCTCGACAATGGTCCCAGCGGCGCCCTCGAAGACGACGATGTGATACGAGCCTTCGCGGTAGCGATCAATGGGATAGGCGAGCCGGCGGCGACCCCACGGGGCCACCTTGATGATCTGGCCGCCGTCGGTCGTGATCTGGCGAGTCGTCCGATCCACGATCGCGGAGATCCGCTCGTCCGGCACGTCCGGCCGGAGCACGAGCATGAGTTCATATCGGCGCATGGGCCGTCAGTCTCCTTCCAATGGGTATGCCCTGCTGTCCGATGGACGCAGAGCGGAAAGGCCGGCGGGGAGTCTACCACGGGTCTCTCGTTGTATCCTCACCGTCGGTCGGTATGCGCCGATCTCACTCCAGCGAACGACGGGGAGCCCCTTGGCGACGAGTCGCATCCTGCTCATCTCGAATACGAACGACACGGCGGTTGCGGACGGGCTCCGGGCCGCGGGCCATGAGACGATCCTCGTTGCCGACGCGGCGGAGGCCATCGCCTCCGGAACCGACTCGACGGACATCGAAGTCGTCGTCCTCGACCTGTCGGGGCCGGTGGTGGCGACGGTCGAGGCGATGGATGCCATCCGCGCCGCCGAGAGCCTGACCGCGGTTCCGGTCCTGTGCGTCCTCGAGACCGATGAGATCGAGGACCGGATCCGGCTCCTCGAGGGTGGTGCGGACGACGTGATCGCCCGCCCGTTCGATCCGCGTGAGCTTGACGCGCGGGCAGAGGCGCTCGCGCTCCGCCTCCAGCGTTCGCGCGACATGGGCCAAGGCACGAGGAGCGACAGCGAGATCCGCGATGGGAGCACACGCCGGACGGTCGTCCTGTTCTCACCAAAGGGTGGCGTCGGGACCACGACCATCGCGGTGAATGTCGCAACCGCGCTGGCTCAGCAGGTTCCCGGCGGGGTTGCCCTGCTCGACCTGGACTTCCAGTTCGGCCAGGTCGCGACCCACCTGAACATGACGACCCGGTTGACCATGGCCGAACTCGTCCGCGACCCGATCCTGCTCCGCGACACGGGCCAGTTCCAGGCGTCCCTGGACCGACACGGTTCCGGCCTCCTCCTGCTGGCGGCGCCGGCAACCCCGGATCTCGCGGCACGGGTGACCCAGGCCGATGTCGAGGCCATCCTCACGATGGCCGCGTCCGCCTTCCAGATCGTGGTGGTGGACGCAGGGTCCTGGCTGGACGCACGCGCCGAGACGGCGCTCGCGAAAGCCTCCGACGTTGTCATCGTCGTGACTCCGGAGTTTCCGGCCCTCAAGGCTGTGCACGCGCTCGGGGAGCTGCTGTCGGCGAGCGGCGGGCACAACGGGGAAACGTCGTATGTCCTCAACGAGATCTTCTCGGGAAAGCTCCTCAAGATCCGCGACATCGAGGACGCGCTCGGGACCAGCGTCGCCCAGACGATCCCCTATGACGGTTTCGCATTTCTCAAGAGCGTGAACGAGGGGGTTCCGGTAGTCCAGGGCTCGCCCCGGACGGCCGCCGCCGAGCAGCTAAGGCGGCTCGCCACCCGCCTTGGCGGCGTCACCCAGGGCGCCCCTTCGGGCGACAAGAAGGCCAAGGGCCTCGGGGGCCTCTTCAGCCGGAACTGAGCCTCGCCAGCCGGCCGCTCGCTGATCAGGGATCTAGCGAACCGGCAACCGCGATCGGGTTGGCTGATCAGATTGGCCGCATCTGAGCGTGGCCGAACACCGTTCCCGTCGAATCCGGAGCTTGGCCGAGCGTGGACGGGGCCGATGTGATGAACCACATCGATCAGCCCCCCGGAGCGTGCCTCGCAACAACTTCCGTGGGAGTCACTCCTGGCCGCCCGACCCGCGACGGGCCCTTGGTGCACGTCGGGGGCGCGACACCCGGGCGCCTCGGGTTCACGCTCCCTGCGAGACCTCGTAGAGCGTGTGTGCCTCGAGCCCGTGGGCCTCGCGATGCACGCGCGTTGCCGTCTCTCGATCAGGAGCGTCAACGAGGCAGAAGACCTTGCCCGCTTCCTCGTCCACCCAGTAATGCTTGTAGTTCACGCCGTACTGGCCCTGGACTCGGAGATCGGCCTCGTGGGCTCCGACGACGTCCTCTGCCTTGACTCCGGGCAGATCGTGAACATCCATGTAGGTTGGCATTCGGGACGCCTCCGAGCTGGCGCGTCCGTGCCGGACGCATCGCCGGGATTCTGGCACGCCTGCGCCGATCCCGGTACCGAAGGAGGGAGTCGAACCCTCACGCCCTTGCGGGCCGCCGATTTTAAGTCGGCTGCGTCTGCCGTTCCGCCACTTCGGCACGAGCAGCGTAGCCGACTCGGCGGGACCCGGGTAACGGTCTTCATGGTGGCGCGTCTTCGGTGGCAGATCGTCGTTCCGGTTCAGCCGCGAGGGCAACGTCATGACGGATTCGATCGCCGAAATGCCTTCTCAGCCAGACGAGCCCGCCGACTCCTCACGTCCCAGCGCGTCGGCACGGCTTCGGGCCGGGCTCTGGCGCCATGGCCGCGCCGTGGCTGTTGGTCTCGTCCCCGGCGCGCTTCTTGGCCTCATGGTCGGGCCGCATGGCCAGTGGCTGTGTCCCGGCACTGCCTCCGCCCCAATCGTCTTCTTCGGCGGAGTGTCGATCATTGGGCTCCTCCTGTACGCCGCGTTCAACAGGGAGCGATCCCCGGGGATCGGCCCCGTCCTCGTGTTCGTCGCGGCGCTTGCCATCGGAGTGAAGGGCGCGCCGTGGATCGGGGCCGCGATCAGTCTGGACGATGGGCGCATCAGGATCCCGGCCGCGGGAGTCTCAATCGTCCTGCCTCCGGGTTGGGAGCAGAGGACACCAAAGCACTGCGATGACATGTTCGTGGCAGCATGGTTTGGAAACGAAGAAGGCCCGGGCGTGATCCTCTCGGACGCGCATGAGGCGCTCGATACCGTGCCGTCGACCCTCGATGAGCTCGAGGTCTCGGCACTCGCCGCGAGGAGCGCCGGCTCGTCATTTGGCGGGACCCGCTCGGCGGCGAGCGAGCAGGTCACGCTGCCCCTCGGGACGGCGGTTCGAGTTCGATACATCACCTGGGTGGTGATGTTCGGCCAGTGGTCGTCGATCGACTATTGGTTCTATTCAGGGGATCGGGTCCTCGTCCTGACCTACTTCGACGGTCCGAGCGGCACAGACGAACGGCCGCCCGAGAGCCCCGCCGATCTCGAAGCCCTGGTCCAGTCAATCCGCCTCGAGTAGTCGATCGGCCCGAAGCCGACCCGGCGAGGCCGGCGCGGGGCGTGTGATGCCGCCGCGCCGCCGACGATGCCTTGACCTCACCGGGCTCCCGCGTTGAAGAGCAATACCAGCTCGTTGTCGCCGATGACGATCAGGTCGATCATGCCGTCGCCGTCGAGGTCGGCGGCCGCCCCGATCCCTT
>Ga0334722_10001388_pt1 | contig 30441 bp, 27 predicted proteins | sample C3_bottom_MG_FD_207210 | JGI IMG/M metagenome (GOLD analysis project Ga0334722, IMG submission 207210) | Sediment microbial communities from Yellowstone Lake, YNP, Wyoming, USA - C3_bottom | ecosystem: Environmental > Aquatic > Freshwater > Lake > Sediment | place: USA: Wyoming | collected... | reverse complement strand
GCGATCCTCAAGTTCCGCAACGGCGCCATCGGCGTGCTGGAGGTCACCATGCTGACCTTCCCGCGCAACCTCGAGGGGTCGATCACGCTGATCGGCGAGACGGGGACGGTGAAGATCGGCGGCACGGCGGTGAACAAGGTGGAGCACTGGCAGTTCGCGTCGTACGACGACGACGACAAGCTGATCGAGGCGGCGACGACCAACCCGCCCAACGTGTACGGCTTCGGCCACGCGGGCTATTACCGCAACGTGCTGGCCGTGCTGCGCGGCGAGGCCGCCCCAGACACGGACGGGCGGTCGGGGCGCAAGTCGCTCGAACTGATCCTCGGCATCTACGAGTCGGCCAAGACGGGGCATGAGGTGCCGCTGCCGCTGCGGAGCAAGCTCTAGGCACGCGAAGCAGAGGTACGGCGGGCTGCTGGGCGCGGAAGACTGAGGATATGGAATCCGGATTCGGATTCCAGATCACGATTCAGGACGGCGATTGGCGATCGAGCGGCATCGATCGCCGGTCGCCGTCCGCGTTCGAGATCCTTCGTCCCGGTCCGGATTCCATCTCCTGAGTCCGTTGGCCTCCGCCGCCCTACGCCTCCCGATCTGCCGGCCGGCGCGCTAACTTTATCCGGCTCCCACAACTATAAAGGGGACTTCGGTCCCCTCAGCCCATATCCGACCATGGCCGTCCCTCTCCTCGACCTGCGTGCCCAGCACGCCACCATTCGCGACGAGGTTGTCGCCTCCATCATGAAGGTGGTCGATGACCAGGCCTTCATTCTCGGCAAGCCGGTCGCGGAACTCGAGGCCGAGGTCGCCAAGCTGTCGAACGCCAAGTACGCGGTTGGCTGCGCGAGCGGCACCGACGCGCTGCTGATCGCCTACCGCGCGGTCGGGGCGGTGGACGGCGCCGAGGTCATCACCTCGCCGTTCACCTTCTTCGCCACCGCCGGCGCCATCCACAACGTCGGGGCGCGCCCCGTCTTCGCCGACATCGACCCCAAGACGTTCAACATGAACCCCGCTGCGGCGGCCGCGGCCATTACGCCGAAGACCAAGGCCATCGTGCCGGTCGACCTCTTCGGACAGGTGGCGGCGGTCGAGGAAGTGACGAAGATCGCCAAGGGGATCCCGGTAATCGAGGACGCGGCGCAGAGCATCGGGGCGCGCCGCAAGATCGACGGCACGTGGCGCATGGCGGGCGAGGCGGCGACCATCGGCACCTTCTCGTTCTTCCCGTCCAAGAACCTCGGCGGCTACGGCGACGGCGGCGCGGTGGTGACGCAGGACGAGGGGCTCTACAACGAGCTGATGCGCCTGCGCACGCACGGCAGCACCAAGACGTACATCCACGAGATCGTGGGCTACAACTCGCGCCTCGACGCGCTGCAGGCGGCGGCGCTGCTGGCCAAGCTGCCGCACCTCGCCGCGTGGAGCGCCAAGCGCCGCGCCAATGCCGCGTTCTACAACCAGGCGTTCGCCGACGTGGCCGAGATCACCACGCCGTACACCGAGCCGGCGAGCGAGTCGATCTTCAACCAGTACACGCTGCGCGTGCCGCGCCGCGACGAACTGAAGGCGCACCTCGCGGCCAAGGGCGTGGGGCACTCCGTCTACTATCCGCTCCCGCTCCACCTGCAGCCCTGCTTCGCCTACCTCGGCTACGCCAAGGGGCAGTTCCCCGAGTCGGAGCGCGCGTCGGCGGAGGTGGTATCGCTGCCGATCTATCCCGAGCTCACCCAGGCGCAGCTCGACGAGGTCGTGTCGGGTGTCCGCAGCTTCTTCGGCAAGTAACCGGGCTTCCGTCATGACGAGCATTCGCGACCGGCTGCAGCAGCGCATCGATTCCCGCCAGGCGGTGTGCGCCGTGGTCGGGCTGGGCTACGTGGGCCTCCCGCTGGTGATGGAGCTGTGCGAGGCCGGGTTCCACGTCATCGGCTACGACGTGCAGCAGCGCGTCTGTGACCTGCTGATGCGCGGCGAGTCGCACATCCAGGACGTCCCGGCCGCGCAGGTGGCCAAGCACGTGCAGGCCGGGCGGTTCGAAGCCACGACGGACGAGGCACGCCTCGCCGAGGCTGACACCGTGTCGATCGCGGTGCCGACGCCGCTGGCCAAGACGCGCGATCCCGACATGACGTACGTGATCGCGGCGTCGGACGCAGTGGCCCGGCAGGCCCACCCCGGGATGCTGGTCGTGCTCGAGAGCACGACGTATCCCGGCACCACGCGCGACCTGATGATGCCGCGCCTCGAGGCGCGCGGGCTGACGATCGGCGAGGACGCGTTCCTCGCCTTCTCGCCCGAGCGGGTCGATCCGGGCAACCCGGTCTACCACACGAAGAACACGCCGAAGGTGGTCGGCGGCATCACGGCCGCGTGCACCGCCATGGCCTCGCGCCTCTACTCGACGTGCATCGACCGCACCGTGCTGGTGTCGTCGCCCGAGGCGGCCGAGCTGGTGAAGCTGCTCGAGAACACCTTCCGCTCGGTGAACATCGGCCTCGTCAACGAGATGGCGATCGTCTGCGACCGGCTGGGCGTGGACGTGTGGGAAGTGATCGAGGCGGCGGCCACGAAGCCTTTCGGCTTCATGAAGTTCACCCCGGGGCCCGGCATCGGCGGCCACTGCATTCCGCTCGACCCGCACTACCTGGCGTGGAAGATGCGGACGCTGAACTACAAGACGCGCTTCATCGATCTGGCGAGCGAGATCAACAGCGCGATGCCGGCGTACGTGGTGGAGAAGGTGGCGCGCGCGCTCAACGACGTGAAGAAGGCGGTGAACGGGTCGCGGGCACTGGTGCTCGGCGTGGCATACAAGAACGACATCGACGACATGCGCGAGAGTCCGGCGCTGGACGTGATCAAGCTGCTCGAGGCGCAGGGGGCCCACGTGGAGTACCACGACCCGCATGTGCCGCGCTACCGCGAGGACGACCATGAGGTGGTGGGCGTGCCGCTCACCGACGAGGTGCTCGTGGCCGCCGACGTGGTGGTGATCGTGACGAACCACCAGGCCGTGGACTACCAGCGCGTGGTGAACCTCGCCTCGCTCGTGGTGGACACGCGACACGCCACCGCCAACCTGCAGCCGGGCAAGGCGCGTATCGTCTCGCTCACGCCCGATGCCCCGCGCATGCCGGCAGCCGCCGTGCGCGCCTGAGACCCGCATGATGCTCAGCTATCGACTATCGACCATCGACTGTCGTCGGGAGTTCGCATGAACATCACCGTCGTCGGTTCTGGTTACGTCGGCCTGGTTGCCGGCGCCTGCTTCGCCGAGACCGGCAGCAACGTCACCTGCGCCGACATCGATCACGGCAAGATCGACGGCTTGAAGCAGAACGTCCTCCCCATCTACGAGCCCGGGCTCGACACGCTCGTCGAGCGCAACCAGGCGGCGGGGCGACTGCAATTCACGACCGACATCCCCGCCGCGGTCGCGTCGGCCGACGTCGTCTTCATCGCGGTGGGCACGCCGCCGGACGAGGACGGCTCCGCCGACCTCAAGCACGTGCTCGCGGTGGCCGACAGCATCGGCCGCCACCTGGCGCGCGAGACCGTGGTCGTCACCAAGTCCACCGTGCCCGTCGGGACGGCCGAGAAGGTGCGCGGCGCCGTCGCCGCCCACGCGAAGTTCCCGTTCCACGTCTGCTCCAACCCCGAGTTCCTGAAGGAAGGGGCGGCGATCGACGACTTCCTGAAGCCCGACCGCGTGGTGCTGGGCGTCGAGAGCGACTTTGCGCGCTCGGTGATGGCCGAGCTGTACGCACCGTTCGTGCGCACCGGCAAGCCGATCATCTTCATGGACATCCCGTCGGCCGAGATGACCAAGTATGCCGCCAACTCCATGCTGGCGACGCGCATCTCGTTCATGAACGAGATCGCCGGCCTGTGCGAGAAGGTCGGTGCCAACGTCGATCTCGTGCGGAAGGGAATCGGCAGCGACAGCCGCATCGGGTCGGCGTTCCTGTTCCCGGGCCCTGGCTACGGCGGCTCGTGCTTTCCGAAGGACGTCCAGGCGCTGCTGCGCACGGCGCATGGCGTCGGCGCCCCCCTCCGAGTGCTCGAGGCGGTGGAAGAGGCCAATGCACGGCAGAAGTCCGTGCTCGGGGCCAAGCTGGCCGCGGCACTCGGGACACTGGCCGGCAAGCGCATTGCCGTGTGGGGGCTGGCCTTCAAGGCCAACACCGACGACATGCGCGAGTCGCCCGCGCTCGTCCTGATCGACGAGATCCTGGCGGCCGGCGGCACGGTCTGCGCGCACGATCCCGCGGCGATGCACGAGGCGAAGCGCCGCCTCGACGACACCATCAGCTACGCCGACAACGGTTACGACGCGCTGGCCGGGGCCGACGCCCTGGTGGTGGTCACCGACTGGAACGAGTACCGCTTCCCCGATTTTGCGCGCATCAAGGCCGCGCTCAAGGCGCCCGTGCTGATCGACGGGCGCAACCTCTACGACCCGGCGAAGATGGCGAAGCACGGCTTCACCTACCGGTCGATCGGACGGGAGCGCGCATGAAGGTCCTCATCACCGGCGCGGCGGGCTTCCTCGGCTCGCACCTCTGCGACCGCTTCCTGCGCGACGGCCATGAGGTGGTGGGACTCGACAACTTCATCACCGGCCACCCCGACAACATCGCGCACCTGATGGGGAACGAGCGGTTCTCGTTCCTGCGCCACAACATCTCGGAATTCACGTACGTGGCAGGCGCGCTCGACGGCGTGCTGCACTTCGCGTCGCCGGCGAGCCCCATCGACTACCTCGAGCTTCCCATCCAGACGCTCAAGGTCGGCTCGCTCGGGACGCACAACGCGCTGGGGATCGCCAAGGCCAAGGGGGCGCGCTTCTTCCTGGCCTCCACCAGCGAGGTCTACGGCGATCCGCTGGTGCACCCGCAGGTGGAATCGTACTGGGGGAACGTGAACCCCATCGGCCCGCGCGGCGTGTACGACGAGGCCAAGCGGTTCGCCGAGGCCATCACCATGGCATATCACCGGGCGCACGGCGTTGACACACGCATCGTCCGCATCTTCAACACGTACGGGCCGCGCATGCGGCCGCGCGACGGGCGCGTGGTGTCGAACTTCATCGTGCAGGCGCTCAACGGCGAACCCATCACCATCTACGGCGACGGCTCGCAGACGCGGTCGTTCTGCTACGTCGAGGACGAGGTGGAGGGGCTGTACCAGCTCTTCCTGAAGGGCGATGCCAACCCGTGCAACATCGGGAACCCCGTCGAGTACACCGTGAAGCAGCTCGCCGAGATCGTGGTGGAGCTCACGGGTTCGACGGCGCCCATCACGTACGCGCCGCTCCCCGAGGACGATCCGAAGGTGCGCCGGCCCGACATCACGCGCGCCCGGACGATGCTCGGCTGGGAGCCGAAGGTGGACGTCCGCGCGGGCGTCCAGCGCACCATCGACTACTTCCGCACGCTCGCCGGCACGCCGCGCATGTCGCCGCGCGGCCGCTGACGCCCCGAACCAACGCCCCCTTGCCGGGTACCTTTCCGACGTGACCCTCCGCAACCGCCTTCCCGTCCTCCTGCTTGTCGTGCTGGCCCCGCTCGCGGCCTGCCGGCCGGCCTTCAACCCCAAGAAGTATCCGACCAGCGACGACCTCTACAAGGCCTCGATGGAGCGGCTGCAGAAGAAGCGGTGGGACGACGCCGTCACCGGGTTCGAAAAGCTGACCCTGGACCTCTCGAGCCGCGACACGCTGCTCCCGCGCGCGCACTGGTACCTCGCGAAGGCCCACACGGGACGCTCCGAGCACCTGTTGGCGGCGCAGGAGTACAGCAAGCTGGCCGAGAACTTCGCCGACGACACGCTGGCCGACGACGCGCTGTACGAATCGGGGCGCAGCTACTCGCGCCTCTGGCGCCGGCCGGGGCTAGACCCGCAGTACGGCCAGCTGGCGCAGGTGCAGTATCGCCTGCTCATCACGCTCTATCCCGATTCGCCCCTGAAGAAGGACGCGGACGCCGAGTTGAAGCGGCTGGATGAGTGGTTCGCCACCAAGGACTACGACACCGGCGACTCGTACTTCCGCCGCAAGGCGTACGACTCGGCGATCATCTATTTCCGCGACGTGGTCAAGAACTACCCCAACACCGATCGCGCCCGGCAGGCGATGATCCGCATGGTCCAGGCGTACCGCTCCCCGGTCATGAACTACCGCGAGGATGCGCGCGACGTGTGCGCCACCTTGCACACGGTGTATCCCAACGATCCGGCGTCGCAGAAGGCCTGCGAGGGGCTGATCCCGAAGGATTCGACCTCGGCCAGCGCCGGGACTGCCCCTGCGGTGCCGGCCAAGCCGGCACCGTAGCCCGTGCGGATCGGCATTTTCGGCGGAACCTTCGACCCGCCGCACCTCGGCCACTACCTGGCGGCGGTGGACGCCGCGGACGCCCTCGCGCTCGACCGGGTGACCTGGGTGCCCGCCGCCCAGCAGCCGCTGAAGCGGGCCGAGGCGACGGCGGCGGAGCACCGGCTGGCCATGGTGCGGCTCGCCGTACGGGGGGACCCCCGGTTTGACGCCGATCCGCTGGAACTGGAGCGCGGGGGGTTATCTTTCATGATTGCCACGCTGCGCACCGTCCGCGAGCGGCATGCCGGCGCGGCACTGTTCCTGCTCCTTGGGAAGGACGCGGCGGCATTGCTGCCGAAGTGGCGGGATCCCGAGGGCATCCGGGCGCTGGCGGAGATCGTGGTGCTCACGCGGGGGGGCGAAGCAGGCGCGCTGCCCGCCGGCGTGGTGGCAGTGTCGTCGCGGCGCGTGGACATCTCGGCGACCGAGATTCGCGCGCGGGTGGCGGCGGGGCGCTCAATTCGTGGCTTCGTGCCGGACGCCGTGGACGCGTATATCGCGGCGCACGGCCTGTACCGATAGAGGGGATTGCATGTTCAACAAGCTGCTGGGCGCCGTCTTCGGCACACGGCATGACCGCGAACTGAAGCGCATCAAGCCGATCCTCGCGGAAATCGAGGAGCACGGCGCACGGCTGGCGTCGGTGGGCGAGGACGAGCTGCGCGCGCAGACCGCGAAGTTCCGGGCCGTCATCACCGAGCGCACGTCGGCGCTGGCGGCGAGCATTGCGGAGCTGAAGGACCGCAAGCGCACCGCGGCCGATGCGGCCGAGCGCGACGAGATCGACAACAAGCTCATGGGGGCCGACGGCCGCGGCGGGCTGGAAGCCGAATACCGGCGGGCCATCCGCGACATCCTCGACGAGCTGCTCCCCGAGGCGTTCGCGACCGTACGCGAGGCGGCGCGCCGTCTCGTCGGCACGACGGTGATGGTGACCGGCCGCGAGATGGAATGGAACATGGTGCACTACGAGGTGCAGCTCGTCGGCGGCATCCAGCTGCACCTGGGCAAGATCGCGGAGATGGCGACCGGCGAGGGCAAGACGCTCGTCGCGACGCTCCCGATGTACCTGAACGCGCTCCCCGGGCGCGGCACGCACCTGGTGACGGTGAACTCGTACCTCGCCCGCCGCGACTCGCAGTGGATGGGGCACCTGTTCACCTACCTCGGGCTCTCGGTCGCCGTGCTCGACGACACCGAGCCCGGCTCGCCGGAGCGCCGCGCGGCATACCACGCCGACATCACGTACGGCACGAACAACGAGTTTGGCTTCGACTACCTGCGCGACAACATGGTGGTCGCCACCGACCAGCGGGTGCAGCGTCCGCACGTCTATGCCATCGTCGACGAGGTCGACTCGGTGCTCATCGACGAGGCGCGCACGCCGCTCATCATCTCGGGCCCGGTGGGGAACGAGAGCGACGGCCAGTACGCCGAATACAACGCGTCGGTGATGCGGCTGGTGCGGCGCCAGACGGAGATGGCCAACGACCTGGTGGCGCGCGGCGAGAAGGCGATGGAAGCCGGCGACCTGCAGGCGGCGGGCCTCGCGTTCTACAAGGCGCAGCTCGGCAACCCGAAGAACAAGCGGCTGCTGAAGGCGCTGCAGGAGCAGGGCGTCAAGATGCTCGTGCAGAAGCAGGAGCTCGACGTCATCGCCGACCGCAAGGTGCCGCCGTCCAAGCAGCAGTTCCGCGACCTGGAGGACGACCTGCTCTTCGTGCTCGACGAGCGCGGGCATACGGTGCATCTCACCGACCGCGGCGTCGACTTCCTGAGCCCGTCGGACCACGACCAATTCGTGCTGCCGGACATCTCCACGGAGGTCCACCGGATCGAGCGCGACCACGACATGTCGGCGGCCGAGAAGCTCGAGGCCCGCCGCGTGATCGAGGGCGAGTACGCCATCAAGAGCGAGAAGCTGAACATCATCCACCAGCTCCTCCGCGCGCACTCGCTGTACGAAAAGGACGTCAACTACGTCGTGCAGGACGGACAGGTCCTGATCGTTGACGAGTTCACCGGCCGCACCATGCACGGGCGCCGGTGGAGCGAGGGGCTGCACCAGGCGGTGGAGGCCAAGGAAGGGGTGCAGGTGAAGGGCGAGACGCAGACGCTCGCCACCATCACCATCCAGAACTACTTCCGCATGTACGAGAAGCTGGCGGGCATGACCGGCACCGCCGAGACCGAGGAGACGGAGTTCTTCCAGATCTACGGACTCGAGGTCGCCGTCATCCCCACCAACCGGCCGATCATCCGTGACGACCGGCACGACCTGGTGTACAAGACGCGGCGCGAGAAGTACAACGCGATCGTCGAGGAGACCCAGCGCCTGCACGGGCTCGGTTTCCCGGTGCTCGTCGGCACGACCTCGGTGGAGGCGTCGGAGACGCTGTCGCGGCTGTTCACGCGCGCCGGGCTCAAGCAGCAGGTGCTGAACGCCAAGTACCACCAGCGCGAGGCCGAGATCGTCGCGATGGCCGGCCAGTACGGCGGCGTCACGATCGCGACGAACATGGCCGGCCGCGGCACCGACATCAAGCTGGGCGACGGCGTGCTGCCGTCGAAGCCGTCGCGGGTGAAGGATCCCGACGGCAAGGAAATCGACGTGATGGAGTGCGGCGGCCTGCACATCATCGGGTCCGAGCGGCACGAGTCGCGGCGCATCGACCGCCAGCTGCGCGGGCGCGCCGGCCGCCAGGGCGACCCGGGAGCGTCGCAGTTCTTCTTGTCGCTCGAGGACGACCTGATGCGCCTGTTCGGGTCGGACCGCATCGCGCGGCTGATGGACCGGCTGGGCGCGCAGGAGGGCGAGATGCTCACGCACCCGCTCATCACCCGCTCCATCGAGCAGGCCCAGAAGCGCGTCGAGCTCCAGAACTTCCAGAGCCGCAAGCGCCTGCTCGACTACGACGACGTGATGAACCAGCAGCGCGAGGTGATCTACAACCTGCGCGCGTTCGCCCTCGAAGGCGGCGAGGAGCTGAAGGGCGAGGCCATCAAGATGGTGGAGACGGCCGTCGGCCGCCGCATCGAGACGACCCTCGCGTCCTACGACACGTCGCTCGACTGGGACCTGGATCTCGTGCGCCAGGACCTGCTGATGCACTACCTGCTCACGGTGCCGTGCTTCGAGCCCGACGGCACGCGCCCGCAGACGATCGAGTCCGCCAAGGTGCAGGGGGGCGAGGCGGGCACGCGGGCGTTCCACGCGAAGCTCGAGCAGCTCGCCGACCACGGCGGCCAGGTGCTCGCCCTCGTCATGCTCAATGTGCTCGACGAGAAGTGGAAGGACCACCTGTACGACCTCGACCAGCTGCGCAACTCGATCGGCTACCGGGCGTGGGGCCAGAAGGACCCGCTGCTGGAGTACAAGCAGGAGGCGTACACGATGTTCGTCGACCTCATGACGGACATCCAGCACACCTTCACCGAGCGCTTCCTGCGCGTGCAGCTCGTGTACGAGCAGCCGGCGCCGGTGTCGCCGCCCGAGACGAGGCGCCGGTTCAACGCCCTCGGCGTCGCCGAGGACGTTCCCGAGGACGAAGTCCTGGACATCGGGCCTTCCGAGACGCCTTCGGAAGGCGAGTCGGTGAAACCCGACCCGATGATCCTCGGCGCGGGCCGCGCGCGCTCGCTGAGCGGCGGTGTGGCCGGGACGCCGTTGGGCGGTGCCGGGGTGCAGGACTGGTCCACGGTGGGGCGGAATGATCCGTGTCCCTGCGGCTCCGGCAAGAAGTTCAAGAAGTGCCACGGCGCCTCCATGTAAGCCGGGAACGGACGGGGCCGGCCTGACGCCTGCCGGCCCCTGCCGGGATGGCGTGCCGGCGGCCCGTCTGGTGCGGATCCCATTGCGCAATCGCGCGGGTTTGCCAACACTTCATCAGAGGCAGTTCCCACCCATCCAATCATTGGAGGGGCCATGCGGATGCTGAAGGCAGCGGTGCTCGTGGCGTTGTCAGCCGCCGGGGCCACCGCGCAGGTGCAGCAACCGCTCGAGGCGTCGCTGCGTCGCGGCGCCGGCGAGGCGGTGTTTTACGTCAGCGAGCCCGCCTACGTCGCCGTCTTCGAGGTGATTCCCGGGCAGGGCGTCCAACAGGTCTTCCCTCGCTCCACCTTCCAGTCGCAGCGGCCGGTGGAACCGGGCGAGTACCTGCTGTCGCGTCCCTTCCGCTCGTCGTACAGCTACTACGGCTGGAACAACTCCATGCCGTACGCCCGGCCGGTCTACATGCTCGATGGCGGCGGCCGCATTGCGTCGTACTACTACACGACCGCCTGGACCGATGCGCGCATGATCAGCCCGGTGCGCACCTACCTGCTGGTCGCGTCGAGGAAGCCGTTCCGGCGGGTCAGCGGACCGGAGGCGGCGCAGCACTGGCTGCAGCAGGTGGTGGGCTTCAGCGCCATCTCGAACACCGTCTACGCGCCGGCGTCGATGCTCGACGACATCGTGGACGCCATTCTCCCGCTCGGCACCACGGTGGATGACGTCGTGGTGGATGAGCTCCAACTCGACGACTCGTGGTTCGACGATCGCCGGTGGGCCGGGCGCAGCATTTCGTTCCAGTGCCCCGGCGGGATGTACTCGGTCCCTGCCGAGTTCTTCTTCGGCTCGGGCATGTTCTGGTGCCCGGCGGTGCCGCCGCGGCAGACGACGCCGGCGACCGCCGGCCCGCAGCCCACTCCCGTGCCGCCGGATTCTGGCACCTGGGAGCTGCTCAAGCGCCCGGGCCGCAAGGTGCCGCCCAAGACCGACGTCGAACCGGAGAACGTCCGCTCGTTCCGACGCGGCGTGATCACGACGTCCGCGTCGCCCGGGGCCGAAGTGGACGAGGGCTATCGCAGCCTCCGCCGCGGCGTCGTCACGACACCTGCCGCGACGGGCGCACCGGAGCCGGAAGGCTTCCGCGCGTACCGCCGCAGCATTGCGAGCCCCGTCGCGCCGTCTTCCGCGACCATCTCGGTCGGTGTGACCTCCGTGCCGGCAATCGAAGGGTACACGCGGCACGGGGTGAACCCGGCCACCGGCGCGTGGGTGCCGCCGACTCCCAGCCTGTCGCCGAACGATTACGGATATGGCGCCGGCCGTTTCTCGCCGGCCGGCTCCGGATCCGGCAATGGCGCGTCGCGCCCGTCGGGTGGCTACAACGGGAATGCCGGCACTGCGACGTACGCGACGCCGGCGTCCACCGCCCCGGTCGCGTCTCCGGCGCCCGCCCCGACCGCATCGCAGGCGCAGGCCGAACGGAGCGCGGCGTCGCGGACCGAGGTGCAGGCGGCCCGTCCATCGACCGTTCCACCGGCCAACCGGTAGTAGAAGACGACGGACTGCGCGGCCCGGTGTGCAACAGTGCGCACCGGGCCGTGCTCCTTTGATGACGTGACGACGCGTCCCGGGCGCTACGGTGTGGCATGTCCGCACCGCTCATCGCCCCGCAGGGGCTGTCCCCCATCGACCGACCGCGCGAGCGGCTCCGCGCCTTGGGCGCGCGCGCCCTGTCGGCGCCCGAACTGCTGGCCCTGATCATTGGCCCCGGCACGCGCGGCCGGCCGGCGCTCGCCCTGGCGCACGACGTGCTCACGCGCTCGGATGGATCGCTGCGCCGGCTGGGCGACCGGCCCGTCGCCGCGCTCGCCGCCGTGCCGGGACTTGGCGCGACGCGGGCCATGGCCATCCACGCGGCGCTCGAACTGGGCCGGCGCCTGGCGAGTGAGTCGCCGGGCGAGGCATTGCCGCTGCGCGCGCCGCGCGATGTCTGGCGCGCGTTCGCACCGCAGCTGGAGGACCTGCCGGTGGAGGAGTTCCACGTCGCGATCCTCGACGCGCAGCACCGCCTGGAGCGCGATGTCTGCGTCACGCGCGGCATCCTGAACTCCTCGCTCGTGCATCCGCGCGAGGTCTTTCGCGAGGCGATCGCCGAGCGCGCCGCGGCGATCATCCTGCTGCACAACCACCCCAGCGGGGATCCGACGCCCAGTGCGGACGATCGCAGCGTGACGGAACAGCTGGTGGCCGCGGGCCGGCTGCTGGACATCCCGGTGCACGATCACGTGATCATCGGGCGGGGGAGATACCTCTCGTTCGCGGAGGCGGGGCTGCTGTAGAGGCTGTCGCTCCCCTTGACACCGTCCTACACGGCGTCAGTTTGAGAGGAGGAACACCAGCCAACGGGGTCCCCGCCGCGCCCGCGGCGGACCCCGTTTGTCGTCTGGCGCGCAAAGCATCGCCCATCGAAATCCCGAATCGCGATCCTCGATCGAGATCCGGATTCCAAATCCTCAGTCGTCTCGTGCCCACGCCCATCCTCACCGAGATCATCCCCCGCTGGGAACTCAGCGCCGACGCCCATCCGGAGCGGCTCGACGCCGAGCTGCTGTCGCGCGCCTACCGGTTCAGCGAGAAGGCGCACGCGGGACAGACGCGGCGCAACGGCGACCCCTACGTCACGCACTGCGTGGAGGTGGCGAAGATCCTCGCCGACCTCCAGCTCGACACGGTGACGGTGGCCAGCGCGCTCGTGCACGATGTCATCGAGGACACCGACATCACCCGCGAGGACGTGGAGCGCGAGTTCGGGCGCGAGGTGGCCCAGATCGTCGATGGCGTGACGAAGATCGGCCACCTGCCGACCGGCTCCCGCGAAGAGCGGCAGGTCGAGAATTACCGCAAGCTGCTGCTGTCGATTGCCAAGGACGCGCGCGTCATCCTCATCAAGCTCGCCGACCGCCTGCACAACATGCGGACGCTGGAGCACCTGCCCGAGGAGAAGCGCCGCCGCATCGCGCTCGAGACGCGCGACCTGTACGCCCCGCTGGCGCACCGCTTCGGCCTCGCCGCCATGAAGGCCGAGCTCGAGGACCTCGCGTTCCGCTATCTCGAGCCGGAGGAGTACCGCACGCTGGCGCGCATGGTGCAGCAGACGCGCGCCGACCGCGAGGCGCTCATCCAGAAGATGTCGGGGCCGCTCATGGCGCGGCTGCGCGAGGCCGGCGTGATGGTGCACGAGGTGAGCGGGCGGCCCAAGCACCTCTGGTCGATCCACAAGAAGATGCAGAAGGGCGACAAGTCGTACGATGACGTCTACGACCTCTACGCCATCCGCGTGCTCGTCGAGAACGTGCCGGAGTGCTACCACGCGCTCGGCATCATCCATGGCTCGTGGTCGCCGCTGCAGGAGCGCATCAAGGACTACATCGCGCAGCCCAAGTCGAACGGCTACCAGTCGCTGCACACGACGGTCTTCGGCCCGGACGGCACGCTCTTCGAGATCCAGATCCGCACGCTCGAGATGCACCGCACGGCCGACTACGGCATCGCGGCGCACTGGCGCTACAAGGAGGGCGAGCGGAAGAGCGGCGACGAACTGGACCGCGCGCTGCACTGGTTCCGGCAGGTGCTCGAGCTGCAGCTCGACGCCGAGACGCCCGACCAGTTCCTCGAGTTCCTGAAGCTCGACCTCTACCAGGACGAGATCTTCGTCTTCACGCCGAAGGGCGACGTGATCCAGCTCCCCAAGGGGGCGACGCCCATCGACTTCGCCTTCGCCGTGCACTCCGAGCTGGGGCTGCACGTGCAGGGGGCCAAGGTGAACGGGCGCATCGTCCCGCTGTCGCGCGAACTGCGCAACTCGGAGACGGTGGAGATCTCGCGATCGCAGACGGCGCGTCCGAGCCGGGATTGGCTGGCGCACGTGCGCACGGGACGCGCGCGCCACAAGATCCGCCAGTGGCTTCGGGTGGAGGAGCACAAGGCGTCGCGCCAGATCGGGCGCGAGATCCTCGACCGCGAGCTGCGCCGCCGCAAGCTCGCCAAGCTGACCGACGACGACCTGGAGAAGGCCGCGACGGTGCTCAAGCTGGCCGACGCCGACCACGTGCTCGCGTCGATCGCCCAGGGCGACATCAACATCACGCAGCTGCTCAAGGCGCTCTTCCCCGAGGTTGACGAGCACACCGAGCCGCACCAGCTGAAGGCCAGTCCGCTCGAGCGCCTGCTCGACCGGATGAAGCGCTCGGACACCTCGCGCGGCATCCGCGTGCAGGGGGCCGACGGCCTGATGGTGCGCTATGCGCAATGCTGCCAACCGGTGCCCGGCGACAAGGTGGTGGGTTATGTGACGCGCGGGCGCGGCGTCAGCATCCACCGCGGCGACTGCCCGAACCTGCTCTTCCTCGTGCACGAGCCCGAGCGCCGGCTCGAGATCGACTGGAAGGAGAGCGAGGGCGAGCGCTTCATCATTCGCCTGCACATCGAGGGGAATGACCGCCGGGGACTGTACGCCGACCTCGCGTCGGCGGTGAGCGGCACCGGCACCGACATCAAGACGCTCGAGCTGAAGTCGGTGGACGGCCGCGTGAACGGCGCGGCGCTGGTGGAGGTGGAGAACCTCGCCCATCTCGACAAGATCATCCGGGCCGCGCGGCGGGTGAAGGGCGTGACGGAAGTGTCGCGGCGGGAACGGCTCACCGCGGACGGTTAGCCGGGTTTCGGGACGGCCGTCCCGGCCGCCGGCGCGTTCACGTCGTCCACGAGTCGCCCGCGCATGCCATCGGACCGCGCCTCGCCCGACCGACGTTCCGACGTTAACGTAGAACCTCGTCGCACTCCCGTATCGCCCTCCCGCGTCCACCTCCTTAATGCCCGCCTTCATCCTCGCCGTCCATAACGTCGTCCGCTGGTTCGTCTTCCTCTTCGCCATCGTCGCGCTGCTGCGCGCGCTGAAGGGGATCAATGGCGGCGTCGATTACGCCAGCGGCGCCAAGCGTTCGGTGTTCCTCTTCACGATGTCGGTCCACCTGCAGCTCGTCCTCGGCCTGCTCCTCTACGGCGTGAGTCCGCTGACGCGCCATGCGATGGGCGACATGGGCGCGGCGATGCGCGATCCCGGCGTCCGCTTCTTCGTCGTCGAGCACCCGACGCTGATGATCCTCGCCGTCGTCGCCGCGACACTGACCGGCGTCCTCGCCCGGCGCGGGCCCGACGACACCGTGCGGCATCGCCGTGCGGCCATCGGTATCGCCCTGTCGCTTGGCTTGATCCTCGCCGGCATTCCCTGGCAGCGGCCGCTGCTGCCGACGTTCTGACCGGCGACCAGCGCTCGCGGTGGTCGCCGGCCTAGGCGACCACCCGCAGGGTCGGTCCCGCCGTGCCAGTCGAGAGCTGGAAGCTCTCCACCAGGTCGGCCATCGACCGGGCCTGCGCCGCCAGTTCGCGGGCGCCGGCGGCGGACGCTTCCGAGGTGGCCGCGGTCTCCTGCGTCACCCGGTTGACCTGCTCGACGGCCTGCGAGATGTCGGCTGCACCGCGGCGCTGCATCTCGGCCGCATCGACGATTTCGCCGATCATCGCCTGCACCCGAGCCACGCCGTCGCCGATCTGGTCGAACGCCGTCCGCGCCTCGGCCGACATTGCCGTGCCGCGCACGGCACTCTGCACCGCGCCCTCAATCAGGTCGGCCGTCTGCCTGGCTGCCGCCGCGCTGCGGATGGCGAGCGCGCGGACCTCCTCGGCCACCACCGCGAAGCCGCGGCCGGCGTCTCCCGCCCGCGCCGCTTCCACGGCGGCGTTGAGCGCGAGCAGGTTCGTCTGAAACGCGATCTCGTCGATGGTGCGCACGATCTTCTGCGTGGCGGCGCTCGAGGCGCTGATCTCGTCGATGGCGGTGCCGAGGCGGTGGATGGCTGCGCCGCCGGTTTGCGAGGAGCTGGCGGCCGCCTCGACGAGACGGCGGACCGTCGTCGCGTGGTCGGCGCTCCGGCGCGCCATGGCTGCCAGCTCCTGCAGGCTGGCGGCCACCCCCTCGAGCGCCTCGGCCTGACGACCCGCGCCGCGCGACAGCGTCTCGCTGCCGCCGGTGATCTGCGCCGCGGCCTGCGACACTTCCGAGGCGGCGCCGGCCACCTCCGCCAGCGCCCCGTCCAGCGTGCCGATGGCGCGGTTCAGGGCGTCGGCCGTCGATCGATAGTCCAGCGCATACGTGCCCCGCAGCGCGGTGCGCAGGTCGCGCGCCTCGAGACGGCTCACGGCGGCGCTCAGGTCGCCGAGGAAGCGGGTGGCATGTTCATGCTCGTCGCGGGCGGCACGAGCCGAGCGCTCGGCAGCCGTCACCGTGGCATTGGCGCCTTCGAGCGCGTCGAGAAATGCCCCCTGCGCGCCGTCGATGCGCACCCGCGCGGAGAGGTCGCCGCGCTCCACCGCGAGCGCGAGCCCGTGCAACTGCGACACGAGCCCGCGCACCGACACGACGACGTGGCGCACGGCGGCGGCCACACCGTCGCCCTCCGGCTCGAACGACACGTCGCCAACCGCCAGGCGGCGCGAGGCCTCGAAGACCTGCGTGGTCATGCGCGCCTCGGCGGCGAAGTGCAGGGCCTGGAACATGACCGTTCCCGCCTCGATCGCCGTGAAGGCGGCGAGGGTGCCGAGCGCGACAAGGGTGGCGCGCTCATCCTGCATCGTCGCCGCCGGCAGCACGAAGAGCGGGGCGCCGCCGTGCTGCAGGACGAAGAACGCCATCTGCTGCATGAAGATCGCCGCGCCGGCGATGGCCGGCATGCGCCAGTCGCGGTAGTAGATCAGGAAGGCGAGGACGACGAAAACGTGAAAGTGCGCCTCGACGAGCCCCTGCGCCAGGTTGATGAAGAGGGCGGAGAAGCCCATCAGCGACAGCGCGACGGTGGCGCGGGTCAGGAAGCGCCCCGGCGCGAGGCGCGTGAGCGTCCATGTGACCCCGGCGAGGATCCCCCCGACGACGATGGCCGACCTCCAACCGCCGTACCAGGCGGCGAGCGCCAGGCCAACCGGGAAGTGCGCGGCGACGAACCAGCCGAAGAATCGGTCGGAGAACCGATAGCCGGCGTCGAGCACATCGATGGATGTCTCGCCAGGGTTCGCCGCGTGGAGCTCGCGCGTCATGGGAACGGGTCCGGAAGGGAGGGAGAAACGCAGGATCCCCATCCGGAGGATCGGCGGTTCCCGGGCCCTTCTGCACCCGGAATCGCCGGCACGCGGCTACCGAAGAAATGCCGAAATGCTATATTTCGGCCCATGCCGTCCGTCTCCTTCGACCTCCAGGCGCCCTTCGTCCCTGCCGGCGACCAGCCCAAGGCCATCGCCGAGCTGACGGCGGGGATCGCGCGCGGCGACCGGTTCCAGACGCTGCTGGGCGTCACCGGGTCGGGGAAGACGATGACGATGGCGCATGTGATCCGGAACCACGGCCGGCCGGCGCTGGTGCTGTCGCACAACAAGACGCTGGCGGCGCAGCTCTACGGCGAGCTCAAGTCGTTCTTCCCGAACAACGCCGTCGAGTACTTCATCTCCTACTACGACTACTATCAGCCCGAGGCGTACGTCCCGACGAGCGACACGTACATCGAGAAGGATGCGTCGATCAACGAGGACATCGACCGGCTGCGGCTGCGGGCGACCTCGTCGCTGATGGAGCGCGAGGACGTGATCATCGTCGCGACGGTGTCGGCCATCTACGGGCTCGGCGACCCGGTGCAGTATCGCGAGCAGATGGTGCACCTGACGACGGGGCAGAAGATCGCGCGCGACGAGATCCTGCGCGGCCTGGTGAAGATCCAGTACGGGCGCAACGACGTCGCCTTCGAGCGCGGCACGTTCCGCGTGCGCGGCGACACCGTCGAGATCTTCCCGGCGTACGAGGAGCAGGCAGTGCGCGTCGAGCTGTGGGGCGACGAGATCGAGCGCATCTCGAAGATCAACCCGATGACGGGCGAGACGATCACGCCGCTGACGCGCGCGGCGATCTACCCGGCCAAGCACTTCGTCACGTCGCGGCCGACGCTGGAGCGGGCGATCGGCCTCATTCAGGCCGAGCTGCGCGAACGGCTCGTCGCCCTGAAGGAGGCCGGCAAGCTGCTGGAGGCGCAGCGGCTCGAGTCGCGCACGCACTTCGACGTCGAGATGCTGCTGGAGGTCGGCACGTGCGCCGGCATCGAGAACTACTCGCGCTTCCTCTCGGGCCGCGGCGCCGGCGAGCGCCCGGCGACGCTCTTCGACTACTTCCCCGAGGACTTCCTCGTGGTGGTGGACGAGTCGCACGTCACGCTGCCGCAGATCGGCGGCATGTTCAACGGTGACCGCTCGCGCAAGACGACGCTCGTCGAGTACGGCTTCCGCCTGCCGAGCGCGCTGGACAACCGGCCGCTGATGTTCGACGAGTTCCTGTCGCTGACCCCGCGCGCCGTCTTCGTGTCGGCCACGCCGGCCGACCTCGAGCTGCAGCTGTCGCAGGGCGTGGTGGTGGAGCAGATCATCCGGCCCACCGGGTTGGTCGATCCGGCCCTCGAGATCCGTCCGGTGCGCGGCCAGGTGGACGACCTGCTGGGCGAGATCCGCATTCGCGAACGGAAGGGGGAGCGCGTGCTCGTCACGACGCTGACCAAGCGCATGGCCGAGGACCTCACCGACTACCTGCAGCAGATGGGGGTGCGCGTGCGCTACATGCACGCCGACATCGACGCCATCGAGCGCATGGAGATCGTGCGCGGGCTGCGCCTCGGGGAGTTCGACGTGCTCGTCGGCATCAACCTGCTGCGCGAGGGGCTCGACTTGCCGGAGGTGTCGCTGGTCGCCATCCTGGACGCCGACCAGGAGGGGTTCCTGCGCTCCGACCGCTCGCTGATCCAGACCGTGGGGCGCGCGGCCCGGCACGTCGAGGGGCGTGCGATCCTGTACGCCGATCGCATCACGGGCTCGATGCGGCGGGCGATCGACGAGACGGACCGCCGGCGCGCGGTGCAGGTGGCGCACAATGCGGCGCATGGCATCGTGCCGCGCGGGGTGACGAAGAGCACCGAGCAGATCCGCGTGCTGACGCGCGTGGCCGACGCGCGCGACGAGCGCGAGGGGCGCGAGAAGGTGCGGGCGGGGGACAAGAAGCAGAAGAAGGTGGCCGAGGCCGCGGCGCACTATGGCGTGAAGGACATGCCGGCGCTCGTGGCACAGCTGGAGGAGGAGATGAAGGAGGCGGCGAAGGCGCTGGACTTCGAGGCGGCCGCGCGGCTGCGCGACGAACTGTTCGAGATCAAGGCGGCGATGGGCGAGCGCAGCGGCGGCGCCCGTCGGGCGCCGTGGCGTGCGGGGCGATAGCATGCCGACGCTCGTGCCCCCGCTGGCGCCGCATGGCGACCAGTCGATGACGCTCGATGAACTGCTGGCGTTCGGTGAGGCGCTCGGCCGCGCCGCCCGCGACGTGCAGCCCTGCGTCATCACGCTGGCCGGCGACCTCGGCGCCGGCAAGACGACGCTGACACGCGCGGTCGGGCGCGGCTTCGGCGTCATCGAGCCGGTGACGAGTCCGACCTTCGCGCTGGTGCACGAGTACCGGGCGTGCGGGTCGGACAAGCTCTACCACCTCGACCTGTACCGCATCAGGGAGCCGCTGGAACTCGCCAACCTCGGGTGGGAGTCGCTCCTCTCCGACCGGGCGCTCCTCATCATCGAGTGGCCTGACCGCGGCGGCGCGCTCATCCCGGAGGACGCGCTGGCGATCTCGCTGGCGCATGTCGCCGGTGACGATGCGCGACGGAGGGTCTCGTGGTGAGTGCTGCGGGCCTGACGCTGGCGCTCGATGCCTCGACGTACGTCGGCACCGTGGCGGTGCTGCGCGACGGGGTCGTGGTGGCCGAGCGCGACGCGCTGATGCGCGGCGAGCAGGAGGAACGGCTGATGCCCGCGGTGCTGGCGGCGCTGGCCGAAGCGCGCGCCGTGCCCCGGGACGTGGCGCGGGTCGTGTGCGGGGCGGGGCCGGGCAGCTTCACGTCGCTGCGCATCGCCGCGGGGATCGCCAAGGGGATTGCGCACGGCGCCGGCGTGCCCCTGTACGCCGTGTCGTCGCTGGCGCTCGTGGCGGCCGGTGCGCGGCCCGCGCTCGCTCCCGGCCGCTACCTCGTGGCGCTCGACGCGATGCGCGGCGAACGCTACGCGCAGTCCGTCGTCGTGCATCCCGAGGCGCGTGTGACCGTCGAGGGGGCGGCCGCACTCGCCACGGTCGACCAGCTGGCGGCGTCGGGGCTGCCGGTCGTGGGCCCGTTGGAGTCCCCGGCGCGAGCGCCGCACGCGCGCGGCGCCGCCGCGCTTCTCGACGCCTGCCTGGCCGACGGGCCCGTTGACCTCGACGCGTGGGAGCCGTCGTACGGACGGCTCGCCGAGGCGCAGGTGCGATGGGAGGCGGTGCACGGGCGCCCGCTCTCCAGCGCCTGATGGCGGTCATCCGTCCGGCCTCGCCGGCCGACCTTGGCGAGATTGCGGCCATCGAGCGCGCCTCGTTCGGCGACCCCTGGTCGCTGAAGAGCTTCGCCGATTCGCTCGCGCATCACTTCGTGCGCATGAACGTGGCGGTGGACGACGCCGGCGTGGCCGGCTACTCGGTGGTCTGGGTGTCCGGTGAGGAATGCGAGCTGGCCAACCTCGCGGTCGATCCGGCGCGGCGCGGACAGGGCCTGGGCTCGATCCTGCTCGACGCGCTGCTGCAGCAGGCGCACGACGAGGCGCTGCAGGTGATGTTCCTGGAGGTGCGCGCGTCGAACGAGACGGCGCGGCGCCTCTACGCGAGCCGGGGCTTCCATGAGGTGGGGCGCCGTTCGCTCTACTACAAGAACCCGTCCGAGGACGCGCTGGTGCTCCGGCGCGACCTGGGCTGACCGGCGCGGCGCGCGCCCGGCGCGCAATGCGGCGCTTGCAGCTGCACGCGTTTGGTGGCGTAAGGTCGGGGGCATATCTTTAGCGTCAACGACGACGTACGGACTTCATACGACAGGAGGAGTTGTGAGCCGCAGCTTGAACAAGGTGACCCTGATTGGGAATCTCGGAGCCGATCCGGAGATCCGCACGACGTCGAATGGCGCGAAGGTGGCCTCGTTCTCCCTCGCCACCAGCCGCTCGTGGGGCGGGCAGGGCGGAAGCGAGAAGCAGGAGAAGACCGAGTGGCACAAGTGCGTCGCGTGGAACGCCAAGGGACCGGGGACGGGCCTGGCCGACATCATCGAGCGCTACTGCAAGAAGGGCGAGAAGCTCTACGTGGAGGGGCGCATCGAGTATCGCTCGTACCAGGACAAGGAGAACCAGACGAAGTACGTGACGGAGATCAACGTCCGCGAGATCATGCTGCTCGGCGGCAAGGGCGGCGGCGACTTCGAGGGCGGCAGCGCGCCGCGCGCGCGCTCCTCCGCCCCGGCGAAGGGTGGTGCGCCGAGCGCGCCGTCGGGTGACTTCGAGGAGTTCCCGGGCGGGCTCGAGGCGGACGACGACCTGCCGTTCTGAGTTCGTAGCTGGAGACCTCGGTGCGTTTCCGCCGATTCCGCGAATTTCAACACGGAGTCGCGGAGGGGCACGGAGATCACGGAGACGGCCACGGCACTTCCAGGGGGCTTGGCGGACATGCTTGTGTCGCCAAGCCCCCATGCATTGCTGCCTCCGCGTGCTCCGTGCTCCTCAGTGGCTCCGTGTTGAAAGTACGCGGATCGCGCCTGCGCGGTATCCGGTGGCCCTGTCCTCGTGCGCGACGCGAGCGTATCGTACCGTCCAGGTCTCCATGGAGGCGCCCCCGCATGCACGTCCGCATCCTCTCTGCTCTCGCCGTCGCGTGCATGGCGGCCTGTTCGTCTGCCAAGGACGCAAGCACCGCGCCGTCCACTCGGACGACCACCACGGTGACGCTCGGCCCCGCCGTGGCCAACGACACGTACCGGCCGAGCGGCCTGCCCGCCAGCTGGACCGGCTTCTGTCCGGTCGCCAGCCCCAGCGCGGTGACGCTCACGGCGGGCAACGCCTACCAGCTCGTGAACCATAGCGACCGCTCGGTGGACCTCGTCACCCTGCCGAGCCGAGCGCCGCTCGAGACCATTGCTGCGGGTGCCACCGGGGTGCTGCACGTCGAGTTCGGGGCGGTCAGCCAGCCGACGTTCACCTTCACGCTCTCGGTGGCTGGGTGCACCGACACCGTGTCAGGGCAGGGCATCCTCAACGTGACGGTGAACAGCAAGTAGCGGCCCCCGCAACCTTCCGCCGCGTCGTTCGTCCATAATTCAGTTGGCATCCGTCCCCGCCTTGAGGGTGGGGGCGGCTACTGCCATGCTTTACCACGACCTCACCGTCGACCGGACCCGTCCATGGCCCGCATTCGCGTCTCGATGCTCGCACCCGCCGTTTTCGGCGCCGCCCTCGCGTTGCACGCCCAGCAGCCCGCGGGGCAGCCCGTGAAGCCCGCTGCGCCGGCCGCCGCCCAGGCGGAGCTGCCGGCTGCCCACACGGTGGTGCGCGGCGAGACGCTGTGGAGCCTGGCCAAGCAGTACCTCGGCGACGCCTACCTTTGGCCGGAGATCTACCGCCTCAACACCGCGGTCATCGAGGATCCGCACTGGATCTATCCGGGCGAGGTCCTGCGGCTACCGGCTGGCTTTGGCGGGGCCCAGGCGACCACCGCGGCGCGGCCGACCGGTCCGTACGATCCGAATGCCAGCACCATCTTCGATCCCCGCCGGTACAAGCGGGCGCAGCGCGGGGATCACCAGGGCGCGAACCTGCTTGCGTCGCACTACGCCGTGCGTTCGGGGCAGTACCTCGCGGCGCCGTTCGTCTGGGCGCTGGGCGGACCCTCTGGCGCGGGCCGCGTGATCTCCACCGCGACGTCGCAGATCGTCGTGCCGACCATCGAGCAGCGCGTCTTCCAGTCGGAAGAGCCCATCTACCTGCAGCTTCCTGCCGGCGCCACGCGCGCCGACGGCCAGCGTTTCATGACGTTCGAGCTCGGTCCGGAGATCCCGGGCCAGGGCCAGCTGGTGATCGTCACCGGCGTGGTCGAGGTGCGCCAGGATCCCGGCACGGGCGATGCGCGCGCCGTGATCGTTCAGCGTTTCGGACCGTTGCTCGAGGGACAGGGCGTTGCGCCCATCGACACCCTCATCCTGCGGCGGGACGTACTGCCGTCGGCGGTGGAGACCGGCTCCCGGATGACGCTGTCGGGGTTGGTGAACCAGCCGGTCATCGCCCAGCTCGGGTCGTACGTCGTGCTGTCATCCGGCGCGCGCGAAGGCCTGCTGACCGGCGATCAGGTGACGCTCTTCGCATCGACAGGGACGGGAATGGCCGGTGAGCAGCGTCCGCTGGAGTCGGCCGCGGTGGTGCAGGTCATGCGGGTGACGCCCTACGGGGCGACCGCACTCGTCCTGAATCGCACGCAGGCTGACATCAAGGTCGGCATGCAGGCGCGTGTCACGGCCAAGATGCCCTGAACGGGGGCGTCATCGCCCTCCGAGGATTAGCTTTCCGCCATGTCAAAACGCGCCCTGATCACCGGCGGCGCGGGGTTCATCGGCTCGCACGTGGCCGATGCCCTGCTTGCCCGCGGTTTCCACGTGGTTGTGCTCGATGACCTCTCGTCGGGTCGGCGCGAGAACGTGCCGGCGCTGGCCGAGTTCGTGCAGGCGGACGTGCGCAGTCCCGACGCCGCACAACTGGTCCGCGAGGGGGGATTCGACGCCGTCATCCATCACGCGGCGCAGATCGACGTGCGCAAGAGCGTCCAGGATCCGGTGCATGACGCGTCGATCAACATCCTCGGCGCGCTGAACCTGCTCGAGGCGGTGCGGGCCGCGGCCCGGCGCCCCCGCGTCATCTTCGCCTCCACCGGCGGCGCCATCTACGGCGACTTCGTGACGCCGCCGAACGTCGAGGATTACGCCAAGGACCCGGACTCGCCGTACGGCATCGCCAAGCTCGCGGTGGAGCACTACCTCGCCTACTATGGCCGCCTGCACGGCCTCGAGGGCGTGGTGCTGCGCTACGCCAACGTCTACGGCCCACGGCAGGATCCGCATGGCGAGGCCGGGGTCGTGGCCATCTTCTGCAACCGGCTGCTCGACGGGAAGGCGCTGACCGTCTTCGGCGACGGCACCCAGACGCGCGACTACGTCCATGTGAAGGACGTGGCGGCCGCCAACGCCGCCGCCGCCACCGCCGTCCTGCCCGCCGCCGGCCGCCTCGACGTCCGCGCGATGAACGTCGGCACCGGCGTCGAGACCGACGTCCTCACGCTGGCCGAGACGCTGCGGCAGGTGAGCGGGCGCGACGCCGGCATCGACTTCGCCCCCGCCCGCGTCGGGGAACAGCTGCGCTCCGCCGTCAGTATCGGAAAGGTGCAGCGGGTCCTCGGCTGGCAGCCGCAGCGCTCGCTGGCCGAGGGGTTGAAGGAGACCTTCGAGTACTTCGCGGCGCAGCGTGCCTAGCACGCGCCGCCGCTTGCCCATCGCCGTCGTCCGTCGAGCGTCAGCCGCGCCATCCCGCGTCCAAATCCCGAATCCGCCGTCATGAACTCCGCCATTCCCACGACGCCCATCGAGCTGATCGTCAACTCGGTCCTCGCCACCAAGGTGGTCCTGGCGCTGCTGCTCGTGCTCTCGCTCTATAGCTGGGGCATCATGCTGGCAAAGTGGATCGAGTTCCGCCGGATGACACGGGCGTCGCAGGCCTTCATGCGCGAATTCGCGCGCGCCACCAAGCTGGAGCAGGCCGTGGCGATGGCGCGCAAGGCGCCATCGTCGCCGTTCAATCGCGTCTTCGCGCGCGCCGTGAACTTCCTGCAGGACACCGCGCTGCGCGCCGAGGACGGCACCGCGCAGCCGCTGCGCGGGTCGCAGGTGGAGGCCATGCGCCTGCTGCTCGACGCCGAGGTGACGAGCGAACGCGACGCGCTGGGCCGCTTCATTCCGTCGCTCGCCGTCATCGGCTCGGCGAGTCCGCTGATCGGGCTGCTGGGGACGGTGCTGGGTGTCATCGACGCCTTCCTTGGCGTGGCCACCAAGGGGTCGGGCAATCTCGGCGCCGTGGCGCCCGGCGTCGCCGAGGCGCTCGTCGCCACGGCGGCGGCGCTTTCGGTCGCCATTCCCGCGGTCTTCGCCTACAACATCTTCGCCGCCCGGCTGAACCGCTTCGACGGCGAGCTCGAGGGCTTCGGCTCCGAGGTCATCGCGCTGATGGCGCGCGAGGGGCGCGTCTAGCGTGCGCCGCCGCACCCACGGGGAACGGACGCCGCTCAACGCGGACATCAACGTCGTCTCGCTGATCGACGTGATGATGCTGCTGCTCGTCATCTTCATGATGACGGCGCCGCTGATGCAGGGCGGGGTGGACGTGTCGCTGCCGAAGACCGAAGCGCGCGCGCTCGAGCCCAAGGGCGGGCTCGTCGTGAGCATCGCCGCCAACGGCCGCGTGTACGCCGACGAGACGGCCATGTCGCTCGCCGAGTTCAAGGCGGCGTTCAAGGCGCTCTCGTCCAAGGCCGGGCGCGATGGCGTCTACGTGCGCGCCGACCAGGGGGCGCCGTACGGCATCGTGGCGCAGGTGCTCGCCACCATCCAGAAGGCCGGCATCGTGAACGTCGGACTCGTCACGGAGCCGGAGACCGTCCGCCCGTGATTCTCACCAAGGCGCGCCCGACGGGGATCGCCGCACCGCTCGTCGCCTCGGCTGCGCTCCACGTGCTGGTCGCGGCGGCCGTGGTGGTCGCGTCGCAGGCCGAGACCCACGGGGCGCTGCCGCCGATGTACAAGGTGGAACTCATCGCGGCGCCACCGGGACCGCCGGCAGTGGGCGTCGTGACGGACGCGCCCACCCCCGCGGCGGCTGCGGCAGCCAAGGTGGCGCCGAAGCCGACGCCGGACGCCGTTCCGATCAAGAAAGCCCCCACGGCCAAGACCGCGAAGAAGGCCGCCGAGAAGGCGACCCCGCTCCCGAAGACGAAGGCGGGAGCCGCGGCGCCGCGCGCCGGTGGCGGGGCCGTGGGCGGGCCGGGGGCCGATGTCGCGAATATTCGCACCGAGGGGATCGACTTTCCGTTTCCGGGGTACCTGCAGAACATCGTGCGTCAGGTGCGCCTGAATTTCTCCCCCTCCGACAAGACGCTGCGGACGGCGGAGGTCTTCTTCTTCATCCGACGGGATGGCAGCATGGCCGGTTTTCGCTTCCTGCAGAAGAGCGGTTCGTACGCGTTCGACCTCGAGTGCCAGGGGGCGGTGGAAGCGGCCGCCGCCGGCAAGTCGTGGGGACCGCTCCCCGCGCAGTTCATGGACGACGTGCTTCCTGTCATCTTCCGTTTTGACCCGAAGACCCTGCGGTGATGCGTCTACTTTCTGCTGGCCGTGCGCTCGGAGTGTTCTCGCTCTGCCTGTTTCCCGCCGTGTCGTCGGGCCAGGACACCATTCCGGCCGGCGTGCGCGTCGGCCTCACCTACGACCCCAGCACGCGGCCCGGCGTGTTCGTCACCGCCGTGGCCGGCGCCAACGGCGACTCGGTGCGGTCGATCCTGGCCCGCGACCTCGATTTTGGCGATCGCCTCACCGTGATCAGCGCCGAGGCGGGCCCGCCGCCGTCCGGCCGCATCAACTACGACCTGTACGCCAAGCTCGGAGCCTCGGCCCTCGTCCAGGCCGCGGTGACGCCGCAGGGATCGCTGCACGTCTCCGTGCATGACATCGCGGCCAAGCGCGTGCTGAACGCCGCCGACTTTCCCTTCAACGGCACCGGCGCGCTGTCGCCGGGCTGGCGCATGGCGGTGCACCGGGCGTCCGATGAAGTGGAGCGCTGGATCACCTCCACGCGCGGCATTGCCGCCACCCGCATCCTGTTCGTGCGCGACAGCCGCCTCTGGCTCGTCGATTCCGACGGGGCCAACCTCGCGCCGGTGGGTGTGAGCGGCACCGCGCTGCACCCCGCGTGGCACCCGACCGGGCGCTGGATGGCCTACACGCAGATGGCGAACGACGGCACGCACATCGTCATCCGCGACGCCACGACCGGACAGGCCCGACGGGTGCCCGATCTCGGCGGCACGAACATCACGCCGACCTTCTCGCCCGACGGCAACACGCTGGTCTACTCCGCGGGCAGCGACGGCACCGACCTCTATGCCGTGGCGGCATTCGGCGGCGACGCGCCGCGGCGCGTGACCGTCGGCCGCGGCAGCCCGACGTCATCGCCGAGCTTCAGTCCGGATGGCCGCCGGATCGCGTACATCTCTGGTCGCCTCGGACACCCTGAGGTGTATATTACCGATGTCGATGGAACGAACGCCGAGTTGCTGACGGAAGCACCCAGCGGGGACCAGCCGTATCGGACCGATCCCGACTGGTCGCCGGACGGACGCAACGTGGCGTTCACGTCGCAGGAAGGGCCCAACCTGCAGGTGATGGTGATCAATGTGCGCGACCATCGGATCAGGCAGCTGACCGGCGACGCCCGCAACGAGAATCCATCGTGGGCACCCGACGCGCGGCATCTGGTATTCACGTCGACCCGCAGCGGCGCGAAGCAGCTGTGGGTGCTGGACACGGAATCAGGCCGGACACGGCAGCTGACACGCGGCGCCGGTGTCGCCCGCCAGCCGGCCTGGTCGCCGCGGATGGAACAACCGTAGTCGCACCCGAAGCACCCCCACCGAGGATCCTGTCATGCACGCTCGTATTCGCTCGCTTGCCTTCGTCGCTCTCGCGTTGACGGCCGTGACCACGACTGCCTGCAAGAAGAAGCCGGTCGTCGCGCCCGCTCCGCAGCCGCCGGCCGTGAAGCCGTTCAACCAGGACTCCGCGGACGCCGCGGATCGCGCCCGGCGCGCCGCCGCCGAGGCCGCCGCGAAGGCGGCCGCAGACAAGGCCGCGGCCGAAGCCGCCGCCCGGCTCGCCGCCGAGATCGCGGCCGCGAAGTCCGCATTCGCGACGCCGGTCTATTTCGACTACGACAAGTCCGACATCCGTGACGACCAGAAGGCGACGCTCGAAGCCAAGCTGCCCATCTTCCAGGCGAACGCCGACATGCGCATTCGCGTCGCCGGCAACACCGACAACCGCGGATCCGACGAGTACAACCTCGCGCTCGGCCAGCGCCGCGCCGCCGAGGTGAAGCGGTACCTGATTGCCCGCGGCATCGACGCCGGCCGCATCGACGTGGTGAGTTTCGGCGAGGAGCGTCCGGCCGTGGCGCAGGACAACGAGGACGCGTGGGCCAAGAATCGCCGCGACGAGTTCGAGATCATCGCCGGCGCCAACCCGTTCAAGCTGCCGAACAAGTGACCGGGCGCCTCTCCCGCCTGTTGTTCGCTCCGGCCGTCATGATGACGGCCGGGGCGTGCTTTGCCACGCGCGGCGACGTGCGTGTGCTGCAGAGCGACATCGCGACATTGCAGGCGGCGGCCGCCGCGGCCGCCCGCGCCGACTCGGCGCGCGCCGTCCAGCTGCGCCAGATCTCGCAGACGCTCTTCGGCGTCTCCGATTCGCTGCGCAAGGCGTCGGGCATGATCGTGCGCTTCCAGGGCGACGTCGCCATGTCGATGCACGGCGTCGAGCAGCAACTGCTCACGATCCAGGAGCTGACCGGCCAGAGCCGCAAGCAGGTGGACGCGCTGCGCGCGCAGATCGAGGCGCGCGCCGCCGAGCAGCCGCCGGCGGCACCCGCCGTGGCTGCTGCGGGAGCGCCAGCCGGCGTCCCCGCCGCGGCGCCGGCCGCTCCGGCGCCCGGTCCGTACCAGCTCATGGACCTGGGGCGCCAGCAGCTCGCCCGTGGCGCCACCTCCGCCGCGCGCGCGGCGTTCAGTGATCTGCTCAGCCAGTATCCGACGTCGGATCTCGCGCCGGAGGCGCAGTACTGGATCGCCGAGGCCTACGCCTCGGCGGGGAGCGCGGTAGAGGCTGATTCGGTGTTCGCCCTGGTCGCCGAGCGCTATCCGGCGTCCGATCGCGCCCCGGTCGCCATCTACAAGCGCGCGGTCGCGCTGAAGGTCGCGGGGCAGACCCGGCAGGCGCGCACGCTCTTCCAGCAGGTGATCGACAAGTACCCCAAGTCCCAAGAGGCGACGCTTGCCGCCGCAATGCTTCGGGACCTGAAGTAGGGCGGGGGCGGGCGTGGCCGCGACGGAGCAGCGTGATCACCAGGCGGAGATGCCGTTCCTCGACCACCTCGAGGAACTGCGCTGGCGCCTGATCTGGAGCGGAGCGGCCCTGCTGATCGCGTTCGCCGTCGCGTTCACGCTGGTCAGCAACTTCGACATCATCGGCATCCTCGCGTATCCCGCCAAGGAGTTCCTCCATGGCGGCAAGCTCATCTACACGCACCCGGCCGACCCGTTCACGATCCTGATGAACGTGTCGTTCGGCGTCGGCATCGTGCTGGCGAGTCCGGTGATCGGCTACCAGGTGTGGTCGTTCCTTTCGCCGGCGCTCCATCCGCACGAAAAGCGGGTGATCATCCCCGTCCTGATCGGCGCCCTCGGCCTGTTCGTGATCGGGTGCACGCTCTCGGTACTGTGGGTGCTGCCCATCACGCTCCAGCTGCTCGGCGGCATCTCGTCGGCGTCGCTGCAGCAGATGATCTCGGCCTCCGAGTACTTCGGCTTCGCGGTGGCGCTCACGCTGGCGTTCGGCGCCGTCTTCGAGCTGCCGATCCTGATCCTCGCGCTGACGGCCATCGGCCTCGTCACGCCGCGCCTGCTCGCCAAGTACCGGCGGCACTCGTTCGTCGGCATGCTGATCCTCTCGGCGATCATCACGCCGGGCGACCTGATCATCTCGACGCTCATGCTGTTCGTCCCGCTCTACGGGCTGTACGAGCTGAGCATCGTGCTCTCGTGGTTCGTGTTCCGGGCCAAGCAGCGAAAGGCGCGCCGCGAGGAGGAGGCGGAACGCAACGCGGCCGCCTCGGGCCGCTGATGCCGCGTGACGTCCTCCGGACGGCGCTTCGCCTTGCCGGCGTGATCACGCTGGCGGCCGTCGCTGCGGCGACGGCGGCGGCGCAGATCCCCGGGGGGCAGCCCGGCGGTCAGTTCCCGTCGAGTCGTGGCGCCCGGCAGCGCGCCCAGCCGCCGCGCCAGGCGGCGGCCGCGGATACCACGAAGCGCGACAGCGCGCTGGTGCACTGGGCGCCGCCCGACTCGATGGCCAGCGCGCTAATGGATCGCAAGGGGTACCTGCTCGTCCGCTACCAGGCCGATTCCGTGGACTTCCGGGCGGCCGACCGCACCATCACGCTGATCGGACGCCCGAAG
>Ga0334722_10001387_pt1 | contig 30481 bp, 49 predicted proteins | sample C3_bottom_MG_FD_207210 | JGI IMG/M metagenome (GOLD analysis project Ga0334722, IMG submission 207210) | Sediment microbial communities from Yellowstone Lake, YNP, Wyoming, USA - C3_bottom | ecosystem: Environmental > Aquatic > Freshwater > Lake > Sediment | place: USA: Wyoming | collected... | reverse complement strand
AGAATAAAAAACGCTGGATAAAACAAAATCCCGAAAAAGTTAAAGAAGAAAAAAGAAGAAGCAGACTAAGACATTTAGACAAAGTAAAAGAGAAATTTAAGCAATGGAAACAAAATAATCCCCAGAAAGTAAAAGCATTAAGGGTAAAATATAAATGCAAACGTAGGCAATTCGGCTTTATCCCTTTAAACGAGTTTTTTGAAGGCTCTGTTTTTCATCATCTTGATTTAAATTATGGAATTTATATACCAAGAGAGATACATCAATCAATTCCACATTCTGTTTTACGCAATCAAAATATGGACGAAATAAACGCAATCGCTTGGAATTATTTGCATTTAAACGCAAAAAATGGGGGTGAAAATTGAAAAAAGGTATAATACATCAAAGTAAAAAAACAGACCCCGAAAATGAGGCTTTAAATGAAAAAACCGAAGAAATTGAGTATATAAAAATAGTCTGGGTCGATATTCAAAGCGAAAAAGCACAGAAAATGATAGATGAGGACGGAGTAGAAGCGGACATCGGGTTTAGACTAAAAACTTTGCGAGGCAAACCTTTAACCGAAATTCGTATCGTAAACAAGACAGCAACAGCAGAACTTTTAGCACACGAGTTCGGACACTTTATTCAGTTTCTCCTTGAGGAAAGAGGTTTTGAGTTTGAACACGAGGAAGAGATTTCTTTTTTACTCGAAGACACCATTAAGAATTTGTTAAGGAAAAAACTTTACAATTTAAAGTGAATAATCAGAATAAAAGTAAAGTAAAAATATTGACAATGGAGGTGACAATTGAAGTTAATAGAAAAAACGGACTACTCGGACAAAGTTTATTTAGTCCCGCTTGGTGATATCCATTTAGGGGCAAGAGGAGTCGATATAAACAAACTCAAAGGCTACATCGACTGGATAAAGAACACACCAAGTGCGTATACGTTCATAATTGGGGACTTGTTTGATGTGTCGACCTTGACATCTCCCTCAAATCCACATTATGCAGAAATGAATTTGAATGAAGCAATAAAATTTGCATATGATTTGTTTTCACCGATAAAAGACAAAATTTTAGGCGCTATCACAGGCAACCATGAAGCGAGGTTGGAAAAATATGCTGGTTTCAATCCTTTGCAAACCTTTTGCGAGGCTTGGAATATACCTTACGCAGGATATTCGGCTGTTTTGAGATTCAGAGTTGGAAGATATGAAAGAAAAACAGGATTAGTATCCCCTAAGGTTGAATACCTCATGTTTGCCCATCATAGCACAAATGGCGGTTCAACTTTAGGTGGTAAACTAAACAGAGCAACAAAACTTATAAACATTTTTGAAGGTGCGGATATCATGCTCATAGGACACTCACATGCTAAAATATTAGGTGAAGAATCGGTTGCTTATTTAAGCAAGTCAGGGAACGGGAAGGCAACGATACAATACAAAAGGCGGGTTTATGTAGATTGCGGCTCTTATTTAGAATATGACAATTCTTATGCAGAGGCTCAGATGTTAACGCCCTCGAATACAGGAAGCCCAAGAATAAGATTATCAGGAGAACGGAAAGACGTCCACATATCCTTTTGAATTTTGTGTTTGATGATAACTTGAATATAATATAAACAGGGCAGGGAACACCTATCGCCCTGCCCTGAAAGGATAGGTGCTATAATGAAACAATATAAACCAAGAGTTTGCGTGATTTGTGGTAAGGAATTTATACCAACAAATAGCAATCAAAAATACTGTCTTGAGTGCAAAGAGACAGCCTACAAAGAGGGTAATATCAAAGCAGTAAAAAGATGGTATAAAGAGCATCCTGAACAAGCAAAAGAAACAGCACGAAAGAGATATTATAAAAATCGTAAGAAAATAATTAAGCAAGCAAAAAAGTGGCGAAAGAAAAATCGCAAGAGATACCTTGAATCGCTTAAAAAGTCCATGAGTAAGCGTTATCGTGAACTTGGTTATGAACCCGTAAATAAACCATTTGAGGGAAGCGAAGGTCATCATATGTCTGATGGCGTCACAGTTATCTATATCCCGAAACAACTTCATAGGTCGTTATATCACAACCACAAAACAGGGCAAGGAATGGATAAAATAGACAGCATGGCGGTTAGGTGGTTTCTTATGGATTTGCTTGCGAAAAGAAAAGAAAAAATACAATCTGAGAATTATTAAGAAAAATTTAAAAAAGTCTATTGCGATAAGGTTATTATTATATCATTTACATCTTAACAATTCATTTTTTTCAAAAATTCTTTGCATACCCTCTTGACAAGTTTCAATATGCATATTATAATATGTTAGAAGTAAAAAAATAAAAGATAAGGAGGCAAAAGATGACAAACTTTGAGTTGAAGGTAGTTGAGTTTTTAGACGAGGACGCAGTTGAACTTCTATGGAAGCAGGCGGTAAAGGATGCGAGAGAAAACGAAGATGAAGACATTCGAGACTACGCACGGAATGACTTTATAGACCTGTTATCAGACTATCTATACGAAGAGATTGGAAAACTTGAAGACGACATTCGAAGAGAACTTATTGAGGCGGCACTTGATGATGCCGATATCGAGAGTATAGCAGACTATATCATAGTCAATAAAAATTATCAAATTTAAAAGGAGGCATAAAATGGAAGACAGGAGCGAGTATACAATCACAGAACAAATTTTAGACCAAATTGACATCACGGTTTTATTTGATTATCCAGACCTGTATTTAGTGAATCAAGAAATCAAAGGTGGTGCAAGCAATTTCGTTGTTTTGTATAGAATGTTTGGACTGCCAGAGATGTTTGAGGTAATAGAAAAACACTTCTCTGAGGAGTTAATGCGGTTCAAGACTTATGACGAAATTGGAAGTTTTACAGTAGTTGTCTATGATACACATATCAAAGTCATTGATGATACCTGGGACAATGTGAAATTAGCCAGCACGAGAGGACTTTATCAGGCCGATGGCACGATTTCAGATTATATTCTTTGGCTGGCTGGAATCAAAAAAGACGACGGCACTTACGACAGGATTTTAGATGAAATTTATGCAGTCTTGAAGGAGGCTTGGAAGAAATGGGACTTATAGGACTTTCAGAAGGTGCTAAAGGTATGCTTCTAAACATTTTAAAGGAACTTCAAAAAGCACCGCTTGGAAGAAATCCATTAGTAATGGTAGTAGATGAGCAAAATTATGGTTTATTGATTGAACTCAGAACAAAAGAACTGATTGATTTTGTTTTAGAAGGCACTATCCCTTCTGAACCGCTTCCAGAAGAAAACGAACCTTTTGCAAAACCAAAGTTATACAAGGTAGCAATCTTATATAGAAAATACAACGATGTAATCTGTATTGATACGAGAGACAACAAGGAAATAGACTACTATCTTGTAGGAGACTGGGGGAAGAAATGGAACCTTTAAAAGACGCACAGGAAATACTTGTAAAGATTTTAAACGAAATTGATAAAATACCGCTAAAAAGAAGTGTAATTGAAGTTGTAGCAAATGAATACAGTTATGGACTATTGGTGGAACTGAAAAGAGCTCACTGGCTTGATTTTGAGTTAATAGATACAGTTCCTGATTTAATTCCAGAGGACACAGACAACGCACCTTTTTTGAAACAGAAACTGTATAGAATAGCAATTTCTTTCAGGAAAGAAGGCGATAAGATATACATTGCATCACCTCGTAATATCTATAAAACAAGAGACGAAGAAATCAAATACTATATTACAGAAGAATGGAGGCAGAAATGATAGTTATAGACTTTATTTTACGAGTTTTAGAAATGGTTGTAATCGTTTTTATAGTGTACGCTTTTATAACAGAAGTTATTAAACCAAATTAGTCGGCGGACTTTAAACGCAGGAGGCAAGTATGGCTACAATTAAAATCGACAGCCTTGAGAAAAAGGCGAAACAAGATGGGAGACCTTATTGGGTTGTGAAGTCAGGCAACACAACTTATTATTGCTTTGACACTAAAATCGGTGAGAAAAAAGTCGGTGACGAGATTGAGGTTGATGTAAGAGAAAAAGACACAACAGACTCACAGGGGAATGTAAGCAAGTGGTTTTATATCCAATTCCCAAAAGAAAAGTCCTTCGGAGGTTCAAAGGTGGTAAACACAAATGCTATGCTGTTGAGTTATGCTAAAGACTTAGAGATTGCGATTATGGAAAAAAGCAAAGAGACCAAAACCCTACAACAGACGCTTGAAGAGATACAGTTCATTTATGAGACATTCAAGAATTTAATTGGAGGTGAAAAATGAGTATAACAAAAGAGGACTTGCAAAAACTCCCCAAAACAGAGTTGGCAAGAGTGTTAGGACTACATTATAACACAATTTATAGATGGGCTAAGCAAGGCATTTTAGAGCAAAAACTTGAGGCTTTTGAAAAAATCACTGAGTTTTGGGAGAAGTTCGAGCCTGTTAGAAAAGCAAATTTGAGCAAGTTTAAAGACAAGAAATCTGGCTATAAAGGTTTTGCCACTAAAGAAAAAAAACAAAAACATAACAGGAGGTAAAAAATGAAAAACGTGGTTTTTAATTGTGCATTAGAGAATCTTAAAATCGACAGAGAGGGCGAGGCAAAACTCGTCCTCACAATTCCAGCGTCAGATATGGAAGAAGTGGCAAAATTTTACGCACTGAACTTCGGAAAACTTTTAGGTGGTGCGTTGGTGGTAAGAGAAGAAGACCAGGAAGGTGAAGAAAATGAAGTGGGGAAATGAAACAATTGATTTAACAAACTACTTATCGATTACGGACATCGTAAAACTTACAGGAATACGTGAGTCAAAAATCAAATACTACATTTATCGAGGAAAACTCAAGGCCGTCAAAATCGGCTGGCAGTGGTTTGTAAAAAAAGACGACCTGGAAGAATTTCTTAAGAATTTTGAAAATGATAGGTAAAAGGTATTGGATTTGGACGAAACTTGAGTATAATATAAGTAAGAACAGGGAGAAGGGTTCTGGGGACGCCTCCTCTTTTCCCTCCCCCTGTTCTAAAGATTGGGAGGCGAAGATGGATAAAATCGTAAAGCAGTATCTTGACAGAAAGAGTCAAGAAATCGTAGAAGACTACGAAATGTGGTTCGAGTTGTTTCACATCGAAAGTCCAGTCGAGCAAATCCTGTATATTGAATTAACAAGCGAGACAGAAAGTTATAACCGTTCAAGTTCGATGGACTTATTTCAATTTGATGTATTACCTCAATACCCTATCAAAACCAGTTCAGGTAAAACGTATAAAGTTGACTTTTTAATCTACTACACACCAGATTACGCATGGCAAAATTATGAAGAAGGATTGCCAGAACATCATAAAGACCACGCACTGATTGTTGAAGTAGATAGTTATTTATGGCACGGCACAACACCAGAGCAATTCGAACAAGAGAAAAAACGGGAACGGGACTTATTCAATGATGGCTGGAAAATAATGAGGTTTGCAGCCAGAGAAGTTCTCAGAGACCCTAAAAAGTGTGCCAGAGAAGTAACAAAATATTTTTTATCGTTGCCAAACATCTACAAAGAAACGCAAGAAATGATGGAAGCAACGGTAGAGATTTTAAAAAGGTATAGAAAATGATACACAGTTGGCTAAAGAGGAACTACTATGGAAAAAAATAATGGCTGGATTTCTTTACATAGAAAAATACTTCAAAGTCCGATATTTGATAAGCCATCAGAATATTTCAAGGTTTGGATTTATCTGTTATTAAACGTAGACCATCAGAACGGAATTGGCTTTTTCTCTTGGGGTGTTATTGAAAACGAATGCCATATAACACAAAATCAATTAAGAAAATGTTTTAACTTTATGGAACAGGAACAAATGATTACAAGAAAAAAATTGCCAAGAGGAGTAGAGATTACCATTCTTAATTGGGATAAATATCAGCATACTCAATCAGAGACATCACAAAAGCACATATCAAAGAACACAACAAAGAACACAACAGAGCACACAACAGAGACAGCCAACGAGATAAATAACAATGCAGAAATTCAAACACATGAAAATTTAAAAGCACACAACGAAGAACACAACAAAGCACACAAAAAAGAATCAACCCATAATACAATAAATACAATAAGTACAATAAGTAATAATCCAATTGTATCTTTAGATACAATTAAGGGAGAGGTTTTGAATCCTTCTCTAAATGAAAATGAAAAAGAAAAAGAAACTTCTATTGAGTCGGCGAGTGGCGAGCAGAAGGTTTCGAACAAGGCGATTTTCAAATTGGTTGCAATGTTTTGTGAAGAGATGGGACTCGAATTTAGACCACCGCATACGATTGATATAAATAGTAAAGCGGCGAGAGACCTATTAAAAGTATATACGATAGATGAGATAATGGAAGCGGTGAGGTATGGTAAGGAACAATATATTAAGGACAAAAAAGACCCGAGACAAATGATGCGTAACTTACACGCTGTGTCAAATTCTATTGAATCTTGGCGGGGTGCATTAAACGAACAGAAAGAGAAACAAGAGAAAAAGGAGGCAGGTTATGGCTACTTCTGAACTCAAACCGCTCCCGTATTCAGTCGAAGCGGAACAGTTTATTTTAGGTTGTATTCTTGCTAATGGCAAAGGTGGCGAGGAATTAAGTCCTCAAGACTTTTACTGGACGGAACATCAGACAATTTTTAAAGCAATTCAAGGTTTATGGTCTAAAAACATTGAACCCGATATCGTTTCAGTCATAGACGAATTAGGAGACAAACTTCCCGAAGTCGGTGGCGAATCTTATCTTATGCAACTTTCTATGTCAATACCTACTTCGATAAACCTTCCTTACTATGTGAGGGTTGTTAAAGAAAAATCAGTCCTACGGCACGCTTTCGAACTTGGTGAAAAAATACAGGACTTGGCACTCGCTGGCGACTTAGACGCTATAAGGCAAATCGGCTCTGAACTTTCAAGTCTTTACATAGACGAGTCCGAAAAACCTTTCGGTGAGACTTTGACCGAAGATGATTATAAACGACTTGCAGAATCTAAACGCTGGACTTCAGACAATCTTTCGAAATTAACTTATTTCATACCGTTTATGAGAGGTGAAAATATTTACATTGCTGGGAGAACTTCTACAGGTAAAACTCAAATCGCATTAAACCTTGCCTTATCATTTCTCTTTCAAGGTGCGAAAGTTGGTTATTTAAGTATGGAACTTGGGAGAGAGCAACTTCTTATTAGACTAATCAACTGGGAATTTGGAGACGAACTTTCGCAAATTTCTCAGGGGACACCACTTGCAAATATTAACTTAAAAGACAAAAAGTGGTGGGACGCTGGAATGGCTATCATAAATCAAGATGTGTTTAAAAACTTTTATTTTGTAGAGGAATACTCGGATTTGAGTGATATTGAAAACTGGATTGAGAGTCATAACTTTGATGTGGTTTTCATAGACTATATCCAACTTATTAAAACAAAAACCCGTTCAAGCCGTAATGAAGAGATGGAATATATTGCAAGAGAACTCAGAAGGCTTTCAAAAAAGCGTTGTATTGTTATTTTGAGTCAGTTCAATCGTGCAAAAGAAGAAGACGAAACTGAAATCGACTTATCAAGACTTCGAGACTCAGGAGCATTAGAACAGACCGCTACTTCGGTTGTTTTAATTCGTAGAGATAAAGACGAGATAAACAAATTCTATTATGCCGTTGCAAAAAATCAGACATTAGGTGTTTTAAGCAACGGCTGGAAAAAGATGGTTTTAACACCATCAGGGAAGTTTCAAGAAGACTTTTAACGAAAGGAGATAAGAAATGAGAGAACTAAAATTTAGAGTGTGGCTTACGGAAGAAAAGCAGATGGCAGACGTTTATGGACTATACTTTTTCACCAGAGACAGGAAGCCTACTTTAGAAACGTGGTATTTAATAGGCTCACGGTTAGATATTCCAAAAAAAGGTTTTGAGGTTATGCAGTATATTGGCCTCAACGACAGGTATGGCAGAGAGATTTACGAAGGTGATATTGTGCGGAACGTTTTCGGAGACGTGTATGTTGTAAAGTGGATAAGCAATTTAGCGGCCTTCAAGGGCGTGTCTTTGGATAAAACATTTGCAATAGATTTAGCATATGCTTCGGATTTATTAGAAGTTATAGGAAACATTTATGAAAATCCTGAACTTTTAGGAGGCGAGAAATGAGAATTATGCTTTTTACTATCATTGCTGGTATCATAGTCTTATTTTTACTTGCGGTGGTTCAATTTTTTAATGTCTTTTTGCCTGGCTGGAGCGACAGACGGGAGCATATAGACAATATTTTTTCTAATGTCATATGGGCGTTGTATGTTTTTGTGTCGTGTTTTTCCCTGATATATATTTTGATAGTTGTCATAGGAGGTCTCAAATGAGAACAGGCTATTTTATTGAAAACAACTTTTTTGGTTTTATCCACGCACCGAAAGAGTTAGAAAAGGAACTGAAAGACGAAGGTTTTGAGGTTTATCAGAGTTTTCAACTTCTGAGTGGAGACTACAAAATCGTAGTCAGACTCCCGAAGTTAGACCAGAAGAACGCAATTCAGAAACTTATTCAAATTTTACGAGAGGTGCAAGATGAATAACAAAATCCATCAAGTTTATACCTTATCAAGTGGTGAAATCGTTCCAAGCGTGACAACCGTTATCGGGCTTTTAAACAAGCCGCAATTGATTGAGTGGGCTTGGAAGCAAGGTATCAACGGGCAAGACATACATAAGATTAAGAACTCCACCGCCGACGCAGGTAGTTTAGCACACCAGATGATACTTGACTTCTTAAAACTCCAAAAGACCGATACAAGCGAGTATTCAAAAGACATTATTGACTTTGCTGAAAATAGTTTTTTAAGTTTTTTGGAGTGGCAAAAGCATAAAACAATCGAACCGATTTTAATCGAGGCTTCGCTTGTGTCTGAAAAATATAGATACGGCGGGACACTTGATTTTTACGGAAAGATAGACGGTATTCTTACTCTTGCGGACTGGAAAACAGGGAGCGGAATTTACGACTCGTATGTTTATCAATTGAGTGCTTATCGAAATCTCTTGATTGAAAACGGTTTTGAGAACCCTGAACGGGTTATGATAGTGAGGATTAACAGAGACGAGAACGAAAAATTTGAGGAACTTGTTAAGAAAAACACCGACACCGAATTTGAGATTTTTAAACGGCTTGTAGAGATTTATCATTTGCAAAAACAACTTGGAGGCGAGGGGTAAAATATCCTTGTAATAAGGACAAAAAGTCGTAAAATTATCCTTGTGGGAGGGACGATTTGAAAATGAAGGCGATACCAGATAAACCAGAGGATAAGATTATACTTGATTTGTGTGGGGGCACTGGTGCCTGGAGTAAACCTTATAAAGACGCAGGATACGATGTTCGTATTGTTACACTTCCCGAATACGATGTAAGGCTTTATGTTCCACCGAAGAATGTTTATGGGATATTAGCGGCACCACCCTGCACACATTTAGCAGCCAGCGGTGCAAGATGGTGGAAAGAGAAAGGAGAAGAAAAACTTCTGGAAGCACTTTCGATTGTAGACGCCTGCTTGAGAATTATTTTGATCTCAGAACCTGTTTTCTGGGCTTTAGAAAATCCCGTGGGAAGACTTACAAAATTTTTAGGAAAACCTGTAATGTATTTTCAACCTTATGAGTATGGAGACCCTTACACGAAGAAAACAGCATTGTGGGGAAAGTTTAATATACCACCCAAAACACCCGTAGAACCTGTCCTTGGCAGTAAGATGTGGAAATTGCCGCCGTCACCGAACAGGAGCGAGTTAAGAAGCATTACTCCTCCAGGGTTCGCAAAAGCTTTTTTTAATTATAATAAATGAAAGGAGGGACAAAATGAAAAAGGTTAATTTGCAAGAATTTTTTGAGGGGACTATGCCATTAACTATTAGCAATAATCGTAAGATATCCGATTTTTTATCTGCTGAGACACCACATCTTAATTGTAGATGCCCAATACTTTTCGAAGATAGTTTTAAAGATGAGAATAAAACAAAGAAAAAAGGAGGTAACAAATGAAAGAGATAACTAAAAAGAAAAAAGATTTGGATGTGCTGATTGAGAATTACAAAATTCTCAACAGGGGCAAGGCAAAACAGAAAGTCGTTAAGCAAAATGACGAGATTTGGAGTTTAATCGTAAGGTTTCGAGACAACTTTACCTGTCGAATGTGTGGGAAGTCAACTAAATTCGTAGAGGCGGCACACATCATTGGAAGGGACAATTGGAATACTCGTTGGGACACCCGAAATGGGTTAAGTCTATGTTATTACTGTCACAGATTTAAAATTCATGGGGGACGACTTACTGAAGAGCAAAAAATTGAGTTTTACAAGAACGCAGTCGGTGAAGAGACTTATGAAAACTTACTTGAACTGTCTAAACAACCGGTAAAAAGAAATTTGACTTACGCACAGGCTTGGAACGAACTGTTGAGGAAGGAATTTGTAAAGTTAACTGGTATGAGTTTTGAGGAGTTTAAAAAAGAAATGAAGGAGGCAAAGAAATGAATAAATACATCAAAATGGAATTTCGTGTCATTGATGTGAATACTTTCGAATTTAATTATGCACCGTCAGAACTTGAGCAAACTCTAAAAGAAAAAGGTTTCGAGATTGTAAACAAGACAGTTCATTACGATGGCTACTACTGCACAATCGTTGTAAAACATAAACCTGAGGACATCAGGATACTATTAGACATTCTTAGAAAACGCAATCAGCAAGTCATAGCTGATTACAAAAAAGAGCGAGGTATACTCGGTGATTTTGGCAATTAGTTGGCAATTAAAACGAAAGGAGAGGGCAAAATGAAAGAGAGTAAAGATTTGATTGAAGGCGGGGTTGTAATCCCTGAGAAGTTAAGAACGAAATGCGAAATTTGGTCAAGACCTGTTGGCTATCTCAGGCCAGTCCAACACTGGAACAAAGGGAAGAGAGAGGAGTTTAAAGAGCGAAAAACTTTTAAGGTTAGCGAGTATACTTTAGAGTATACTACTCACAAGTAGACTATCAAGGAGGCAACGAAATGGACTTGTTAATAGCGTTCATACTTGGAGCAGTTGTAGGTTTTTTCTCTATGGGAATTGCGTGTTTATTTGCAAACCGGACTTGGAAACAATCTATTGATGATTTAGAAGAGTATGAAAGTAAACTTTTTCATGAACGATATCGGTTGCAAGTCTTTTATGAAGGACTTAGAGAACGCAAAGAACAGGAAGACGAGAACAATATTCAATCTGATATAACTAAAAAAGCAATGGAAGAAACCGAGAACAAGTTAAAAGAGTTGCACATATCTCTCAAAGTTATTGACAAGGTTTTTACAATATTACGTTTGCGAGATGAATTGCGAGGTGAAGAATGACTATCTTAACACAACTTCTTTTTTGGCTAATCGTTTATCTTGTAATCATTATCGCTTCGTGGATAATCGACGCTTTTTGGGAATCAACAGATAGCGGGCTTCATCTCAAGTTTGAGAGTTTTAAAAAGAGATTTCGTGGCTACCTGTGAGGTGAACGATGAAACTTACTTGTCAATGGTGTGGTAAAGAATTTGAAAGCAAGACGTTCCGTAAATTTTGTTCTAAACAATGTTTTAGTGAGGCTTCTCAGTATTATCAGCATCTTTACTATCTGGAAAGAACAAAAGGCAAAAAGGAATGGGAAGGGCTACACAAGTATGACAGACAAGATTTTGAGCAGTATAAACATTCAAGGGAGTTTCGCAGGCGGCATAACGAGGGCAGTATGTTTTCAGTTGTGAGAGACGAGAAAAACAAAAAACTCAAATTTGACAGGTATTTAAATGACCTACAGGACGCTATTAAATTCGTAAACGGTGAAAAAACACACATAAGCGTCGTTGGTTTGAGAATAGCAATGTTTTTGAACTCTCTTATAAAAGCCTGGCAAACTGTAGTCCCACCACAAGACCAAGACATCGACAGAGTAATGAGGTTTTTAGACGCAGACCTGTTAGAAGAAAAATACAAAAACACATTGACCAGACTTTTGAATTTTGAAAAACTGAAAATTGCGATATAATATAGTTGTGAAATTTTGTGGGGAGTGCACCCTCTTTGGGTGCGGGACAAGAGGACATTCGGTGGTGGGCAGTCCTCTTAACACGAAAAGGAGTAGCGACGTCGATGCGGGGGAGTTCCTACCTCCTTCTCTCTCCCGCTGTTTTCATTTTGCGAGGTGTGATGGTTGGATAAAAGACTGAAAGAAGAGATTATCGCTTTTGTAAAAGAGTTATTTCTCACACCTGATGAACAAGGCAATCATAAATACAGTCTACGAGATATTTCTACAGAGGTTCTACAAAAGTTCCACAATAAGATTGACCCTAAAACTATTTTGAATTGGGCTGAAAAATACGGCTGGAAACAACTTTGGGAAGAAGGCGTCAGACAAGGTGTCACTGAAGCAATAGCGAAAGAAGAGAGTGATAAAAGTAAAGAAGAGCAATTTATCGACGCAATAGCGAAAGCAAAACATGACGACTTTTTAATGGTGACTGACCTTGAGAAACTTGCTTATGAGTTTCTAAAATCTCACGGGTTTACCAACGCCGCTGAAGCCTTGAAGGCAATCGAGATGGGTCTGAAGTATAAAGGCGAACTTCAAGAAATCAGTGATGCAAACATCGTTGTGAGGATAAAGAAAAATGGTGATTGAAATCGAGCAGGAAGTGTTTAATCCTAAATATATAGACCTCTTGGATAACAAGAGCCGTTATTTAATTTTATACGGCGGTGCAGGTGCTGGCAAGTCGTATTTTGCAGCACAGAAAATTCTTATCAGGACTTTGCAGGAGAAAAAGAGCCGTATCCTCGTAGTTAGGAAGGTTGCAAGGACATTGCGAAATTCAAGTTTTCTTTTGTTGAAAGATTTAATTTCGGAATGGAACTTAACAAACTTATTTAAAATCAACGATGTCGAGATGAAAATCGTATGTCAAAATGGAAATCAAATTTTATTTGCTGGACTTGATGACCCTGAAAAATTAAAGTCAATCGCTGGTATAACTTCAATTTGGATAGAAGAAGCAACCGAACTTTCAGAAGACGACTTTACACAGGTAGACTTACGATTGAGAGACCCAAGCGAATATCATCAAGTAATTTTGACCTTCAACCCTGTGAGTGCTTTGCATTGGTTGAAGAAGCGCTTTTTTGATACGATAGACAATAGAGCCGAAATTCGCAAAACGACTTACCAGGATAACAAATTCATAGACCAATCGTATGTGGAAGTCCTTGAGGGTTTGGAAACACAGAACGAGAACCTTTATAAAGTCTATGCTCTTGGAGAGTGGGGAACGCTGTCAGAACTCATTTATACCAATTGGGATGTAAAGGAATTTGAAACTAATTTCGATGAGGTAATTGCAGGCGTAGATTTCGGATTTAACAATCCGAGTGCCGTTGCTTATGTCGGGATTAAAGACAACGAACTTTATGTTTTTGATGAGATTTATCAAAGTCACCTTAAGAACCCCGAACTCATTGAACTATTGAAAGACAAACCGCAAGCGAGTGTTTACTATCCAGACCTTGCAGAGCCAGACCGCATAAAAGAACTTCAAGAAGCAGGTTTTTCAGTAGGCAAGACAGACAAGGACGTTATACAGGGCATAAACTTTGTAAAGAACTTCAAAATTCATATACACCCACGCTGTGTAAACTTTATAAAAGAGATTCAAGGCTATTCATACAGGAAGGACAAAGACGGGAATGTCCTTGAAGAGCCTGTGAAGTTTAATGACCATTTGATGGACGCATTTAGATACGCAGTATATAGTCATTTAAAACGAGGCACACCAGAGGTGGTGATACTTTAATGGGACTTTTTGATTTTTTTAGAAAGCAGAAAAATTTTTCGTATGTCGGGACGGGGCTTCTGACTGGCGGTGTAAGTTCTGATATAAGTTCGCTTGAAGACGCCGCTATAAAAAATCCGTATGTGAATAGAGCGTTGACTTTGCGAGCCCAGGCAATTTCGGACTTGGAGTGGGAAATCGTAAATGATGACAGGCCTAATCAAAAACTTATGAGTTGGTTTGCTAATCCCGTGAACTTGACACCGAGGCAGTTCTTACAAAAGATTCAATATTGGCGAGACATAACAGGTATTGCGTTTATACGAAAATCATTTCCACAGCCTGAATTACTTGACGGTGATAGAATAACGCTTTTAGTAACTCCAAGCGAAATTAAAGTCCTTTATATGCGTGTCTTTTGGACTGATACTTACGATATTTCGGAAGTCGCACTTATTACAGGACAGTCGCCGTTTGTGAGAATTATAAAAGACATAAGTCCACTGTCGACGGTTTTTGAAGATTCGAAACTTCAATATCGTCAAATGGAAGTCTTATCGAATATTTTCAATAACGGCGCATTTTTGAATATGATTTTCACAACGCAGGACAAACTTACGCCTCAACAGATTGACACCATTAAAGAGCAGATACGAGAGAAATATGCAGCCCCGTCAAATGCAGGCAAGGTTATGCTTTTGAGTGGTTCAGATTGGAAAGTCGTAGATATTAGGAATTCACCGCTTCAGTTCGGTATGAAAGAAGTAGACGACTTGACTAAACAGCGAATAATGATTGCTTTCGGTATCCCTTCGGTGTTCTTTAATGATATGCAAGGTGTTAATAAAGCAGTCGCACAGACGCAAGAATATATTTTTGAGAAGTATGTGACTAAACCTTTAGCAAACGATTTAGCAGAGCAAATCACAACGAAACTGTTAGATAACAAGGCAGAGTTTAGATTTAAGTTTACAGAAAACCTTTCGCTTGAGGATAAACAGATTTTGGAACAAATACGAGATATACAACTCAAAAACGGTACAACATACATAAACGAGATACGCACACAGGACGGACTTGACCCCGTCCCGTGGGGCAATCAGTGGTGGGGGAATTTAAACATGACGCCATTAGGCACTGCGAACCCGCAACCTAATCCTGAGACTGCAAAGATTTTAGAGAAACTTGAGAAAATAGAGCAGAGGCTTGAAGTGAAAGAGAATAAGGAATTTGATTTTGATTTGATTTCAAAAGACTATATCACAATGACTGAACCGATGGAAAAACGACTTGCCAAAGAGATTATGGACATCTTTTCCAAGCAAGAAAAATACATTCTAAACGAATTGAATAAAAAGAAATCTCAGAACGGGATAATCACGAAAATCAAACTTGAGGACATAGTTGACTTGACCTTACCTGATGAGTGGAAGGATTACTACATTAAACATTTGAAGCCGTTTATTCTTTCGTTTATGCAACAAGCAGGCGATAAGGTTTTGAGTTCGCTTGGTTTTTCAGCAAGTTTTAATTTGCAAGTGCCGAAGATACAAGAAAACCTGATGAAGTCTTTAGAGAAGTCCGCATCAGAAGTTATACAGACTACAAGAAAGGACATTTACGACCAACTTCTTGAAGGTATACAGAACGGGGAAGGTATTCCGGACTTAGCAAATAGAATGAAAACGCTTTTTGAAGAGACATATAAGAATAGAAGTCAGACAATCGCAAGAACTGAGACAATAAGTGCAACGAATTACGCAAAGTTAGAGGCGGGTTCGCAGGCAGGTATGAGAAAGAAAGTTTGGATAACTGCCATTGACGAACGAACTCGCACAGGACACGCCGAAGCAAATGCACAAGTAAGAAATATAGACGAGCCTTTCCACGTTGCAATAGAAGCAGGTGGAGAAAAAGAGGAATTGATGTATCCAGGGGACAAGGCAGGAAGCCCAGGCAACACGATAAACTGCAGATGCACAGTCGCATTTAGGAGGGATTAAAATGGATAAAATAATTAAAAGTTTTGTAGCAAAGCAAATTGATGTTCAAAACCATGTTGTAGAGGCTTACGCTTCTACTAAAGATGTTGACCGAGACGGTGAAATCATACTTCCAACGGCTTGGGACTTGGAAGGTTACAATGGTGTCGTTATTAATTCTCACGATTATGAAACGATTGAAAATGCGTTGGGTAAAGTAATTGAGGCACGAACTGATGATAAGGGACTTTATGTGAAAATTCAGTATTTCGTAGGGCAGGGTAACGAGACAGCCGATTGGGCTTGGGTATTAGCACAGAATGGATTGGCAAGTTATTCAGTTGGTTTTATACCGGTCGAGAGTATCCCAGGGAGCGACAATGTTAAAAGGATTTACACAAAGGTCAAACTTTTAGAGATTTCGCAAGTCTTAGTGCCTGCGAACCCTTACGCAGTGCAGGATAATTTAGCATATGAACCTTTAATCAAGGCTTTTAAAGAAATTAAGACAAAAGAGGTGAGCAAAATGGAAGAAGTTAAAAAAGGTGTAATTCCTTACAAGGAGACACCAAAAGCGTCCGAAGACGAGAGTTGGGATGCTGGCAAAGAAGTAAAAGAAGCAACGGTTGACGACTTGAAAATTATGTGTGCGTGGTATGATGAGCAAAATCCCGATGTCAAGTCAAGTTACAAGTTACCACACCATCACGCAGGCGGACAGCACGCCGTAGTTTGGAAAGGTGTTGCAGCAGCAATGGCAGCACTTCTTGGTGCAAGAGGTGGAGTTGACATTCCAGACTCAGACAAGGAAGGCGTTTATAATCACTTAGCAAAACACTATAAAGACTTTGATAAAGAGCCTCCAGAGTTTCACAAGTCCTATTTAAATGACAATGAGATTTACAAGGCTTGCGGTTTAGAGGTAGAAGTTAAATACGGGAGAGTCTTAAGTGAGGCAAATAGGCAAAAGATTAAGAATGTCTTAGATGGCATAACTCAGTTACAAAAGGAACTTTCAGACCTAAAAGACCCGTTAAAAGAGTTGCTTGACCTGTCGGAAGTAGAGCAAAATAGCACCTCATTAGAGGCGATTGCTCAAAAGTCCGATAGAATTTTAGACATATTAAACGAATTAAAAAAATCACTTTAGGAGGGTGATAACAATGAACGAAGTAGAACAAATTAAAAGCGAAATTATAGAGAAAACAGCACAAAAAGTTGAAAGCGATTTGAACTCAAAATTCATTACTCATGAAGAGTTTTTGAAAGCAGTTAAGGAACTCACAGCACACAAAGAGGTATATTCAGTCGAGCCAGGAACTTTAGCAAAATCTATTAGAGAAATGGTAACCAAAGGCACACTTGTAGAAGGCACAGGCTCAGCAGGTGGGTATTTAGTGCCACCTGAGTATGTAAACAGGATTATTGACGTTGCAATTCAGCAATCAGTAGTTTATCCACGAGTTACAAGAATACCTGTCGCAAGCAACCAGGTGTATTTGACTGGTGTATCAGCACCTGTAACAGTTTCTTATCCTGGCGAAAACACAGCACCTACACCAACAACACCGACAGTCTACCAGAACTCAGTGCCAATCAAAAAGTTAATGGCACTTGTTGACATTTCAAACGAACTTCTTGCAGACGCAACCATTGGTGGAGCAGTTGATGCTTACATCGTGAACCTCATCGGTAGAGTTCTTGGTAAAGAGATGGATAGACTAATCTTGACAGGCAACACTTCTAACGGCGACCCGTTTAACGGAATTTTAAACACTTCCGGTATAACAAATGTAGTTGAGGCAACAGGACACACTTCAGACGTAACTTATGAGGCACTTATTGATGCTATAAACGCAATTCCAAGCGATTATAAACTTAATCCGTTTTGGATTGCACACAGAACATTCTATGCAAAAGCATTCGAACTCAAGACTACAACGAACTATCCTGTTTTGAATCCTGAATCCAAAACTCTTGTAGGTTATCCATTTGAAAGAGTTGAGGTTATGCCTTCTGATTTCAGTGCCTCCAAGCCGATTGCTCTATTCTGTGACCCACAGAATGTTATGTTCGGTATGAGACAGGAACTTCAGATTACAGCATCAAGAGAAGTCAAGTTTGACCAAGACTTGACTGAACTCAAGGCAACCTTCCGTTTCGGCTTCTATGTAGCGTATCCAGCGACCTTCGTCGTAGTAAAGACTTCAGCATCGTGATAATTGAGGGGGCTCTGTCCCCCTCTTTGGTGGAGGTGAAAAATGAAAGTAAGATTTAACGCAAACATTTTCGTAAAAGGGCAAGACTTCAAACAAGGCGAAGTCTACATTATCGATAACGACCTTGCCGAGTGGTTGCAAGGCTTTTACGAGGTTATAGAAGAAGAAAAAGCGATTGAAGAACCCGATAAAGACAAAATGGTAAAGAAGACCAAAAACAAGTGAGGGATAAATGATAGTCTCGCTTACGGACTTCAAGAACTTTTTAGGTGTTGACCCAAGCGACACAACGAAGGATGCTTATTATACAAGCGTTCTCACAACTGCCGAGAGCAAAATAAAAGCGTTCTTTGGTGGAGACGTTGCAGTAAATACATATACAGAGACTGTGAAGTTCACAGGTAAGGTGTTCTATACAAGATACTTTCCAATTATCTCTGTAACTTCAGTCACAGTTGACGGGAACACGATAACCAACTACACGGTTGGAAGTTATTATATTTCATTTGACAACGAATTCGAACAAGCAACAACTATCTCTGTAACTTATACAGCAGGCTTCCAGACTTTGCCACAGGAGATTTATACTGCAATTATTCTCACTGCTATGAATATTGTGAAAATGCAAACCGATATAAAAGGCGACCAAGTTTCAGACAATAGACTTCAAAGAGAAGTAGAACAACTACTTTTGCCTTATAGGAGATTCCCTATATGAACTTGAACATCGAGATTGATGATACAAAACTCCAGGCACTGCTTGGAAAAATGATACAAAAATATCCTGAGGCTACCAAGCAGGGTATGATAAACGTCGCTTTTATGATACACGAGGACGCAACCTGGAATTGCCCTTATATTACAGGAAGGCTTCGAAGTTCGCTTGCAGTTGCGATTAAAGACCAGATTGTCAAAAAGAATAACCCGAAAAATGACGAGGACGTAATAACTCCACCCTCAGAGGACTTTGAAGTCTATATTGGAACTCGAACTTACTATGCACCATTTGTTGAGTTTGGAACTCGTAAGATGCCTGCAAAACCTTATCTGAGACCTGCATTTGATAAGAACATAAACAAACTGACTGAGGAAGTTAAAAAGGAGATCAACCGTGTTAAATGAGGTTATAACGGCTTTAAAGACTTCTAATTTATTCGGTTCAAGAGTTTATGAAGTTACAGCACCGTATACGACTGCACTTCCTTATAGTCAAGTCTATTTACTTGGTGCAACAGATTTAGAAGGCGATGGCAAGGGAATGAATGTTTTAAAAGGCGTTGTTGTTGTCGATGTGTTTACAAAGCAGAATACCGATTATTACATTCAAGGTGTTCAACAGACTTTGTTAAGTTTAAACAAGTATATTGCTCTCAGATACGCTCGAGTTTTTGCTGAGAGCGACGGCACATTCCATATCGTAATGGAATATAACATTATTTAGGGAGGTATAAAAATGGCATTAGCAAAACAAATTGCAGTAATTGGAATTACCGACGCAAAGTTTAAAATCGGTGCGAACTTAACCGACATCGGAGGTATCGAAGAAATTGACATTGACTTCGATGGAGACGAGCAATTAGTAAAAGGCGACGATGGCGTGATTGCTTATGTCTCGAAAAAGACACACGCAAAAGTCACTGTCAAGTCCGCAATTCTTGATGTGAAGGCGATTGCAGCACTTACAGGCGATGTAGTTACAGACACAGGGACAACACCAAATCAGATTTCAGAACTTGACCTTAAATCGGGTGTAACTCAAATTGGGACTTTAGAAGGACAGGCGACGATTATCCAAGGTTTACAGGGTGCAACTGATACAACGCCTGCTGATGTTCACTTCAAGATTCCAGTTTTTAGAATGACTGCGAACTCACTTAAGTTAAGTTCCAAGATTGGTAATGCTTCGGGCTTTGACTTCGCAGGTGTTGCGATACCAGACTCAAACGGGATAATTCTTTCAATAGTCTTGAATGAGACTAAGACTGCAATAGCATAGAGGGGTTATGAGGAAAGAATTTGAAGAGTTAGCACTAAAAGCACGACAGGTAAGAGTTAAACTCCCAAGCGGAATTGAGTTTGATTTCCTACTTCCGACGGTTGGAGATATTTTAAAATTTTCGAATAAGACGCCTGAGACAAACGATGTATTAGAACTGATTAAAAAGGGACTTCCTGAGGACTTGACGCTTGAAGAATTACCAGTTACTGATTATTTCTATCTAATGGGGTTAATCAATGATTTTTTCGGACAACTTGGGAAGTCCCAGAGTGGTTCTCCGACTTCGCAAGAGACTTGATACAAACGGGGATTTTACCACACGAGATTATGGAACTCTCCCCGCTTGAGTTTTTATTCGACTTGCAGGTTTTGAATGGAGAGAATAAGACTATTAGAAACGCAAAAGAAAAATGGCGGCTTGAGATGCTTAAGAAATACGGAGGCGGCTTATGATTGCTGAAGAACTTATTGTAAAACTAAAAGCAGAGACCGAAGAATTTCAGAAGGGAATGGAAGAGGCTCGAAAGCAACTCAAAGAGCAAGGGGTTGATATTAAAAAAACCTTCTCTGAGATAAGCACAGGTATGATGTTAGCAGGTGGAGCAATTACAGGTGCTTTAGGTTTTGCAGTCAAAGCCGCCGCCGATGAAGAAAGCGCACAAACTAAATTAAACGCAACGTTAAAAGCAACAGGTCAATACTCGAAAGAAGCCTCTCGGGCGATAATCGACATGGCGGATGCTATTCAGTCAAAGACTGGAATAGACAACACCGCTCTTGAAAGTGGTGCAAGAATGTTAATTCAGTTTGGTGCAACAGCAGACCAAGCGAAAAATCTTTTGCCTGTCCTTGCTAACTTATCTACTGCGATGGGTGTCGATGTTGAGACTGCAGCAACACGAATGGGACAAGTCTTTGAAGGGAATTATAACGCACTTAGAAGATATGGAATAAACTTAACGGAATTCCAGAATAAGTTAAACGAAACAAAAAAGAACTTAGACGATACAACTAAGCAATTAGATAGTTTGAGACAAAAATATGAGGCAGGTAAAATCTCATCAAGCGAATATCAAAAGGCAACTGAAATTCTTACAGCGAGACAAAAAGACTTGCAAAAGCAACTTGAAGACTTACAGTCTCCAGCCGCAATTGTGAATGCGATTATGGAACATTCGACATCTATAAATGGACTTGCAGAAGAACAGGCGAAAACTTTATCAGGTCAGATTGCAGTTCTAAAAGCAGAATTTGAGGACTGGGCAAAAAAAGTAGGTGGCATTTTAATCCCGATTATAAAAGACTTGATAGACAAATACTTAAAGCCTCTTATGGATCATCTATCAAACATGAACCCTGTCGTATTAGAGAACATAGTTAAGATTACGGCATTAGTTGGAGTCTTACTCTTGACTGGTGGCACTATGATTAAAGTCGTATCGGGGATTGTAAGCATGATTGAGACTTTCCAAAAACTGATTACGATTATAAAAGTTATTAGTAATCTCCCTGCACTCGGTATGTTATTCTCACCAACAGGACTCGTGATAATGGGAATTGCAGCGGTTGTAGCAGGAATTGTTTTAATTATCAAGCACTGGGACTCTATTAAAAAGGCAATGGAAGGTTTTTATGAAAAATACATCAAACCCTGGCTTGATCCACTTATCAATGGACTGAAAGTCGTAATTGGGTTCTTTGAGAAAATAGGTGACTGGTTTAAAAAACTTGGGGACAAGATTAAAAGTTCAGTTTCAACTTCAAGTGAAAATTTGAATAACGCACTTGGCAACGTCGAATGGGGCGGAGGTTTCGCAACTGGTGGAGAGTTCACAGTCTCAAGACCGACGCTATTTCTTGCAGGTGAAAGCGGAACTGAAAGGGTTTCTGTAACTCCGAGGGAAAAAGAGACTGACAATCAAGTCTTTTATGAGATGCTGAAGGAATTGAGAAGGTTTAATAACGAAACCGCTCCAATGCTTGGCAAGCAAATTAGTTTAGCAGTCTCAGGCTTAGGAGCAAAAATTTAGGAGGTGAAATATGGCAATTTATCTGAGTGATGAGGACATTATAAATAACGGAATTGCAAGTCAAACACCAGGACCAGGACTAATACCTATTGCAAACGGACAGGGTAAATTAGATGACGGTTGGATATCTGCTTCGTTTGAAAGAACATCAAACAAAGGAATAGCAAACGGTTATGCCTCACTCGATACTAACGCATTAGTCCCTTTATCTCAAATACCAACGCCTCTCACAGGGAAAGATGCCGATACAGTAGATGGTTACCACGCAAGCTCATTTGAAAAAGTAGCAAACAAAGGCGTGGCGAATGGTTATGCTTCATTAGACGCAAATGGAAACGTAGTTCAAAACCCTGCCAATGCTGGACTTAACGACGGACAGATTTGTATACTTCCAACTGCAACCGTTGGGCAAGTCCTCACAAGGGGAGCAAGTGGTTGGGTTGCACAAGCACCGTCAAGTGGTGGGTTTAATTCAAGAGTTAGGGCTCATCTGAGTGCTTCTCAATCTGTTGCTGCAAACACTAATGTAAAAGTTACTTTCAATGTTGAAGATTTTGACGGGAATAACGAATATGACCCAACTACGAATTATAGATTTACGGCGGCTGCTGCTGGTTATTATCTTATCAGTGCTCGTTTAGATTGGTATCCTGTAGTATCGGGATATTATTATACGTGTCGTATTTATTTAAATGGTGCTATAGCGCAAGTATCTTATGCAAATGCCAGCACTTCAACTTATCTTTCTACAAATCTTACTGCTCTTATGTATTTAAAAGCCGGAGATTATATTGAAGTATATGGGGAAAATGGAGGGAATGCTGCTGTTTATATCCAAAGTGGCGCTGGAATATCTGAATTATATATTCACAGGTTATCGTAAGAAAGTTTAAATATTTGGTAAATCTCTATGTGATTAGAGGCATTGGAGAACATTAGGAGGGAATATGACAGAAAACAAAGAAAAAGTCTTAATTGAAAAAGGTAGACAAGAGCGGGAAGAGAAATGTACTAAGGAAATAGAAACAGCACTTGCTAAATATAATTGTGCGCTTGATATTGAACTTATTATGACTTTGCAAGGGTATAAGTTTAATGTTAAAGTAGTAGCAAAGGAGTAAAATGGCGAACTCTTATATCTTGAATGGACATGCGATCATTAAAAACGATATAGAGTATTACTCATATCATATACCTTATTCGGCACAGAACTTTGCGGCTTCTTTAGGACTTAAATTGCAAGAGATAACGATTTCAGGCTATGCACAGACCAGAGATGATATACCATTTTTAAAGTCAAATAAGGTAAGTTTTGATAACTGGATTACATATCAGTATGTTTATGCTATTCAAGGTCCTGATTTCGAGACCGTCCCAGATGGTTTTTATATTCCATTCAAGGTGACTTTAATCGCTTCACCTCTACGACTTGGGAACTTGCATACTTCTGGTGACTTGTGGGGTCTAACTTCTACAAGTTTAACACAAGTCGGGACTTATAAAGGTTATCCTAAAATAACTTACTATGCACCGAGATTTTATTTCCCTTTAACTTTGAATTTGATTGACTTTGCAAGCTCGAGCATAACCTTTACAAACCCGAATTCTAAAACTTACGGCGGTGTCTCATACTCAGCAAATACTCCAATCTTTGACGAGGGACTTGTTATCACGTCTAATGATGTAGCAACTTTAAACATTTCGAATTATACAAGCGGGACTTTACTTCTCAAAATCAAATACAAGGGACAGAATACAGGAAGCCCAAGAACGATTTTGAAAAATACTTCATTCGAATTGCAACTCGATAAAACAAACGGGTACATCAAACTGATTTCAGGCTCTAATACCTTGCAGGTTTCATATTCAAACACAACTTATGAGGCGGGGAACGCCTATCTAATCGGTATTCAGTGGAACACCTCAAATACTTATCTTTCGGTTGCGAAATGGGATACAACAAATAAGAAATTCGACTCTTCAACTTTACAAACGACATCGGGCGCATTTAGTTTGACTTTCGGCTCGACTTATATCGGCTCGAACGGTTCTGGGAACTGGTTAGGTGATGCAATTTCTGATTTCATTCTTTATGATTATCAAGTCTCGAATTGGACTACGACATCGTATAACTTTACACTTAATCCTTTAAACTTTAGTGGACTTTATATTGCAAATAAAACGGCAGGAGTTATCACATATCAGAATGGAACTTTGTTAGATGAGAACGGCAATGATATCACGGGACTTGCAAGTGGCACACCTCTCGAGTTTCAGCCTTCGACTTCAACCACGATTCAGATGACAGATGGGCTTGCAGCTAAATGGGATATTTCGATAAATGACACTTACTACCCGTGAGGTAAAATATGGCAAATCCAAGTAATGCGCCAACTAATATAAAAATTGTCCCGATACCTGGTAAAGGTGTAGAAGTCAGAGCGACTTTCACAGCTACTAACGGACTGCCTGCAACTTATGCAAGGTTTCAGATTTCAACAGACCCAAACTTCGGGACTACTGTTTATGACTCGGGGCAAGTCTCTATAAACCCGACAAATGATGGTGCCGAAGGCGTAATGGTGTTCCCCTGGATACCTTCGAGTCAAGGGACTTATTACTATCGACTTTGTTTTTGGGATAATTCGAATTACACAAATACCACCTGGACTGTATGGAATGGAACTGCTGTAAGCGAAAGCTCTGAATATAGTCAAAATCTTTTACCAAATGGTGATATCGACTTAGCAGGAGCAACCGTATCCCCTTCTTCTCCTGCGACTGGCTATGACAAAATAGATGAGACAACACCTGATGATAATGCAACCTATGTTTACCCTTATGCTTCTAGTGGAAGTCCAAAATTATTAAAGTTCGATACACAACAATTTTCGCCACCTTCTGATTTTAAAAGAATTACAAAAATAGGTATTACTGCACGGTCTTATGGCGTGACCTCGCCCGCTTTCACTTACTACCCAAGAGTTTATAACAGTGATTTTTCGAAATACGTTCAAATTTCTGCAAGCGCACAAACAAATACGTGGGCTACATCATCAAACACTATAACTACAAACTGGGATAGTTCAGCGTGGTCTTTAAGCGATTTAACGAATGCAAAGCTTGGTGTATATATTTCAGCAACTGGTGGCGACCAAGGGCTTGTAATCACAATGTTATATTGGACGGTTTATTACACTAATTATGCTTTTACATTTACCCCACCTGGAAATAATATTCTAAATATCGGTTACCCTTCAATTTCGAGCATTAGCATAAATAACAATCAAGAAAACTTTACCTTTACGGTTCAAATTCAAGACACTTACACAAAGCCTCCGATGTTAACTTTGAATGTAGACAGTAAAGGTTATTTGATGGACTATGTTTCGAGAACAGGTTCAGGCCCTTATATTTACACATTTTCTAAGACTTTGCCACTTGAGACAGGGCAACATCAGTATCAATTTACTATCAGTAATGTTTGGACTACTTTGGTAAGCAATACATATAACCTTTATGCAAATTACCAATCAACCAAAGATGTGAAAATCTATGCAAATAATGAGTTGATAAATGCTTGGAACGTAATTTTGACCGAAAATCTTTTACCTGATGTAAACGAAGCGACTTTTGTAACCGATAATGCTATAGATTCGACTTCTGTGGAGTTAAGAGTAAAAACGGGGAGACAAGTAAAGTTTTATCAAATGCAAGTAAAAAACTGTACTCGAGTAGGTTCGAATTGGCAATATACGGTTCAATCGACTCTCAAAAAAGAGCTTAAGAAGACAATTACCTATGGAGCGCAGGTTACAAGCTCACAATCTTTACTTCAAAAGATTTTGCCTGCTTACTCGATTTTCGGGAACTTAACCCAAAACATCTATTTTCAGCAATTTAGCGATAAAACTATTGCCGAGATTCTATCATATTTGATTATGATTAACCAGGTTCGGATGTATGAAAGAAATGGAAAAATATACATTCGGAACGATACAAACCCGACTTATACCTTATCAAATTTAGAAAAACAAGGGGAAGATAGAGAGAACATTGTGAATATAGTGAGAGAATATTACAAAATAATTCAAACCCCTGTGCCTGCGACTGCCTTAACTGAATACGATGCCTCTAACTGGTCTGGGACCGTAACGAATGCGACCCAGACTTCTAATGGTGTTTTACCGCCTTCAAATGCTCCTTATATGCTAAAAGCGACTGGTGAAATTTACAGGTCAAATATAAGTATCACACCGACTGATTACGACAGATTTCACTTGAATTGGAACCCAGACACTGCAACGACTTTGACAATTAGATTAGAGACCGATACTTCAAATTACTATTCATACACACGAACCTTCTCAGGCGGTAAAGGCGCTGGTTTTGTTTTGCTTGGTGGTTCAGCTCAAGACACGGTAAGCAAGACAATAACCTTCGGGGCTACAAAACTTGTTTCAAATATATCAGGGCAACTTTCAGATAACTGCTCATATAAAATACAGCTTAAGATGGGTGGGAGTGTTGTTCTTGATACAGGCTGGCTCACGACCTTTCAGAAGTCTTTTAATTTACCATTCTTTAATACTCAAGCTGATACGGTAGTCTTATACTTCACAAACCTCTACCCTGTAGGGACTTCATATGGTGTGAACTGTCAACAGTTAAATATTCAAGAGTATGCGAATGTCGTTGTTTCTACTCAGAAAACCGAAACAGTTGTAACGGGGCAAAGATTAACAGGGAGTGGGAGTGTAGATATAACCTATGACGGTTCAACTTTTACACTTCACGCAAAAGTGGCTGCTGGGAGTGCTTATTCAGTTTCGGGGAATCAATCACTTATGGTAAATGTTTACGGCTTCTCAATTAACTACTTTCAAGACGGTATATTGAAAGGTGCAATTGTAGGCGCAAATTGGTATACACAAAATGGTATACTTTATCTTGAAGCTACTATGACCGTGCCAGGACCAGAAAATATCGACTCTGCTTGGTGCAGTTATGATGTTTTTGAGGCTGTAGTGTCTACAACCTATACACCTGTTTACGGTTGGCAATATGTAACCTACGCCTGGCAACAGACTTATAATTTATTTGATTCTATTGATATACCGCTCTCAAGTTTCTCTAAAACGGGGAACCCTACAACGATAAAAACGATACGACTCACTGCAACTGGTGACAATTATTACGATGCCTTATACCTTTACAACTCGAACCCGCAATTTAGGTATGTCGAGGTTAGAGACCAAGGCTCGATTAACAAATACGGTGAAAATCTTGAAGAGCGTAAACTTGATGGTTGGACTTCTTATGAAAGTGCTTATTTATTTGCAAATCAATATCTAAACATCGTAAAAGACCCAGTCGTTCAATATCAGAAAGATGTTTCACTTGAAACCCCGATTGAAATTGGTGACCCGGTTAATTGTGAAGGAACGACTTTGTATGTTTACAAAATAAATTACGACTTTGACAAAGGGATAAAAACTTTATTCGTTGGTAGAAGTTTGCAAAATACGCTTGAGCTTTTAAAGCTCTTAGCGAAAAAAGTTGAGGCCTTAGGGAGAAACATTACATAGGAGGAGAAAATGTATAAAGTGGAAAGAATTTTGTTTTACACAATCGTTTTTGTGTTAATCATATCTGTCGCAATTCTTGTATTCAAAATTCAAGACCTAGCTAAAGAGGTAAGTATACCAGAGAAAACAGCGATTCAATTAGCACAAACGATTACGGTGCTTAGACCTTCTTTCGTAACTTCAAACTATTTAGACAACTTTGTAAAAGGGACGCCGTTATATGGCTATGGATACGCATTTCTCAAAGCAGAGGAAGTCTCAGGAATTGGTGCAGACTACCTTTTGTGTATAAGCATTCACGAAACAGGCTGGGGGAAGTCTCCAAACTGGACGGAGTACAACAATCCAGCATCGTGGGGGATTACTGATTCAGGTTGGAATTCTGAAGCATATAAGATTTCGAAAATGACTAAAGAACAAGCAATTGTTTATTGGGCTACACAATTGAAAAATCTATACCTTACTAAAGGTGGTGCGTATTATTCTGGGGAGACTTTATATGCTATCAATAAATACTATGCAAGTGATACGAACTGGGCTTCATCAATTCTATCTATTCATAGCAGTTTAGTCAAAACCTTCCCAGAAGACGCACAGGCCAAAGAGTGGGTTATGGAAACGGGAATTCTAAAGGGTGACCTTCCAAGTCCGAATTACTTCACAAGTGATTACTGGACTAAGCAGATTTCTAAAAATGACTTAGCAGTTATTTTGTTTAGAATAAACAAATCGAGGTAAAAGGTGAATAAACTGATTAAAGACATACTTGACTATATCGGTTTGTGGTTAAGTATCTTTTTCATCTTTGGAGTTCCTATCGTGCTTATTCTCTTAATCGGGTGGTTAATAGACATAATATCGTCAAAATTTGGAGGTAAAAAATGAATTGGCAACAATTTTTGCAACTTTTAAGTAAAGAAAAAGACGAGGACATTCTTGCAGCGTATATTCATACGAAAAACAATTACTACGAGTTTTCGCAACGAGAAGTAAATATTATTTTTGGCAAAGACGAGGACACAAAAACATATAGTTATACAACTTATGCAGGAGGTGAAAAATGGGTTCAGAAATGAAATTAACAGGTATTCTTTTAGTCGGCTTTTTAGGTTTTATTGACCAGTTGTTAACTCAAATCACAACCAATTGGAGTTGGTTCAAACAGGACACACCATTGACACAGAATGTAAAACAGTTAGTCTCTATTATCTGGGGCGAGGTCTTATCAGTGGCTATTCTCATCTGGTCTCCAGACAAGACACAGATTTTAGAAATGTTTGGAGCGAATGTTGGTATTTATGTAGATGCTGTTCTATCGGGACTTCTTTATTCTTTTGGTGGGAATTTGGCACACACGATTATGGAGTGGATAAACGCAAATAAAGAAATCAAGGTAACACAGGCACAGATTACAAAGTCAAAGGTGGAATAGTATGAGGCTAGGAGAAGGATTTAAGATAAAAGACTGGAGCGACTTGTATCTATTGCTAAGAATTATACTCATTTCGATAATCATAATCCTTCTCCTCTGTCGAGTTTTCAATTTTACATTCTTAATCAATTTATTCAATTTAATGTTTCAAACGAGGTGAAATATGGTGAGAAGGGATAAAGTTTACTTAAAAGAAATCATAACAGGGGCGATTCTTTTGATTATTTTATTAAGCTCCCTCAGGGTTACTAAGTTACCTCAGGGGGTTAAGCATTTAGAAATAAACAATGTCGGATTACCTCAGAGTGCAGTGGACAAACTAAGAGACATATTAAAGCCTTGAAAGGGGAGAGGAGATGAAAAAAGTGATAACATTTCTCGCCGTGTTGAGTATTGTGTTGAGTTTGGGACTTGTTTATCTCGGAGTAAAAGCAAGAACAAGCGGGATATCAATTTTCAGTTCTTTGTATGTGATAAACGAAAAATATTTCGGAGAACCTGCAGATATACGATTTTGGGTTACACCAGACCAATACGCTATCAGGAAACAAGCAGAGGAATTTAAAACAGATAATGAGATTGCGACGATAACAAAAACTTATAATTGGTTAGAAAACGGATATCATTATGAAGAAGACGATTTAGTTATTCTAAACAACGGACACATTGTCTTAAGAGGCGGTGCAGATTCGTGGAATTTGCCAATCTTTACACTTGCTATAAAACATCAAAACAACGGCGAGGCGTGGCTCGATTGTGAAGATGGCTCTTTTCTCCTTGCAAGTCTCCTAAGAGCAAACGGAATTGACGCCTGGGTAAACATCGGGACTGTATCCATAAATGGAAGTCTCTACGGACACGCTTGGGTAACAGTCAACACGAATGGTAAGGAATATCTCTTAGAAACGACTTTAGGACAATCACTTTCAGAACTCAGGCCTGTACCAAGTTTTTATAAAGTTGCGGTCAAGTTTAACGAAAAAGATGTTATTGCGGTGACAGGTGAAGACATAAACAAACAGATATACCCGCCGTTGCCAGTTGGAAAAGTTAGTGAATTAAAAAAAGCACTGGACGCCTATGAACCTTAAGACACGAACTTGCAAACTTTGCGGAAAAGAATTCACTCCAACTGGACGGTCTCAATTGTATTGTGAAGAGTGCAGAGCCATTATGAAAAAACAATATTTTGAAAAATGGAGAAATAAACATCCCGAAAAAGTTGCGGAGAATAAAAAACACTGGATAAAACAAAATCCCGAAAAAGTTAAAGAAGAAAAAAGAAGAAGCAGACTAAGACATTTAGACAAAGTAAAAGAGAAATTTAAGCAATGGAAACAAAATAATCCCCAGAAAGTAAAAGCATT
>Ga0334722_10001386_pt1 | contig 30488 bp, 54 predicted proteins | sample C3_bottom_MG_FD_207210 | JGI IMG/M metagenome (GOLD analysis project Ga0334722, IMG submission 207210) | Sediment microbial communities from Yellowstone Lake, YNP, Wyoming, USA - C3_bottom | ecosystem: Environmental > Aquatic > Freshwater > Lake > Sediment | place: USA: Wyoming | collected... | reverse complement strand
TTATTCAGCAGTATTAAGATTTCGTATAGGCAGGTATGATAGAAAAAGCGGTATGACTTCACCAAAAAACGAGTACATATTGTATATCCATCACAGCACAGGAAACAGCACAACGATTGGTGGCAAACTTAATCGTGCCGTGAAGTTAGAGGAGATATTTGAGGGAGCGGATCTGTTTCTGATAGGGCATTCGCACGCCCGAATTCTTGGAGAGAGAAGTGCAGCATACTTATCTAAATCGGGCAATGGCAAGGCAACTATAAAGTATAAGAGAATAACATATGTAGACTGCGGAAGTTTTCTTGAATATGACAACTCATATGCAGAAGAAAAAATGCTTGCACCTTCAACAACGGGTGCAGTAAAAATAATTTTAGATGGGACAAAAAAAGATTTTCAAATCATCTATTGAATTTTGTATTTGATGACAACTTGAGTATAATATAAGTAGGGCAGGGAACACCAGTCGCCCTGCCCTGAAAGGACTGGTAAAATGAGACAATATAAACCAAGAGTTTGCGAACTTTGTGGTAAGGAATTTATACCAACAGCAAGTAATCAGAGATTTTGCCCAGAATGTAAAACAACAGCACGGAAACTATATGACTACAATTATCAAAGAACCGTTAGAAGACCAGATAGAATTAAAATATGTGCAAGGTGCGGAAAAGAATTTTATGCAAAGCGTTTAAAGGAAAAATACTGCCCTGAGTGTCGTATCTTAGTAGAAAGAGAATATGCCCGAAGGAACTACGAAAGACACAGAGAACAACGTCAACAAAGCAACAAAAAATGGGAAGAACGGCACAAGGAACAGGTTAAAGCCTACAAGCATAAATGGTATGAAGAACACAAGGAGATAGCAAAGGAGAGGGAAAGACAACGCTATCGTAATAGAAGAGAACAAATCAATGAGCAGAACAGACAATGGGCTAAGGCACATCCAGACAAAGTTCGTGAAACCAAAAAGAAGTATAAACACAAGAAGTTAAGAAAATTCGGTTTTATCCCTTTAAATAAACCTTTTCAAGGTTCAGAAGCCCACCACCTTGATAGAACCTATGTTATTTATATCCCAGCAGAAGTTCATAAATCAATCCGCCATTCTGTTTTACGCAATCGGAATATGGACGAAATAAACGCAATCGCTTGGAATTATCTGTAAGCAACCCGCTATTTTATCGGCGTTTAATAACTTGCTAAACAAGGCAAGCAAATATCTATATTCCAAAAAATATTGAATGTTAAGAAAGTTTTAGAAAAGTCTATTACGATAAGATGATTATTATATTCATTACATCTTAACAATTCAAATTTTTCAAAAATTCTTTGTATACCCTCTTGACAAGTTTCAATATGCATATTATAATATGTTAGAAGTAAAAAAATAAAAGATAGGAGGCAATGAGATGACAGGATTCTCTTTAAAATTAGTTGAGATGTTAGACTCAGATGTTATAGAACTTTTATGGAGGCAGGCAGTGAGGGAAGCGAAAAGAAGTAGCGACGAAGATACATTCGAATATGCTAAAAATGCTTTTATAGATTTAATTTCGGACTTTATATATGAGGAAGTTATCGGAAACATAGAAAATGAGAATATTAAAGAACTTCTTGAAGCTGCTTTCGAGGACACGGACAAAGAGGATATCGTTAATTACGTAATCGTTAGTAAAAATTTAACAATATAGGAGGCAAACATGACAGAAAGAAAGAATGAAGTAATGGAAGTGAAAGATTTGTGGGATTTAGAAGACTTGTGTAAGAAGTTGGGTGTCCCCCTGTCGGAAGACACAGACGACAGTGGAGAGGTCTGGTGGAACGCTGGATGGGATGAGGATGGACTCTACGTAGTCTATTCAGGATACCATCCAGCAGAGATTAATGTGGTTTTATCTGCACTACGCAAACTGGAGCAGGCTGGATACATTAAGATTATAGAAGCAAAGAAAGGTGACTGGGATTGTGCGGGCATTCTTGATACAGATTGGATTTTCTTAGGTGCTACAGTAGAAATCAACGAGGGCGGAGCATAGGGCTTCCGCCCTATATTTATTTTTCAAGGAGGCAAAAATGGAAAACGAAGAAATGAGCATTACGGAACAAATCCTCGAAAAGATAGATATCACCACAATCTTCGACTATCCTGATTTATACTTTATCAATCAGGAGCTAAAAGGTGGGGCTACACACTTCGTTGCTCTTTATCGGATGTTTGGAATTCCAGAGATGTTCGAGGTATTAGAAAAATACTTCTCCGAAGAATTGTTAAGATTCAAAACCTATGATGTTATAGGTTCATTCACAGTAGTCATCTACGACACTCACATAAAGGTCGTAGATGATAGCTGGGAAAATAGGAAATTAGCAACCACATACGGGCTTTACAAGGCGGATGGCACAATCCCTGATTATATTCTATGGTTAGCGGGCTTGAAAAAGCCTGATGGCACATACGATGACAGGATGTTATCAGAAATTTATAAGGTATTGCAGGAGGCATGGAAACAATGGGACTTGTAGACTTTATCCTCAGAGTTTTAGAAATGGCAGTGATATTATTCATTGTCTATAGTTTTATTATAGAAGTTATAAAACCAAACAAATAGTCGGCGGACTTTAAACGCAGGAGGCGATTATGGGAATTGAGGAATTGCTAAACGAATTACCAGAGAGAATTGAGGTAAAAGGCAAGAGGGTCAAAGGCGATGTTTGTAATTTAACGATTGAAAAAATTGCTGGTGGCTGGACGGTGTATTATGGTGGAAGGATTTATGCTTATGCTTTTACTCACAAGGAAAGTTTAAAAGAAGCCTTGGAAGTAGTAAAAAACATTCTAATAAAAGAAGGGCACATGGAGGTGCAAAATGACTAAAATGAAAATCGACAGCCTTGAGAAAAAGGCGAAACAAGATGGGAGACCTTATTGGGTAGTAAAGTCAAGCGGTGTAACTTATTATTGCTTCGACACAAAGATGCAAGATAAGAAGATTGGAGATGAGATTGAGGTTGATGTGCGAGAAAAAGACACAACAGACTCACAAGGGAACACAAGCAAGTGGTTTTACATCCAATTCCCAAAAGAAAATAAATCATTTGGAGGCTCAAAAGTTGTAAACCTAAACGCAATGATTCTTGCGTATGCAAAAGACTTGGAGATTGCGATTATGGAAAAAAGCAAAGAGACCAAAACTTTACAACAGACGCTTGAGGAGATACAATTCATTTACGAGACTTTCAAGAATTTAATTGGAGGTGAAAAATGAAGAATGTGGTTTTTAGTTGTGCTTTAGAGAATTTGAAAATCGACAGAGAGGGCGAGGCAAAACTCGTCCTCACAATACCAGCATCAGATGTAGAGGAGATTGCAAAATTCTACGCACTCAATTTCGGAAAATTATTAGGTGCGGCGTTGGTGGTAAGAGAAGAAGGAGAAGGTGAAGAAAATGAAATGGGGAAATGAAACGATTGACTTAACAAACTACCTATCAATCACGGACATCGTAAAGACTACTGGAATGCGAGAGTCAAAAATCAAATACTACATCTATCGTGGGAAATTAAAGGCCGTCAAAATCGGCTGGCAGTGGTTTATTAAAAAGGAAGACTTAGAGGAATTTTTGAAGAATTTTGAAAATGATAGGTAAAAGGTATTGGATTTGCAGAAAACTTGAGTATAATATAAGTAAGAGTGAGGGAAGGGCTTGGGACTTGCCTCCTTCCCCCTTCCCCACTCCTAGGAAGGAAGGCAAGAATGGATAACAACAATCAAAGCGAAGTCAATGAAGTCAACGAACCGCAAGAGTCTTATGGTGGATGGATAAAACTCTATAGGCAAATCACCGAAAGCAAAATCTGGGAAACAAAGCCGTCGAGTTGGGTTGTATGCTGGATATACATCTTATTAAAGGTTAGTTTTGTAAATAACAACTCATACAAAAAAGGCGAAGCACATTTCAGAAGCGTAGAATATGAAGCCCTGCCGTTTGATATCACAAATCGCATATGGTATAACTGCCTTAATTGGTTAGAACAGGAAGGAATGATTAAGAGGCGGAAGGTATGGCGTGGAGAAGTCATTACTGTCCTTAATTACGAGAAATATCAAAATAATTTGTCAAGCGAAAATTGCAAAACAGGGTTAGAGGTAAATCATATGTCAATCATAGAACAGAAGGAAAATTCTAATTTGGAGAGCAAAATTTTAGAGCAAAAAAACGATATAGGTAAATCAAATGTAAATCAAAGGGAAATCATAACTCAAACAAATATAGATGAAACGCAGGCTCAAGACACGCTTAAGAATGTAAGAAGTATAAGAAGTAAGAATAAAGATATAAATAATATAAGTAATAATAATTTTTTGGGTTCTTCTCTAAAAGATGAAAAAGATTTAAAAGATATAACCCCCCTTTTAAGTGTCCCCCCTTCAAAAGTGGCGAAGTCGCAACCGATTATGTTTAACGAGCAAACTCTCAAACTTGAAAACATACCTATCGAAAAACTTAATAAGTGGAAAGAAACTTTTAATTGCGATGTGGAAGCCGAAATTAAGAAAATGGAAGTATGGCTGTCTGCAAATCCTGAAAGACGCAAAAAGAACTATGAAAGGTTTATATACAATTGGTTGAGTAAGGCATCAGAAAAATCAAGCAATGCAAAACCTCAACCAAAGCCCGAACCCAAAAAGGAGGCAGGTTATGGCTACTTCTGAACTTAGACCGCTACCGTATTCAGTCGAAGCGGAGCAATTTATTTTAGGTTGCATTTTGGCTTACGGTAAAGGTGGCGAGGAGTTAAGTCCTCAAGACTTTTATTGGACAGAACATCAAGAAATTTTTAAAGCAATTCAAAGTTTGTGGTTCAAAAACGTTGAACCCGATATCGTTTCGGTCATAAACGAACTTGGAGATAAACTTGCAGAAGTCGGTGGCGAATCGTATCTGATGCAACTTGCTATGTCGATACCGACCTCGATAAACCTACCTTACTATATACGAGTGGTTAAAGAGAAATCAGTCCTGAGGCACGCATTTGAACTCGGTGAAAAAATACAGGATTCGGCACTTGCTGGAGACTTAGATACTATAAGGCAAATCGGCTCTGAATTATCAAGTCTATATATAGATGAGTCCGAAAAGCCTTTTGGCGAGACCTTGACCGAAGACGATTACAAACGACTTGCTGAATCCAAACGCTGGACTTCAGACAATCTTTCAAAGTTAACTTATTTCATACCGTTTATGAGAGGCGAAAATATCTATATTGCTGGGAGAACTTCAACAGGCAAAACTCAAATCGCATTAAATCTTGCTTTATCATTTCTCTTTCAAGGTGCGAAAGTTGGCTATTTAAGTATGGAACTCGGGAGAGAACAACTACTTCTAAGATTAATCAACTGGGAGTTTGGAGACGAACTTTCAAAAATTTCTCAGGGGACGCCACTTGCGAATATAAACCTCAAAGACAAAAAGTGGTGGGACGCTGGAATGGCGATTATAAATCAAGATGTGTTTAAAAACTTTTATTTTGTAGAAGAATATTCAGATTTATCAGATATCGAAAACTGGATAGAAAGTCATAATTTTGATGTAGTTTTCATAGACTATATTCAACTCATTAAGACAAAAACTCGCTCAAGTCGTAATGAGGAGATGGAATATATTGCAAGAGAACTCAGGAGACTTTCAAAAAAGCGATGTATTGTTATTTTAAGTCAGTTTAATAGAGCCAAAGAAGAAGACGAAACCGAGATTGATTTATCAAGACTTCGAGACTCAGGAGCATTAGAACAAACCGCAACTTCAGTCGTTTTAATCCGTAGAGACAAAGACGAGATAAACAAATTTTATTACGCCGTTGCAAAAAATCAAACGCTTGGAGTCTTAAGCAACGGTTGGAAAAAGATGGTTTTAACTCCATCAGGGAAGTTTCAAGAGGACTTTTAAAACGAAAGGAGACAAGAAATGAGAGGAATAAAGTTTAGAGCGTGGCTTACGGAAGAAAAGAAAATGGTAAATGTATACAAATTAGACTTCTTCGACAGGAGAGGAAATCCCGCTTTGGTGATGTGGTATGTAATGCAAACAGGAACGCAGGTGGGGCTTTCTAAAGGCTTTGAACTTATGCAGTTCACAGGACTTTACGACGGTGTTTATAACGAAATCTATGAGGGCGATATTCTTTATGACCCGATGTATAAGTTTACGCACTCTGTTAAATGGAATAACGACATCGGTGGATTTAGTTTAGATAATGGCTTTCCTTTAAACAAAAAAATAACAGACTATTGCAAAGTCATTGGCAACATTTACGAAAATCCCGAACTTTTAGGAGATGACAAATGAGAACAGGCTATTTTATCGAAAACAATTTCTTTGGTTTTATCCACGCACCGAAGGAACTTGAGAAAAAACTGAAAGACGAGGGTTTTGAGGTGTATCAGAGTTTTCAACTTCTTTCGGGAGATTACAAAATCGTAGTCAGGCTTCCGAAGTTAGACCAGAGAAACGCAGTTCAAAGACTTATTGAAATCGTAAAGGAGATCAATAATGAACACTAAAATCCATCAAGTTTATACGCTACAGAGTGGCGAAATCGTTCCAAGCGTGACAACTGTTATCGGACTTTTAAGCAAGCCTCAACTTATCGAGTGGGCTTGGAAGCAAGGCATCAATGGGCAAGACATTCATAAGATTAAGAACTCTACCGCCGACGCTGGCAGTTTAGCACATCAGATGATACTTGACTTCTTGAAACTTCAAAAAACTGATACAAGCGAGTATTCAAAAGACATTATTGACCTTGCTGAAAATAGTTTTTTAAGTTTTTTAGAGTGGCAAAAACATAAAACAATTGAACCGATTTTAATCGAGGCTTCGCTTGTGTCTGAAAAATATAGATACGGCGGGACGCTGGATTTTTACGGAAAAATAGATGGCATTCTAACTCTTGCAGATTGGAAAACAGGAAGCGGAATATACGACTCATATGTCTATCAATTGAGTGCTTATCGCAATTTATTGGTTGAGAATGGCTATGAAAATCCCGAAAGGGTTATGATAGTTAGAATTAACCGAGAGGAAAATGAACGCTTTGAGGAGTTAGTTAAGAAGAACACCGACATAGAATTTGAGATTTTTAAACGGCTTTGCGAGATTTATCATTTACAAAAGCAACTGGGAGGCGAGGGATGACACTTTTAGGCAAAGTCTTTCTTGCAATACTTCTCTTTTGTATTTGGGGCATATTAGTAGCAATATTTTTCTGGGGTTTATCTGATGGTAAAAAAGTATTGGGGCGAAATTGTAATGTCGAAACTCCTCTAAAAGCCTTGGTTGTATTTGCAAACATTATTGCTTTTATAACTATTATCGGGTTTGCTATTTTATCGGTTTGGCTGGTGGGGTGGGCAAAATGAAATATCCCGATGATTTTATAGACAAGGTTATTCAAGGTGACAGCCTTGAAGTTTTAAAAGAGATACCTGATAATTCCATAGATACTATAATCACAGACCCGCCCTACGGGCTTGAATTTATGGGGAAGGAATGGGATAAATTTAAGAAAAATGATAATTGGGATAGCAGAAATAAAAAAGATAAATCAAAATCAATGAATAGAGAAAATGCGCCTATATCGCAATCGCCAACTTATGAAGCGGGATTGCCTTATCAACAATTTATTTTGCAATGGGCAAAAGAAGTCCTGAGAGTAGCCAAGCCTGGGGCTATGCTTCTGGCTTTCGGTGGCACACGAACTTGGCACAGATTGGCTTGTGGACTTGAGGACGCAGGTTGGGAGATAAGAGATACATTGATGTGGCTTTACGGTTCGGGCTTTCCGAAGTCTTTAAATATTGGCAAGGCTCTTGGTGATTCATATCCAGAGTGGAAAAACTATGGCACTTCACTTAAACCTGCCTACGAGCCTATTATCCTTGCAATGAAGCCTCTGGATGGCACTTTTGCTGAAAACGCTCTCAAGTGGGGTGTGGCGGGACTGAATATTGATGAGGCAAGGATAAAAATTGATAAAGAAAAAGAAACAGATAAAAGATGTATAACAGGTATAAATAATATAAGCAGAGGGAAACACAATGGAGGTGTTGCAATTGCTCCTGATGGTAATAATTATCCTATGTATAAAGAAGGTCGCTTCCCAGCCAATCTTTTATTAGATGAGACGAGTGCCGAGATGTTGGACGAGCAGAGCGGGATAACGGAAACTCACGCCATGAGTAGAACAAGAAACAAATTCGGTGGAATATTTGGTAATCAAAAAGAAGTTTATAATCCTAATTTAATGTCAAATTCAGGTGGTGCTTCCCGCTTCTTTTATGTCGCAAAGGCAAGCAGGTCGGAACGAGAGGCGGGAGTAGATAAGAACAACCACCCCACCGTCAAGCCCATTAAACTTATGGACTATCTTGTGAAGTTAACCAAAATGCCTAATCCTAATCAAGTTTATTTAGACCCGTTTTTAGGCTCTGGCACAACCGCCATTGCAGTAGTCTTGAATGGGAGACACTTTATTGGAATTGAAAAAGAGCAAGAATATGTTGAGATTGCAAAGAAGCGTATTGAGTATTGGAGTAAAGAGGCGAAAAATGAAATGTTTTAATTTTATCCTTGCAATAAGGACAAAAAAGTATAAAATTATCCTTGTGGGAGGGACGATTTGAAAAACAAAACGGACTTGAAAAAGAAAGTCGTAAAGCAGAATGACGAGATTTGGAGTCTTATCGTTAGACTCCGAGACAACTTTACCTGTCGAATGTGCGGGAAGTCAACAAAATTCGTAGAGGCGGCACACATCATCGGAAGAGACAATTGGAATACACGCTGGGACACACGCAACGGGTTAAGTCTATGTTATTACTGTCATCGTTTCAAAATTCATGGTGGTCGACTTACAGAAGAAGAGAAAATTGAGTTTTACAAAAACGCAGTCGGAGAAGAGACTTATGAAAACTTACTTGAACTGTCTAAACAACCTGTTAAACGCAACTTAACTTACGCACAGGCTTGGAATGAACTTCTGAGGAAGGAATTTGTAAAATTGACTGGTATGAGTTTTGAAGAATTTAAAAAAGAAATGAAGGAGGCAAAAAATGAATAAATACATCAAAATGGACTTTCGTGTTATTGATATGAATACTTTCGAATTTAATTATGCACCACCAGATTTAGAAGAGACTTTAAAAGAAAAAGGTTTCGAAATTGTAAAAAAGACAGTTCATTATGATGGCTATTACAGCACAATCGTTGTGAGGCACAAGCCTGAAGACATTAAAACGCTATTAGACATTCTTAGGAAAAGAAACGCACAAGTAATTGAAGACTACAAAAAAGCACGAAGTATGCTTGGAGATTGTGGCAATTAGTTGGCAATTAAAACGAAAGGAGATGACAAAATGAAAGAGAGTAAAGACTTGATTGAAGACGGGGTTGTAATTCCTGAGACATTGAGGACAAAATGCGAAATTTGGTCAAGACCTGTCGGTTATCTCAGACCAGTCCAGCATTGGAACAACGGGAAGAGGCAGGAATTTAAAGAGCGCAAGGAGTTTAAAGTTGAAGAGTATACTGTAGAGTATACTACTCACAAGTAGACTATAAAAAGGAGAAGACGATGGAGACCTTAATTCAACTTTTATTTTGGTTAATCGTTTACTTTGTAATCATTATCGCTTCGTGGGTAATCGACGCTTTTTGGGAATCAACCGACAGCGGACTTCATTTCAAGTTTGAGAGTTTTAAAAAGAGATTTCGTGGCTACCTGTGAGGTGAACCGTGAAAAAGGTTTGCGTTATCTGTGGCAAAGAATTTGAAGGCAAAACAGACGCAAAATATTGCTCTGATGAGTGCAGAAAACAAGGAGAAGAGATACAAAAGCGACTTTATAACATCAAGCGGAAGCACGAGAGGCGATGGGTTGGCTGGTATAATAAACATAAATTGGAAGTCTCTATTAGACGGAAAGAATACTACTATAACGTTCAAAAGAAAGATGAGGAGCGTTTACGCAAGGTAATGCGTCGAGATGGTGAGGGTAAGAAAATACCGGAATTAAATGACTATGTAAAAGAACTTCATAAAGCGGTTCGATTTTTAGATGGTGAAGACATCATTTTAAACGACATCGGACTTAGAATTGTGAACTTCTTGGATAGTTGCAGGCGGGCTTGGATAACAATCGTCCCAAAGGAAAACCAACATATTGACAGAGTTCTAAACTTTATCGAGGCGGAAAATTTGTCACAACAGGAGCAAAACATTGTCATAGATTTTTTACAAAATCACGAAAAAAAGTTGACAAAGATTTTTGTTTGACGAAAACTTAAGTATAATGTTATTGTGAAAGTTTCTGGGGGGTGCACCCTGCGTGGGTGCGGGACAAGAGGACTTTCGGTGGTGGGCTGTCCTCTTAACAAGAAAAGGAGTAGCGACGTCGATGCGGGGGAGTTCCTACCTCCTTCTCTCTCCCGCTGTTTTTATTTGCGAGGTGAATTGAGATAAGAAATAAAGTCAAAGAGGAAGTTTTAAATTATGCAAAAGACTTATATTTGACACCCAACAAAGAAGGTTCTCATAAGTATTCTTTAAGGGATATCGTATCAGAGATTAGACAAAGGTTTGATATTGAGTTGACGGCTCAAACTATTTTAAATTGGGCAGAAAAATACGGCTGGAAGGCGTTATTTGAGGAAGGCGTTAAGCAAGGCATTATCGATGTCATAGCAAATCAAGACAGTGACAAATCTAAGGAAGAGCAGTTTATCGATGCCATAGCGAAAGCAAAACATGATGACTTTTTAATGGTAACCGACCTTGAGAAATTAGCATATGAATTTTTGAAATCTCACGGTTTTACCAACGCAGCAGAAGCCCTTAAGGCAATCGAGATGGGTTTAAAATACAAAGGCGAACTCCAAGAGATTAGCGATGCAAACATCGTTGTGAGGATAAAGCGAAATGGTGATTGAAATAGAGCAAGAAGTATTTAATCCTAAATATATTGACCTCTTAGAAAACAAGAGCCGTTATTTAATTTTATACGGCGGAGCAGGTGCAGGGAAGTCATATTTCGCAGCACAGAAAATCCTTATTAGGACTTTACAAGAAAAAAAGAGCCGCATTCTTGTAGTTAGGAAGGTTGCAAGGACATTGCGAAATTCAAGTTTTCTTTTGTTGAAAGATTTAATTTCGGAATGGAACTTGACAAGTCTTTTTAAGATTAACGATGTCGAAATGAAAATCGTATGTCAAAATGGCAATCAGATACTATTCGCTGGACTTGACGATGTTGAGAAATTAAAATCAATTGCTGGTATAACTTCAATCTGGATAGAGGAAGCAACCGAACTTTCAGAAGAGGACTTTACACAGGTGGACTTGCGATTGAGAGACCCATCAGAATACCACCAAGTGATTTTGACCTTTAACCCTGTATCGGCTTTGCACTGGCTGAAAAAACGATTCTTTGATACGATAGACAACCGAGCCGAAATTCGCAAAACGACATATCAGGATAACAAATTCATAGACCAATCATATGTCGAAGTCCTTGAAGGCTTGAAAAATCAAAATGAGAACCTTTATAAAGTTTATGCTCTTGGTGAGTGGGGAACGCTGTCGGAGTTGATTTATAACAATTGGGATGTCAAAGAGTTTGAACTCAATTTCGATGAGATAATTGCAGGCGTGGACTTCGGGTTTAATAATCCAAGTGCGGTTGCTTATATCGGAGTAAAGGATAATGAACTTTATATTTTTGACGAGATATATCAAAGTCATTTAAAGAATTCCGAACTCATTGAACTTTTAAAAGACAAACCACAGGCCAATGTATACTATCCAGACCTTGCAGAGCCAGACCGCATAAGAGAACTTCAAGAAGCAGGGTTCGTAGTAGGTAAAACAGACAAGGACGTCATACAGGGCATAAACTTTGTAAAGAATTTTAAAATTCACATACACCCACGATGTGTAAACTTCATCAAGGAGATACAGGGTTATTCTTACAGGAAAGACAAAGACGGGAACGTTTTAGAAGAGCCTGTCAAGTTTAATGATCATCTTATGGACGCATTTAGATACGCAGTGTATAGTCATTTAAAGAGGGGAACGCCAGAGGTGGTGATACTTTAATGGGACTTTTTGATTTCTTTAAAAAGCAGAAAAATTTTTCGTATGTCGGGACAGGACTTCTGACAGGCGGTGTAAGTTCAGATATAAGTTCGCTTGAAGACGCCGCTATAAAAAATCCGTATGTGAACCGAGCCTTGACCTTAAGAGCACAGGCGATATCAGATTTGGAATGGGAGATAGTAAATGATGACAAGCCTAATCAGAAGTTAATGAGCTGGTTTGCTAATCCTGTGAATCTTACACCGAGACAATTTTTACAAAAGATACAATATTGGAGAGACATAACAGGTATAGCGTTTATACGAAAATCATTTCCACAACCTGAGTTATTGGATGGCGATAGAATAACACTTCTTGTAACTCCAAGCGAAATTAAAGTCTTGTATATGAGAGTTTTCTGGACTGATACTTATGACATTTCTGAAGTCGCTTTGATAACAGGCCAGTCACCGTTTGTGAGAATAATTAAAGATGTAAGTCCACTTTTAACCGTTTTAGAAGACGCAAAAGCACAGTATAGACAAATGGAAGTCTTATCAAACATGTTCCAAAACGGGGCGTTCTTAAACATAATTCTCACAACTGAAGACCACCTGACGAAAGACCAAGTTCAAACGATTTTAGACCAAGTGAGAGAAAAATATTCAAGTCCGCAAAACTCGGGAAAGATTATGCTTTTATCAAACTCAAAATGGGAAGTCCACGATATCAAGACCAATCCCAATGACTTCGGACTTCGAGACACTGATGAATTTGCTATGAAACGCATAGCAGTAGCACTTGGTATACCAAGCGTATTTTTTAATGATATGCAAGGCGTCAACAGAGCCGTAGCACAGACGCAATATGAATACTTTGAGAAGTTTGTAGTCCGACCTCTTGCAAACGATTTAGCAGAGCAAATAACTATGAAAGTTTTAGATGGCAAGGCGGAGTTTAGATTTAAGTTTACTCAAAACCTTACGTTAGAAGACCAACAGTTATTAGCACAGATAAGACAACTCAACCTTCAAAGCGGTTTGCATTATGTAAACGAATACAGGCAAGAGGACGGACTTCCACCTGTTCCGTGGGGTAACGATTTTTGGGGTAATCTATCTATGACATCTCTTGGAAGTGTAAGTCCGCAACCTAATCCTGAGACTTCTAAAATTCTTGAAAAACTTGAGAAAATAGAACGCAAACTCGAGAAAAAAGACAAGTCGGTGGATAGAACACAGATTTGGAAGAGTTATGTCGCTATGACCGAGCCGATGGAGAAGAGGCTTGCAAAAGAAGTTATGGATATTTTTAAAAAGCAAGAGAAGGAAGTTTTAAAACAACTTGAGGCGTTGAAATCTAAAAGCGATGTTGAGAAAAAAGATACATTGAGACCGCAAGACATCGTGGCGATAAACGTTTCAGAGGAGTGGAAGGACTACATTGTAAAACACTTAAAGCCGTTTCTTTTGAGTTTTATGCAACAGGCGGGAGATAAAGTTTTGAATGATTTGGGTTTTGGTATTTCGTTTAACTTGCAAGTTCCAGGGATTCAAGACAAACTTTTGAAGTCATTGGAGAAGTCGGCATCGGAAATTATACAGACTACTCGCAAAGATGTTTATGACCAACTTCTTGAGGGTATTCAAAACGGGGAAGGTATACCAGACTTGGCAAATCGTATGAAAACGCTTTTTGAGGAAACTTATAAAAACAGAAGCGAAACGATAGCACGAACCGAGACTATATCAGCAACGAACTATGCAAGTCTTGAGGCAGGCAAGCAAGTCGGGATAACTAAAAAGCAGTGGCTGACAAGTGAAGACGAGAGAACTCGTGAGTGGCACGCTGAAGCAGATGGGCAGACAAAAGATATTGACGAGCCTTTTATCGTGATGGGAGAGGAATTGATGTATCCTGGCGATAAGAACGGAAGTCCAGAAAACATAATCAATTGCAGGTGCTCTATCATTTTAATTCCAGAGGAGGGAGATTAGATGGATAAAATAATTAAGAGTTTTGTAGCAAAACAAATAGACACAATGAATCACGTCGTAGAGGCTTATGCTTCTACTAAAGATGTAGACCGAGATGGAGAAATTATACTTCCCACCGCTTGGGACTTGGAAGGTTATAACGGCGTAGTTATCAATTCTCACGATTACGAGACGATTGAGAATGCTTTAGGCAAAGTGATTGAAGCGAGAACTGATGACAAAGGACTTTATGTGAAAATTCAATACTTCGTAGGACAAGGTAACGAGACAGCCGACTGGGCTTGGGTATTAGCACAAAATGGATTAGCAAGTTATAGCGTAGGCTTTATACCTGTCGAATCAGTTCCAGGGAGCGATAACGTCAAGAGGATTTATACAAAGGTTAAACTTCTTGAGATTTCGCAAGTTCTTGTGCCTGCAAATCCATACGCAGTGCAAGACGCTATTGAATATCAGCCGTTAGTAAAGGAATTTAAAGAATTAAAGACAAAAGAGGTGACAAAAATGGAAGTAAAAAGCGTAATTCCGTATCATGATTACGGAAATGCAGATGAAAGCGAGCCGTGGGACGCTGGCAAAGAAGTAAAAGAAGCAGATGTTGGGACACTTAAAAAGATGTGTGCGTGGTATGATGAATCTAATCCTGATGTCAAGAGTTCGTATAAGTTACCACATCACAGAGCATCAGATTTAAAAGCCGTCTGGCGAGGTGTTGCAGCAGCGATGGCAGCACTACTTGGAGCAAGAGGTGGAGTTGACATTCCAGACTCAGACAAGGAAGGTGTTTACAATCATCTTGCAAAACATTATAAGGACTTTGACAAAGAGCCGCCTGAATTTCACAAAGTCTATTATAGCGATGAGGAGATTTACAAGGCTTGTGGTTTAGATGTCGAGGTTAAATACGGGAGAGTTCTTTCAGAGGCAAACAGGCAAAAGATTAAGAATGTCTTAGATGGCATTACTCAACTACAAAAGGAACTTTCAGACCTCAAAGACCCACTTAAAGAGTTGCTTGACCTGTCGGAAGTAGAGCAAAATAGCACCTCATTAGAGGCGATTGCTCAAAAATCTGACAGAATTTTAGACATATTAAACGAATTAAAAAAATCACTTTAGGGAGGGTGATAACAATGAACGAAGTAGAACAAGTAAAAAGCGAAATAATTGAGAAAACCGCACAAAAGGTTTTATCAGAACTCAATTCAAAGTTTGTTACCTATGATGAACTTGTAAAAGCAATGAAGGAGTTCACAGCAAACAAAGACACATACTCTGTCGAACCTGGGACTTTAGCAAAATCTATTAGAGAGATGGTAACCAAAGGCACAATGGTGGAAGGCACAGGTTCAGCAGGTGGGTATCTTGTGCCGCCTGAGTATATTAACCGTATTATCGACGTTGCAATCCAGCAATCAGTTGTGTATCCAAGAGTCACAAGGATCCCTGTTGCGTCTAACCAAGTGTATCTCACTGGTGTATCAGCACCTGTGACAGTAAGTTATCCAGGTGAGAATACTGCACCTACTCCAACAACCCCAACGGTCTACCAGAACTCAGTGCCGATTAAAAAGTTAATGGCACTTGTTGACATTTCAAACGAACTTCTTGCAGACGCTACTATCGGTGGAGCGGTCGATGCTTACATTGTGAATTTGATTGGTAGAGTTCTTGGTAAAGAGATGGATAGACTAATCTTGACAGGCAACACTTCTAACGGCGACCCGTTTAACGGAATTCTTAACACTTCAGGTATTACAAATGTTGTAGAAGCGACAGGGCATACTTCTGACGTCACTTACGAGGCACTAATCGACGCTATAAACGCAATACCTTCTGACTATAAAGTTAACCCGTTCTGGATTGCACACAGAACATTCTATGCAAAAGCATTCGAACTCAAAACAACTACTAACTATCCTGTTTTGAATCCAGAATCCAAGACCCTCGTAGGCTATCCATTCGAAAGAGTAGAGGTTATGCCTTCTGACTTCTCTGCTTCTAAGCCGATAGCCTTGTTCTGTGACCCACAAAACGTTATGTTTGGTATGAGACAGGAACTTCAGATTACTGCATCCAGAGAAGTCAAGTTCGACCAAGATTTGACTGAGTTAAAGGCTACTTTCAGGTTCGGCTTCTATGTAGCATATCCAGCAACCTTCGTAGTATTAAAGACTTCAGCATCGTGATAGTTGAGGGGGCTTTGCCCCCTCTCTTTGGAGGTGAATAATGAAAGTAAGATTTAACGGGAACATATTTGTGAGAGGGCAGGACTTCAAGGCAGGCGAGGTCTATGTTATTGATGATGAACTTGCTAAATGGTTAGAAGGTTTTTACGAGGTTGTAGAAGAAAAAGAAATTGAGAAACCCGAAAAAGACAAGATGATAAAGACTTCTAAGAAGAAGGAGATATAAATGTATATAACATATGCCGAGTTTAAAGTTTTATTTCCAAATGTAAACGTGACTGAGGACGAGTTTTCTATCTACGAGGCATATGCAGAAGATATAATAAATAACTATGTTGGTAATGTGTTTATAGACCCAACGAAGGACATTTCTTTTGCTTGTGGACTAATAATTCAGCATATGAGGGGTATTGGACTTCTCCCGCAAGGACTGACTTCAATTTCGGCAGGTGGTATAAACGCAAATCCGAACCAAGACTTTATGGAGTACATACCTCAAAAGGCAAAAGAAATCCTTGACAGACACAGGGAGATAGTTATATGAATTATTTCTTTTTCTGGCAACCAAGTCCTGAGGAGTTTATACGAAAAGCACAAGAGCGAGTTCGGACTGCAGCCTATTATTCACTTCTTAGAGGTGGATACAAGGTTCAAGGGAGGGCGAGGTATCTTGTGCCCGTAAATACAGGATATCTAAGGGCTTCGATTTCTGTTATAGGAGACATTGGAAGTCTTTCAGTCCAAGTCGGCTCGAAATTGAAATACGCTGCACCTGTTGAGTTTGGTTCAAAGCCTCACACTCCACCTCTTTCAGCAATACAGGGCTGGGTTGATAAACAAAAAACAAACATATCAGATATAGTGGATAAAAGCACCAGAAGGCGACTTAGAAAGCAAGGACTTTTAGGAAAGGCTTCAGCAGGTGCAATATGGCAAAAGATACGAATGCAAGGCACAGACCCTCACCCTTACTTGTGGCCTGCCTTCACGGAAAATAAAGAATGGATTGTAAACGACTTGACAAAGAGCATAGCGAAAGCGGTGATGAAGAGTGGAGAGTGAACTTCTAAGTCTATTAAATACAATCTGTCCCGCTTCTCAAGTCGGCACGGGACATGATACAGAAACGCCGTTTATTCTTTATTCTTACTCAGACCAAGTATTCAAATACAAACTTGGCTACAGAGCAGATATAACATTGTTTATAATTGATTGGAATGAGCAAGGGACAAATGAGAAAATAACGAGTATAAAAAATATCTTTAATAACAGGACATTATGGACAACTGTGATAATTCGCAAGGTAGAATGGAATTTAAAGAATAGTTTGAAACTCCCAGACGGGAGATATATGCAAGAATTAAACGCAATAGTAATTTTTGAGGAGGTATGAGATGGCAACAGAGTTAACAAGTCAACCTTGTGATTCGAACGGTGCAGTGATAACTTTTACAGCAGCAGACGCAAGTGGGAATTATTTCTCTAATAATGGACGAAAGGTCTTGCGAGTTGTAAACGGCGGGACTTCTGATATAACGATTACAATTCAGTCTCCCGTACCTTGTGACCAAGGATATACACATAACATCGTTGCAACGGTTTCGGCAGGACAGACAAAAGACTTTGGTCCTTTTAGAACTACGAGGTTCAACGACTCAAGCGGACACGTAAACATAACTTATAGCAGCGTCACAAGCGTGACCGTTGCTTTAATAGAATATATACCTTAGGGAGGTGAAAGAATATGGCATATCAGTATGGAATTGCAAGTTTTTCAGGAGGTGTGACTGGGGTCTGTAATGACTTCACAGTGAAAGCAACACCAGACAAAAAAGAACTTTCGGGTAACCCAGCAAGTCAGATTGTAGATGTCCGGACTGGAAAGACAATTGAGACTATAACAGCAAATGTCGCAGTGACTGCTGTTGTAGAGCCGAGAACTCTTATCGGACAGACAGTTACGATTGCAATCACAAGCGAGGACTCGGGGCAAGTTAGCATTAGTGGGAAAGTCGTAGACGCTGAGTTAAAAGGCTCTAAAGAGGACTGGTGGATTTTTACTATCACAGTAGAGTATGTCCCAGCGACTACTCCGTAGGTGAGATATGACCTTTAAAGAGTTAAAAGAAATCTATGACCTCACAGGGATAAACATCGCTTTAGCAATCGCAGGGAAAAAACTTGACGAGGTTGACCCGAAAGTTCTCCAGATTTTGGTTTGGTGGAATAGAAAAAAAGAAAATCCAGACTTGAAACTTGACGATGTTAACGACTTCAAATTCGTGGAGGCAGTGAAATCTTTTGACGAACTTTTTCGTGAGGAATGAAGCGACTGACTTTTTTACAAATGTTTATGCAAATTTTGCAATTTTGGGTTGGAGTAAAAAAGAAGTTGACGAGACAGAACTCTCAGTTCTTTTTGGAGTATTGGAAAAACTAAAAGGCGATAAAAAAGATGAAAACGTTTTGGAGAAATTTGACCCTAAACAAGCGGAGGAGGTGTTTAAGAAGTGGCAGAAAATGAAGCGATAATTGAGATTAGAGCCGCTATTGAAGACGTTCAGAATAAAATGAACCAAATTCAAGGTTTAATGCAAAACACCTCCTCTAAGTCGGAATTTGCATGGACTTCAAGCCTAAAGAAAATTGCTGGCTGGTTTGGTATCGCTTTTTCTGCAAAAGAAGTAGTTAACTTTACAAAAGAATCCATAAACGCATTCGCAGAAACTGAACGCTCGGCAGTCGTATTGAATAATACGCTTAAGAACTTCGGGGTATCCGATGAAGGAATCAAGTCTATTGAGGAGACTGTAGACAGGCTTGAGAAGTTAACTTCTTTTGATGACTCACAAATCCGTTCAGCACTTTCAAACGCCGTAATTAAATTAGGTGATGTAAATCTCGCTATGAAGACTGTCGAAGTCGGTATGGAAGTTGCAAGAGCAAGGAATATTGACCTGAACGACGCCGTGCAGAGACTTTCGCTTGGACTTCTTGGGAATGCACGAGGTTTGAAAGATTTAGGAATCAACATAAAAGATTTTGGAGACAACGCACAACTCACAGCAGAGCAAAAACTTGCGATTTTAGACACGGTTTTGAACAAAGTTAAGGGTTCAGTTGACGAGTTTAACAAGTCGACTTCAGGCAGTATGGAAAAAATGAAAACAAGTTTTGAGAACTTCAAGGAAGCGGTTGGCAGAGAACTTGCACCAATGGTAAAAGACGTTACAGACGCAACTGTCACGATGCTAGATAAAATCACCGACGCTATGAATAAATCAATCGACGCTACTGAGAAAATGCAAAAAGAAGTTGCAGACCTCGGAGCGGAAGCATATACAGTCGTAGATACCTTCGGTGGAATGGACTTGAGTTCTCGAATTGAGGACACAACTCAAAAAATGGATTCTGCAACTAAGGATTGGAAGTCTAAAATCTATTCAAATATACACGACGCAGGGACAAAAGCCTGGGAGGACTTCAAAAAACAAGGGAAAAACGCAGGAGATACTGTTGGTGAGGACATTAAGAAATCTTTTGAGTTCTGGAAGCCGATAAGTTTAATGGGTGGGAACTTACCAGAACTTGCAAAGTTTGTAGGCAATCTTCGAAATGCAACGATAACTAAAAAGATTGTTATCGATGTAAATGTAAAAGACCAAGCGAGTAAAAATAATCAAATCGGAAAGGCCGTTGGCGAAACGATACTTGACGGACTTGCTTATGAGTCACACGGGACGGGAGGCTGGTAATGATTTCAATTATTCAAGACTCAGGCGATATACCTTTAGTCATTTCTGATGTTGCACAAGGCATAAACGGCACGATTGCATATATTTTTAAAGGCTATACACGAAGCATTACGGTTCAGTGTCACACACAAACTGATAGAGATAATTTGCTGAACGGGATAGCAACTAATAACGGACTCTATACGATTAACAATGTGAACTATCTTGTAAAGTCTATTTCGCTTGTAGAGCATTTTGTAGCAGACCAGGGCGACGCTTGGACTTACAGTCTGGAGTTATACAGAGATGATTACAGCGTATAGGCAAGAGATACCGAGAAATATTTATATTGCACCATTCAACATACTTGGGAATACGGACTCCGATAATGTATGCTTGCCTGTTAATCAACAGACTACAGGGAATAAAAGGGCTTTGCTTGAACTTGAATACTCTGGAAACATTTTCGGTAGAGGCTCTGCAAAGTTTTCTTTTTACGAACCGAATGGAACTTCTATGCTTGTAAATCTTGCAGAGAGTCAAGGCTTTACAGGACTTTGGGAGATTAAAGTCGGCACGAATATGAAGTTTATGGGCTTTATGATTAATGTCGATACTCAAAGAATGCAAGGCGGGTCAATTAGAACTTACACCTTAACTGATGTTTTGCAAGGCTGGGACGTTCTATTAACGAATATGATTTATCCAAAGACTCCAAATTCGAGTTATACAGTCCACGATTTGCTAAACGATTTATCATACGACGCCTCAGTGGTCTCTGGAATTGCGGTTCGCAATAATCAAGTGCCAGCAAATTCAACCTTACTAACTGATTTATTTGAGGAAGGCAAATATGTAATCACGAACTCAACTTTTTTAGCAGAAATTCAAAAAGTTTCTCAAATGATGGGCTATGTAGTATTTTGTGATGTCGGTTTCGGAGATGTAACGATTGCAGACCCATTTAACTTCGGGAGAGGAGTTTTGAATTTTGATACTAATTCTGTTATCGATGCAAGTTATTCAGTAGACTATTTGAAAATGGCATCAACAGTCTTGGTAAATGACGACGTAAGTCTAAAAGGCATTGCCTACGGGCATATGGGAACAGGGTCGAATTTAGACGATTCAGTATACAACGCTTCAAGGATAAATAATTTGGCTTTCGCAACGGTTTTCGGTGTAAAAGATACTCAGTTATCGGTGATAGCACAAAAACTTTTTAATATCGGGAAAAATCAATCACGAGTTCTAACGATTAAGAAAGCAGGAGACGAGTTTTCAAGTTATGCACTCGGTTCGGACATCTTGTGGGCTGGAAGTTACTACACGGTTTTTGAATACACAACGAGAATAACACCGAGAGAATATGTAACGACTTACAGGGCATTTAAAAAGGTATGAAAAAGCAAGTTGAAAGACTGATACAAACTTCTATACACTCAAACCCGAAGGTCGTAATTGCTGGAACGATTACAGACGCTTCGGGAGTCATAATTATCGACTGGTCTACTTCTCACAATCTTGTTTTTGTTTCAGAGCCCGTGATTCTTTCAATCTCCCCAATCGGTGTTGCGACAGGCAGAGCCTCACAACCTATTTGCTATCATCAGGAGTGGATACAGGATTCAAATAACTTTTATACCGGTATGAAAGTCTATTCAGAAGGGGCTGGAACAGAAATTCATTGGGCTGTTATGGGGGTTGCAAGGAGATGAAAAAATTTCTTGCTTTATTGATGATTTTTTTAGTGATACCTTTTAGAGGTGGAAAAATGAAAGAAGTAATTTATGTAGGTTCTTTTGATGGATACTTTTACGCAATCAATAGCGACGGCAGTCTTAGATGGAAAACGAGTATAAGCAATTGGATATACACAAAACCGCTTATCGATACAAATGGGGATATTTATTTCGGAGCTGATGGAGATTTCCTTGCATTACATTCAGATGGTAGTATAAAATGGGATTTCTACAATGGCTATTATAACAGGTCGTCACCTGCGTCCGATAGCGATACAGTATATTTCGGTTCTGACAGTCAATATCTTTATGCTCTTTACAAAACAGACGGTTCATTGAAATGGCAACGGTCGATAGGACACAAAATCAGAAGTTCTGTCTTATTAACTGGCACGACACTCTATTTTCTCACGCTTGATGGCTATTTATATGCTTATTCGACAGATGGGACTTATAAATGGAGATACAGCACATCAGGTGGTTTAAGCAACGATACTTTCCCTGCACTCGGTTCAGATGGCACAATCTATGTGTGTGGTAATGTAAGCAGTAAAATTGTTCTCTTGGCTATAAATCCTGATGGGACTTTAAAATGGACTTATTCAAGTTTAAATGTAACTCTGTATAGAGGTGCAGTTGGATTAGCGAGTAATAGAATTTATGTCGGGGCAACGCCTGATTATTCAAGTTATTATTTTGTGGCTCTTGACACAAATGGAATAGAGCAATGGAGATATCTTGTTGATTCAGGGGTCGAGACTACACCTGCTATTGGAAATGATGGGACAATATATTTCGGAACTTCTAACGGTTATGTCTATGCTTTAAATCCAAACGGGACTTTAAAGTGGTCTTACAATACAGGCGGCACGATTACAGGCTCTGCACCTGTGATTGGAAGCGATGGCACGATTTATATCGGGAATTCAAGTGGTCATTACTTGTATGCTTTCAATCCCAATGGAACTTTGAAATGGAGATATTTGACAGGTGGGTCGATACAAGCACCGCCTTCAATCGGTGTAGTCCAAGAGCCGACTTTTAAAGCAATGGCTTTTAGTTTTAATCAATTTATACAAAATTTTATGGAGGTGAAGAAATGAAAGACACAATGAAAGTAAAAGATGGTGTAAAACTTAGAGGACTTTGGAAAATTGAGAAGTATGACGAACAAGGGAATCTAATTGAGACAAGCGAGTTTGAAAACTTATTCTTAAATTCGGGAATCAACGAAATCTGGAAGTTAGTTACAGGCAATGGTGGAACGGCATTCACGAACTCAACGGCTCAAATCGGTGTCGGTGACTCAACAGTAGCAGAGTCTGCAACGCAAACTGATTTGCAGGCTACAACAAATAAGACCTACAAGGCTATGGATACAGGCTATCCACAATCAGGAACAGGACAGCAGGCAGTATTTAGGGCGACTTTTGGTGGGACTGATGCAAACTATGCCTGGCAAGAGTTTGTGATTAAGAACTCAACTTCGGGAATTTGTTTAAACCGTAAAGTCTCGAATCAAGGGACAAAGGCAAGCGGTCAGACTTGGGTGATAACAGTAACTTTAAGCCTGTCATAGGGTATGATATGGCTTTCGTAAAAGTTAATAAAAAGTTAAAATCTTTAACTCAAATTTGTTTTGGCTGTCCCGACGAATGGGAAGGCGAATTAGAAGATGGAAGTTATATTTTCATAAAGTATCGCTATGAAAGATTAGGATATGGAATTGGTAAAACTCCTGAGGAAGCAGTTGAAGATTGGTTTAAACACGAAAATGAGATGAAGGTTAAAGGGGCATCTATGGAAACAGATGAAATGTTAAAGTATTTAGGTTTAGAATGGGAGGGAGAAAATGGCATTCTTACAGGTAACTAATAGAGCGATAAGCAAATTGACTTCAGACATCTCGTCGACTGCTACCTCGTTCACGGTTACGACTGGCGATGGTGCTTTATTCCCAACGGGCAATTTTATAGTTACAATCGAAAACGAAAGGATTTTAGTCGGTTCAAGGACAAACGACACATTTTCGTCTCTCACGAGAGGCTATGATGGAACAACTGCAAGTTCACATTCAGCAGGGGCTTCTGTCGAATTACGAATCGTTGCAAAACACATACAAGAACTTCAAGACTTCTGTAATACAGCAGGACAACCGAACGGACTTGCAACGCTAAATTCAAATGGTTTAGTAGTTCAAAACCCTGCAAATGCGACTTCGACACCGACAGCGAATGCAATCGTAATGGCTGGGTCTGATGGCAAAATTGCAGACGGCTGGAATGTTCAATCTATTGCAACTACAGCCAGCCCAACTTTTGCAGGACTGACTATTGATACTAATACACTTTATGTGGATGGTGTTAATCACAGAGTCGGCATCAGGACAACGACACCAGCAAGATATTTAGAGGTTCAAGGCGAAACGGAAATAATGCGTCTTACAGCGGTGGGTTCACCATCAAACTATTTTAGTCTCTATAACAATACTACCAGAGCGGGCTGGATAGGATTTGGTTATAATTTCACTGATTTGGAACTATCTAATGAAACATCAGGGAATATTATTCTTAGAACTATAGGCAATCCAAGACTGATAGTAACAAATGGTGGTAATATCTTTATTGGGGGCACTTCAGACAGAGCAACAATGGCAGGCACTAACGTCTTAAATATCTTTAACGGCACAGTACCAGTCGGGACTTTGACTAATGGAATTTCAATTTATAGTTCAGGCGGTAATCCTTATGTTATGGACTCGGCAGGCAATGCACAACCTCTCGGGGTTTCTGGAACTCCTACATTTGCAAACATAATTATAAACGGTTATGTGAAACACACCCCAACCTCAGCACCGAGTTCACCTGTGGAGGGAATGGTATATTATGACTCATCGGCAAAAAAATTAAAAGTTTACACGGGATCTGTGTGGGAAACGATATCAAGTTCGTAGGAGGCATAGATGGCTTACAAATTTTCAATTACAAATGTGAACAAAGTAAAAATAAACGGAGTGTTAAGTGTTATAGAAGCAGAAATCACCTGCACAAATTTGGATAATAACAGGAAGAGTAAAACATATATAAGTGTATCAAAAAACGAAGTCCCATCATTTACAATACAGAACGTTCTACAAGTCATTAAGAACAAGTTGACACAACAGCAGACGCACATAGATGAGAACGGGAATGTTGTTATAGATCAAGATTCAATTGTAAATCAGATGAAAAAGGATACAGCAGACCCGCCAGTGGTTACAAAAGAAACAGACAATACTTTTTTGACCGATTTAAATATTTAGGAGGGGTAAATGGAAAAAGAAATAAGTGAACAAGAAATAGAAGCCTTGCGTGAGAAGAAAAAGCAAGAGAGAGCGGAAAAATGTCTAAAAGAAATCAACGAGGTTCTAACGAAGTATAACTGCTATATTGATGTCTCGGCTATTCTATCCGCTCCAAGCCCGCAGAACCCGAATGGGATAAAATTTATGATTAACGTTTTGCCGAGGTAAAATGCTTGACACAGCACTTTTTGACGAGATAAGATATGATTCATTTGCAGTCAGAAACAAAAGCACATCTGATTCTCTAAGCAGTGCAGAGAGTATAGGTATTTTAAATTCTTTCGGAATTTCTGATACAGGAACGGGACTTGAATCGGGAAGTTTTGGAAATTCATTTAGTATTCAAGATACACTAAATGGCACAGAACTCCTAAACTTCTTAAATACTTTAGGTGTTCAAGACTCCGCAAGCGGGACTGATGTTTTCTCTATTCTTTCAAGTATTGTAATAACAGATTTAATTTCAGGTTCAGAAGTCTTAAGTATTTCAAATGAATTACAATTGAAAGATAGTGCAAGCGTTTATGAAATCATTTCGGCTTTAAATTCATTAAACTTAAATGACTTCCTTACAGGTGCAGACTTTATAGATGTAAGTGCTTGGGTTCAAAAACTTATTTCGGACTCGGCAACGGGTTCAGAAATCCTTTCAGTTCTAAACAACTTGCAAGTTCAAGACCACGCAACGGTATCAGAAATAATCGGCATTCTTACGGCTCTATCAGTTTTAGATAACTTAATCGGCATTGACAAAATATTTGCAGGTGAAACTCCACAGCAAATTGCAGAAAAAATGAAAGTCTTGCTAAGCAAGATGAGAGGCACGGACTTGAATAAAGACGGGCTTCTCTTAAACAAGACACGAGAGACAATACAATTAAACAAGAATAAAATTAGTAAAAACAAAAATCGGGAGGTGAAACTTGATTGAGATTTTTCAGGGGAATGTTTTAAATATCCCTGTCACGATTATGGAGGATAACAAAATAAAGGACTTGACAGGTTTACAGGTCAGGGCAGGGATAAAAAGAATGGCAGACAATGTTTTGTTTACAGTCAATTGCACTATTGAAGGCGACACTGTATTAGTCCCGATAACTTCAGATATAACCTCGACACTCGGCTTGTATGTTGTAGAGATTCAAGTTTACGGGAATGGCTATGTCGAAACTTGGGGAACGTTTGCGTTTAGAGTTATAGATTCGGTTTTCGTGTGAGGCAAAGAATGGATAAAGTGGAAAAAATTTTATTTTACATAATCATTTTTGTGTTAATCATATCTATCGCAATACTTGTATTTAAAATTCAAGACCTGTCTAAAGAAGTGAATATCCCAGAAAAAACAGCGATTCAACTCGCACAATCAATTACCGTGCTTAGACCTTCATTTATAACTGCTAATGATATAGATAAATATGTGAAGGGGACACCTCTCTATGGCATTGGTAAGTATGTTATGGAAGCAGAAAAAGAATCTGGTATTGGTGCAGATTTTCTACTTGCAATCATAATTCACGAGAGCGGATGGGGGAGAGGACCTTGGGCGGTAGAGCCTTGGCATAATTTATTCAGTTGGGGAATAACAGATTCAGGACCAAACTCAGAAGCATACAAGATACGAGATACAATGACACGAGAACAGGCTATTATTTATGTTGCGAACCGACTAAAGGCATTATATCTCACAAAGGGTGGTCCATACTACAGAGGAGAAACTCTTGGGGCTATTGGTTATTACTATGCTTCTGACGGTTCTTGGGCTGCAGGAGTTATTAGCAATCATAATGAATTTGTAGCAACTCTTCCCGAAGAGGCGAGAGCCAAAGAATGGGTTATGGAGACGGGAATTCTAAAAGGCAACCTTCCAAGTCCACAATACTTTACAAATGACTATTGGACTAAACAGATTTCAAAAAACGACTTGGCAATAATCCTTTACAGAATAAATAAATCGAGGTAAAAGGTGAATAAACTGATTAAAGACATACTTGACTATATCGGTTTGTGGTTAAGTATCCTTTTCGTTTTTGGAGTTCCTATCGTGCTTATTCTCTTAATCGGGTGGTTAATAGACATAATATCTTCAAAATTTGGAGGTAAGAAATGACCTGGCAACAATTTTTGCAATTGTTAAGTAAAGAAAAAGACGAGGACATTCTTGCAGCGTATATTCATACGAAAAACAATTACTATGAGTTTACACAAAGAGAAGTAAATATTATTTTCGGTAAAGACGAAGATACAAAAACATATAACTATACAACTTACACGGGAGGTGCACGGTGAGGCCAAAAGGTTTTCACCATTCAGAAGAGACTAAAAAGAAGATAAGCGAATCACATAAGGGGAATAAATATCATTTAGGGAAACACCTTAGCGAAGAGGCAAAAAAGAAAATAAGTGAGGCACACAAAGGAAAATATTCGGGAGAGAACAATCCGAACTGGAAAGGCGGGAAAGTTGAACGCAAATGTATAGTGTGCGGGAAAACCTTCTATGTTAAGCAAAAAGTAGTAAGGAAAGGTGGAGGGTTATTTTGTTCTTATAAATGTGCAGGGATTTGGAGGTCTCAACACAAAAAAGGAGAAAATAGTCCCCTCTGGAAAGGCGGACTTGATATCGCTTACGCAAGAAAACGTGCAAAACGAAGACAACTTGGCTTTATACCTTTAAATAAACCTTTCGAAGGAGCAGAAGCACATCATATTGATGAAAATTTTGTAATCTATATACCGAAAGAAATACATCAAAACATACGACACTCAGTTTGGAAACAACAGAATATGGACGAAATAAACGCTATTGCGTGGAATTATATTTAAATTATGGGAGGTGAAAAAATGCAATTAACAGGGTTCTTATTATGGGTCGGTGCATCAGTCTTAATTACAACCGTCGGGAATGCTCTTTTTAGGTTCTCTTGGTTTAATCAGGACACAAACACAGTCAAGAATGTAAAGGTTGCAATTGTGATGGTGCTTTCGGAGGTTCTCTCAATTAGTTATGTTTTGCTAAACAAAGCACCTGGCATTTTCGGTTTGTGGGGCATTCAGATTTATCCAATTGAAGACGCTATATTCTCAGGTATTCTAATCTCAGGCGGTGCGGACTTCGTGTACCAAATCTACGCAACGATAACGAGTTTCAAGGACAAAGTTAAAGCAGACGCACAAACAGCACAAAAGATAGCAAGTAATTTGAAGGGGTAAGACATGAAATGGGGAGAAGGATTTAAAATAAAAGACTGGAGCGATTTATATTTAGTTTTGAGAATCATACTTGTTTTAATAATTATAATCCTTCTCCTCTTGCGAGTTTTTAATTTTACATTCTTAATCAATTTATTTAATTTAATGTTCCAAACGAGGTGAAAACATGATTAGACGAGATAAAGTTTACTTAAAAGAAATCATAACAGGTGCAATACTTTTGATTATTTTATTAAGTTCCCTTAGGGTTACTAAGTTACCTCAAGGGGTCAAGAGTTTAAATACAAACAATATAGGCAATATCGGATTACCTCAGAGTGCAGTTGACAAGTTAAAAGACTTACTGAAACCTTGACGAAAGGAGAAAGGAGATGAGAAGGGTGATTACAATCCTCGCCGTGTTGAGTATTGTTTTGAGTCTTGGGCTTGTTTATCTCGGAGTAAAAGCAAGAACAAGCGGGATATCGATTTTTAGTTCTTTGTATGTGATAAACGAAAAATATTTTGGAGAACCTGCGGACATACGATTTTGGGTTACACCAGAGCAATATGCAATTAAAAAACAAGCAGAGGAGTTTAAAACCGATAACGAGATCGCAACCATAACAAAAACTTATAATTGGTTAGAAAACGGATATCACTATGAAGAAGACGACCTTGTGATTCTGAATAACGGACACATTGTCTTGCGAGGCGGTGCAGATTCATGGAACTTACCAATCTTTACGCTTGCTATAAAACATCAAAACAACGGCGAGGTATGGCTTGATTGTGAAGATGGAAGTTTCCTCCTTGCAAGTCTCCTAAGAGCAAACAACATTGATGCTTGGGTAAACATCGGAACTGTATCTATAAATGGAAGTCTCTACGGACACGCTTGGGTGACAGTCAACACGAATGGTAAGGAATATCTCTTAGAAACAACACTCGGGCAGTCACTCTCGGAACTAAGACCTGTGCCAAGTTTCTATAAAGTTGCGGTCAAGTTTAATGAAAAAGATGTTATCGCAGTTACAGGTGAAGACATAAACAAAACAATCTATCCTCCTCTTCCGCCAGCGAAAGTTCAGGACTTGAAAAACCTTCTAAACTCGCAACCGTGAATTCTAAAAACGTGCATTTAAACGCAAAAAACAGGGGGGTAAAATTGAAAAAAGGTATAATACATCAAAGTAAGAAAACAGACCCCGAAAATGAGGCTTTAAATGAAAAAACCGAGGAAATTGAATACATAAAAATAGTTTGGGTAGATATTCAAAGCGAAAAAGCACAAAAGATGATAGATGAAGACGGAGTAGAAGCGGATATCGGATTTAGACTAAAAACTTTGCGAGGCAAACCTCTAACTGAGATAAGAATTGTAAACAAGACAGCAACAGCGGAACTTTTGGCACACGAACTCGGACACTTTATACAGTTTCTGTTAGAAGAAAAAGGGTTCGAGTTTGAACACGAAGAAGAGATTTCTTTTTTACTCGAAGACACTATTAAAAATTTGTTAAGAAAAAAACTTTACAATTTGAAATGAATACTCAAAATAAAAGTAAAGTAAAAATATTGACAATGGAGGTGAAGGTTGAAGTTAATAGAAAAAGTTGATTACTCAGATAAAGTTTACCTCGTGCCGTTGGGAGACATTCATTTAGGTGCAAGAGGGGTTGACATAAACAAACTCAAGGGCTACATTGATTGGATAAAGAACACACCAAGTGCGTATACGTTTATAACTGGCGACGCTTGGGATATCGCCACCCTCTCTTCTCCTACAAATCCCCATTATCAAGAGATGAATTTGAATGAAGCCATTAAATTTGCTTATGACTTATTTTATCCAATCAAAGATAAGATTTTAGGTGCAGTGTCCGGTAATCATGAAATCCGACTTGAGCGATATGCAGGATTTAACCCGCTCCAAACTTTTTGCGAGACATTAAATGTCCCTTATGCAGGTTATTCAGCAGTATTAAGATTTCGTATAGGCAGGTATGATAGAAAAAGCGGTATGACTTCACCAAAAAACGAGTACATATTGTATATCCATCACAGCACAGGAAACAGCACAACGATTGGTGGCAAATTTAATCGTGCCGTGAAGTTAGAGGAGATATTTGAGGGAGCGGATCTGTTTCTGATAGGGCATTCG
>Ga0334722_10001385_pt1 | contig 30492 bp, 34 predicted proteins | sample C3_bottom_MG_FD_207210 | JGI IMG/M metagenome (GOLD analysis project Ga0334722, IMG submission 207210) | Sediment microbial communities from Yellowstone Lake, YNP, Wyoming, USA - C3_bottom | ecosystem: Environmental > Aquatic > Freshwater > Lake > Sediment | place: USA: Wyoming | collected... | reverse complement strand
CCGCTGGGTTACTTGCCGCCCGCGGAGTATGAAGCGCAGTATTACACCGCCCAGACCACCCCAGCCGGGGTGGGGGCACTCAACTGACCGAGTCTCCGGAAAACCCGGGGCGATTCATTGTGACGCCTGTGGCAACGGGATATCCCTCAGGTTTATGATGCGGGTCACCGTTGCAGTAACGGGAGCTACGGACACATTGATAATGATATCACGCTTCCTTGGGAAAGTATCCCGGGGAATGGGAGGGTGCCCGGGGGTGAGTCAGAACCCTGGCACGCAGCCGGGGATCCTCACGCGCTCGCACGGGACGAGGCGGTGCTCAGGCGCGAAGATGCAGTGCGGGAGACCGCACGTGAACAGCTGGGCGAAGAGTTGCCGCGCGCACTGGGCTGCGAGATCGAGGAGTTTCGGGAGACGACTACTCCGGTGTACATTCGTGCCGTGATTTAGGTGGAGCGCGACAGCCAGACGCGCATCGTGATTGGCAGCGATGATCAGCGTATCAAGACGATTGGCACGTGGGCCCGCAAGCGGATCGAGACGCTGGATGGCAACGCAGTCTATCTGGACCTGAGAGCCAAGGTACTCCCATATTGGCGGCGAAACCCGGCGGCGTTGGCTCGCTTCGGGTATTCGCTGCCCCCGGATGAGAAAAAATGACGCTATCCCCGCAACTGCTTGCGATCCTCGTCTGCCCGAAGTGCAAGGGCGCACTGACGTACGGCGAGCTGGAACAGGTGCTCGACTGTCCGGCCTGCAAGCTCCGCTACGCCGTGCGCGACGACATTCCCGTCATGCTGGTTGATGAGGCGACGGCGCTCTAGGGGTATCCGTCAGGAATTCCCATGCTCTGCTGAATGATTGATGTCGCGATTTTTCTCTCGTTCTGCGAATTCCCAGCGAACGAGAGGAGAAGACCATGGAGACGTTGGATCCGGACGTGCTGCGGATCGCGACGCATCGGGTCTGGAGCGAGGCTGACGGAGCGCGAGTGAGGTGTGGCGCCGAAGTGGCATCTCACGGGCGGCGTTCGCTCGGCAATACGGCATCCAAGTACACCGGCTGCATTACTGGATCGCGAACTCCGCGGAGCAGCCCGGCCGCGGGGCACCGCCCATCAGTGCTCGGCTACGGCCTGCCGCAATCCCTCTTCCACACTTACCGGCGGCGCCCACCCCAGCTTCTGTTGCGCCTTGGAGATGTCCACTTGGAGTGATCCCAAGAGCCGTTGTGCGACATCACGTTTGCCCAAGATGTTTGCTGCAACCCACAACAGAGACTCGGGCACGGGGATCAATCGTGCCGGGCGACCCATGGCGCGCGCCATGCGTCGAATCAAGTCCGGAGTCGAGAGATCCTCGCCGTCGCTCACCAGGAACGTCTCATTGGCCGCTGCCGGGTGCTCAACGCAGGTCACTATGAAGTCAACGAGATTATCAAGGGCAACCAGACTGCGGCGATTGTGCACGGAGCCGAAGGGGAGCGGAAGGCCTCGCGCGATCACGCGCATGAGCGCTCGAAAATTGGCCCCTACTCCCGGCCCGTATACAAGGGGCGGACGGACGATCACGACCTCCACCCCCGTCTCGGCCGCGACCTCACTCAGGCCCAATTCCGCCTCGTACTTGCTCACTGCGTAGGAATCCAGAGGCGCGGGACGATCGGACTCTCGGAAGACCCCCACCTCTCCGTGCACCTTCACGGAACTAACGAACACCAACCGCTTGCTCCCCGCCGCCGCCATCTGCCGCGCCAAGGTCACGGTGCCCGCAACGTTCGCGCGCCGATACTCCGCTAACGGTTCGGCCATCGAGTCACGCAATACGTGCACCCGACCGGACAGATGCACAACTGCGTCTACGCCCGCGAGAGCTTCCCGCCAGTCCGTATCGGGGCCGAGATCACCCACCAGGGCTGGCTCGACGCCAGCAGGCAACGTACTCAGAACGCGACGAGCGGCCGCCCGCACTGCGAAACGCCCGGTGCCCTTCAGGCGCCGAATCAGAGTGCTCCCCACAAAGCCCGAGGCGCCGGTAACCAGGACTTTCACTCTACCACCTCCTGCGCCACGCACCCAACGACGTCCGCAGTCATGGCCTTCATGATGCCTCGGAGAGAGGACTTCCGCACGAATTCCTCTCTCGCCACATCCCGGAAGTCCGACCGCCCGAAGGCCCTGAGCGCTTCCTCGGCATCGCAGGGGTCCAAGACAGCGGCGTTGCTCACTTCGTCGCGCAGGAACTGCGCCGCGTAGCCTGTGACTCCTGCCCAGCCCGGCTTGCCCAAGGAGGCATACTCGAAGACCTTCGACGGCAACACGGTCCCGAACGCCTCGTAGTCATTGAGGTGCAGAAGCAAGAGATCTGCCGCCCAGTACGCCCTGATCAACCACCATGTCCATAATGCTCTTTCGCACACGGACCTGCAGCAAGGATGCCTTGAAACATCGAAAGATACTGCGCCGCGGCCGCGTCCCAGGTGTACCGATCCTTGATGAACCGCTTGAGCCTCTGCCCCATGTCCACCAAGGGCGCGTCCGGCGCCAGCAACTCAATCAGCGCCTGCTGGATTCCAGTCACGTCGGCGGCAACAGTCCTTCCGGCACCGATCTCATCCAGCCCGGGGAAACCACATTGGTCGGTCATGATGACCGGCGTGCCGGCGGCTCCAGCTTCAAGCACGACAATCGACATCGCTTCCTGCCTCGACGGGATGACGAGCACGTCCGCAGCGTGATAGGCCCGTGACTTGTCAGCTCCTCCGACGTACCCAAGAAAATGTACGCGTTCGGCGACTCCACGCTGAACGGCCCTCTCTCTCAGTTCAGCAAGGCTCCCCGAATCTGGCCCCATGAAGACGAGTTGGTGCCGGGGACACCGCTCTTTCAGATTGGCAAAAGCCTCAAGAAGCAGGTCTGGGCCCTTGATCCGGTTCAGCCGTCCCATGAACGCCACGATTGGCGAACTCCCCAACGCGTACTTCCGACGGAACTCGTCAGACCTGTCATCGATGAAATCGCGTTCATCGACACCATTGGGAATCACGATTACCCGTCGCGGGTCTACACCATAGGCCGCGAAGTGAAGCGCTTCATCGGCGGTAATGGCAATCTGCGCCTGGGCACGAAGAATCATCCGCTTGCCTGCGAGGCGGTTGAACACGCGCTTGACAAGGGCCGATCGCCCGACGATTGGCAACGCCCCGCACGGGCAGACGACGTACGGTTTCCGCTGTCGCCGTGCCTCACGACAGGTCAACACGTTGATCATGGTCCAGTGATTCACTAGATGGATTACGTCCGCCTCTGACACGGCCTCCCGGATCTGCCTCCCCCATGGGAACGGAACGAAGAACCGATCGCTAAGGCAGGGCATGGCAACAACGTTGACTCCTTCCACGCTGCGAGGCTGATTCTTGGAGAAGCCTGCGTCCGTCGTGAGGATGGTGCACCGCTGGCCCGCCTTCACAAGGGCCCGGCTCAGTTGAACGGTCCGTTCGACTGTGCCTCCGCCCGTAACGGGATCGAGCGACATGGTGACGTGCAGCACTCGGAGGCTACTCATGGATCTGGCGATCAATGAAACTGCGCCAAGGCTTCCTGGACGAAGTCGAGTTTCAGCAGCAACGCCTCCAGTTCGGCGTCGTTCAGCCGATTCGTGGTATGCGAATTGTAATCATTGCATTTCGCAACGTCGGTTACGCCTTCGGTGAAATAGATCGCGTAATTCAGGTCTCGGACATCGGCGGGTATGCGGAAGTAGTCGCCACGATCCTCCGCCTTGACCATCTCTTCTCGCGTGAGCAGCGTCTCGAAGAGCTTCTCACCATGGCGGGTGCCGATGATCTGGATCTTGCTCTTCGAATCGAACACCCTTATGAGGGCGTTCGCCAGTTGCCCTATGGTGGCCGAGGGCGCCTTCTGGACGAAGAAGTCGCCGGGCGTTCCGTGTTGAAAGGCGTAGACGACCAGGTCAACCGCCTCCTCGATGGACATCATGAAACGGGTCATCTCGGGATCGGTCACCGTCAAGGGTTCGCCCTTCAGTATCTGGCTGATGAAGAGCGGAATGACGGAACCGCGGGAGCCCATCACATTGCCGTAGCGGGTGCCGCAAAAAACGGTGTTCGAATTGATGTGCGCCCGGGCCTGAGCCACGAGCAGCTTCTCCATGAGCGCCTTCGAAATGCCCATGGCGTTCACTGGATAGACCGCCTTGTCGGTGCTGAGCACGATGACCTTCCTGACCTGGCAGGCCAGGGCCGCCCTCATCACGTTGTCGGCGCCGATAGCGTTCGTCCGCAAGGCCTCCAGAGGGAAGAATTCGCAGGACGGCACCTGTTTCAACGCCGCCGCATGGAAGACCATGTCGACGCCGTTCATGGCCGGCACGAGGCTATCATGATCCCGCACATCGCCGATGTAGAAGGTCACCTTGGGATTGCGCAGGGCAATCCGCATCTCCTCCTGCTTCTTCTCGTCCCGGCTGAAGATCCTGATTTCCTTGATGTTGGTCTCCAGAAACCGCTTCAGCACGGCGTTTCCGAAGGACCCGGTGCCACCGGTGATCATCAGCGTCTTTTGGTTAAACATTCCGGTTCCTGTTCTGGTTCAGGGTGAACTCGTCACTCCCCGCCGGTTCGGAGGGGCCAAGGCCCCCGTCGCGAAACCTGGGAATAGCGTTCCATGATCTGGCCGGCAATCGACCTGTAGTCAAAGAGCCGAAGCGCGGCCTGCCGGCCGTTCTCGGCCAGCCGGCGCTGAAGCGCCCCGTCGTTGATGATCTCCAGCAGCGCATCGGCCAACGCCTCGACGTTTCCCGGCTCGACGAACATGGCATTCTCGCGATCGACAAGATGCTCTTCCAGTTCGCAAATGACGGACATCACCACCGGCCGGCCAGCGGCCAGATACTCGCCAATCTTAATGGGCGAGGCCACATCGTTCATGGGGTGCCTGATCTTCGGCATCACCAGGATGTCCGCCGCGTTGAGCAGGTCGATCACCTCGGACAAGCTCACGTGGCCGGTGAACAGGCAGCGGCCCTCGAGGCCCGCCTCTCTCGCCAGCGCCGGAAAGTCGAGCTTTCGACCTACCACCCGATCGATGTGGTCGCTCGATCCCGCCAGCACCAGCGTGGCGTCGGCCGATTCGGAAGCGACCTTTCCGAAAGCCGTCAGAAGTACCTGGATGCCCTCGATAGTGTCGAGGGTCCCCGAATAGGCTACCAGCATCCTGTCTTCCAGTCCGTGTCTTCTCCGGAAGGCGTCCCCGTTGCCCGAAGCGAAGAGGGCGGTGTCGACGGGAGCGAGTATCTGCAGCTTCGGCGTGCGGGGGGCGAATCGGCGATACCGGTCCAGCAACTTCTTCGTACCGATGATGACGACCAGCCCACTCATCCTCGCCAGGAAGACGTCCACCAGATTCACCGACCGCCGCTTCCATCGCTCCTTCAAGGACTGATTTGGGGTTCTGGGCTCGATATCGCCTCTGAAATACATCGACTTCCGCCCGAAGAGGCGGCACAGCGCGCTCACCAGGACGAAACTGGCGACGGGACCATAGAAAAGCGTGTAATCGTATCTCCCTTTGATTGTCCTCGCGGCCAGAGCGAGGAGAAAGAGGACATGCGTCCTGATCCTCTCCCAGGAGGTCGATCCCACACTTCTACTCTCAAGGACCCCGAAACAGGTGAAGCCAAAGGGCAGGCTTCCTTTGGCGCCCGCCGAACCGAAGGTCGTCACGACATCGACGTGCATGCCTATATCCTGAAAGCCTTTGGCCAGCATGTGCATGCAGCGGGGGGCGCCGCCGGTGCCGTCCGGGAAGTTACAGGCACCGGCCACCACTAGCGTCTTCAATTCGTCCATGGGTCTACCGGTACAATTCCCGCAACAGCGGCACGTAGGTCTCGGTATTCATGTCGTCCGTCACTCGGTAGGCGCTTCTGTGCATGGCGTCCCACAACCCCTCCGTCTCCCAGATGCGTCGGGCCTGGGCGACGAAATCCTCGCCCGTCTTGAAGCTCTCGCCGGCTTGGTATCGGCGGAGAATGCCTATCATGCCGTCGAAGCCATCTTCCAGCAGAACCGGGATGCCGAGCGACAGGTAGGTGAAAAACTTGTTCCCAGAGGTCAGTTTCTCGACGCCCGTGTCGAAATCGGAGTAGTTCTTGTTCCAGTATCCCACGGTTCCGCGAACCATGTGCTGTTCCAACTCGGCATCGCCGGTATAGGCTCCGGTGAAACGAATGCGATCGGCCACGCCCTTCCTCACCGCATAGTCCCTCAATTCCTCCACATAGTCCCTATCCAGAAGCTTGCCGCACACCATCAGGTCGACGGCCATGCCGAGGTTCTTGAATTCCACAAGCCGATCGACGGCATATTCAATTTTCCTCTCCCGCATGACGTGGCCGACGAAGAGCAGCTGCGTGACTAACGGACCGTCATAACTCCCGCGCACAGCCCTCTTGTCCCGGACGTTCTCGACCACCAAGGCTTCCTTGGCCCCAAGCGCCGTACGCGCCCATTCGGCGTGCCCCGGTGACACGCAGACGAACGTATCGACGCTCCGGGCATACAGGCGGTAGAGCCGCAGCAGCAAGGGATACAGCACTGCGTACAGGGCCTTCTTCTTCCGGCAGAATACGGCGACTTCCAGAGGAATCCAGTCGTGGTAGTCGAATATCATCCGGCAGCCCGGCAGGAACTGACGGATGAGGAAGGCCAGCAACAGCCCCAGGCGCCCCTGTTCGTGGATGTGGATGATATCGGGCCGAAGCTTGACCGTCATCCGCACGACCCTGACGATGAAAAGATACTTCCAGAACTTGTTGACGATGAAGACCCGGCCCCGGTCCGGCAGGGCGATGGGATGGATGCCCCGACCGGTGGCCCGCTCGGCCTCCTCCGACTCCCGACGAAAGCGGGCCGACCGCGAGCCAGGGGGAGTATCGGTGGCAAAATGGCACGCCCCGAAGTCCCGAGCCACACGGAGCGTGCGGAGCGGCCGGTCCTCGTAATCCTGATGCCCGGGGGCCAGAATCAGGATCCGCTTTTCATTGTCGCCTCTGTCCAAGCAAATTCTCCTGCGTCCGTCGCCTGTTCAGCCGGCAGGCAGCGCCACACCCGATTCTCCGCTCTTCTCTCGCGGGAGCCGTGAGGCGATTTCCTGCACCAGTAGAAAGACCATCACCAGCAAGATGCCCTTCGTCAGCGGATTGGGCATGAAGACTCTGCCCTTCGCATTGCTGAAGAACAGGTAGACCAGGAACATCAGCTTCAGAGCGCCGACCAGCGGCTGCCGCCCGACCGGCCGCAGGATGATCCACGCGTAAGCAGCATAGAGCAGGAACGAATAGACAAGGCCGCCGTAGTGCAGGTATACCACATAGCCGATGTCCGATCTCCGACCGGCCTGGCTGTACACGTTGACGCCGGAACCCAGCAACAAGTCCACGGTCTCGGGAGCGAACCACATGCGTGTTCCGAGATCGTCCATTGTCGGAGCCACATCGCCTCTGACGAAGTTCTGGATATCCAGGTAGGCCGAATAGAGCCAGGTCCAGCTGTTGACTCGATCGCTGTTCACGGCCTTGAACTGCACAAGCCACGCTGCCGATGATACGACGATGAGCGCCGCGGCTAGGCGAGTCATCTGTTTGAATGGCCTGCTTCTGACTTGCAGGACCATATCGACGAGGGGAGCGATGAACAGGCTTATCAGCGCCACGCGAGCATTAACGGCTATCGACAATAGATAGAAGGGAATCAGCACGTAGTATCTAGCCGACTGGCGCCCTCCCAGAACATAACTGATGATGACGCAAAGCCCCTGAAACAGGGGCAGCTCGAAAGAGTAGCCCTCGGAGAGCCCGTAGACCCTGAAAATGCCAACACGTTCGACCAGTGCCTCTACCTGCTGGCTGCCGCTGCCCTGTATGATCCAGAGCCGCAAACCGGGCATCAACAGGGAAGCGATGATGATGCCCACCTGCACCATGCCCACGGCCAGCACGATGTTGAGAAAATGGATCAGGCTGAAGCGCCTCCTGACGGCGAAGATCGACAGCATCAGCGCGCACGGAAGAGCGGCCGCCATGGTCGAGATGATGAAATAGCTCGGCTGTAGGTCGAAATGAGACAGGAGTCCGATAAGCGCCGTATCGGCCAGCGTCAGGGCCAGCAGGCCCAGGAAAATCTGCATCGTCGGCTGCTTGATGGCCTCCGTGAAAGGCCGGCTGTAGATGGTGAGGAGCATGCCCAACGACATGAGGGTGAGCAGGAAGTACGGGCTCACCGGCAGGTAGAGCCGTGGATTGTAGATGAACACGAAAAGAGCAAGCACCAGGAACACGTCAGCAGCCTGGATCCTTACGCCGAAGGGCAGCAACAGCGTGCGCTTACTCATCAGTCGATAATTTGGGAGACATTCTGTATCTCGTCGGGTGCGCGAGGGCGAGGTCCCCTCGGAAGTGATCGCGTCTTTGGGGCTGCACCGCACCCCGATTTACCAGTGGTTTCGCGCGGTGGATGGGCGCGGACGTGGGTTGCGTGCGTCGCGTTCGGCGCGCGGCACGAATCGCCCGCGATCGCTGACGCCAGCGCCAGCGCGACAAGCGTATCGCTGAATCCATGGTCGCAATCCGCAGCAGTACCGATTGGATTTTGGCCTCTGGACACGCCTCACCGTCGCCACGTTCATCCAAGAGCGCTTCGACATGACTCTGGGCGTGACGGTCGTGGGGGCACTTCTTGCCAAGCTCGGGCTGACATCCCAGAAGCCGCTGCAGAGTGCCCATCAACGCGATCCGGCTGTGCATCGTCCCGGCCAACGACGGTCAGTATCCGCCGCATCCGCCGTGGATGCACGGGGCGCCATGTGGTATTGCACCTATCAGGGAGCGTTGAACGGGGATCGATTCATCGAGTTGCTCCGGAAGTTGCTGCGAGGGCGGAAGCTGTCACGGCACCTGGTTCTTGACGGATCGCTCGCGCATAAGCGCGCCTCGGTACGCGACTTCGTCGCGTCCACCAACAAACGACTGACGCCGCATTTTCTGCCAGGATACGCGCCCGATTTGAACCCCGACGAGTTGGCCTGGAGCCACGTCAAGCGCACCGGCACGGCTCGCCGTCCGATTCGGCGTGGCGAGAAGCTTCCCGATCAAATCAATGCCGCACTGCACAAGCTGCGATGCAACCGGACATTGGTGCGCTCATTCACTCGAGCGCCATCTGTCGCCTATAATACCGACTGCTAATTGGCCATTTTGCTGTCGGCGATATTTCTTCTGTGAATCGACGCTCTGCGTCAGGTCCGGCGTCGTTCTGCGCTTACCGCAGGGCCATTGTCGGTTGTCCGTGCGTCCCTCGATATGCGGCTTAGTCTTCAGGAAACACACGGCGAACCAGGCCCGCACATGGCGCCGCGCGTCGAAGAGCCACCCACTCGCTCTCCGTGCCACCGCTTCATACCTACCATCCCACGGCTGGCCTATGCCGACGGAAACCGCCGGATCGCATCGATGACCTGCTCCACCTCAGCATCGGAGAGGTGCTCGCCCATGGGAATGCTCAGCAATTCGGCGTCTGTCCTGTTGGCGAACATTCCCTCGTCTCCCTGCTTGAGATAAGCATAGGCCGCCAGCTTGGGCAAGGCGATGGGATAGTGGATCCCCGTTTCGATGCCTTCCTCCTTCAGCCACTCCCGCAATGCATCGCGCCGGGCATGGCGAACCACGAAAAGATGAAACGCATGGCGCACCTTGTCGCGGACCGTCGGAAGCGTCAGGTCGGGGATTCCTTGGAGCCCTTCGAGATAGCGCCGTGCCACGGAATTTCGGCGGTTGACCCATCCGTCAAGGTGGGGCAGCTTCGCGTTCAAAATCGCCGCCTGCAGTCCGTCGAGTCGACTGTTACGGCCTTCCATCACGTGGTTGTATTTCTCGATGCGGCCATGGTTGGCAATCATCCGACAACGGAGGGCCAGCTCCTCGTCGTTGGTCAGAATCGCCCCACCGTCGCCATAGGCACCCAAGTTCTTGCCCGGGTAGAAGCTAAAGGTGCCGATGTCGCCGAGCGCACCCACCCGGCGGCCCCCGTATTCGGCGCCGTGGGCTTGGGCGCAATCCTCGATGATCTTGAGGCCATGCGCCGAAGCCAGCGCCCTCAATCCATCCATGTCGCAGGGATGACCGTGGAGGTGGACGGCGACGATAGCCCGAGTGCGGGGTGTGATACGCCGCTCCACGTCGAGCAAGTCCAGGGTGTAGTCGTTCGGGTTGGCGTCCGCGAACACCACCCGATGCCCGCTCCGGGTGACCGCCTCGGAGCTCGCGATGAAGGAATTGGCCGGAACCACGATCTCCGAACTCGCCGGCAACCCTAGCGCTTCGATGGCGATCTCGATGGCATCAGTACCGTTGCCGACTCCCACACAGTGGGTGGCTTGCTGGTACTTCGCGAAGGCGGTCTCGAACGCCTTCAGCGCGGGACCGCCGATGAAGACGGACCGTTCGATGGTTCCGCGGATGGCGGCATCGATATCGGCCTGAATGCTTCGGTATTGGTGGTGCAGATCCAGAAACCTGATCATGGTCAGTAGTGTCCGATTTGAAGTCGACGAGATGCAACGAGTCGGCCGCGGGTTCCGGGCGGGAAACGCTGGCCGCGGTCCGAGGTGCCGGCAACATGAGCGCCCACTTGCGGGACGATGGGATCTCGGCCTGCCAGCGTTGCTACAGCGCGGCGATCGTCAGAGCGGTTCAGGGAGGAGCGGAAGGCGCCCACCTGATGCAGCCCGTACGGACGCTCGACTTCCAGGCAGCGGCAATCCAAATCGCCTTGATACGATCTCTCCTCAAAGGGCTCTGATGAGCTTGGCCGGATTTCCGGCATAGATGCCAGGGCGAACGATGTCGCGGGTGACCACCGCGCCGGCGCCGATGACCACGTCATCGCAGACACTCACCGGCAGAAGGGTGGCGTTCGAGCCGATGGAGACCCGGTTTCCGATCCGGGTGGACCTCCACTGGGACTGGTCGCCGTGGGCTGGCCCTCCCTTCTGGAACAGGTCGTTGATGAACATCACGCCGTGGGCGACAAAGCAGTCGTCGCCGACCGCCACCAGATCGCAGATGAAGGAATGAGACTGGATGCGGCAACGGGAACCGATGACGACGCCCCGCTGGATCTCCACGAAGGGTCCCACGAAGCAGCCGTCGCCGATGCGGCAGCCGTAGAGGTTGCAGGGTTCCACCACGGTGACGCCTTCGCCGAAATCGACGTCGACAATGCCGGCGGACCGGACTCTCGGGCTAGCCATTGCGCTGCCCCAGGCGGCAGTGTTTGGGCTCGAAACGCAGCGCCACCTCCCGCCCCGTTTCGACCGACTCGTAGATGGCCGAGATGAGTTCCAGGCTCTTGCGCCCCTCCAAGCCGTCCACCAACTGCTGGGTGTTGTTCAAGATACAGTCCGCGACATGCTCATAGTATGCTTGATGTCCGAAACCGTAGACATTCGGGGGATTGACGGAATACTTTCCCAAAACGTCCTCGTCGCCGGGCAGCGGCTTCACGAAATCCCAGGTCTTCATCTGGTTCACGGCGAAGCCCTCGATCACTACCGTGCCACCCTCCCCCATCAGCGAGATGGACCCTTCAAGGTCCTTGGGCCGCACCGCCGTGGTCGCCTCGATGATTCCGAAAGCCCCGTCCGAGAAGCGCAGCAACACAGCGGCGGTATCTTCCGCTTCGATATTCACCAACGCCGTCTTGGCCATGGCGAAAACGCTCACCGGCTGGCCGAGCATCCACTCGAGAAGATCCACATGATGGCTGGCCTGGTTGGCCAGCACGCCGCCGTCGAGCGCCCATGTGCCGCGCCACGGATCCTGATCGTAATACGCCTGCGGCCTCGACCAGCGCACGCGTACGGTGCCCATCACCACTTTCCCGAAGCGGCCCGCCTCGAGCGCTTCGCGCAGCTTCACCACCGGCACGTTGAAGCGGTTCTGCTTAACCACGAACAGCTTGACGCCCGCCCGATCGCAGGCACCAATCATGCGATCCGCGTCGGCCAGCGACAGCGCCATCGGCTTCTCCACCACGATGTGCTTCCTATAGGGAGCCAGAGCGATCACGTGTTCGGCATGCAGGCCGCTTTCCGTGAGTACCGAGACCACGTCGATGTCCTCCCGACCCATCATTTCGTGCATGTCCGCATAATGCGGCACCTTCATCGCTGCGCCGATGGCCGCCGCGCGCTCCGGCTTGATGTCGCAGACCGCCGCCAGTCGTGCACGGGAGATCTGGTTGAGGCCGAGCAATTCTGAGTGCCGCTTGGCAATGCGGCCGCAGCCGACCAAGGCAACACGTAGACTCTTCATGGAGTGTCGTCCTTTCTGGAAGCAGAGATCGTCGCCGGAGTAGATGCAGTCCCCTCCGCTGGCAAGACGAGCCTCCGACTGTTTACCTATCTGAACGCCTTTCGTATCGCATTGAGGAAGTCGTAGACCGGATTATGCATCACGAAATGATAGTTCGGGTAGTCGTAATAGGACTTGTGGGGCGCGTTCATGATGTCGTCGAACTGCTTCTCCGTGAAACCGAACTTCGTTAGGAGGTATTCCTTGTCCTCCTTCTGCGTCTCCAGGGGATAGGGCTCCCGCTCCAATTCCTCCAGCGCCTGTTCACGGGTGATCTCGCCGGAACAAATGAGGCTCGACAGATGGGCCTTTCGCTTGTCGTACCCGAACTTCTTGGGCAGGATGTAGCCCTGAAAGACGCGGGTATAGAGCGACTCGTGGTGCTTGCCGCCGTAGTCGCGCCACCCCAGCCTGTCGACGAGGAATCTCTTGGCCTCTGTCTTGTTGTAGTCGACATGGTTGAGCAGGTGGAACCACCGGCCGGAATTGAAGAACTGGTAGAACTGCCAGATATGGAGGTGCGGAAAGGTCTTGAGCGGCCGACCGCCGAAACGCCGGTTGACGCTCTTGATGTAGCGCCAATCGAGGTGCCCTTGCGACCAGGCCTTTGGCAGGTGGCTCTCCGTCCTGTGGTTCATCCCGGTGAAGATGGGCACACCGTGCTTCTTGGCCATCTGGATCATCAGGGAGAAGATGGCATGGTCGCTGGGGATTTCCGAATCCGGGGTGGAGGACTTGAGAAAGGCGATTTGTAGATCCCGGAATTCCTCCCAGTCGATGACATGGGTGTGCAGTGGAATCCCCAGTTGGTTGACGAGCCCGTGAATGTTCTTTACTGCAAGTTCGGAATTCCATCCGTTGTCCAAATGAACGGCTAGCGGCCTCAGCCCCATCTGTTTCACCAGCCAGGCGCCGTAAGAGCTGTCGACGCCGCCGCTCAGGCCGATGATGCAGTCGTAGGGCTTTCCCTTGCCGTTGGCCTTGGTCTCGTCCACGAACCGCTCCAGCTTCCGGCGGCCCTCGTCGCCCTCGAAGACGATGAGCTTGAGATTCTCCAAGTATTCGTGGCAATGGTTGCAGACGCCATTTTCGTCGAAAGTGATGTCAGGATCGGTGGTGTCCATGACACATTTGACGCAGACCCTAGACGCGATGGTGGCGTTCATGTCTCCTCCCGCCCTTCGTTGAACAAATTCACGATTTCCCGGTATTCGGGATAGCTGATGAGCACCGCTCTGTGGGGGCCCTGAAAAACGAAAATGCTGCCGGCCCCCGCCGCCGACGCCCCGCCCTCGCGCACCGCTTGCCCTAGGTCGTTGAGCGATCCCGCGCCCCCGCAGGCCACCACCGGAATGCCGACGGCGGCCGTGACGGCCTTGATGAGCGGAAGGTCGTAGCCCTTCATGGTTCCGTCCCGGTCGACGGAAGTCAGGAACAGTTCGCCCGCGCCGGCCTGCTCCATCCTTTTTGCATAGGCCACCGGGGCATAGCCCGTCGCTCTCTGGCCGCGATGGGTCTTGACCTCGTACTTGCCCCACAGGTTTTCTTTCACGTCCATCGAGACCACCACGCTCTGGCTGCCCGCGAATTCGGCGGCCTGGGTGACGAAGCCGGGGTTCTCGGCGGCGTAGCTGTTGACGACGATCTTTTCGAACCCCAATCCCAGAATTCTCTTCACGTCCTCCATGTCCCGTATGCCGCCGCCATAACCCAGCGGCATGAAGGCCTCGCTGGCCACGTTCTTGAGCAGATCGTACGAAGGACGCCGCCTTTCCACCGTGGCGGTGATGTCTAGAACAACCAGTTCGTCGACTTCCTTGTCGTTGAAGATCCGGACGGTGTTGATGGGATCGCCCAGATAGACGGGATTGCGGAAACGCACGGTCTTCACCAGCCCCGATTTCTGGAGCAGGAGACAGGGGATCACCCGGGGCGTCATCCCGGACCGACTTCCGCGAAATTCTTCAACATCTGCATGCCATATTTGTGGCTTTTTTCGGGATGAAACTGCACCCCGATGATGTTGCCCTTTCCGATGACGGAATTGAAAGGAAACCCGTAGGTGGTTTCCGCCATCACAACATCTTCACGATCTGCGACCATGTGGTAGGAATGGACGAAATAGAAGCGACTTTCCTGTTCCAAACCCTCGAACAGCGGGCTCTTCCCGGTGATGCGCAGACGGTTCCAACCCATATGCGGGATCTTTAAGCCCCTCTGTTCGCCCTCGAAGCGGAACCGGACGGCCTCGGCCTCGAGCCACCCCAGCCCGCCCAGCGTTCCCTCCTCGCTCTTCCGCCCCAGCAGCTGCATACCAAGACAGATCCCGAGGATGGGCACCTTGGCTGAGAGCACCCTCTCATTCAACGGTTCGATGAGGCCCCGCTCCACCAGGTTCCGCATACCAGCATCGAAGGAGCCCACCCCGGGCAGCACCAGCTTGTCGGCCCTGGCGATTTCGCCGGGATCGCTGGTGACGACGGTCTTGGCCCCAAATTTCTTGAACATGTTGGCCAGGGAACCGAGGTTGCCGAGGCCATAGTCGATAATGACGATCATCGCCAGAAAGCCCTTCTTATGAGGTTGGCAAAACTCTCGGAAAGAGAAACCGCTACTTCGGCTAGGAAGCGATACGTGAGGCCCGGCGGGGATGGCAGGGTGGTGCCAAGGGATCCGCTGCCCTGGTATACCGCCTTCGCACTCTCGAAAGAAACGTTGCCCTTCCGGAGGAGGAACGCCAAGCAGATGGCCATGCGGGACTCCTCATAGTCGATCTTCTATCGCGGCTTCCTGTGGATGTGCTGCCGGACCCGCCACGGGGGCCGATCGCCGGCTAGGACATAACCGCCGCAAGTCAGCACTTAGCTTAGAATCTGGTAGGCATTGTTGAAGAGCACGCCGACGTTCATGGCTCACCGCTCGGCGAACCGGATGTCCTGGATGGCCGTCGCTACGTATATCCGGTCATTGTAGAGGGGCTGCCGACCGTCACCAGGGATGCCGACGACAGGGATCTATTTTGCGAATCGAAGGCCATGGTACCAATCCTTGCGGCTGCTATACAGCTGACCCATCTTCACCCTCAATACCGGAACAGAAAACGCACACAGCAGCTGCGTAATGAGCCAGGCGACTATAATCACCGCCATCTGCCGCCAAAGATGATGGGCGCCCGGCAGCAACAGCCTGGCCAAACCCATGCCAACCAGCGAGATGGCCAGTGGCCGGCCGACATCCGTCAAATACCATCTTCCCAACTCGCCGGGCAATACCCGCCTGAAAATGATCGGTGCGGATACCGTGATATAGCCGAGATTCAACACCAGCCAGGCGCCGGCCGCGCCGAGCCCCCCCTGCCACGCGACCAGCATCAGCATGATTGGCACTAGGACGATGGCGGAAACAAGATTCTGATAGAATCCGAAAGCCGTCCACCCCCGGGCCACAGTGAGTTCGTAGGGGATCGACATCAGGCCGTTCAAGGCCGATCCCAACGCCAGCACCGAAGCGATGGGCGCCGCCAGTCGCGCCGCCTCGCTGTTGCGGGTCCAGAAAAAGAGCAGTTCATGAGAAAAGAAGACGATGGTCGCCGACATCGGAAGCACAATAGCGGCCAGGAACTGGCAAGCGTCGTGAACGGCGATGCGCAAGCCATCTTCATCCTCTTTTGCACACAACAGAGTGGTTTTCGGCAGCAGGGCGGCGCAGATCGAGATGGCCGGCATCCGGACCACGATGTTGACCTGATTGGCGAGATTGTAGATACCGAACTTGCTCATGGTCAGGAATTTGCTCAAGACGACCTTGTCGAGCTGAGACAGCAGGAAAGTGACCGACCCTGTCGCTCCCATGCCGACCGTGAAGCGCCAAACCTTGCGCAACTCCGAAAGCGAGAATTTTGCCCGCCGCTTCCCTGCCGGAAGCGCCCGCCAGAACACCGGCGCCATCACCGCTGCCTGTACGGCAGTGATCGTCACCTGCCACAGAAAGAAACTGGTGATCACGGGCGAAACTTTCCAGATGATCAGAATGGCGCCGAGACCACGCAAAGTGGTGAAAGTCGAATTCATCGCACTCAGCAGCACCTGCCTTTGTAGTCCCATCAGGCCGCCGCTATAGAGGCTTATTGGCCATTGAAAGGCGATGCCGATGCCCATGAGAATCACCGATTGCCGCACCACGGTTATGGGCAACGCTTCCGTCTTGATCCAGTCGCGCGCCAGCCAGCTGGCCAGCGCGCCGATTCCCACGGCCAGCAGTGCGCCGGCCATCCAGTAAATGATCTCCAGGGACCGGGACAGATCCCTCACCTCGTCCGCCCTATCGGGCCAGGCGGCGTGGCGAGCCAGTTCCCGGTTGATGGTGGCCCGGAGCCCCGCTTCCAGGAGGCCGAGGGTCGCCTGCAGGGCGCCGTAGAAACCGGCCAACCCGTAGGCTTCCATCCCCAACAGATGGATATAGATTGGCACGGAGGCCACCCCCATCAACACCTGCCAGATGTTGGCGGCGAAGTTGGCGGCGACGTTTCTCTTGAAAACACTCATGGAATAGCTACGAATGAACTCATGGAAAACTTGAGCGGTCTCACCAAGCGACCGGCCATCACTTGATGCGCTTCACAATGGCGTTGGGCCATTAGGTTACCCGTTCGCGAATCACGCCTTCGTTGAAGAGAAAGGCCGGCTCTTCCAGGACGAAAACCTTGTGCTCGGCCAGGAACTCCTTCACCACCGACTGGGGATTGTCCGTCGCCCATTCCGGGCTGGTGCGGGGAGTCCTGCATGATGCCGTCGCAGATCATGAGATAAGAGCCGACGGCTACGAATTCCGCATAGGCGCTCAGGGCGCCCAGCACGTGTTTGGGGGTGCGGTTGGAATCGAGAATGGCCAGTCCGCGCTCGCCCGCCCGCACCTGCTTCCTCACCTGGCTCACGATGGCCTGATCAATGGACGATCCTACGATCATGGTGATGATGTCCGACAGGGGATGCGCCTCGATGGCCGCTCGGTTCTTAGGCTGAATCTCGAAGTCTGCGCCGATGACACGCCCCTGCTTCATGGCCTTGAACAGGCTGGCGTAAGAAATCAGACTTTCGCCGTGGGCGATCCCGCTCTCGATAGCCACGTCGGGCTTCTCCTGGCATATAGCCTCCTCAGTCCTGATGATGTCTTCAGGCGGTTGGATGATGGGCCGTCCCATCCAAGCAACACTGTAGACATATTTGGCCCTTGCAGGCATGCTTGCGTTCAAGCAACGCAATCACCAGATGCCACCAACGAGAGGGACGAACATTATGGGGATACTGGCGAGAACTGTTTTGGCAAGAGTCAAGGCCAAGATCGGCTTGTTCCGGGACACAGTGGTGGACCGGGCGTTAGTGCGTCCGCTGCTGGCAATGGGGTTCATGCACTACGGCTACTTTTCTGTTCAGGGCCCGGATGGTCGCTTGCTCATCGAAGACTCTCAGCGAACGTCCTTGGTCAATACACTATTCAATACTTCCAGCGGCAACATCGTGATTCGTCGAGGTGTCATCTTCGGGCACAATTGTATGGTGCTGACCGGCAGGCACAGTGTCGGTGTACAGAGCTTCGAGGCGGTCCGCAAATACGAGCGAGCTGGCCGAGATATTGAGATTGGCGAAGGCACATGGATTGCGTCGGGTGCTATCATCTTGGGAAACGTCCGCATCGGCAAGTTCTGTGTTGTCGCAGCGGGAGCTGTGGTGACGGACGACGTGCCAGACCACTGCCTCGTTGCGGGCGTTCCGGCCCGAGTTCTACGGAGGTTCGTTGAGTTGCCGGCGGCTGAATAGTCACTTCTTCTGATTTGTGGGCGGCGACTGCGAGCGGCTGCGGCTGCATCGCGTGGAGACGAAGTTCAGCACCCTGCTGGAGCAGGCCGCCAAGAAGGAGCTCAGTTACCGTGATTTCCTCGACGAGGAGCTGGGGCTCGAAGTGCAGAGCAAGCACGGGACAGTTGGCGATGTTCACGACGGCGGCGGGGTTGATCGCGACCTTGGGCAGGGCCCTCAGCGAGAATCGGCTCGAGGAGCGGCTCACGCTGTCGCAAACCCGGCTGCTGAGAATCGACGAGATCGGCTACATCCCGATTGGCCGCCAGGGAGCCAACCTCTTCAACGATCTCGCAAGTCCTGGTCCGTCACGGAGCCTCAGTGCTCCCGCGGTGCAAACGCCGTACTGCCCGGCCGGGGCGCACACCATGCAATCTGCCAGATGACGTCCTAACTAGTGGACTTCACAGCGTGGCACAGAAGATCAAAGCCTTGAGCACCTCGGCCCACCATAATCGAGAAGTCTGCCACGTCGACACTTCCTCCGTCGTGCTCCAGGGCCCTCGGCGGCCTCCAGCTTCTCTTAACTCCCACTCTGGACAGAATCCGTTCCAGTGTCCTCCGCCATGGGCTGACGCGACTGAGTTCCATAGCCATAAGATCACTTCGCGCGACAATGCCATCTACGCGCGTGGACGGAAACACGGCCCCGACCTCCCGGGCCAAGGTCCGTGCGCTGTATTCACGTTGATGGTACTCATTCAGCGGGCGCTGAAAGGGAAAAAGCCTAAACCTGCGATTGGGAGTTGTCAGAAAACACTCGCCACCTGGCCTCAACACTCTGCCAATTTCACGCAAGAACTTTGCTGGATTATCGACATGTTCGATGACTTGGAACGACACCACACTGCCGAACACTCCCGTCGGAAATGGCAATGCGTCTCCTGTCGAAATGCCGAAATGCACCTCCGGATAGAGAGCGCGAGCAAACACGGCCGCGTCGAGCGAGATGTCGACCGCAAAGACCTTTCCCAAGTGCGCCGCTAGATACCCGGCCCCGAATCCAGACCCAAACCCGATCTCCAAGATAGGCGCGCGGGAGGCGACCGTCTCTGCCGTGTGCACATACGGGAACAGGTGTCGAGCGTACTCGAACCGGGCAAAGAGATCATTCGGGTCAGGCACCATGACTCGACAGTGCTCGGAAGCAACAATCCGGCCGAGATCGCTCATACGCCCAAGACCTCCTCGAGCGCACGCAAGACCCCCTCCTTTCGGGCCTCCAGAGGAAAACATTGAACAATTCGCTCCCGCGCGCTGACGCCCCTCGATCCGTCATCTGCCAGCGCTTCACGGATTGCCGACGCACTTGCCCCCGCGTCACCCACGGGAACATAGAAGCCAGTCGAGCCGACCAGTTCCGGAAGCGATCCGCGGTCAGTCACTACTGGCACGCACTCACACGCCATCGCCTCAGCTAGTGCCATTCCGAAACCCTCGTGGTAGGAAAGCTGCGCGTACACCTTGGCACTCCTGTACTCGGCAAGCAACTGCTCCCTAGTGAGTTCTCCCAAAAACTCCACGTTGGGCGACGCAGATGCGCGCAATCGTCGAACCGCTCCTGCGTCGACCACGACGCCTGCAATGCGATACTGAATATCCGGAGTCAGGCGAGCCGTGTCGATAAGACTGTACACGCCCTTCCGTCGCAGTGAGTTCTCGCTAACATAGCTGACCGTGAAGACGTGCGGCCGCTTGGCGCCTCGAGGAGTGAACGCGTGTGAATCAACTCCCAAATAGCAGGTCTCACTCTTCAGCGGATCAACACCAAAGATCTTCAGGTAATCGCGGCGACTTGACTCCGAAAACAGCAGTACTTTTCGCGTGAGACGGTACGCCATTCTGCGAAGCCAAAAAGCTCTGCGCCTCGCCGGGTCAATGCCATAACCGATGTCAGATACCCATACCACATCAGCCCCTCCAGCGACGACGACTACAGGCTTGCCAAGCAGTGCGGCGACAGCCACAACGGACGTTGAGAAGTTAAACCACACAAACAACGCGTCAGCCTTCAACAGAGCGCGCCACGATGTGATATCAAGAAAGAGTCTAAGAAGATCGTGACGATAGCGATACACAGAAAGCACTTCAACCTGATATTCCGTCCGGAGAATGTCGATGTCGTGCTGTATGAACGGCGGCAACGGCTTTTCTGGGTCATCGATGTGCAGCACCAATACTGTTCGCCGAGCGCGTTGGACTGAAGATGCCACAAATCTTCTCCTCGTCGTCTAGAGCATTCTTGATTGAAACGTGCGTAACACGCAATCCTATGTTCCTCTTCTCGGTCCTCACCGCGCCCGCACGCCGTGCCGCGCAGCCAGCAGGCGCCGCCATAGCACCTGCCCAACGAAGCCCGTGGCGCCGGTGACCATTATTCTGCTTCCTCCTCCGCAGTCAAGCGCAGGATCTGGGAGGCCGCGGCGGCGGCGGAGAACTTCTCCGCCAGCAGGCGCCTCGCGTTCTTTCCCAGCCGACTCCGGGTCTCGGGTTCCCGGACCAGCCGCAAGGCGTGTTCCCGAAACTGATTGTCGTCGCCGTTGATGCTCACCAGCCCGGCCTCGCAGCTCTCGATCGCCTGCTTCAGATCATTGCCGGGGTTGATGGAGGCTAGCATGGGCTTCGAACAGCACATGTAGTCGAGAATCTTCCCGGGGAAATTATGGGTGTTCAGGTGACGATCCAGCGACACAAGGCCCACGTCCGCCTCGCTCACCATCGCCATGTACTCCTCATGGTCCGCCGACGGCAAAATGGTGATGTTGCCAAGGCGCTTCTCGGCGATGGCCTGCCGCAGGCGCGACACCTCGGAACCGTCGCCCACTAGCAGGAAATAGGCCTCCGGCGTTTCCCGGAGGGCCTCGGCTAGGCGGACGATGTTGTCCATGTCCTGAGCCACCCCGATATTGCCACCATAGAAGAAGACGATTCTGTTCTCCAGCCCCAATTCCTTCCGGAAAGCGTGCCCTGTAGCAGTGGACTCCGATATCGACTTCCAGATGTACAGCACCTCGATACGGTAACGCGACTCCCAGCCGTTGGAGCGGAAGTATTCCAAATCGACTGGCGTCTGCACGCCGATGACGTCCGCCGCCTGGTGGTGCTCGATTTCCTTGCGACGAAAGAGCCGCCAGGGCAGGCTCCCTTTCCTCAAGTGCCCGGAGTCGACAGCCCACTGCGGAAAGATGTCCCTGAGCACGAGATAGCTTCTGGCGCCCCACATCTTCTTGAGGCGCCTGACTAGCGGGCCGAAGAAGATGGTCGGCGAATAGTAGACGATGAGATCGCAGGGACGCGATTCGAACACCGTCTTCCCGTGCCTGAAGATGAGGGAAGACATCCGCCACTCGTTGATGGCGCGAACGACTTTCGAACCGGAATCCATACTGCCGCAGTTGACGCGCAGCTCCGTCCAGTCGGCGTCTCCCCTGACTTCGCACGCCGACGGGAGATGTTCGTCCTGGGCAGCGATTAGCACTTGGTGCCCGCATCTCCGGAACTCCAGCGCCAGATCGTGGATGAGCTGGGCGCTGGATTTCCGGTAGGGAAGGTAGTAGTGCACCAAGAGCAGGATTCGCATGCCCGCGGGCTTCCTGAAGGCGGTCAGGCCTTGGACCAGACGACCCGGTTCACGTAGTCGATATAGCTCAGAATTATCCGGACGATCTTCTTGGATAGGTTATCGATGTCATAGTCGGCGGGAATGCGGAACTGCCGGGCGCCCTTGGCCTCGTCCGCCATTCGGGTCACCGACTTCACCGCGTCCAAAAGCCGGTCGGCCTGCATCCCGCACATGATTACGATGCCCTCGTCCATGCCCTCGGGCCGCTCGTGGGCCTGCCGGATGGTGACGGCCGGGAAATTGAGGATGGCTGACTCCTCAGTGATGGTCCCGCTGTCCGAGATGACGCAGAAGGCCTTCTGCTGTAGGTGGTTGTATTCAAAAAACCCCATGGCCTTCATGTATTGCACCCGGGAATCGATGTGGCCCGCGCCCAATTCGTCCAGCCGCTTTCGGGTCCGCGGATGAGTGCTGACGATGACGGGGAAGCCGTAGGTTTCCGCCAGCTTGTTCAGCGTGTCGACCAGCTGGCCGAGGCGCTCCCGATTGTCCACGTTCTCTTCGCGGTGGGCGCTCACCAGGAAGAACATCTTCTCCGTGAGCGAGAGCTGCTTCATGATGTCCGAGCGGTCGATCTGTTCCCGGTAATGCATCAGCACTTCCTTCTGCGGTGAGCCGGCTTTGATCACCATGTCCGGCTTCAGGCCCTCGGCCAGAAGGTAGCGCCTGGCGTGCTCGGTATAGGGAAGGTTTATGTCGCTGATATGATCCACGATCTTCCGGTTGATCTCCTCGGGCACGCGCAGGTCGAAGCAGCGGTTGCCGGCCTCCATGTGGAAGATGGGGATCTTGCGCCGCTTGGCGCTGTAGGCCGACAAGGCGCTGTTGGTGTCACCCAGAATCAGTATGGCGTCCGGCCTGAACTTCTCGAGCGCCTCGTCTGACTTGATTATCACGTTGCCCGCCGTCTGCGCCGCGTTGATTCCTGCGGCCTCCAGAAAGCAGTCGGGCTTCCTGACACCAAGCTGGTTGAAGAAGAGCTCGTTCAACTCGTAGTCGTAATTCTGCCCGGTATGGACAAGGATATGTTCCGTGTGCTTCTCGAGCTCCACCATCACACGGCACAGCTTGATGATCTCCGGCCGCGTGCCGACAATCGTCATGACTCTAACGGTCATTTCCTTTTCCTTTCTCTGTTTTGAACTAATTCAGGTGCATCAGAACACGTCGGCCCGCATTTCCTCAATCATTTCTGTCCAAGGGGGCGCCGCGTACCCCGTCTCTGAGGCGAATTTCGATCCATCCAGGGAGCGATCGATGCGCAATTCCTCGGAAGGATGGATCGTGATCTCCTTCTTGAATATCCTGGCCACCAAGGTGATGAGGTCGAACTTGCTGAGCGGCAAGGAAGAGATGTGATACAGTCCCGTCAGGCTCTCGTCCGGCAGAATGTGCGCGATGAAGACCTTGGCCAGTTCGTTGGTCGTCAAACCGGAGAAGATGGCCTTGGTGAATCCCTTGGTCTCCCCCTTCTGGCCCAGGAACCATTCCAGCAGGCCAAGCTGGCTTCCCAGTTCCCGGCCGATGAGGGAGGTGCGGATGGTGAGGCAATGGCCCTGGGTGACTTCGCCGAGGAACTTGGTCCGACCGTACAGGTCCACCGCGTCAGAGACATCCGATTCGTCGTAGTTGCCTTTGGATCCGCTGAACACGCAGTCGGTGCTCATCTGCACCATCCTGGCGCCGGTCCTAGCGCAGACTTCCGCTACGCGATGGGGCAGCGCCGCGTTGGTCTCGATGAACGCGAGCGGGCTGGCGTCTTTCTGTTGCTTGATGATGCCGATGCAGTTGATGACGGTGTCGGGCGCCTCCCGCACCAGGAGGTGTTCGATGGTTGAGAAGTCGGAGAGATTGACGCCGGTCCTGATATTGCGTCGCATCTCGGGCGTGAAATCCGCGCTGGTGCCCTCCAGGCTTCTGGTGGTGCCAATCACCTGGTAACGTGGATCTCCGGATATCTTCCGGAAAAGGGTATGGCCGATCATACCCGTGCATCCCAGTACGACAAGCTTCCGTTTCTTCACCGTTCTTCCTTCCTCTCCTTGCGATTCAATGTCCGCATACTCGGGCAGCATCGCCCTGGTACTTTCCCGTCAGGTAGACGGCTAGGGCGTTGACCGCGGGGATGCGTTGGCCTCGGCAGGAAGTGGAGCGGCGGCGCCCGGCCGGGGCTGTCGTGGGGCCGCTCGGTATTGTAGCTCACCAGCCACCGGCTTCAAAAGCTTGCGCCTCAGCCCCTCACCGGTCGCCCACACTCATCCAGGGAGCCGCCGCAGGTGGGCACGGGGTGTCGCGGCATCGTGAACTTCTTTCCCCAGGAGCGTGAGGTGTCCACGAAAACGGGGCAACTCCATCACGAACGTCCCGCTCTTCTCAAATACCTTGGCGTGGCCGCTTCGACCAACTGGAAGAACTCCCGGGTCTCCTCGGTCGGCGCCCGCCGAGCACTGGCGACTGCCTGGAGAAGAAACGCGACGAAGGCGCCGAGCATGCATCCTGCGAAGCCGCCAATGAGCACCTTCTTGACTACGTTGCGGCTCTCGCCCACGACCGGAAGCCGCGGGCTTTCGATCAGTGTGATCACCGGAGTGTCGCGGACTTCACGAATCCTGGCATCTTCCCGGTTCTGCAACAGTGTCGTGTACACCTGCTGTCGCAAGGCCACCAGACGCTGCATGCGGTCGCGCTCGAACCCGAGCTCCGGCGATGAGATGGTGCGGTTCCGTTGGAGGAACTGCTGTAGCTGATCCTCTGCCTCCCTCAGCGAACGCTCGGCTTCACCCGTTCGGGCCTCCACGAAGATCCGCTCCTCCCTAGCCTGCGACCTGCGCGTTTCGAGTATGAACTGATTCACGCCACGCACCAGCCCACTGGCCAGAGCCAGCGAGACACTCGGCCACTTGGTGGCAACCTTCAGCCTCACTGCGACCATTCCCCTGTCCTCGCTGGCCGTGACCATTCTACCGAGCGCGCGGACGGTACGTTGGGTCCGCCACGCCAAGGTGGGTCCTTCGACCCCGAGCAGCTCCATGAGTGCAATGCGGCGCCCCCCCTTCTCCGCCACGACGAAGGTGTCCAGCGCGATCGGCCCGAGGAGGGTCTGCGACGTCAGGAGTTCCACGTACACCGGGGGACCCCACGCGCTGTTGCTGCCTGAGGGCACGCGGATGCCGAGCTGGCTGGCGGCCAAGGCGAGTCCCGATGTCGCTCCGCCCTCGTTCCCCTGAGAGACGAACGTGGCAGATGACACATACATCCTTGCACTTGTCAACCCTATCGCGAGCCCTAGCGTTGCCCCAGCGATCCCCAGGCCGACTACCGTCCGTCGCCAACGCAGAAGAACGCTCCCCAACGCGAGAAGGGAGATCTCGCGGTCTTCCTGCGGCACGCGCGCGGGAAAGACGGATGACTCGGTCATAGCACCCTCGAAAGAGATCTAGCCAGGGTGTGTCCCGAAGTCAGTTGACTTGGAGTTTCCCCGGTTTCGTGGAGTCTTTTTAGCTTGGGTTTCAAGCCGCGTGTGACATCAGGCGCCCGTAGTTGACCGGTGACCGCCAGCCGAGCGTGATGTGCCGGCCGTGCCGGTTGTATCAGCCCTCTAATGAAGCGAAAGATGGCGAGCTGTGCCTCGGCCTGCACGCGGCACCTGTGGCGTCGATCAGCTCGCACTCAAGGGGTCGTGAACACGGTCTCGGCCAAAGCTTCGTCGTAGGCGTCCCCACGGTGCCCAATCGAGGGCCGCCCCCAAGCTGACGGCACCGCTCTCCGAATGCGAGCGCCGCGCATTGCCCGTGGTCCGCGTGATGAATGACGCCCGCTGACCGGCGCTGCGCCACGGCCATGTTCAGCGCGTCGAGGACAATCGCTAGATGCAGGAACCCTTTCCACGTCGGGCGGACGCCTTTGCGGCGGCTCGCGCCGACCCGCCCCGCCGCCCGCATCAGCGGCGCCATCAGGTTGCAGTTCGCCAGTTCCCTCACTCCCGCAGATCCTCGCGAGTAGGCGGCGCGCCGCAAGCTCTCTGGAACCGGGCGTGGAAGGCCTGACTCCACTTTCGCCCTGTCTTCTTTCCGGTTCGACATCGCCGCCTTCGTACAGTTTGCCTAACCACTGTTCAAAGACACGGAGACCCTCGCAAGAGCCGATACCCCCATCCGTACCCCCCGCGGCTACGGCACCCATGCGGTCTCAAATTCCTTGTACAATGCGCGATGATTCCTCACCATTCGAAGGAATTGCCACATAGAAGGGGTTGTATAGGATCTGCCGTTCGTCTGCGGGGATGCTCTTTCTCTCAGCGATTCGTAGTTCTCGCACACATAGGAAAACGCCGAAGGAATCCTGTCTCGAGCGACTCTTAGGTTCTGCCGTACGGTGTCTTCCAGTGTAGGCTTGAACTCGATCGGGTATCTTTCTTGAAGAAGGATATCACCGGTGTCGATCTTGCTATCAACTTGATGGATGGTGAATCCGGTCTCCTTTCTATTCTCATAGATCGGCCAGATGATACTCTGCGCGCCCTGAAAATCCGGAAGTATCTCCGTGTGTATGTTGACCATTCCAAATCTTGGTATCGAAAACACCTTCTTGGCGATGTATCCGTTTCCCAGGGAGAGTCCGACATCAGCATTGAACTTCTTGAAGAGCTCTACTGTCATGTCGCTGTTGACGAACGGTGTTTCCGCAAGCTGAACGCCTAGACGCTGACATACGCGATCGATGTCCTCCGCGTCGCTATCGGCAAACCAAGACCGCATTCTGATTCCGTTCAAAGCACCTAATATGCCTATCTTGACAGTCTTCCTGATCTTCCTCTCTAGATTGTTCTTCTTAGGTGAACTGCCGTGAGCCAGAACCACGCCCGCAATCTCCAAGCTGGAGTTCCTGCATAATTCCGGCAGGACCCTCGAGGCTATACCTCGTGGAGTTGAAGTCAGGATGATGATCCTCATCTCCTAACTTCCATGTTACCTCTCGCAAAGTACTCAATGTGCGAACTCGGCCACTCCACTTCAAAATGATGCCGGGGGATACTGAAGCTGTCTGTGAATCCAGGTTCAACGGTTCCCCTATAGGCTCCGAAGCACGCCACATAGCCGGCTTCTTCTACCATCTCCAGCGACCTGGGATCGGCGTCCGTCAGTCTGCCGTAGGGCCAGGAGATGTACTTGCACTCACAATTGAGATTGCTCTCCAGTTCGTTCTTGGAGCCTAGGATCTCATCCTTCATCAGATCCTCTGAGCAAGATATGTCAGCGAACCTTGCGTGAGTTCTCGTATGTGAGCCTACCTCGTAGCCACTTGCCACCAAATCACGGAGATCCTTCCAGCGCATCACCTCCGTCACTTCCTTGTAAGCAGTAGTATCCAGGCAATAGTGCCGAGTGCGATCCCAGGACGCTTCGATTATCGCCGTGGGAACGAAAAAAATCGCAGGGACATTGTGGCGTGCCAGTATCGGAAAGGCGTTTGTGAAGTTGTTTCGAAATCCGTCATCGAACGACAAATGAAAGTACCTCTTGTCAATCTTCTTCTTGCCGGTCAGCATCTGGATGCATTCATCTGTGTTAACGAATTCACCTATCCGTTTCAGCTTCGCGATCAGCCTGTGGAAGTCTTCTCTCTGATCATCGAAGACATAGTGGCAGTACAGGCACCTCAGATACGAGTCGTCTTGCCTTCTATCTACAGCAGAGGAAATGGAAAGGACGGTGTTCCTGAGAAACGCCCTCGCTTGCCCGGAGATTGTGGATGGCGGCGGAGCAGCTTGTTGCCATTGTGTTGCGTACTTCCTTTGTACCACATCCCTCTCCATGTGACCTAATTGAGTCCGGCGACCGCTGGCTGAGCGCCGAGTGCCGCCCGTGCAGCTTGCACCAGCCCTCGATGAAGTGAACTATGGCGAGCCGCCACACCGAGCCCGTGGGCAGCGTGGATCACGTTCGTCTGCTTGACAAGATTGTCGCGAATGAAATCCTCGGGATAACTGTTGTTCGCGTGTATGCTCCCCATTCGTGCGGCAGCAAGGTATACCTGCGTCGGCGGCTCAAGGGCAAAGAATTCATCAACGGCGTGGCGCTCGGCCAATTCTTGTCCGGCACGCTTCCGCAAGATCAACTTCCCCGGACGCACGCCACTGGCAAGGAGGTTTCGCGCGATCGCGCTGCCCGCCAATCCATGATGCCCTGCGACACATAGTTCGGCGTTCGTCATCACGAGCGCCTTTCCGCACGAGAATTGCAGATCGCCTGCTCTGTGTCCGCTGCCTTCACCATGGCCGTCCCAATCGTGAACGCCACTCCTCGCCCGATCTCCGCCATCCAAATCACCAGCTGCCGCCGACTCTTCCGTTCACGCACAACCCCGCGAATGCCACGCAACGCCCCTTCCTGCACGATTACCTCATCGCCCGGCGCATATTCCACGCATTCCGTCACAGGTTCAGGCACTGCACCTTCACGCTCGATCGCATTGCGCAGCGATGTCACGAAGCTGTCAGCAAGAAGCGCTGGGTTCCGACCCTCCTTCACCACGGTCAGAACCCCAGGAGTCCGTAGAATCCTGTACCAGTTCGCATTCGCCGCCCGGGCGAACAGGTAGCCTGGAAACAGCGGACGCTCTATCTCTCGCCACCGATCGCTCCAGCGATGCCGCTCTCTTACTATAGGTAGCCAAGGCGACAATGCCATCGCCGCCATCCGTTGCTCCACCTTCTTCTCGGCGCGACTTTCGGCCCATATCACAAACCATGAGTCGGCCAAGCCTTCAGGAGTGTCGACGCGCTGGATCATGGGTGCCCAAGTGCACGGTCAGTCACATATAATGAAAGTGACTGCCGTGAAGAATGTCGTGAAATCAGACTACACCTGCTGACGCCTACTCTTCCCGCGCGCCACCGACAGTCTCTGCCTGCAACCGCTCGATCTCCAGCCGCAGCGCATCATATTCTTCGATCTTCCGCGCCAGAAAATGCCGCGTCAACTCCGCCTTCGCCGTCACACCTTCGGGCGTGAGCAGGTAGGCATATCCACGCTTGTTCTCGCTGTTGCGAAAGTTCTGAACCTTCACCAACCCCTTGTCCAGTAACGCCCTCAGCACGTAGTTCGCCTTGCCCAGGCTCATCCCCAGCGCGTGCGCCACCTCCCGCTGGGAACGGCTGGGGCTCTCGTCCAGCAGGCGAAGCACTCCGAGCTGTGAATTATCGGTCAATGGTGAATTCGTCTTTCTAATGAAGGAAGGCCATCTGTTCAACGCGTGAACATCTGGCTTGGGCCTTAAGCTGTCAAGAGCAGTTCTGGTCCCAGCGCAGAATTCTCGCCTTCTGGTCTCTATCTGACGCCCCATTGACGTCGCCGCGTAGGTTGCGCTCATACCTCCTCTTCGTCATATCAATTCCATGCGCAACCGCTACCTCTTCTTCATAGATCTCGTCCTGCTCGCGCCCCTGCCCTTCCTGGCCATGGCGCTTCGCATGGAGTCGTTCGCTTGGTCGCCCGACTTCACCCGGGCCGTCTTCACCTACGCCGCCATCGCGCTCCCCACTCGCATCGGGGTAGCCCACGGCGCCGGCATCTACCGCTTCCTCTGGCGACACGCCTCACTCGTCGAACTCGAGCACCTGGTCTACGCCGGCGCTACCTCCGCCGCGCTCACCTTCGTCACCGGCGCTTTCCTCATCAGCGGCCTGGGCCTTGCCGCAATGCGCTTGCCGTTCTCAGCGCTCCTGCTCGACGCCCTGCTCGCCGCCGCCATTCTGGCCGCCCCGCGCATCGGCGTCCGCTTTGCCGCCCGCAACACCAACGCTGTTCGCCGCGCCCAGCACCGCGCCATCATCGTCGGCGCCGGCAACCTGGGCCAGTCCATCCTCCGCGACCTCGCCCAGTCGTCCTCGCTCAGCTCCAACATCCTCCCCGTCGCCTTCATCGACGACGACCCCTACAAGCACGGCCAGATGCTTGGCGGCCTCACCGTCGTCGGCCCGGTCGCCAAGTTGGGTGAGGCCATCAGCACCTGGCAGGCCACCGAAGTCATCATCGCCGTCCCCGGGGCCAAGGGCGCCTTCATCCGCAAGGTCGTCGACGCCGCCCTCCCCCTCGGCGTCACCCCGCGCATTGTCCCCGGCGTCCGCGACATCATCGACGGCCGCATCCATACCCTTGGCCTGCGCAAGGTCGCCATCGAGGACCTGCTCCGCCGCGACCCCGTCACCACCGACCTCTGCGCCGTCGCCCAGCTCATCAAGGGCAAGGTCGTGCTGGTCACCGGCGCCGGCGGCTCCATTGGCAGTGAACTCTGCCGCCAGATTGCCCCGCTCGGGCCCTCAAGGCTCCTGATCCTCGACCACAGCGAGAACCAGGTCTTCGAGATCCATAACGAGCTGCTCAAGTCCTTCCCCACGGTCAGCTTTGTCCCCGTCATTGCCGACATCCGCCACGCCCCGCGCCTCAACCAGGTCTTCGACCGCTTCAAGCCCCACACCATCTTCCACGCCGCCGCCCACAAGCACGTGCCGCTCATGGAAGAGAACGTCGTCGAGGCCATCACCAACAACATCCTCGGCACCAACAACCTGGTCGACGCCTGCCTC
>Ga0334722_10001384_pt1 | contig 30497 bp, 28 predicted proteins | sample C3_bottom_MG_FD_207210 | JGI IMG/M metagenome (GOLD analysis project Ga0334722, IMG submission 207210) | Sediment microbial communities from Yellowstone Lake, YNP, Wyoming, USA - C3_bottom | ecosystem: Environmental > Aquatic > Freshwater > Lake > Sediment | place: USA: Wyoming | collected... | reverse complement strand
TAAGGAAGGTCTTGTTCAGGTCCTTCATGATGTCGTGCGTGAGCATGTCGCCTTCCTGCTCGAACTCGTAGATGGCTTTTGCCTTTTTCTCAAACGTGTCGAAATTGTTGAGCATGTCTACGAGCACATTGGCCGCCCGCGAAAGGTTCTCCAGCGCCCGGTCGAACTGCACAAAAAAATCTATTTTTTTAGGGAAGAGTGCCATGGTTTTATTAGGATGAATCCGCTCCTTTGGTGGATGTTTTCCGGACAGCGAAACAGCAGGCTGAAGATGGTTTACGCATAACAGGCAGCAGAATAACATAAACAGGCATTACGCGCAACAGTAAAAACATTCGAATATCTTTGTGTCTGTCGTCGTCAGGTTTCTCGCGGTTTTGTGCAGCCGACAACTCGGAAACTTCACCCCACCTTCTTCGCTTTATTATGTTTTCTTACTTCTGTCTTCTGACTTCTGCTTCTTAACAATCTCCTCCACTTCCCTCACCAGCGCATCCGCAAGCTCCGCCTCGGACAGTTTCGTGACAATCTCGCCGTGTTTGAAAAGCAGCCCCATACCCTTGCCTCCGGCGATGCCCACATGCGCCTCCCGCGCTTCGCCCGGACCGTTCACCACGCAGCCCATGACCGCGACGGTTATCGGCTCCTTGATATGCGCAAGCCGCTTCTCCACTTCCCCGGCAAGGCCTATGATATCGATCTCGGTCCTCCCGCAGGTGGGGCATGAGATTATGTTCACCCCGCGCTGACGGACCTTGAGAGATTTCAGGATTTCATACGCAACGCGCACTTCCTCGACAGGATCAGCCGTGAGCGAGACACGCATGGTGTCGCCTATGCCCTCTGACAAAAGAATGCCGAGACCGACGCTGGATTTAATCGTGCCGGAGAAAAGCGTGCCCGCCTCCGAGATGCCGATATGGAGCGGATAGTCGGATTGCTGCGAAAAAAGTCGATACGACGCCACCGTGGTCATCACGTCCGAGGCCTTGAGTGAGACCTTGAGGTTCGTGAAGTTCAGGTCTTCCAGGATGTGAATGTGACCGAAGGCGCTCTCCACGATCGCCTCGGGAGTCGGATGACCGTACTTTTCGAGCAGGCTTTTTTCGAGCGAGCCGGCGTTCACGCCGATGCGGATCGGGATACCCGCGTCCTTACACGCGGCAACGACCTCAACGACCTTGTCCTTGTCGCCGATGTTGCCGGGATTGATACGCAGCCCATCAATGCCCTGTCGCACCGCTTCGAGCGCGAGACGATAATCGAAGTGAATGTCGGCGATCAGCGGGAGCTTCGTGCCTTTCCGGATATCGCCGAGGGCCTTTGCCGCCCGCTCATCCGGGACCGCGAGACGAACGAGCTCGCACCCGGCCTGTTCGAGATGCCCGATCTGATCGAGCGTCTTCGCAGCGTCCCGCGTGTCCGTATTGCACATGGATTGGACCGCGATCGGAGCGTTTCCGCCGATCTTCACGGCGCCGAGGAATATCTGGCGGGTATTTTTGCGGGGAATAGGGTTCACCAATGAAAGTATTCCTGTTGAGCTTGCCAGCTTGCCGGCTTGTCAGCCTGCAGGCTTGCAAGCCGGCAAGCTTATTTGCTGAAGAACATCCTCATCACATCGTTATACGACACAACCACGATCAACGTGATCAGGACCGCGGCCCCGATGCTCTGCGACACTTCCATCACCTTCCGGCTGAGCGGCTTTTTGCGGACCGCCTCGATAGCCAGAAACAGGAGGAGCCCTCCGTCCAGCACCGGAATCGGCAGCAGATTCAGAATGCCTAGCGAGATGCTGACCATGGCAAGGAGCGATAGGAAGGAGGACAGCCCCGCCGCGGCCGCCTGCCCGGACATCTGCGCTATCATTACCGGCCCGCCGAGGGTCTTGATCGAGAGGTTGAAGGTAACCAGTTTTTTGAGCGTGATGAACGTCAGGTCTATCGACTCGAGGGTCTTGTCGAAGCCCAGCCTCAGGGACTCCGTCAAACCATGCTTCTTGAATACCAGGGGGATTATGGGCTCAACACCGATCACGTATCTGCCTTCGTTCTTGACCGGCGTGACCTCAATCCGCATTCTCTTCCCCTCACGTTCAATGGTCATAGCAAGTTTTTTGCCGCGGCTCTCTTTTACGGTGAGGGAAAACTGGTTCCAATAATAGACGGTCAGACCGTCAACGTCGATAATTTTGTCGTGCAGTTTGAGGCCGGACTTTTCCGCGGGATATCCCGGCTTCAGTTTGCCTATTTCCACGGGGAAATCCGGGTAAAGCCCGGAAGTCCCGATGTTCCGTTCGGCATCCAGCGTCGGACGAAGCATCAGTGTTTTGTTTTCTCCCTTTCTCGTAATCGTCACCGTCAGGTCCGTATCGGGATTCACGGCGATCAGCATGGCGCCCTTTTCCCAGTCGGTTATTTTTCTTCCATTGATCTCTCCGATAACGTCCCCGATGAGAAAGCCCGCCTTTTCCGCGGCGGAACCTTTTTCAACAAATCCGATTGCCGCCGGTCCGATGGTATACGTCCCGACCAAGAACACGAGCGGCATGATGAGAAAAGCAAGCACGATATTCGTGAGCGGACCCATTACCGCTATGCCGGCCCTCTGCCGCACGGTCTTGGACTGGAACTCGTCCGGCGCGCCCGTGGGCTCCTCGTCCGGATTTTCCCCCGCCATTTTAACATACCCGCCGAGCGGGAACGCGGAGAGGATATACTCCGTGTCGCCCTTTTTGTATCCCACGATCCGGGGGCCCATGCCGAGCGAAAATTTCTCCACCCGCACGCCCGCCCTTTTCGCCATGATAAAGTGACCAAACTCGTGCACAAACACGAGGACCCCGATAACGATCAAGAAATAGATTAATGTCATTGCGACTCCTTGTTATTCAGCGCCATTGCCCGTTGTTCGCATATTAACTTCCCAACTTCTCAGCTTCCCAACTTCCCGCTTTCGATGATTTTCTCCGCCTCCCGCCGCGCCCAAAGGTCGGCCTTTAGAGCGTCTTCCACGGTGCTTATCCGCGCCGGATTATGGGCGTCCATTGTCGCCCTGATCACGAGGGCGATATCGCCGTACCCTATCTTCTCTTCGAGGAAATATCCGACCGCCGTCTCGTTCGCCGCCGAAAGCACCGCGGGCATGCTGCCGCCCGCCCGAAGCGCGTCATACGCATACGCGAGGCACGGGAACCGGTCAAGGTCCGGCTCCTCGAAGGTAAGCGCGCCCGCCCGCGCGAGATCGAGGGCCGGGGCCGCTTCCGGAAGTCTGTCGGGATAGGAAAGCGCGTACGCGATCGGCCCCTTCATGTCCGGCATGCCGAGCTGCGCTACAAGCGCCCCGTCCCGATATTCAACCAGGGAGTGGATAATGCTCTGCGGATGGACCAGCACGCTGATGCTCTCCGGCCCGATATCGAAAAGCCAGCGCGCTTCGATCACCTCAAGCCCCTTGTTCATGAGCGTCGCCGAATCGATGGTGATCTTTTTACCCATGTTCCAGTTCGGGTGCTTGAGCGCCTGCGCCAGAGTCGCCTCCGCGAGGTCCTTTTTCGAATATTCCCGGAATGGGCCGCCCGAAGCGGTCAGTATGATCCTTTTTACGTCCCGGTTCTCGCCTGCGCGGAGACATTGGAATATGGCGCTGTGCTCGCTGTCCACCGGGAGTATCCGGATGTTCCTGTCGCGACACTCGGCCATGACGAGTTCACCCGCGGTAACGAGGACTTCCTTGTTCGCAAGCGCGATGTCCTTTCCCGCGCGGATGGCAGCCATCGTCGGCACAAGCCCGGCCGTCCCCACAATAGCCGAGACCGTCACATCGGCCTCTTCCACGGCCGCCGCCTGGATCATGCCTTCGATGCCGGAAAGAATGCGGACCTCAAGGCCGCTGCACCGCTTCTTCAGGCTCTCGGCGGAAGCAGGGCTGACCACGGACACGATCAGGGGCCTGAACTGCCGCACCTGCTTCTCCAGGAGGTCGATATTATTCCCCGCGGCAAGGGCCACGACCCTGAAAAGGCCGGGAAATTTCTCCACCACGGAGAGCGTTGATCTGCCTATGGACCCGGTTGATCCGAGCAGGGAGATTCTTTTCAAAATTTATTGCTCCGCATTCTCTTACCTCATCCTGAGATAGAAATACAGCACCGGCGCTGCAAAGAGCATGCTGTCCATGCGGTCAAGGATCCCGCCGTGTCCTGGGATCAGCGTGCCCGAGTCTTTGATCCCCGCGCTCCGCTTGAGCAGGGACTCCGCCAGATCGCCGATGGTCCCCACAAGCGCAAGAATTCCTCCCATGAACGCGGCCTCCGCCGGCCCGAGGGAGGAAGGCAGGAGCCACATACGGCAAAGGAGCGCGACGCCGATCGAGGCGAGCACTCCGCCGATGAGCCCCTCAACGCTCTTCTTCGGGCTTATTTTCTCATACAGCCGGCGTCTGCCGAAGGCGGTCCCGACATAATAGGCGCCGGTATCCGAGGCCCAGATCACCAGGTACAGAAGCACCAGCCACTCCTTGCCGTGGTTTCCCTTGTGTATGGCGACCTGAAAGCCGAACAGCATGGCAACGTACAATATGCCGAAGATCGTGACGGCGCTGTCTTCCAGGGCGCCCTCAACGGGGCGGGACGAGAACAGCCGCCCGGTCAGGACCGCGAAAAGACTGAGCACAATCCCGAACAACAGGCCGGCGTCCGGACTCCGTGTTCCGGAGAAAGCCCCCAGCACGATCAGCGCGCCCAGAACCATCCCGAGTTTCGAGAGCGGCTTCGTCCCTCTGCTATCAGCCATACGGTAAAATTCATGCAAGCCGATGACGGCCGCCACGGCCGCCAACCCCCTGAAGTACGGCGAAGGAAGCATCCAGACAATGACATACAGGATTGGGATCAGCACAAGGCTGGTGAGGACCCGTTTATTTCCCATTCGTTATCTCCGCTCGTTGATAGTGGGAAGAAGAAGCGCACAGTCCCGAAGGACCGTTCACCTCCGCCCCCGGGACTGAACAAGCTGCTCTTCGGTGAGACCGAACCTGCGTTGCCGGCCCTGGTAGTCCAAAAGAGCAAGGAGCAGTTCCTTCTCGTCGAAGTCCGGCCACGGGGTATCGGTAAAATAGAGCTCTGCGTAGGCCGCCTGCCAGAGGAGAAAATTACTGATGCGCTTTTCGCCGCTTGTGCGGATGATAAGATCGGGATCGGGCAAACCGGCGGTGTCAAGATACGCGGAAAAAGTTTCCTCGGTGAGGCCGGTGAACGGCGCATTCACGGCCTGCATTCTCCTGATCGCCTCGACGATCTCCCCCCGTCCGCCGTATGACAGGGCAAGGTTGAGGACCATGCCCGTATTGCCCGCCGTCTCGGACACGGCGCGCTCGACCCATTTCCGCGCGGTCAGGGGAAGCCGTTCGGTCCTGCCGATGGTGCGGAATCTGATGCCGTTCTCCTTCATGGTCTTGATCTCGGCCTTGAGGAAACTCCCCAGCATGTCCATGAGAAAGCTCACTTCCTGCTTGGGCCTGCCCCAATTCTCATCAGAGAACGCGTATAGTGTCAGCACGGCAACCCCGAGATGCCTGCACTGTTCCGTTACCTGGCGCACGGTCTCCGCGCCTTTCTTGTGGCCGATGACCCGCGGCATACCCCTGCGCACGGCCCATCTCCCGTTGCCGTCCATGATGACAGCGACATGCTTCGGCAGGCCTGCCATATCCAGTCTGCTCCTTAGTTCTTCAATAAGGTTCTTACTCTTCATGCGCCGTTGCCGCTCCATTCCGAAAATCATTCATCCGGCGAGAACTGTTTATCTCTACCGGTGCGCGTTCTCCCTGATTTTTACTTCCCTGCGTACGTCATCACAACCAGTCTCTCTTTGGAGAACAACCCGCCGGGGAGCTTCACGAGCGCGCGTATCTGGATAGCCCCGGTTTCCTGCCGCACGGCCTGGATGTCCTGAATGGCCCCCGGTATATCCGCGATGTACCACTGCTGATCAAGCCGGGCTCCGTTCCACCTCATGCCGTGCAGTTCCGCCGCTTTATAGTCGCCGGCAAACATCCCTCCGACGTTCCGCGGAAGAACAAGCTCATCCCTGTTGTCGCCGTTCATATCCAGGGCCAGTATCCGCGCATTGATCCGCACTTTCTCGCCCTTGTCCGGATCGTTTGCCGACCCCGACAGGGCCGCTTCAATCCCCGTCAGGGGCTTGAGCACCATCGTGTCGACCCCGGCATACAGTTCCTCGCTCTTCCAGATCAGGGCGTCGCCTGAATACACGAGCACATGGTCCTTGTCATCAAGCGCAACGAGAAGCGGATTGGGCTCCCCCACGCTGGCGAACACAAAACCATAGAGCCCAAGTCCCCTGGGCAGGGGAATCGCCGGTCCAGGAACATATTTTCCCGCGGACCAGGTGTACTGCTTCGGCTGGCCTCTATAGAACGCCTCGGGATCGTAATCCTGGCCGATCAGCACGATGCCTTTCCCGGGATAATTGATCACCCGGAGAAAGCCCGGGAGCTCGGCAATGCGCCGAAAGGCATTGTCCCGGAATTCAACCGCGTAAGAAAACACTTTACCGTCCAGCATTGCCGACACAAAAATTTCCGGCCTGCCGTTCCCATTTATATCCGCGGCGTCAAGGGAGAAATGCCTGATATCCCGCGCCTCGGAGGGCAGCGTCTCGGTCCAGAGTTCCCGCCAGCCTGACGGCTCCAGGCGACAAATATGAAGCCTCGTGCCGTCGGAGAAAGCATACTCCTGACCGCCCTGGCCGTCGAAATCCGCCGAGGCAAAGAACCTGGCATTAAAGGGCAGTTCGGGGGTGCTGCTCGTCTCCTCCCGGACCGGGGCAAAGAACGGCCTGACCTCGGCAAGCGTGTCTTTTTTCGATTTCAGGTCGAGCAGCGACACGATCGTATCGAGGGGCCGCGCGTCCTCGGCGTAGAATATCCTGGTCGTCACAAGAAGCTTGCCCTCGGCGGAATACACACCCAGCGCAACAACCGCGTCAAGGGTAAAGACTCGGCCGAGATCCCTCACCAGGGACGCGTCTCGCTGCGGCCTGTCTTTCAGAAAATCCGAGACCTTGCCGCTGTCCAGCAGCGTAAACCTGCCGGACTCGTTCAAATTTTCGGCAAGCCCCCGGGCGATCTCGGGATGGTCCGTCCGCACCGGTATAATCGCAAGGCTGATCTTTTTCGGCGTGATCCTCGCCTTGTCTCCGGGCTGCGGGTCCCTGAGTTTCTTCCTGACCACTGCGGTGGACGAAGTCTCGCCCGTTGCCGTGATTTCGACGCTGCCGATTTCCTCCTCCGCCCGGCCGATCACCGCCCCGGTGACGGGATGAAGGATCTCTTTGCCGTCCCGCCAGAGCGAGAGGACCATGCCGGGCATGAGTCCGTCTTTCTTCCCGAGCGCAATGGTCAGGTTGCCGGCCTGCGCGGCCTTCACCTCTCCCTGCACCTTCGGAAAATAGGAGGAGATCGCCATGGACAGTTCGTCGACGGAAGTATACTCGTCAACCCCGAGCGGTTTGTCGGCTGCAACAACGGAACCGGTCACGAACAACAGCAACAGGAGAACAACAACTGATTTTTTCATGTGAATCGCGCCCTCTTTTCTTTTCATTTACGCTATTCTCACCCGTATCTCCACCTTCCAGGAACTGCCCGCCCCGAGCGAAATGCGCCAGATCGGCATCACCATCGAACTCTGGTAAACGCGCTCGAAGCCGGCTTCGGACTGCGATACCGTTTCCACGGGCGCGCGCCAGAGCACCGCGGGCGTTGAGAACGACAGCGTCAGGCGGAGCTTGAGCCACTCGTCCACCAGGCCCACCTCGCCCACATTGTTGGTCTCCCCGAGTGAGGCGAGATTTCTCTTGTCCAGGCTGTGTCCCGGGATGTCGTAGTAACGGTCATGGGCGTTGCCCGCGAGAAGCGAGAAATTGAACTCGCTCCCGAAGGAGGCGTTCAGCTCTTCGTTGCTCATGTTCATGATGTCGTAGCGGACCAGGACCTCTGATGCGCCCGTGCGCGCGGACACTTCCTTTCGCACGCGAACGGCCAGACCTTCGACGCTCCCTTCCCGCTCAAGGGCGACCGCTATGGCGTCCCCCTGTTTTCTTGATTTCACCTGGTATGCGCCGAGCACAAAGTCTCCGGCTTCATAATACTCCGACCGCATGAAGCTCGCAAGGTCCACGCCGGACCCGAAGAAGTGGTCCAGCAGGGACCCGCGGCTGTACCAGTCATACTGGAGGTGGTACTGCAGGCCTTCCTCCTTTACCACCACGCGGTCATGGATGGTCTTGACCCCGGACGTGTCCTTTCCCGCGTGCGCTATTTTTTCGTGGTATCCTTCCCGCCTGCGGGTCAGCGTGTTCGTCAGGTTGAAAGAGCGCGGCTTCCAGTCAAGCTCCGTAAGCCTGCCGCCCTCCGCGGGATCGATGAAAAGATTCATCAGCCCGGAGTTGATCATGACCTCGTCGTCGCCGTCCCGGTCGAAGTCACCTGTTTCGAGCTCCAGCCAGGCGCCTGTTGCGGCATTTTTCCTGACTGACTTTTTTCCCGCTCCCGCATTCCGACTTTTGTCTTCCGGCTGATACCTCACGGCATCCGCAAGATACTCCGCCTGGATCAAATGCTCATACACCGCTGAGCGCAGGTGCGGAAGGTAGAGTCCGCCGAAGACCCCGTGCCAGTAGGAGTCGTTGCACTGGGCCTGATACAGGTGATCGAGCATGCGCGACGCTTCAGCGCTCTTCTTCCCGCCCCGCGCTTCCCGCGCGTCAAGGACCTCGTGCACTTTGCGGCTCACCATCATCATGCGTTTGTGCATGTGGTTGCTCTCGGAATATTTGGCCAGGAAATTCCTCCAGGTCCCGCCGTTAAGGAACGGCCTCAAGCCCGCGAAATCCGTAGACGTCTTCACCTTCGCCAGCGCGGCCTCGTACTCTTTCATGGCCCGGGTAGGCAGCGCCCACTCTCCCATCTCCATATACGAGGCTGTGGGAAGATACACCCTGCCGCGCGGCCGCTCCTTCCCGATATATTCGGAAAACGTCGTGGTTTCGAGCCAGTCGCTGTTCTGCTCGATTAGTGTGAAAAATTTATCAAGCCAGCCCTCCTCGTACACCGTGCGGAAGGTCTCGGGCCAGACGCCGAACTTCTCGCCGTCGTCGGCCATCACCGCGAGCCGGTTCCGCTCGGTGGAACGGAGCCCGGACAAGAGCTCGATCGACCGCTCCGGGGCCTGAAACGGGACCAGGTATCTGAGCTTCTCGCTTCCCGGAAAAATCCGCACGACCCTGCCCTGTTCCTCGGACAGGTAGTACCCGTCGAGTTCATCGTCCCGGAGCCCCGCCATCTTGAAGTGAAAATCGTCGACCACGACGTAGTCGATGCCCGCATCGGCGATGAACTTCGGGAGGTGCGGCTCCCAAACCCGCTCGGCAAGCCACATGCCGCGCGGCCGGCAGCCGAGCTTGCTCTGGATAAAATCCGAGAGCATGCGTATCTGTCCGACCTTGTCGTCATCTGGAAGCACCGCGAGGACCGGCTCGTAGAAGCCGCCGGAGAGAAGCTCGGCCCGGCCCTCGGCCGCGAGCGTGCGTAGCAGCTCCATATATTCCGGATGACGCTGTTCAAAAAAATGGTAGAGGATCCCGGTGTAATGCAGGGTGATCTTGATCTTCGGATGGCGCTCCAGCACCTTGAGAAAAGGCAGATACGATTTCTGGTAAGCGTCCTCGGCGACAAACTCGAAATTTCCCACAGGCTGGTGGTTATGGATGGCAAAGATGAATTGAACTTTCGGCATATGTCGAAACCCTGTTTTATTGACTATGGGTGATGAGAATACAGACCGGAATATTAGCCCCATGGACGCGAAAAGTCAATCAAAAACAGGGGAATAGGGCGATAGCAGCGGTCATTTTAAACGTGGAATCAAAGCGGCCGTTTGACAAGTCTTCCCGCCAGATAAAAAAATCCCGCTGCGTAGGCAATAAGAATGATGACTGAGCCGGGAGCGGGTTCCTTGCCCGCGGCCAGGGCGCGGAGGAGCAGGCTCGCGTGAGTAAGGGGGTAGGCGAGTATCAGGCTCCGAAACGGCTCCGGCAGCCTGTCTGGAGAAAAGAACGTTCCGGCCAGGAACGACATCGGGACAATGAAGAAGCTGTTGAAGTTCGCCATGTCCTCGTGCGTGCGTGAGAACATGGCCGCGGCCACGCCCGCGGCGCCGAAGCAGAAAGCCGTGAGGGCGAGCACCAGAAAAAAAGCGGGCGTCAGGTGCATATGGATGCCGCTGACCATACCTATCAGCATCAGAATGAGCGATGAAAAAAGTCCGCGTGCCAGGCCGGTGAGAGTCCGCCCGAGAGCTATGTCCCATGGGCCCACGGGGGAAACGAGCACCTCTTCCAGGGTCTTGGTGTATAGCTTGCTAATATTGAGCGACGTAGAGACCGGCGTGAAGCTGTTGTTCATGGCCGAGAGCGCGAGGATGCCGGGCAGGACGAACTCGAGGTAGTTGCCGCCCGTGTTCATGCCGCGGCCCAGACCCCAGCCGAAGGTCACCAGGTACAGGAACGGCATGACCATGCTCGAAGCCAGGAACCGCCAGGGCTTCTTGCGTATCAGAAGCAGCTCTTTCCAGAATATGGGGTAGAAGTTCATGGCGAAAGCCTCCTCCCTGTCACTGCGGCTTCAGGATTGTGTTTGCGCCCCCTTCAGCGCTTCCAGTTCATCCCAGCGCGCGTAGGCCGCTGCTGCTGCCTTTTCCAACTCCTCCAGCCGGGACCTGTACTCAACCACCTTTTTTCCGCTCTCACGGTAAAAGGCCGGGTCTGCCATGGCCGCGAGGATGTCCTGCTTTTCCACATCAAGCTCCTCGATGCGTTTCGGCAGAATATCAAGCTCTTTCTGCTCTTTAAAACTAAGTTTGCGCTGCTTCTCTTTTTGAGGGGCCGGGACGATTGCGGGCGCCGCTGGTTTTACCTGAACGGGAGAAGCTTCACTCCTCCTTCGGGACTGACGCAGCCAGTCGTCGTACCCGCCGACGTACTCATTCACCCGGCCGTCGCCTTCGAATACCAGCGTGCTCGTGACCACATCGTTGATGAACGCGCGGTCATGGCTCACCAGCAGAACGGTGCCGGGATAATCCATCAGCAGTTCCTCAAGAAGGTCAAGGGTCTCGATATCCAGATCGTTCGTGGGCTCGTCGAGCACAAGCACGTTCGAAGGCTGCGTAAAGAGCCTGGCCAGAAGCAGGCGGTTCCGCTCTCCGCCGGACAGGACCTTCACAGGACTGCGCGCGCGGGCCGGAGAGAACAGAAAATCCTGCAAGTAGCCGATGATATGCCGCCGGTTGCCGTTGATGGTCACGTGGTCGCTGCCGTTCGCGACGTTGTCCTGAACGGTCTTTGCGTCATCGAGCTGCGCGCGATGCTGGTCGAGATACGCCACTTCGAGGTTCGTGCCGTGCTTGATCGCGCCTGTCTGCGGCTTCAGGTCGCCCAGCAGGATCTTGAGCAGTGTGGTTTTGCCCGAACCATTCGGACCGATAATGCCGATCTTGTCCCCGCGGATGATGGTCGTCGAGAAGTCGCGGATGACCGGTTTGCCGGCGTATTGATAGCTCACCCCGCTCGCCTCGATCACCAGTTTGCCTGAGCGCTCGGCGTCCTGCATCTGCATGCGCGCCGCGCCCACGACCTCGCGCCGCTCGCTCCTGGTTCTGCGCAGCTCCTTGAGCGCGCGCACGCGGCCTTCGTTCCTCGTCCGCCGCGCCTTCACGCCCTGGCGAATCCAGACCTCTTCCGCCGCAAGTTTTTTGTCGAATTTGGCGTTCTCAACGGCCTCTGAATCGAGCGCCGCCTGCTTCAGGTCAAGATATGACTGATAATTTCCCGGCCAGCTCGTGAGACGTCCCCGGTCGAGGTCGATGATCCGTGTAGCCAGCTTCTGGAGCAGCATCCGGTCATGGGTCACGAAAAGCAGGGTCCCGTTGAAAGTGAGCAGGAATTCTTCAAGCCAGGCGATGGCATCTATATCGAGGTGGTTCGTGGGCTCGTCGAGGAGCAAAACGTCCGGCTCGCTCGCCAGCGCCTTCGCGAGCAGCACACGGCGCTTCAAACCTCCCGAAAGTTCGGAAAACTCTGCGTCCTCGGGGAGCTGGAGCCGCGTGAGAATCTCATCGACACGCTGCTGCATCTGCCATCCGCCGGCAGACTCGAACTTGTGCTGCACATCCTCGAGTTCCACCATCAATTTCTCGCTGTGGTCGTGCGCCAGCTTCGCGCTCACATGATGGTACGCGGCAAGCAGCTTCCCCTGCTCACCGAAGGCGGCGGACACTACGTCGAACACGCTGCCGGACAACGCCTGGGGCACTTCCTGCGTCAGGAGCGTGATTTTTACTCCCTGCTGGAAAACGATCTTGCCTGCGTCGGGTTTCACGTCGCCGGTGATGAGCCGCATGATCGTGGACTTGCCCGTGCCGTTCCTGCCCACCAGGCAGACCCGCTCGCCGCGGTCGATGGAGAGGTCCGCGCCGTCGATCAGCAGCGGTCCGCCGAAGCCAACCTTGACGTTCTGTAAACTCACTAATGCCATGGTATTCCCCGTTCTTTTTCGCCCGCACAATGTACTCCGCAGCGTGTTGAATTGCAACCGAAATCATGGCCTGTGGAGAAACGTGGCCCCACTCTCTGAGATAATTATGACATGTTCACCGCGTCACTTCTCCGAGAGCGGGAATCCGGCCATCTATTCGACAAATAATTGTTTGACATACCAATTATCCTGTGTTATTATTATATGCAGATAATTGGGCAGATGCGGAATTACCATTTGCCCTGGGGAGATTGCTCCAATGCCGGCCCTGAAGATGAAGATTCTGGTGGTCGATGACTTTTCGACCATGCGCAGCATGATAAAGAATGAACTGAAGCTCCATGGGTGTGAAAATGTTGATGAGGCCGAGGATGGCGTGCAAGCCCTTGGGAAAATAAACAAAGGCGGTTATGACGTCTTAATAACGGATTGGCATATGCCGAAGATGGACGGACTCGAACTTCTAAAAACAATTCGCAAGGACCGGTTGCTGAAAAACATGCCCGTCCTCATGATCTCGTCCGAAGCGGAAAAGGACAAGATCATGAGCGTACTCAACGCCGGGGTGAGCAGTTACCTTGTGAAGCCGTTCACCGCCGAAGTGTTTAAGAAAAAAATTGATCAGCTTCTGGATAAACTCAGTCTGAATACCTGAATAGAATTTAAACCTTCTTCCTGGCAAAATACACCACATGCCTTAACCCGCCTTTTCCGGGCCGCTGACGGTCTACGGAAAATCCCGCAACAGCCAGACGCCGCTCGAACGCAACGTCGGAGTTCTCCCCCCAGACAGCAAAAACTCCGCCCAAGGACAGGGCAGCCGACGTCTTCTTGAGTGCATGACTTCCGTAAAACGGATCGTTTCGTTCATCCGTGGCAGCATGTGGACCTTCATATAGATCGATGATAATGGCATCGAAGCGCTCCTCTCCCGGCTGCATTGCTTTTGCGATTGCGGCGGCAGCATCCCCTATCACGACAAGGACCCGCGGATCGTCAACAACGTTTTTCGTCAGCCCGGCAAGCGGGCCACGGCACCACGCGACCACAACCGGGTTCAGCTCTGCGACAACGACCCGCGCGGATGCGGGCAGGGCATCGAGCGCCGACCGCAGGGTCAGGCCCATGCCCAGTCCGCCGATGAGCACCCGGGGTCGCGGTCGTCCCGACATCATTCGGCAGGCGAGCTCGCCCAGGGCGCGCTCGGACCGGTTCGCGCTGCTGTTCATGAGCACCCGGTTGTTGATAAGGATAAGAAAATCCCGCTCTCCGCGACGTCGCAGTTCGAGGACTCCGTCCGGGGTATCAACCTTGTCTATAGTCTGCCACGGCTGCGTCATAAAGCACTTGCTGTTCCTTTCTCCCGGCATCTATGGTATGATCTTCGGGGTTCTGGTTTTCAATAAACCAACTCAAGGCAAACCGTATCATGCATCTCGAAATCATCACCCATAAGCCGAAAAAGGACTCCGGCTTGACCCCGCTCCTGTTTGTACATGGGGGGTGTCATGCCGCCTGGTGCTGGGAGAATTTTCTGCCCTACTTCGCCCTGTACGGATACGAAGCCCACGCGGTCAGCCTGCGCGGTCATGGGGCCAGCGCCGGGCGGGAGCGCATCCGCTCCATCCGCGTCGCGGAATATCTGGCGGATGTGGCGCACGCGGCCGGACTGATGTCCGCGCCGCCGGTTCTCATAGGGCATTCACTGGGCGGCTATGTTGTGCAGAAATATCTTGAAACGCACAACGCGCCCGCGGCAATATTGCTGGCCCCCGTTCCCGTGACCGGAACCTCCAAAATGCTGATTCGGTTGGCGGCGAAGCATCCCTGGCAGGCGACGAAATTACATATGACCCGGAACGTCTCCTTGATGTTCGAAACGCCGGCCCTCGTCCGCGAAGCCCTGTTCTCCGCAGGCCTGCCGGATAAGGAACTCAACCGGCACTTCGCCCGTCTCGATAACGAATCCTATTGCGTAGGCGCGAGCGCCACTTTGTTCAATCTTCCCCGACCAGGCAGAGTCAGACCGCTGCCCATGCTCGTACTGGGCGCCGCGGATGACGCGCTGTTCTCCCGCGATGAAATTGAAGCCACGGCGCGGGCGTACGGAACGCAGGCCGAATTCTTCCCGAACATGGCCCATGACATGATGCTGGAACCCGATTGGCAAAAAGTGGCTGAAAGAATTTTAAGCTGGTTGAGAGAACAAAAGCAATGAACCCGGTCACGATTGAACGCGGCTCATTGTCTAACGCTATAGCGGACCCTTACTAATCAACTTCTCTCGCTGTTCGCCGCAGTTGCTTGGTCTTGCCCCGCTGCTTTTTGCTCTCGATCCGATGCTCCCTGGCCGCCTTTGTCGGTTTGGTCTTTTTGCGCGGCTTGGGTTTCTGCGTTGCCTGGCGTATCAGTTCCACCAGCCGCAGGATCGCGTCCTCGCGGTTTCGCTCCTGCGTGCGGTGCTGCCGGGCCTCGATGATAAGTATGCCGTCCTGGGTGATGCGGCGGCCGGCGATGCGGACGAGGCGCGTGCGCACATCCCCGGGAAGCGATGGGGAATTCCCCACATCGAACCTGAGCTGGACAGCGGTCGAGACCTTGTTCACATTCTGGCCGCCGGGACCCGAGGCGCGGACAAAGTGCAGAACAATCTCATTGTCGTCAAGCGATATGGCGCGGGTGACAGGTATCATGGCAATTCTCCAACACTACTTTACACTATTCCACCCAAAGGCTCAAACGTAACCCTGGTCTTGTCCGTCAGAACAACCTTGACACCAGGGCGGGCACGGCTGTTTCCACGCTCAGGATCCGCTCTCCCAGATGAACAGGCGTAAATCCTGCCACGACGAGTTTCTCGATCTCATAGGGTAAAAAACCGCCCTCGGGTCCGATCACGAGCGTTACCGGACCGACAACCGCGCGCGGACAGGGAGCAGGGGCGACAGGATGCGCGACAAGGGCAAGCGTTCCCCGAATGAGTCCGGGAAGCTCGTCCTCCACGAACGGCTTGAACAGGGGCCGCAGCTGAAAGTCGGGCAGGACCGTATCGCGCGACTGCTCCAGACCGAACGCCAGCTGCTCATTTACGGCCTCCGGATTGAGGAACGGGCTCTGCCAGTAGCTTTTTTCCACGCGGAATGCGTTCAGCAGAAAGATCTTTTTCACCCCCATGGCGCTCACGGAACGAAGCACCCGCCTCAGCACCTTGGGCCTCGGCAAAGCAAGGACAAGCGTCAGCGGAACGGGAGGCGGCGGCATGCGTTCGAGCCGGACCTCCATCTCCAGGACCGATCGATCCAGGCGGGAGACCTTCCCGACGCCGATGCCGCCATTCAACAAGCCGATGCAGAGTTCGTCTCCCATTGACGCATGGTGCACTTCGCGCACGTGCTGGAGCCTGCGCCCCTGGAGCCTCACGCGCTCCGTGTTGTCGATAAAGTCGTCGGGGAAAAGAAGGATAAGGTTCATAGAGAAGCCGGTTCAGGGAAACGATTTGTACTGCACGCTTTTGATGGTGAAAACGGAGTCGCCCTTCGGCCGTTTGACCACCACCTCATCACCCTCGACCTTCTTCATCAGCGCCCGGGCCATGGGAGAATCCATGCTGATCAGGTTTTTTGCGGCGTCGAATTCATCAGGCCCGACAATGCGGTATGTGCTTATGTTGCCGTCTTCGTCCTCGAGACGGACCCAGGCGCCGAAGAACACCTGGGCCTCATTATCGGGCTTGTGGTCCACGACCAGCATGTGTTCGAGCCGGTCCTTGAGATGATGTATGCGGGCGTCGATCTCGCGCAGCTGCTTTTTGCGGTAGATATATTCGGCGTTCTCGGACCGGTCGCCTTCCGCCGCGGCAGCGGCAAGGGCCGCCGTCACCTCGGGACGCCTGGCGTGCCAGAGAAACTCGAACTCGTCATGCAGGCGCTTCCTGCCTTCAGCGGTGATGTATTTGGAGCCCGGTTTTTGTGGAGGACGATATCTGCTCATGAACGACCTGTAAATTAAATTCTACCCAAACCAAATTGTAAAATATAATACGGCATGGACGCATCGTAAATCAAGAAGCAACTGCGGCGGTAATAACCCTGGTCTCCTTCGTAACCTTGAATCTTTTACCCTCATCCATCAATCCTTCAAAAGCAGCGACCTCTCCCCGTTTCAGATTTTCAAACGGTCCATTCAGGGAGGTTGTGTCCTTGTCAAGCCGCGTGACGAGTTTCCGCAAGCCGTGGCCGCAGATATAGAACTCTTTTTTGCCCCTGGAAACAAGCGGTTCGCTCACGATACGGAACGCGTTTTTGTCTTGAATATCGGCGAGAGAGAGGCCGTCCTTTCTGAGAACAAGATAGGAGAACTTGAGCGAATCCTTCCGCAACCCGACGAGCCTGTCCAGTTCTTTGATGAGGGCGGGGGGGTCCCAGGGAAGGTCTTCATGACACCAGTCCCTGGGGTCCGCAAGAACGGGACAACTGTCCGATCCCAGACACGGAGAGTAAACAGTATAACCATGTTCCAGAAGCCCATCCCTGACCTCGAGCATCCCTCGCGAGGTCTCGCGAAGCGCCGGCTCTATAATGATGCAACTCCCGTCATGTGCGAGAAACCGGCCCAGGACGCTCTTCATGAAAGCGACGCGTTTCGCGGTCCTGTCTCCGTCCACATGGAACAATTCATTCATCAGGTTCGACAGAATGATCAGATCGAACCAGCCCTCCATATGCATTTGTTCCACGCTCGTTCTTATTGTCTTCAATGTTGCGTCAGGATACAGCTCAGGCCTGCATGCGCCAAACAGCGCCTCGGTTTCCCGAAGGTTTTCCGCCACATGGTCCACTGCGATGAAATCAAGCTCCGGCCGCAATTCATTCCGCGCAAAGAATTCCATGACACCCAGGACCGAGGTGCCCGGTCCTGAGCCGAGGTCCAGGATTCTGAGCTTTTCCCGGGCCAGCGGCTTCTTCGGAGAGAGGGACAAATCCTTCAGAGGAATATGTATCTTCCCGCTGTTTGACGGCAAAAAATATGTCCGGTACGCCTTCCGCAGCCCTTCGTCTTTCAGGTAGGCGGCAGGAAGGGCTTCGCGGTCGCGGGTAAGCAGTTTCGACAGCCGGACAACATCCGCGGCCAGGGCCTTCATTTCATCACGGGACAACTTTTCCGGGGAAGAGTAATACAGGGACATGGATGATCCTTATTGTAAACTATGATATATCCGCGGCTGTTCCGTACTATACCTCACGGGAAAAGCTTTGACAAGCTGATCATCAGAAAAACCAAAAACTTCACCAAATATTCTTGACATCTTCTCCTGTTTGAACAATAATAGGCCCCGTAAAAACAATGAGGCAATACTTCCGTACCATGCGCATACTCTGATACAATACGCCTGCACATTAACCGCATACGCGGTTAATAAATTCTGTCTCAAGGAGGAGAAGACTATCATGAAGCGTTTGTTTGTAACGGCAATACTGTTTTCGTTCCTGGTTTCATCCGCGGCCTTCGCCGCAGCGGGCGACGTCAATACCAGCAATGCCCGGCTTGACGCCCTTCAGGTGACCAACTGGCAGACGGACGACGATTTCGTCATATGGTTCAACCCCGCGCGCATAATCGGCAATAAGAACCGCGTGTATGGAGAACTCGGAACATATGCGGCCCCCGCGTTGCCCGCGGGCTCTCCGGGAATGAACGATGAGAGCACCGGAAAATGGGGCGGCGCAAACTACGCCACCTCGTACGGGGTGTGGGGCCTCTACATCGGCCGCCCCTATGCGGACGATTTAACAGTTATGAACCAGGGTGTAGGCGTCTTGACCGGCGTCGGGTACCATGGGGGCTTCATAACGGACTTTCGGAGTCTCGGCGCTGTTCCGAATTCGACCTTTGATAAGGCCGTTGCGAACCCCGACAACAAGTTCGATCTCATTTACGGCAAAGAGCTCTCAAGCATGAATTTCGGAGTGCGCCTCAGTTATGCGGCGTACTCGGATACCGATGATTTAGGCGGCACGGGCGCTGTCACCACGTCGGGAAAGGATATTTCCGAGTCTTCCGATATCACTCTCGCGCTCGGGGCGCAGATGAAATATGCTCCCCTTGATTTCGCCCTGGTATACGGAAAACCGTCCTTGAAACTGGAAAACACCACGGACGATTCGGCCACATCCACTCACGACAAAATTTCCCTCGCTGACGACGGAGCGAATAATCTTACCTTGATGGGAAGATACATGAGCGGGGCCGGAAAACCCGTAAATGTCATCACCACCGCGCGGATAGGCATGATCAACAACTCCAGCGTTGCGAAGCAGGAATATTCAACAACCGCCGGAGCTGGTCTTGATTATCTGGAAAAAAGGTCAAAAAACGACAAGACCACAGGGATCGCCCTGGACACGGCCCTGAACACCCGTCCGAACGCCGACACCCTCTTCATCGCGGCAGTGGGCCTCAACTATGCGACAACGACTGCGAAGATCAAGGGCGTGGTTGAAACCAACCGAGTCACCGCCGGCACGGTGCCCGCGGGTAGTTATGAAGGAACTTACGCGGTCAGCGAGGAGAAGGGCAGGTATATCTCGATACCCCTGACCATTGCCCTGGAACATCAGACCTTCAAAATAGTAAAGACTCGCTTCAGCCTGTCAAAGCCCCTCTACGGTTCATCATCCGTTACTACAGTGGATGAGACCTGGACCGTGGGCGGAGGGACCACCACACAGACGGCGACGAGCCGGGACAAGCACACGGTCCTGGACAACACGCCCATGAGCGTGGCCATGGGTATAGGCGCCGAGTTCAGCAAGAGCCTCCTCTTTGACGCCACCGTAAACCAGGATGTCATGTTCACGGGCTCGTACCTGCTTTCAGGCATACCCAACACCTTGTTGGGCAAAATATCCGTAACTTACAAGTTCTAAATACGCGTTTAATCCACAAGGCCGGAGGGACCTCCTCCGGCCTTTTTTTGTTTCGCAAACAACAACGTCAAGGCCGGCGTCGCCCCGCCTCACCTCTAGCGCGCCACCAGCGCAATCGCCCCGGCACTGCAGGCGTTGCGGCAGAGGCCGCAGCCGAAGCAGGCGCGGGGATCGACATGGGCATGGGAGCGGCCGTCGTGCAAATGGCTGCCGATGGCGCCAAAGTGGCATTGCTCATCGCAGAGACCGCACCCGGTACAGAGTGTTTCGTCCACCCGCGCCGTGAACTCCGCGCGCTCCATCGTCTCGACCCCGGTCCGCGACAGTGTCATCATGGCGAGACAGTCCCGGGGCGAGCAATTGCAAATCGCGCCGATGAACGGCGTCATCATGGTCCAGATGGTGTGAACGGCCCCGTCCGCCTCCATGGCCGTCATCTGTTCGAGGGCGGTCTCGGCCGCGACCGGCTCCAGACCTTCATCGGAAGCCTTGCCGAAATACGCCATGTCGATGCCGTTGTACCAGGGGTCGGGGCCATAGCTCACCGCGTAGCAGCAGCGCTCTTCCTGTTTCCCGATATTCCATCGGCAGGCGCAGGGCATGCGTACGATTGTCTTCGCCTGCCTGAGAACACCGCCGAGCTCCTCTATGGGCAGCACCTGGCCGTAATGCTCCGCCTTCGCCCTGGCGACCATGGCGGCGGTGACCGCGCCGGGCAGTTTTCCTTTTTTCCGGTAGATGGTCTCAAGCCTTCCGAGCGTTTCGAACCCCTCCTTGAAGGCCGTGGTCAGGAAGTTTTCAATGTAGCTGCGGCGCTTAAGATCGGACAGCAGGTCATCCGCGTAATTCTTCGCGTTCCTGTACCATATTTTTCCGTCTCCGTGCCGGGTGCAAAGATCGCACATCTCAACCTCCTGAAAGCCAATCAAACGCTCCTGAGCAGTTTGGCGATTTTCACAAAACCCGCCCTGTCGTCTATGCCATTAAGATAGACTGTATTATCTCCGGTTGCAAGCGTATTTTTCTCACAGTCAAAAGACCTGAAGCGGAAGCTGGTCATCAAACGTTAGTGTTCAGCCGGTTTTATGCTATAATTTGGCAGACAGTTTATTCAAAATGAAGACGAGGGAGAAAATACATGATTAATAAAAAAGATGACAGGCCTATTTGCGAAGCAGCCAATTATTTTAAGGAAGAAATTCTGGAGATCATGCCGGATATTCCAATCGATAAACTGGCTGACATGGTGTCATTATATATTTACTTTCAATATGGCATTACCAAAGAAGAAGCGAAGAAAGTTATTGAGAAAACCTGTTTATGAGATAGAAGACCAGTTATGCTTTTTCCCTTATGGCTGCGCATCGGTTCCGACGCATCCTCCCCTGTTTATTTCATCTTGTGAAGCGCCAGGGCAACGATTTTTTTCAACTGGTCCAGCGTAAACGGTTTGAGCAGAATGAAGTCAATCCCTGTTTCATGCCCCGCGTCCTCTTTTTCCTGAAGCGCACCGCCTGACATCAGGATCACCGGAACCGGAGGGGTTATTTTTTTGATTTCCCTGGCCAACTGGAACCCGGTCATGCCGGGCATGCTGAGATCGGTGATGACGAGATCGAACGGTTCCTTAAGAAAGAGCTCCAGCCCCTCCGCTCCCGTTGCCGCGGCGGCAACACTATGCCCGAATCTTTCCAGAGCAGTCTGGAACAACTCCCGGTTGTAGTCCTCATCTTCAATAACGAGGACCCGCCCGGACGGATACTGTCGCTGAGCATCATTTTCCGCGGCAGGCTTAAGCGTGAACGAGGTTTGCGCGTTCGGAAAGTGAATGCGAAAAACCGTGCCCTGTTCCACCACGCTCTCGAGCTCGATGTCCCCGCCGTGCCGTTTTATAATTCCGTACACAATGCTCATTCCCAGTCCGTGACCGGCTTTTTTCGTCGTGAAAAAAGGCTCGAAGATCCTCCCCTGGGTCTCCGCGGACATTCCGCTTCCCGTGTCCCTGATCTCCAGGAGGACACGATCTCCTTCCTGAACGGTTCCGAGGAACAGGTCGCCTCCATCGGACATTGCTTCAACAGCGTTAAAGATGAGATTGCTGACCACCTGGGTAAGTTCATGTGAATTTCCCTCAACAGGGGAGATGACACCCAACGCCGTTTGGACATTGATCGTCGCCCCGCGCCGTTCACATTCGTCCTTCCACTTCGGCTGAGTGATCCGGACCGCGTTCTGGACTATCTCATTGAGGTCCATGACGGCATTCGAATGCTCTTGCCGCACGCCGGCAAAATCCATGATCTGCTTCACCCGTTCCGCCCCCTGCAGCGCGATCTTTTCCATGGTGGCAAGGCTGGAACGAATTGAACCGACATCATAACTGTTTTCGGCTAATTGCAAATTAAGCAGCTGTACCTTGCCCAGGATCCCGGCCAGGATGTTGTTGAAATCGTGAGCGACACCCGCGGCCATCTGCGCCAGCGCATTAAGCCGCTCCGAGGCAATGAGCTGGTTCTGCGCCGATTTCAGGGATTCGCAGGTCTGCCGCAATTCATCGAAATTGCGCGCAGCCTCGATAGCGACGGCTGCCTGACCCGCGAGGCCGGACAAAAAGGCCATGTCGTTGTCATTAAAAGCTTCGCCGGAATGTTTGTTCGTGACATTCAGCACTCCCACGACATGATCGTGAAACTTGAGCGGAATACCGAGCACCAGGGGAGCGGAAATAAAAGAATCGGACAACCCCGGCCTCAAGTCACCGCCCAACAGCCCCGACTGAACGTTCCTTATCAGAAGGGACTTTCCTGTTTTGACAACGTAACCCGCTATCCCCTCTCCCTCCTTGACCCTGGTGGTCTTTATGACTTTCTCTGAAATCCCCTTCGAAGCAGCGATGTACAGTTCCCGTTTTTCATCCAGTAGCATAAGGGAGACCCGGCCCACCTTGAGGTTATGTGATACCTGGTCGATAAAGTAATCGAACAGCTCATTGATCGAATGGATGGAACTCAGGGCGCGGCCCGCATCGATAAGGGACGTGAGCCGTTCGACCGCGATGGAGATTTCTTCATTGCGCTGCTTCAAGTCCTTGATGAGCTTCAGGTTGTTTTCCGCCAGACGCTTCTTTTCCAGCGCTCTCTGCACCGTAAACCAGGCCTGCTCGATATCATCAAAGGGCTTGAGAATATAATCGTAAGCGCCGTTCCTCATGGCCTCCAGGGAGATTTCCAAAGAGGCATGGCTGGTCATCATCACCACTTCAACCTCGGGACGGCCGTGTTTTGCCTGTTTCAGAAATTGAAGTCCGTTCATCCCTGGAAGGACCATGTCGACCAGGGCTATGTCTATGTCGGCGCTTTGCAGCAATAAAAGGCCCTCTTCAGCGGTCAGGGCCGTTATTGTAATGCAGCCTTTTTCGGAAAGAAATGCTGACAGGATTTGGAGAATGGAATCTTCGTCGTCAATGATAAGAATGCGTTGTGAGTGATGATCCAAAGCCATGCCCTCTGATAGATGCCTGCCTGTGATTATATTCATCATTCACCTCTTATTTATATTCATATCGGATAATTCCATAAATACCAGAGGTTTATTAAAAAATATCTCATCCGTACAATGGATAGCGATCCTCGCATATCGTATCTAATTGATATAATGTGCATTTACAATTAAGCAGTATTCACACGAAATGCTTATTACAGTATACACCGTTTTTATTTGTTTGGTCAAGTATTTTTTGTTATTGCAGCCCGATTTGACCCGGCTGTGGTTAATCCCCGGATTTCGGGACTCTTTTCCGTCAGTTGAATGGGTTTTTACTTCGGAGTCGATAATATCTTGGGATTCTTCGCGGGATATATCTTTGTGCCGGAGAATGCTGAGAACTGCATGAGGAGCAGCGACAGGGAATCGCACGCCGGTGCAGAGCGCGTCCCTTGGCCGCAGCTGATGCAACATGGCCATTTCCCTGTTATTTCTGTTTCAATCACTCCTGCCGCTTCGCCAGCCACTCCTTCAAGCGGGGACATTTGTTCTTCGCGCGATTGTCCGAGCAGTCCCCGCAGATGGTCATATCCGGACTGCATGGGGTGAAACCGTCGGAGCTGCAGTCATTCATTGCTTTTTTGCTCTTCTTGCTTCGCGCGTTCTCGATGCTGATTACTTTCGGCATGATGATCTGATAAAGGTTTGCCTGTCTTCTGTCTATCAATCCAATCTATAGTTCGGCGCTTCTTTGGTTATCACCACGTCGTGCACATGCGACTCGCGGAGACCCGCGACAGTTATCTTGATAAACTGCGCCCGTTCCTTCAGCGCCTTCAGGCTCTCGCACCCGCAGTAGCCCATGCCCGATCGCACCCCTCCGATTAGCTGGTGCACGCTGGCGGAGAGGGTCCCCTTGTAAGGCACGCGGCCCTCGATGCCCTCGGGCACCAGCTTGGACCTTTCCTCCTCATGCGCCTGGAAGTAGCGGTCCTTGCTGCCACGTTCCATCGCGCCGATGGAGCCCATGCCGCGGTAAACCTTGTAGCTCCGGCCCTGGAACAGCACGCTCTCGCCCGGGCTCTCTTCAGTGCCAGCGAAGAGTCCGCCGATCATGACGAGGGACGCGCCGGCGGCCAGTGCCTTGGTGATGTCTCCGGAAAATTTGATGCCGCCGTCCGCGATGACCGGGATGCCGGCCTTGTCGGCCTCTTTACAGCAGTCCATGATCGCCGTGATCTGCGGCACGCCCGCGCCGGAAACAACGCGTGTGGTGCAGATGGAGCCGGGACCGATGCCGACCTTCACGCAGTCCGCGCCGGCTTTAATAAGATCCTTTGCCGCCTCGGCAGTGGCGATGTTGCCGGCCACCACGTCGAGTTCGGGGTATTTTTTCTTGATCCCCTTCACCGCATCGACGACGTTTTGCGAATGGCCGTGCGCCGTGTCTATCACGACGATGTCCACGCCGGCCTTGAGGAGCTCGGGCACCCGTTCGGTGTAATCACCCGTGCCCACCGCCGCGCCGACGCGAAGCCTGCCGAGTTTGTCCTTGCAGGCATTCGGGTATTTGATCTTTTTCTCAATGTCCTTGATCGTGATGAGGCCGCGAAGGCTGTCATCCTTGTCAACTATCAGGAGCTTCTCGATCTTGTACTTCTGGAGGATCTTCATGGCCTTCTCGAGCGTGGTCCCGAGCGGGGCGGTGACAAGATGGTCCTTGGTCATGACCTCGGACACCTTGAGGTTGAACCGGGTCTCGAACCGAAGATCCCGGTTCGTGAGAATACCGACGAGTTTGTGGCCCTTGGTCACGGGCACCCCTGAAATGCGGTACTTCTTCATGACATCCAGGGCGTCGGATATCTTGGCGTCGGGCGAGATCGTAATAGGGTCGATGATCATGCCGCTCTCGGACTTTTTGACCTTGTCCACTTCCTCGACCTGCGCGTCAACGGGGAGCGCCTTGTGAATGAAGCCGAGCCCGCCTTCCTGGGCGAGGGCGATGGCGAGCTTTGCCTCGGTCACCGTGTCCATGGCCGCGCTCACAAGCGGAATGTTGAGTATTATCCGCTTGGTAAGCTGCGTCCGGACATCCACATCACGCGGCAGAATATCGGATTTAGCCGGCAAAAGCAGCACATCATCAAAGGTAAGACCTTCTCGAATCGGACCGACAACCATGGAAATTCTCCTTATGAAAAAGATACATGATCCACGATCCGTGATGCAGGACAAGCATCGCTTGAGAACCAAGCCTCGCGCATCCTGAATCGTGCATCAGAGGTTATACTTTACCACAGTGGGGACAAAACCTCAAGACAAACCGGATCATTCAAACCCCGATTCCTTGTTCAGGAACGGGTTCTCCCTCCGCTCCTCACCGATTGTGGAAGCAGGGCCGTGGCCGGAAAAGACCTTGGTGTCGTCCGGCAGGGTCATGAGGTTCGTCCTGATGGAGTGAAGAAGGGTATGCAGGTCCCCGTCGAACAGGTCCGTCCTGCCGATGGACCCGGCAAAGAGCGCGTCGCCGGTAAAAACCATTCCCTGCTCCAGCAAACTGATGCCGCCCGGCGAGTGACCGGGCGTGTGCAAGACCTTGAGTGACACCTCGCCCGCGACAATCGTGTCGCCGTGCTTCACCATCCTGTCGGGAGGGGGCGAGGAGGGCGCCCTCATGCCGAACGCGCGCGCCTGGTCCGGCGTTGAAGCGAGAAGCCTCGCGTCCGCCTCGTGCAGGAGTATCTGCGCGCCTGTTGCGTCTTTTATCATCTTGTTCGCGCCCACATGGTCAAAATGCGCGTGGGTATTCACAATAAACTTTACCTTGAGCCCCTTGTCCCTGATGATCTTGAGGATATCTCCTGCATCTTCGCCGGGATCAATGACCACGGCTTCCTTGGTCTTTTCGTCAGCCAGGATGAAGCAGTTCACCTGCAGCGGGCCGACTACGAGTCTGGCTAATATCATATGGGATTTTCCCCTTCCTGCATATTGTTGATTGAAGAACCAGGTCAGCCACAAAGCCACGGAGAATCCTGTGAGAATCGATACGAAATATCCGACTCTGCGACCATATGCCTCAGTGGTGGACTCTGGCATTCGCCTCCAGCTCCAGAAGCCTCTTCTTCATTCCGGGTCCGCCGGAGAATCCGCCCAGGGTGCCCGCTGCACTGATGACGCGGTGACAGGGAATGATGACCGGGACCGGATTGGCGCCGAGCGCCTGGCCCACGGCCCGGACAGCCTTCGGGTTTCTGATCCGTTTCGCGACCCAGGCATAGGACCGGGTCTCGCCGTGCGGGATGGTCGCTGTCGCCCGCCAGACAGCCTGCTGGAAGTGCGTATGACGGCGCATATCGAGCGGCAAGTCAAAGGAAACACGTTTTCCGGAGAAATATCTCTGGAGAAGTTTTACTGATTTTTTAAGGACAACGGGATTTGAAGAATTATATCCTTCCGAACTCTGAAACCCGAACTCCGAACTGCGCAGCTCCCGCTTAACGGCCTTTTTTTCTTTATTCGGCAGAACAACCCTGCCTATCCCCTGCTCCGTTACCGCCACTCCTGACCAGCCGAGAGGAGTTTTAAAAATGAAGCTCAGTTCATTTTTCCGCATATCTTCATACCTTCCTCACTTCTCAACTTCTCACTTTCCGGATTTTCTTCGCACGATCCCCCAGATGAACTTCAGCTCATCGCTTCGAAGAACCCACATAGCGACGATATAGAAGAGAATGCTCGCTCCCATGCCGGCCCCGAGCAATTTCGCCTTGTATAACGTGCTTCCCCCCTGGCTCCAAACAGGGTTTGTGCTGATCCACCATCCGATCAAACCCATGACAGCCGATGTCGGCACGATCTTCAGCAGGGATTTCAGTATCTGCCTGCCGTCCATGCGGCCGATCTTCTTTCTGAGCGCCGCGGTCAGCAGGCCGAGGTTCAGCATCGCGGCCAGGGAGGTGGCGAGCGCAAGACCGCCGTGGCCGAGCGGCCCCATCAGGGCCATGCTGAGGGCGATGTTCATGGCCAGCGCCGCAACCGCGATCCTGACCGGGGTCTTTGTGTCCTGGAGGGAATAGAACGCCTGGGCAACGATACGGACGCCGGCGAACGCCCAGAGCCCCGCCGAGTAGCAGAGGAGCGCCGCGGCCACGCCCGCCGTGGACAGCCGGTCGAACTGGCCGTGTTCGAGCAGGAGATTTACAATCGGCACCCGGAGCGTGGCAAGCCCCGCCATGGCCGGGAACATGATAAAGAAAACCAGCCGCAGACCGAGGGACAGCGTCTCGCGGAAGTCGGCCATCTCCTTGCGCGCCGCCTGAGCGGACATGGTCGGCAGCACGGCGGTGGCAATGGCAATGCCGAAGATGCCGAGGGGAAAATGGATGAACCGCATGCCGTAGAAAAGATAGGTAATGCTGCCTGTGCCGAGAAACGAGGCAAGAATGGTGCTGATGAAAATATTAAGTTGCGTCACCGAGGAGCTCAGAAACACCGGCCCCGCGAGACGGGCGATCCTGCCCACTCCCGGGTGGCCCGGCTCGAACCGCGGCCTTATCATCATCCCCTGTTTTTTGAGCCCCGGCAGTTGAATGAGGAACTGGCACATGCCTCCCAGGACCACGCCCGCGGCAACGCCGTAGATGGGATTGGGCAGCAGCCACATGCTCAGTACCACGGAGGAGATGGTCATGATATTCAGCATCACCGGCGAGAGCGCGGGAGTCAGGAACGCCCGCAGCGAGTTGAGCATGCCCATGGCCAGGGCCGCAAGACCGATGAAAAAGAGGTAGGGAAACATCAGCCTCGTGAGCGTAACGGTCATGAGGTACTTGTCCGGCTCGGTCCTGAAACCCCAGGCAATCCCCTTGACCACGAAAGGCGCAAAAAGAACGCCGAGGCCCGTCAGAACGGCGAGGACCACGAGCAGCCAGGCGAAGACCGCGTCGGCCAGTTGGCGGGCGCTTTCCCGGGATTCCTTCGTAAGGGTCTCGGTGAAAACAGGAATGAAGGCCGCCGACATGGAACCCTCCGCCAGAAGTTCCCGGAGGAGGTTCGGTATCCTGTACGCAACATAGAAGGCATCCGCCGCGACACTGGTGCCGAACCCCCACGACATCGCCATGTCCCGCACATACCCCATCAGGCGGCTTGCCAGCGTGGCAATTCCGACAATGCCGGCGGCTTTTGCGACTTTTTCCTGCTCAGACATGCCTGTTCACCTCGGAACAATTGCCGTGCGTATTTTACACCCAACATAAACTTTGGAAAGCAATACTACAACACTGCATCCGCATGGGTCAAGCAGTATTGATGTTATTGACTCTATTCTTTATACTTCCTGAAACTCTTCGCCAGGCTGTTGAACGTATCAGGTTTGTATCTCTCGAAATCTTCCTGATCGACGAATACGAAATCGAACTTCACCTTCAGCTTAAAAGTACCTTGCTCGTTACGGATACGCCTGCATAGCCCTTTTCACGCCATGCCTTAACGTCATTGAGTATCTTATGGACCAGTGGGGGCAGCAGCTTTTCATAGCTCGTCTCGCACAGCGCCTCGTCAGCCGGAAACCAGCGATATTCGGGGTTCAGTACTTCTTACGGCGATGTCGGGAATGAAGGATGTATCGCCATTCGTCCAGCTCTCCTCAAGGGGTTAATGTGCATATGATACGTGATACACATTGTATCGGACAAAACTGAAAATCATATCGGACAAGCATTTTTATGGTTGATAGAAAAAGTGCAATATATCAACGCGATATATATAATTTGCCGATTTCAATGACCGTTCTATGGACATTTAAAGTCGAATTAGGCCTGATAATGTTAATAGAACAGATGAGATTATGCGCTTGTCCGCTCACTACTTACCACGTGATTTCACTTTTGCCTTGGGCATCACAGTTGTTACGCGTCCATTTTTCCACAAAGCCAAAGGTGTTTTCGAGCGGAGGGCGGTTTCTCTTGCTCTGTTAGCTGCGCGCTCAAGGACTTTCAGGGCAACCTTGAAGTCTGGATCATATTGTGACGGCAAAGACTGTTTTTTCATTTTTTGAGTCATGCGTTTGCTCCTTCTTCCTGCAGTAGTGGGCGTTCACCAGAGTTATCATACAAGGCCCATTCGTCAACGAGGTATTTGTAAGTTTGCTGAAAATTTCTTATTCCAGCGGCAAAGCGACGATGAATCACATTGTTTGGGACGTGATGACCACCATGCTCCACCCGCAATTTTACTCGAGTAATAGCCAGATCAACACTCGGCAAGGATAGAAAGAACAACTTCACCGTATACCCCGCTGCTCTCCACTTTGGAATAAGCTGCGCGTACATCTTGCCGCTCAGCGTGGTTTCGAACGCAAAACTTTCATTCCTGCGGACATGTTCGTGAATCTGCTCAAGCATCAGTCGGCCAGCCTTGATCGCTGCGACTTCGGGCGCAAAAGGACTCAGCCCTGCGGCAATCAGGTCCGCATTCACAAAATTCTGGCAACCCGCTTCATTCGGCAGGAACTCCCGAGCGAACGTGGTCTTTCCCGCCCCATTCGGCCCGGCTATGATGATGATTTTTTTCTTCTTCATGAAATGAAGGCTCCGCTCATCAGACTTTGCTCCCTATTGGACCACCTCGAGCCCGAGGGCATGGTCCCCTACACTTACCGTATTGAATGCATTGCGGAGATGGTGCTGACGGAGTAGCCTCACTTGCCATCTATTTCTTCATATTGTCCCAACACAACATCCAACTCCGACCGGAAGCCTTTCGCTTCGTCTTTCCGCAACTGGATGAAGAATCGATTGAACGATTTCGGTGACAAAAAATTGAGCTGATAGCTCGCGTCAACACATTCCTTCTTGAGCCACTCATTCAGTCGAATAAAGTGGTCGTAAGCATACTCGTACTTCTTTTGATTCTCAGGAGAAGGGTCATCAATCTCGCTATCGTCCTTGATTTCCACAACGTAAACGGATTGCCCTTTCTTAATGAAAAAATCAGGGCTAAAGTCTCCGCGCTTTGGATGTTCACCCTTTTTCCAGGCATATTCAATCGGATAAAACCGCTGTGGTGAGTTCTTTATCCACCCGTCTAGAACCTGAACATTCTCACGGTCGCATAACAAACCAATAAACTTGCGCTCCGGCGTTGCGTCCGCAATTGCCATATTGCAAGGCGTCTTGAAATCGTGGGAGTTGGTAATCGCTTTGCTCCCTGCCCGATAGTCTCCATCCTGATCTTTTACAGCATTAAAAAAATCCTTTTGCTCGTCAGATAGTGTCTTTTCGCAATCCGGGGTAAAAAAAACCGTCTTGTCGCCACGTCTCAGCTCAGCAGCGCTTACGCTGATGGCTGGTCGTTCCCTGGTGCTGATTAACTTTAGAGCATTCGGCGTCAGTTTGTAAACAACGCGTTTTGCTGACTTACGGCGCAGAGGCCCAAGCGCCTGCAATATTTTCTGCCGAT
>Ga0334722_10001383_pt1 | contig 30498 bp, 55 predicted proteins | sample C3_bottom_MG_FD_207210 | JGI IMG/M metagenome (GOLD analysis project Ga0334722, IMG submission 207210) | Sediment microbial communities from Yellowstone Lake, YNP, Wyoming, USA - C3_bottom | ecosystem: Environmental > Aquatic > Freshwater > Lake > Sediment | place: USA: Wyoming | collected... | reverse complement strand
ACTACCGTTCTCTAAAGGGAACGGCTTCGCGGTTCCGCGACTCGGTTCCGAACCCGATGTCTCCCCGCGCGTTTCGTTCGGCTAGTTCCTAGCCTACGTTCTTTACCATCAATTCACCTGTCGCCTAAAGAGCGACAGCCCTCTTGCCTGTGTTAAAGTAGATACTTTAACACCAGTGCCGCAATAGCCAACAACAACAGCACCCACGCGATCTCGATTACCATTGCAACAACGACACCAAAACGGAATTGGTCTTCGGACACCTTGCTCACCCCCTTTACTTTTTGTATTTTGAGAGTATCCGCTCCACTTCCTTGTCATCGTCCACGGAATCCACACGCTTGAACCGCACTACCTTTCTATAACCGCTACCGCCGACGCGCCATACCTCTAACTTTAGGTGTGGTGGGTCATAAACAAACTTGTGCCGAACCTCGCCAGCGTGCAACAGTTCGTCTACTTTGCCTGACACGGAATCCTCGCTGGTTAGAATTGCGCGCACCAGATCACGCGCCACCTCTTCCGGTGGCTCGTCCTCATCCGCCCCAACGTATTCCCGCGCTCGCTCTTCCACTTCCTTGCTGACAAACCCATCGAAACGCGACAGCCCATCCTGCTCAAACAGGCGTGCGACCTGATGGATACCCGATGGGTCTGACAGCAGTTCTACACCCTCCTCTGGTCCAATCCCTAGCGACTTGACGATGCGCACACCAGCCAGCCGCATATCTATCGCACGTTGGCTTAGTCCAGAGCACTGAGAGTAGATGTACCTCTGCCAGTCGCCAAACGTTGCAAATTCCTGCTCCTGTTTGCCGTCACGCAGTATCTTGCGATGCCGCCATAACTGGAATTCGCGGCAATATTCCATCGCCCACGCCAGCCGGGCATCGGCAGTTCGCGCAATCATCCAGTTTTTCAGAATGATCTGCTCGACGACCTCCAGTTGCCTGTCAGGCATCAGGTTCTTCGTTAGCAGCAGATCGCCAAGGTCATACAACTTGGCAAGTTCATCCCCATCCTGCTCGGTTGGGATGGCTAAAGCAATGTCTACTGACGGCTGTTGATTCGATGCCATATTGATCTACCCGCGTCTTGCTTTCTTTGTCTCTTGCAACTTTGTCATAACCTTTGCCCACTCTGCCATGGTCATCTGCTCCGGCGGATGACCTAGTTCAGACTCAACGTATTTCTTGAGTTCTTGCTCCACCTCTTCGTCGGTCTTGCCACTACCAAACACTTCCTTGTAGAGCGCGAACAACTTTTCTCGTTGTTGCTGATTCACCGGCGTGGTTGGGATGGGTCGAGCGGCTTGAGGTTGCTTGGGTTGTGCAACCGTTGGACGTGATTGTTGTTCATCGGGCACCTGGACGACGGGAGAGTGTTCGTCTGGGTCGTCCATCTCTGCAAATGGGATAAGGAATGTCGTGTTCAGTGCATACTTCTGTGCCATACTGGCAGTTTTTGCTGCGGACTTGTCGCTCGTGTCCATCGCTTCGCCGATCGCGTAGGTTGATACGACAGAGCCATCATCACCACATACAAAGTTGACTTTGTAGGTTACCGTCCGATGTAGCATTAGAGTCCCTGACTTGGTCTCGCGCTCACTCACGTTTTCAGAGACGATCTCAAGAGTGCAGAATACACCCTCTTTTGCCATAACGTCGTGGAGCGCGTTGTAGAAGTCCTCGATGCCACGGAATTTGTATCCCTGTGGGGATACACGTTCCTTTGATATAGCCCCAATCCCCCTCATCACCCGTACCATTGCCGGGTAGATACCTTGCGGCTTGTTGTTGTCCATCCTATCCTCCTTTGAATTTTCCGTTACACGACAATTTGTATAACTCACTTGGGCTTTGTGGTATCTCGCGCCACTTGCCACGCCGGATGGCTTGGTGGTAGATTTGCCACCAAGCATTGATGGTGCAAATCTCTTTTACCGTGTTACCGCTCATAAAATATACCATCGGCTTGTCATGGCAATCACACCGCTTTTGCACACCATCAACCAGCAATGGCTTGAACACTGTATCCATCCGTACCACTGGCTCAGCGGCGCGTTCTCGCTTCAATGCCAACTGCGTTGTGCTGGGTACTGGGCGGTACGGTGGCAGTTCGTCCTCTGGCGCGATTCGCTCCAGCAACGAACGAATCTCCCTTAGCAACCCTACTTCTGGTCTGTCAGTCGTCGTTGCGCTCCTGACCATGGCACCACTCCTCTAATCGTGCAATTGTTTGACCCGATCCACGGTTTGGGACTGTGGCACACTGCTACTAGAACCTGAACCTAGGTATTTGACCTCGTGCCCATTGGGCAACAGCACCACACCACCATCGCGGCGCGCATCATCAATCGCTTTGTTGGCAACAGAAAACGACAGCAAGCCACCCACAAAGCGTAGCAGGAAGAACCCCACGACTCCGATGCCGATGACCTCCACGAACGTCACCACGGAGTTCGCCAGCGTGCGTGAGGCGTCTGCTTGCCCTTGTGCGGCAACTACCTGAGCATCGGCTTGGGCACGCGCCTTGATTCTCTCGTTTTCTATAGCGGATGCCGTGCCCTGGACAGATAAATGCTGCAAGGTTGGTATGGCAGTCAACATAGCATTCGATTCTGCCAATACGCGGTTCTTCTCTGCGGTGTACTTGGCAGATTCGGCTTGCGTCTTCTCCGGGATCGCCAGCATCCCGGGAATCTTGTCGAATACACTCGAGCCAAAGTATGCCACCAGCCCAATGAACATCACAAGGATAAGTAGTTGGATACCAGATTTGATGTCGCTCAGCATAACACATTCCTCCCTACACTATATTATCCTCGCTTCTACTCAATTCTCATAATTTCTCGCGCAATCGGTTGCCACACCTGCAAAATTTGCAGTTGTATGACATCCTACAATCCTAGCCCCTAACAAACGTTCTCGTTGGGTGGCAGTACGGCACACCCACCGGTAGATTATCCGACCCATCGCCATTGCGGTCTTTGATTTTTTGCAAGACCGCTTGCCCGGGGAATTTGTTGCTGCGCCCCAACGCCCACGCTGTATCAACAGCGTGCTCGATGGCGCGGCAAGACCTAACTTTATACTGCTCGAAGGTCAGTTGCCCCTTGCTACTCATAATCTTCGCGGCAGTGTCTTCCAACTGCGCGGTCAGTAGCACGGGCACTCCTAGACCGTGTTCTGGATGCGCCATATCGTGGATTGAATACACGTGCGCTTCCATTGTCATCCCACCCAAAGTCGCTACCTTTGGGTCTGGTGATTTCATCATGTTAAGATGGTCAATTTGAACAAGGATGTTTGGCAATCCCTCGGCAACAAATCGCTCCCGGTGTGCCGCTACCCACGTGGCGATCTGTGGAACAGTGAACGCGGATGTATTGATCCGCATTAACTTATCCAGCGCGGTAATGGCGTTATATATTCTATCGCTCTCCCCTGAATTGAGAGTCAGATCGCCCAGCCGCGATTTGTCAATCCGGTCGTACGGGACGCCGGTCATCACGGAGAGTACGTAGTCAATGAACTTCTGCTCGCCAATCTCTAGTTCAATGACCAACGCTGGATTGCCATTCATCACTTGCCACGCGCACACATTGGCGTGCAGTACCGTCTTACCGCCCGCCGTGTGCCCAGCGATGAGGTTTACATCACCTGGGCGCCAGCCGCCGTGCAACATCTCGTCGAACAGTTTATAGCCAGTGCTAAACGGCTTGGCATTCTGCGTTGTAAAAATCTCTCCCGCCAACCTCTCGCGCCGCCCAGCCATTGCCAGTTGGCGGCGTATTTCCTCGATCATGGATGATGCCATATCGCGGAATCCATCGGCGGACACACCGTTGCGCCGCCACGCCGCATAGCGACGTTGCAGGTCGTCCGTGGCGCGAATCGCCGCCCACATCAGGCACTCGTCCAATACAGCGCCGAAACTGATGGTTTGGTCTGAGCGGGCTAGCGCGATAATCTCCTTTGCGGTGTCAACGTTCGACTGCCCGACGCGGACTAATACAGCGTTGTCGGAGAGTTGGTCTGGATCGCGGGAGAATATTTCAAGGATTGACTTAAGGGTGGCAAGGGTCTGTGGTTCTGTGACCAGTCGGGTAGTGTCATCCGCTCTGGTCTGCATCTCCGCGATGTGGATGATCGGGTCGCGGAGAATCGCTGCCACAAGAGTTTTCTCCGCTTGTGGGTTGGAAGATTGCACGGTTCAGACTCCTTTCCAATATTGCCTTCTCTTCCAGTGCGACGTTCGCAAGTTCGTCCCCAACGATGGTTCTGAGTTCCCCCGGCTGCATGGCTTGACGTTCCACATCAACGAAAGGTTGATAACGATACACTCCATCCCACTTCCCCACCCTATGCGCTCGTGCGCCATAGCGACGCACCCAATCGGCATAGGCGGCGGCGTCCTGCACGCTGGGTACGTCTGGTATCTCCAGCGCGGCTTGTAGCAAGTTGGCATCTGTGCGCCCCTCTGGTTTTATGTAAAGTAGGTGCCAGATGCTGACTGGGACACCGAGGCGCCTCTTTGGTGCCCAGTCGTTCCACGGCACGTTGCCTGTGAGTTCAGACGTGCCATAGTGGAGTTGAGCAAGCAAAATCAGAGCATCTGCATCATCCGCGCCAAGTTCGTCCACGGCGCGGCATAGTTGAGATGCTTGCTTAATCAACCACTTGTCATTCTCGAAATTTATGCCCCTGTTCAGTATGACGCGGCAGTAGGCAACTGCCACCTTCACCGCTCGGTTACTTGGCTTGGTTGTCTTGGTTGGCATCGGTAATCACCGTACCATCTGGTTTAGCATGATTCGTCGCAAGGTGGAAACGCGCCATATCACCGTATCTGTCGTTGCTAGACCAATAGGCATTGGTAGCGTACGGCATACCGTTCTTATCATACCACAATGTCCAACCCCGACCGTCTGACGTGATACCGTAAATCACTCTGACCATCGTTTGCTCCTTTCTGTTCTCTGTTTAATCATCCTATCGCAAGCACAATTCTCATAATTTTCTGCCGTTAGATAGTCCCACGCTTGTGGGAATCAACAGGCAATCTCTCACACCCACAAACGGCACGCCTCTGGGCGCACCGCCGCCAGTGCCCGCCGCACATACACCATAGCGTTGTGGACAGACCGCCACGAGACGCCTAGGCGTTCTGCCACCATCTCGTAGATGGACTGCCGGTTGCCATACCCCAAGTCGAAATCGCACTCTTGTTCGACCAGCACCTCCATCTCTTTGATGATTTTCTTCGCCAGCCGTATCTGGCTGGCTTGGACGTTGGTCTCTGATGTGACCAGCATCTTGTTCAACTCCTTGACCGTGGCTTCCACGATGGGTAGCGTATACAGCCACGTCGGAGCATCGCGCTCAATCTCCGCATCAAAGTCTTGCATCACACCAATAACCTCGTGGTTTGTTGCGTCCCCGTCCTCGTCGGCTGGTTCGTCCAGACTCACCACATCGCATTCTTTACCATGCGCCTCACACAGGTCTAGTGCAATCCCCATGGCTGACTTCCTGAAGTACGTGATTGGAGACGCGCCAGAGTAGTGCGCCGGGTTATAACTCTCGCAGACACGCAGTAGCGCGCCAGCCACGGCTTCTTCCGCCACTTCCCAGCCGTATCTGGCAGCCAACCATCGGGTCGTTCTCTTGATCACATCAGCGTTGATGGTGTCTGCAATCATTCCCTTGGTGTCCATCTTGTCCTCCCTAGTTAAGACAAATCGCCTAACTGATGGGACCGGGCAGACCGGCGACACAAGCAACACGCTCAAGCCGGTGGACTGTAAAGTCCGTCCCATCAGTTAGGCGATTATCCAATTGGGTTATCGCTGAAATTAAAAAAGTGTTGCGGTGTGTCTTGTTCATTGCGCGCCTGCCCGTGCGCTGTCTTATTCTGAAATCATCCTATCACATATCTGCCGGCTTGTCAATACGTTAGTTTACATAATCCGTAAAGTGATTCGTAATTTTAAGGTTAGGTTGCCTTGTATTATGTAAAGGGCACGTCTTCCTTGTGTATCAGGTCGAATACTTTTGCGCGTACGCGCGTTCGTCGTGTTGACCGATACTCCATCTTAACCCCTATCGCCACGCATCGGCGACCATCTTGGCAAACATCCCAGCATAGCGCGGCAGTTCGCCGATGACCTCCACCACATCAACGCCAACCAGCAAGGCGGCAGAGCACAGCCATAGCAGACACGCAATCACCAAGATATACGCCGTCCTGATCTGCTCTAGCCGTCTTTTTTGCTTCTGGTGCCACATCCAATCGCGGCTATACTTTCTTGGCGGCATTCCCAACCTCCTCTACGTAGAGTCGTGAAATCATCTCTTTATCCACAACGGTCTCGAAGACAACTTGGAAAAAGTGGTGGTGAACCTTATGGCGTTTGACAACTGCAAAATCCATCCACCTGTCAGCAGTCGAGAGTGCATTCAGCAAATAGACTGCATCGCGCGCCGATAGTCTGAGCCGCCCCACCTCGTGCCCACGTACCAGCACGCGAACCCATACGGTTCGCCCACTGACGATTACGTTGAATACGAACGAAGGTAGATTATCCATTGATACATTATCGCTATTTTTCGTCAATTCTCACAACTTTCTATGTTAGTCGTCCCCAATGATCCGATCATAGTCTTTCAACTTTACAATGGCGCGCCGAACGGGTTGTTGCGGTGGGTCATCGTCAACGTCAAGGTTGGGCGCACGCACATCCATATCCTTGCTTGCGTACCATCCGAACACCAACGACGGTACCAAGCCAAGCAGTGCGCCAAGCCAGCGGGCAGTCTGCTCATCCAACGGCAAGACCGCCAGCCCAACCAGCGATACGATAACTAGCAATGAGGACATCAAGATTGCTACATACACATACATCTCAACTGCTCGCAATCGTGCACTTGCACTTGGGACACTCGTACCACCACTTTGCTCCCTCGCTCCACACGGCTATAGAAGCGTCGCAGACCCATCCGCAGTTAGGGCAGTAGTACGCCAAGGTTGGTGTATCGCCATCAAGGTTGCCCTGATGCAGGGCGATGGGAACGTTCTCGAACGGCAACTCGACAACCTTATATCCATCAGGCGGATTGGGAATCTTAGTGTCTAAGTCAACCATCTCAAAGCACCCCTTCCAACAGTTGCTTTACTTTTTCAGCATCCTCGTCAAAGTTCACGTTCTTGCAGAACAGTCTATAGGATGCCTCCGATTGCTGGCGATGAAACTCATCGTCTACCGCCAAGCGCTGGGTGTAGGCAATCACCTCATCCAACGAATGTCGCTGAATATCAATGCAGTTTACACCATCTTGCAACAACGGTCCAGCCAATTGCGACTGGTAATATGATGCCGTCGCAATGACTGGTTTACCGCAAGCGATGATGGTATGGATCACGTGTCCGTAGCCGTCGCCCCACGTTTTGGCGTGGAACGCCACCCTCGCTGACCGCATACTGCGCGCTACTTCGGAACACGGTGATAGACTCGCCCGCCAGTACGGGTTGGCGTCTTTGTGCCCATAGCATTCCCAACGCAACTCCGGCACCGCTTGCGCAAGCGCAATATACGGTTTCTGCCACTGGGTCCAGTAAAACGAGTGGACCCAACAACCCGCCAGTGTGCGGTCGCTGGGCGGATACTCGAATCTAAATTCGCTTAGATCAAACTCTTGGTGGTATAGCACGTGCGGACACGACGGCGGTGTGGTGAATGTTGCAGACATCAGCGCGAAATCAGCCACCGCAAAGTTGTTCGGCGTTAATATATTGCCAACCTGGATACCGAACTTGGCACCTAATTCCGTCGCCAGTCTGCGGTAACCCGGCTCGTTGTGAACCAGAGAACATAGGACAATCTCTGGGCGCATCTGCCGCGCTTGGTCGAGTGTTAGCATCTTCATCGTTCGCCCAATATGTGAATGGTCAGCACGTTCCCAGTGATCGCCGCAGTCCTTGTCACCAGCCCAGAAGTCCAAGTACTGTCTTGCGATCTTGTCGCCATGCACCGCTTTTTCGTGCGTCCATATCTCAGAATCAAAGTATGCCATTCCGATTGGGCGATAGACTTCAAATCCCAGTCGGTCATGGAACAAAATCTGTAGCGATTCTGCGAGGCATGAGTGATGATAGTCAATTAAAATGGATGCCACTTTTTTACCTCACCATAAATGAAGTTGCCAAGTATCTTTTGATGTTCTGCTGAAGAACACATTGCGCGATAGATGTCTCTTTGGCTTACGCAGGTGTTTTCTGTGTTCATCTGATTTTGGTTTTCCTTTCAATGCCCTGCTAATACTTTGCCTGTGTTCCACAGACTCTTTCTTTCCCCTGTTTGCATCTCCAAGTTTCTTTCGCCATTCCTCAGAAAACGGCTCGCGTTTCCTACCTGTCAGAGATTGGCTTCGCTTGAGTCTTGTTTCAGGGCTTGGATTCAGCCCACCATCACCACCATCTGTACTGTTTACTAGATTCACTCCGATTGAGCGATAGTAAGCAATCCAGTACATCTCTCGCTCTTGCCAACAAGAATCATCCGCGTATTCAATGATGATCAACTCAGGAGCAAGACCGCGACTTTGTAACGACTTAATCCAAGCAGTCTTGTGGTTATGATGACGATCTTTCAGATGCCTTTTGAACCTATCTTCCACCTTTTGGATTGTTTGACCCACGTACCTGACTCCGTGAGTTTCCGGATCGCATAACGCGTAAATGGTGTGCATACAAATCGCCTCCGACTTACCATCTTGCAACAGAGTGGCGGGACGAATCCCCAAAGTCGGAGGCGATTGCCGAACTACTATTCAGTTTGTGCAAGATGGTAGAAAATGAAACCGCCCCGATCCGACTCTGTTGCAACACCATCTTACAGCATTAAGCACAATTTGTCAACTATATTCTACTCACCTAGTCGTCGTTTGGGTCAAGCGGTGCTCTGACCGCCATGATGACGAAAGCCAGGAACATGACGATGTAGAATGTACATACAAATCCAAGCGCGTAGATTATGTTCTCCATCTTGACATCCTTCGTTTTTTAGCACGGGTGGCGCGCCCCGCGCTCCCCAGTTAGCCTTCCATCAGTTAGGTTGTTCTGCTGTCGCGCCCCAGCAGTATGCCATCCACGGCGACCTCAGTCGCCATAAGCCGCCGGCGCACCGTGGCTGACTACGAATCACTTGTCTATCTTTATGGGGGAGCGGCAAGATGGTACGCTCGAGGGGGAATGGATTTCGCGTCCCTGATTCCTCTATCAACCCACGCTTGTTTCCGAAATCCCTATGCGTCCCGCTCCCCCGATTTCTCCGCTAGCACGATTCCACGACTCGCGGTTGGCTACTGTCTCACCCACAGCGTTTGCTGGTCGCCGTGGATAGACAGTTCTGACCACCCACTCTCGCTCAATACCTGCTTGGCAAGGCGCGGCTTGCCACCACCAGGAAAGTTTGCGTCGTCCATCAGAACGATGGACGTTGGCTTGAGCGCGTGCATCGCCGCCAAGAGTTCGTTACGGCAATGTTCCTGGCTTGGCATAATCAAGTCACCGTGCAGAGCCAACACCTCTTCGTCCGTCATTGCCCACAGTTCAGATGCCGCCTTCTGGATATCCACGCGCCCACCGTGCAGGTCAAGCATCTCGCCGTAGGGATAGTCGAGACTATCCAGATACAGCAAATCAATTGATTCGTCACCCACTTGGTTTAGGAACGCCACACTATCGGAATGGATGAACGTTACGAATGATGCGAGCCAGTCCCCGATAACCCGGCGCGCGGTACGCAGATGCTCAATGCTGTTGTCCACGCTGAACATAAAGCCACCGTGATCGTAACACCAGCGAGAAAAGATCAACGTGGACATTCCTGCACCCCAATCGTTCTCCATCCGCACGCATCCGGTCTCTATGATGACCTTGCCACCGCGCTCACCGAGCAAGTCCAACGCGCGGCGCATCGTGGGGTAGCGATAGCCAAGTTGTTCACGGTATTGTGACAATGCGTCTGATGTGTTATCCATACAGAAGACTCCTCCACTGTTCGGCAATGCGATCCACGCCGAACAATTCAATCGCGCGCGCGCGTTGCTGTATACTAGCCACGCGCGCCAGTTCGTAATCTTCAAGAAACTGCCTAATCATTGCATTGGCATCCCTTGGGTCTTTGTAAGACCACAATGCGATTTCATCCATTTCAAACAGATCGGGACCTGCCCAATTGTAGTCTTTGGTAATACTCACCATAGGGCATCCCGTGAGCATTGTTTCTATTCCAGAAAGAGTGTACGACGCTGGGACAGTTCCCGTATAGCAATAGCATCGCAATTCGCGCAAGTACTGCCGCATCACATCATATCCCAATTCACCAAGACCGCCAACCTTCTCGCTATGCGGTCCAGCGAACGACCTGGGCAAACCAGCGGTGGCGCGCTCGAACCACTGCCAATTGGTGAACAGGTCCCTGCCGTGTGGCTCTGAACTGTGTTGGCTGACCTGCCCAACCATGACGTTGGACCCAGCCCAGCCGGAAAACTCTTCCGGGTCTAGCCCGAATCTGATCAGCGCGTCTTGCCCAGCCCATGCGCCAAGCGATTCAAAAAACCGTTGTTCGGCTGGACTATAGCGCACAATTTGCAGACCGCCAATGTCTCGATATGGCTTAATCGCCAACTCCAACCCTGGATTGGACTGCCCGATCGTGCGCCATATGACGCGCTTGTGTTTGATGCGCTCCCAGTTTGGTAGCATCCACTTGTCTGGCAGACCAGCATACAGGATAAGGTCTGCCCAGTCAACCAACTCCTGTGGCAAGTCCTCGCGGTCATTCCCGCGCAAGCAACGTTCCAACTCTGGCTTGCGCGGAATTTGTGGCAACGCTGGACGTTTCGTGTCCGCCGGCGCGTGCGGGTTGGTGTAAGCACCCAGCGCAAACAGGTCTACGCCGATGGACCAAAACATCTTGAGTTCGTAATACTCAAGTACGCTGTGTGCAGAAACATAAAGTAGTTTTAACTTATTGCTCATAACTCCATCTCCATTTGCCCCTTGCGCAACGCCAACTCGCGCAGCAGGATTGGAATCTCCTCGCGCGCCGCGTCGGTGGGCACATATGGATCGTCCCAGTCGCACCAACGGGAAATCATTGCCATGGCAATGTTGGGCGTGAGTTGCTTAGACGACTTCAACTCGTCCAAGCCAGCCACAAGTGCTTGGATACCCTTGCGCATCGCCTCGCGGTCAGCGTGTTGCGCGATCCCCACGTCGTCGCGCAAGACCGTCTCGATAGCCGCTGCCAGTTGTCCGAGTTGGGCACTGTTGACTTTGGCATGTGGGATAGCAAATGCAGATTTTCCAATCTCGTCTATAATCTGTTTGGCATTTTTCGGCATATATTCACAATTTTTGCGCAGGAGACCGTTGCCTTCAGGCAACGGAGGAATGCGCCCCCCTTTCATATATTTGACAAACACGAACAAGTGTGCTATGATACCAGCGGTGAAACTGATTGCCCAAGTCAAACTGCAACACAATACCGAACAAGCCGCCGCGCTTAAAGAGACGATTCAACGCGCGAATGCCGCGTGCAGCTATATCTCTGATGTGGCGTGGAAATCCAAGACCTTCAACCAATTTCGATTGCAAAAATTGGTCTATCGGGACGTTCGCAATCGGTTTGGCTTGACGGCTCAGGTTGCCGTTCGGTGTATCTCCAAAGTTGCCGATGCCTACAAATTGGACAAGAAACACAAACGCACGTTCAAGCCACTTGGCGCGATCACCTACGACGACAGAATCCTGCGGTGGTACATTGACAAGGATGTTGTGTCCATCTGGACGGTCAATGGTCGGATGCGAATTACATTTGTCTGTGGCGACAAGCAACGAGAGATGCTCAAATATCGCAAAGGCGAATCTGACTTGATTATCTTCAAAGACCAATTCTACCTCTCTGCCACCTGTGAGATTGAAGAGCCGATTCCAACCGAAGGCAACGGTGTTCTCGGTCTTGACATGGGAATTGCTAACCTTGCTGTTGATTCGGACGGGAACGTATATTCTGGCGAAACCGTCAATAGTGTACGGCGTCGCTATCGCCACACGCGATCCAAGTATCAGTCTGTTAATACCAAGTCTGCCAAACGGCATCTCAAGAGATTGTCTGGTAAAGAGAAACGGTTTGCAAAGAACGTCAACCACGTTGTTAGCAAGCAAGTTGTTAAACTTGCCAAAGACACCTGTCGGGATATTGCGATTGAAGACCTGTCTGGTATCCGCGACAGGGTAACGGTTCGGCATGGCGAGCAGAGAGCAACTTTGCATAGTTGGTCGTTCTTCCAACTCCGTTCGTTCCTCGCATACAAGTCCAAGTTGGCTGGCATCAACCTGATTCTGGTTGACCCACACAACACTTCGCGGACTTGCCCTGCTTGTGGCAACATTGACAAACGCAATCGTCCCAATCAAGCAACGTTCAAATGCGTGGTCTGTGGCTACTCTGGGCTTGCTGACCACATTGCGGCTCGCAACATTGCGAGCAGGGCGGCAGTCAACCCGCCTATGGTCTCGACCGTCGGAGCACATCTCTCGCCCGTGGGCGAGTCGCCGATGGCGTCAGGGACAAGCCGCCCGCTTTAGCGGACGGTAGTTGACCCCACAACCCAACCACCCATGCGCCAAGCGCGTTCCCGTTACTCGACCGCGCCTGCGGGTGAGACGTAAGCAGGCGACGGGGTTCACCAGCGCACACATCACACTGGCTCGCGCACCGAACGACGGGTCCCAAAGGGGACAGTCGCGGCACGGGTAGTTGGAAACCGATTACACCTCTGAACTCCCCAGAAACAGGATGCACATTGCACCCGTTTCTGGATCATCCAACTCTGTTGAGATGTTCATCCGCATCGCCCCAGCGTCAGAGTCCCACTCTGCCCCGAAAGCATCTGGGTTTGCTTTGCCCAGACGCTCGAAGGCGTCTCTTGGACGCAAGTCGGCGTCAATCACCACCGATTCCACCTCGCACCCCGTATACTGGGCGATGGTCTTGGTGATTGCTCGCATCATTGCGTCAAGCGGCTTCGGCTTGGTATCACTGGGCGGCACTGTATTTGGCATGCTTAACTCCTATCTTGCATGATGGCGTACAACTCTCTGTCATGTTCTACGGCTTCACGACAGAGTGGCACTTTTTCCAATCCACGCGGCGAATACCACACCCGCCATCTTGCACCACACGTGCAAGTCTCGATGCCGAAGGTTGAACCTTCCGGAAGGCGCGCAACCACGTGTTTCTTGTTGAACTCTTCTAGTCGTTGTTGTCTCCCCACGACTTACTCCCGGTGGGCAACACCTCGCGCATAAACTCTCGTGGAAGGACCAGATTGATCGTGTTACCAAGATCAGCCACAATATCCCAATCTGGGATTCTAATCATGCGCGTTACATTACCATCTTTGAGTCTGAGAACGATGTAGTCACCCGTGTCAATAAACTCCCAGTGTCCCTTAGGGGACTTGCAAGTAGATGGCATCATTCTGCCTCCTCCAGCCACCGCTCCGCCTGCTTAAGACCGACCCATCCAGCATAGTCGGTTTGCAAGCGTACCAAGATCGCGGTCTCCACGTCTGGAGATTGGCTCTCTGTGAGGTTGAACACTTGGTCTTCACCTTCCATCATCCGATCCACCAGCGCGTTACCGCGCTCCACCATGTATTGATACGGACCGCTTAGTACACCATCGGTGAGCGAGAACTCACCAACCGTCTTTTGCATATTTTCATCTCCTGTTTGACATATCGCACTTTCAACTCTATTCTCATAACATCGGCGCCTAGTCGCTTGGCTCAAACCCACGGCACGTGCAACGTACGTGCTGGCACACGGACAACACGCCGTCCAACTCGTTGATAACTTTCCCCATGGTATCTGGAGTTGGATGCAGGTTGGTGCCAACCAACTTGTCAATGACCCGCAGCGCCACTGCCATAGCGCGCGGGTAGTCGAGGACGCCGTCTGGTGAGTTGTGGTACTCAATCGAGTGACCACATTTAGCACACACCCGGCTATGGTCAACCTTTGCCATATCCCACCTCCTTGTGGGTGGCTTCTTGTTCGTGTTCTGGCGTGAACTCAAGGTTGTCATAGTGGGTCGCCCGTTCTTCGCCGACACTAATCAAGTCCAGGTCAGTCCCTCCACAACGTGGACATTCCTCGCCGAACACTTGTGCGGCGTCCGTTCTGGTCCAGAACGTGCTTCTACATTCCATACACTTCCACTTGCAACTAACCATTTCGTCCTCCCTCTTTGATCTACCTGCAACGGGTGGGTTTTCGGGCGGTTGTTCACACGGTCGCCCAGCCTCGGCATTGCGCATTACGTCTCGTAATCCGCTAATTTTCCAACATATCCATCATCTCGTAGTTTCATTTCGAACGCCAATTCGTCCACAAGCGGCTCCAGTCGAGCAGTGATGAGTTTTAGTTCATCTAACTCTCGCTGTTCGTCTTCCGTGAGCGGCAGTGGTTTCTCGATGAGTTCGACCTCTCGCCGCAGGTAATTGAGGTACAGCGTTTGGAGTTTACTCTCCACACTCGTCATTTTCATTTTTCCTCCTTTTTTCCAAGCGGATTGTTAGTTACCGCCTCTGGATTTTCGTCTAACTACCGTAGACAAACCTACGGTGTACATCCTATAACCCCGTCAATTCTCATAATCTTTGCGTCCCAGAGTGGGGCAAATGTGGAAACTAACAGGTCTATACAGCGTGGTGGCTTGTCATACATTTGTCTGACAACTGCAAAATTTGCAGTTGCCAAACCACTCCAGTTATTATGTCAAGTTAAACTATTGCCCACCAAAAGCGATAGTGCTATCACTTTTGGTGGGCGAGTCAATCACAGCCAACCCACCACGTCGTAGGCGGAGGCGATGTCTTCAAAGTGCATTCGCCGCCCACGGCGTCCAGACTTCACGTCATCGCTCGCCCGCCCCTTGCCGCCAAGCAATCCAAGCATATGCTTGGTCTCGATGGTGTTATCGGCGGCGAGGTAGATGGTCTTGACGGGTCTGGCTTGCCCCCACCGTTCGATTCGCCCCATTGCCTGCTCTTCTTCCGTGTGGGTCCACGGAGTGATCAGACTCACCGCCACGTTAAGGTTGGTCAGGTCAATTGAGCGTCCACCCGCATTGCTAATTGCCACAATGCGGCAGGTACCATCGGCGACGCGCTGGCGCACGGCGTCGCGCTCTTTTGCGCTAACGTCGCCGGTGATTAAGCCAAATCCGTATCGGTCGGCATACCCGTATCTTTCCACCGCCGCGCCGAGTTCTTTCACCACTTCCTTGAACGGCGAGTAGAAGATGATACCGCCGTCTCTTTCCCAATCGAATGTGGAGACAAGGCGCAACGCCTCGTCCACCCGTGCGTTCTCGCCGTCCTCTACCATCTGGTCGAGGTGGAGATACTCGACCAGCGATAACAGCGTGTCTTTCCCCAACCGTTTCGCGCGGTTCAGCGCCACCACGCGCTTAAAGTTTGTGGGGCTAAGACCGGGCACAAAGCGTGCATAACTGATCTGGGCGAGGAACGATTGGAGCGCGCTGGCGCGCTCGCCATAGCGGTAGCGATACTCATTCTCAATCGCCTCCGCCATCTCCAAATATCCCTGCTTGACCATTTCGTATGTTCGTCGTTGCCCATCGGATAGCGGGTGGGTGATCACTTGCGGCTTGTCTCGCTCAATCCCCAGCACGTCCTTGGTGGTCAAGGACGCGCCGTACTCCAGCAGGCGGTCGTGGAGTTCTTGTTTACGCTGGATGTCTATCAACCGGTCGCCGTCGAATACGCCGTATCTGTATAAAAAGTCGGCGTAGCGCTTGCCCCAGAACTTGGACTCGTAGGGTTGGGGCATGGTCACCATCCGCGTTCCCAACTCCACCTGTTCCTGAACTATTCTGGTTGGATCGAGCATAAGGAATAGGTTATATAGCGTATCCACGCGGTTGCGGATGGGGGAACCGGTGGCGGCGATCCGGTAGTGGGCGATGCAAGCCAGCGCTTTAACCACATTAAAGCGTTGGGAGACGTTGTTCCCGCTGGGGCTTGCCAGGTCTGCCTCGTCGGCGATGAGGATGTCATCTGGGGAGAACCATTGGAGCAGGTCCTCTGCGTGGATCACTAGTTGGTTATAGTTCATAATCACCCACGGCGCTCGCAATGCCGCCGACATCTGGATTTGGGTCTGGCGGTCGTCGTACGAGCCCTCAAGGATAATCACACCCAGTGGATCGCGGTTACCATCGAACCGTGGGTCGAATTGGAACACCTTGTCCCGCTGGGATGTGCGGGCGGTGTTCTCTGTGATAAGCCACGTCACCGGGCGTTGGTGCCCGGCGCTGGCTCTGTGCTGGGCGATTCGGCTTGCCAAGTTCACGTACACTGGCGTTTTGCCCACGCCGGGGTCGTCGAAAAGTGGCAGGTAATCACGTCGTCTCGCCATGTATGCTTGCCACGCTCTCCCAAGCGTGGCGTGCTGGTGGGGTTCTAGTTTGTAATCCATAGGTCTCCTCTCAAAAAAAGTTTTTTGTGCGCTAGGCACAAACCACAGTATCCAACATTACCGTGTTGGATAAATGTTGGATACTGAAGTTTGGGTCAAGCGTTGACTTCGCCTTCGCCTTCCCAGCAATCTGACCCCCAGCCGCCGCTGCCGGGGCAGTTAGTCGTTCCAAGTTTGCGGCAACCATAGCAATAGTCGCCGCGCTCCAATTGCTCTTCGTCTTCGTCATCCGCCCACTCTGACGTGATGTCTTCGATGGACAAGCCGTCGCCGTCCATTGTTTCGCGCCAGACCAGTCGGCATTCCTCAGCACCTGACTGGCGCTCAAACACGCGGGTATGCCCAAGGGCGTGATCTTTATGCTGGAGCAGTTTCACTTCTGCCCCACAGGATGGGCAGTATTGCATCATACACCTCCATCGGTATCGGTATCTGGTGCCTTTGCCATCGTAAAGTGCGCGATGGCACTCTCAGCGGTGCACTGTTCCACCGCCACTTCGTAGATACAGATTTCGCCGCCGAAGAACCAGAACTTGTTAGCAGTGGATTCTGCATCGGGTTTGCCCCACCAGGTGGACAATCTCTGGCGAGCCAGTTCTCTTGCTTGCCCGTGCGTGGGGGCTTGGACAAGGAACTCCACGGCTCTTTCCCGCACACCATCTTGCTCGTAGGCGGTGACCAGAAATATTTTGTTTTTGTTGGACATTTTACCCTCCATAGTTTGATCTTGGTGGTTCGTACCGCCCGTTCTCGCGGAGCGAATAGGTTCGTCTATCGCCAACCACGATTTCATCCAGAAGTTCGATGCCCAGCATTGCCCCAACCTCTCCCAACGTTCTTGCCATCGCAATGTCTTCTGGCGATGGGGTTGGATCGCCAGACGGGTGGTTATGGGCGATGATGATTTTTGAGGCGTTATAGACGATGGCTGGGCGGAATACCTCCGCTGGATGAACGCGCACCTCATCCACCGTCCCGATGTAGATGGTGGATATGCCGATCACACGATTGCGCGTGTTGAGATAGCACACGCAAAAGTGTTCCTGTGGCAGTCCAAACAAGTACTGTCCCAAGAGTTTTGCCGCTTTGGACGGCATATCCAGCGTTTCGTCCTCCACGGGTGTGCGCACCGTCCCATCGCGCACCATCAATACCTTGTGGACGGGTGCGACGATCCAGTGTGCTGTCTGGTCTTTTGTTTCCATAGCAATCTCCTTCCAAAAAGATTTGGGCGGTTGTTGGCGCGGTCGCCCAGCCGCGTGATTGTTAATCGGTCTCTACGCCAAAGTAGCGCTGGGCCGCCCGGCCCATACGATCAACGTACAACGTACCATTGTCGCAGACCAACTCGAACCCGTATTGGCTTGCTCGCACTTGTTTGTACATCTCTGCCGCATCAATGCCGTGGTCTTGCATATGCCCATCCCACGTTCGGACAGCAGCCACCGCATCTTCGTCCAGGCTGTCTTTGACGTCACCCCACTCACCTGCCCTGGCATACTCAAGGTTTGTAATGCCATCAACAACCTTACCATCCACGAAGACAAACAGGTGTAACCCACCACCGTTGTCCTCATAATACTCGTACCCAGTTGTCTTGTTCATTTTTCCTCCTTTTGGCGGCTTATGCCGCCGAAAGAATTGGGCGGTTGTTCACGCGGTCGCCCAGCCGCGTGTTGGACTACAAACACGAATTCCAGTCCTCATCCATTGCTTCTGCAGCGAAGCGCCGTGCAGTCTCTTCGCCGCAGTTCTGGCATATGATCGCTTTGCCGATTGGGAAGTAGTACACCTTCTCCCCAGTCTCCACCTTCTTTCCACACTTCTTGCACTGTCCTTGGAACCGGGCGGTGATCCAGCGTGGGTCGCGGCTATACTTAGCCATTTTCCGCACCTCCTTTCCACTATGATTCTTCCACCGGCTTTGCACCGGTACATGCGGTATACCATACCGCCTTCACTGCTATTTTGTGCGCGGCAGTTACGCGCTATTTAGTTGTCAAGCCAGTCGGCGTGGGATTTAATGAACGCTTCCACCTCGTCCCAAGACGAGGGTTCCCACTCCGGCTCTGGCTCAAATTCGCACGTTGACCAGACCATCTTGTACCACTGCTTGGTCTTTCGGTCTAACTCGAAAGCCACACGCTCGTGGTAGTTTCCGCCATTGTTATGGCGGATTTGCCAGCCACAGTCGCATGGCTCGTAAAGCGTGATCTTCCGATCGCGCCGAGCCATCGCGATGGCTTTTCTAATCTTTTTCTCTTGCTCTGATGGTAAGTACTTCATTTTACCCTCCTTTTTGGCGGCTTATTCGTTGCCGCCGTACGAATACTGGTTTGCCAGAATCTCTGTCTTTGCCCAAGCAAACGGGTCAAGAGGCATTGTTCACCTCCGATCCCCACCCGCCGGAGCGAATCCACGACTCGCTCCACGAACCTTCTACTGCCGCAATGAATGAATCTGCGGCAGACTCGACTAAGAAGTCAATCAAAAAATCAACTTCTCCGGGACTCAGGACGGCGAGCCATCTATCGCGCACTGACCGCCAGCGCAGTCCGGTGCGGAGAAATGGCTTCTCCGCATCTGGCACTGGCACTGATTCCCAGTGCGCGCCCGCCGCCTTGACACGCAGGCGGAACGCATTTTCGAATCTTCGCGTTTCGGTGGTGTGATTTGCGGTCATCACACCACCCGCCAGTCGGGCTAGGAGTTGGGTAGCGCGAAAGATTGATTCTAATGTGTCAACGTTCTCCATTTTGCCTCCTTTGATTTTTCCACCGGCTTTGCACCGGCACAGCCCCAATTGGGGCTTCACGGGTCTAGCGCGCCCGTTCGCGTGGCGGTTCTACAAGGCGGTCGCCATGCCGCACCTTGCTCGGTGGTGGAAGGTTGTTTCCCCGCCCAGTCCGGCGTTCCAGCCATCACTCCGGGCGACGAACCGCACCACCGAGCGCAGTTTAGCCTCCCATAGCAACCACCTCCTTAAGGGCTTGGACGCACCCGCGTAGGAATGCGTGCGCCCTTTGCCCATCCTTGCCACCCACGCGGGTAACCCGTGGACGGCGTCTTTCTTCGTCCCAAGTACATACCTCGCGCTTGGGGCTATGCTCCAAAGCGAGGATGATATTTCTGTTTTTGGACGTATTTAGCGCATCATTGACCGCGTACCCGGTAGAACCTTCTGGGTCGGCGGTCAATAGCAGAAAGTACAAGTCAAGTTTTGTACTTTCCGCTATCCGCTGGAAGATGGAACCACGGTAGCCGGAGTCAATCAGAATGTCGCCATCCTTAACCCCGATGGATCGGAGCCAGCGTTCCAGTTTACCGCGGTGCGCCAGTTTTCTGGCGTTGTCGCGGTTCAGTCCGGCGATATACCGGACCTGGAGACCGAGTTCGGCAAGAGCACTGTAGAACACATCCATATCGCGTCCCATAAACCAGACACGACCTGGATTGTTTTTTGCAATCCGGACTAGATCAGGCATCCAGATTGCCAGTTGTTTTCCAAGCGAATATCCTTGCGCTTTCATTGTCTACACTCCACCGCAACAGAACGAAACGAACGAAATAAAAAACACAGTAGTATTATCCTATGACCGCGTCAATTCTCATAATTTTTGCGTCCCACGCTGGGGTGAGCGTGGGGGCGACGCGGTCATAGGATCGGGTGGGTGGTTAGCAAATACTAATCCACACAACCAGGTACCAGATAAAAGTCTTCGTAGTTGTTGTGGAACACCCTGCGGAGGTAGCCCTTGTCCACAAGTTCTTGTGAGCGCGTCCAGTCGCTCATATAGCACACGCACCCGTTGGGTTCATAGAACTCTACCAGCATACCGTTCAGTATGACCATTCCATAGGTGGAATCAATCACATCAAACGGTGATTCCAGGATAGTTGGGCGCGAATCCGCCCAGTCGTCTCCGAGCACATCGCGCACAACCATCTCTGCGCACTCCCTATCGGGCGCGTAGAGTTCTGCAAGGGACGGATCCCACCCCTTGCGTGTTTGGACATAGAATCTGTGCATTTTCATCTTTTCCATCTCCTTGTTTGATTCTGCGCTGCCAAAATCGGCTTGGCAACTAGCGGCATATGACCGCTTGGCTGCGCCCGCGGATCGTCAATCCAGCGATGGGGCTATCATCCCACGTCTTTGCGCCAGGTCCAAAAACCTGCGCGACGCTAGACGGCGCAACCAACCGCCCACATACCGCCCAGTTGCCCAATATTGCCTTGCGTATCCCTGTGGATAACTGTGTGGATAAGTTATGCAGTTATCCACAGTCCTATACGAACTTTACATAATGTTACCCGGTGCTAGCACTCGCTATTGTGCGGATTCCCCGCGCGCGCCTTGCGTACCTTCGCTTGGCGCCCTTGACCGGTCGGCAATCTCGCCATTACCGCCGGTTGACCGGGCAGGAGACAAGGCACAACGATTCTATTGTTAATGTGCTAGGCACACCTAGCGCAGATAGGGCAATACCACAGAACCCGCAGGTGAAAGCAAGAAGACAACGAATACAAACAACACAAACAAGACTGCGGCAATCAATTCTTCCATTTTGATTCTCCCTCTTGCTAGCGGCTTGCTTTTCGTCAAGCCGCTAGCGGATTGATTTTTAATATCCCTTGCTACATTCTAGCCCACAACGTGTTCGTCATGCGCAAGTCCACGCCTTGCAAGTTCGCACCTTGCAAGTTCGCGCCTCGCAAGTTAGCCCGGCGAAGGTCAGCGCTGTGCAAGTCCACGCCCGCTAGGTCTTCGCCTTGCAAATTCGCCCAACACAGTTTCGCGCGCTCTCCGCCTTCTTCCCCACGCGCCCACGCGGCATGCCGTTCAATCGCTCTCTTGTGTTCTGGTGTCATTTTGATTCTCCCTCTTGCTAGCGGCTTGATTCTGTTTAATCTACTTTGATTTTACGCCATACTTCTTGAACTGTTCCCAGGCGACGAGCGCCCAACCATCCAGGAACGCGCCACCCACGCGTTCCCAGTACTCTATTTCCCCTTCCCCTTCGTGCGGTGGGGGATACGACTCTGCCTTAGCGCGCAGATACGCTAATCCGTCCTCTTGGCAGTCCCAACACAAGCCTGCCATACCGCCGCAGATACCTTGCGCGTGCAGGGGTCCACGCGCGCGCGCACGCGCGCGCAGTCTTTCGTACGTCATTGCGCGCGCACCCGACGCACCCGATTGACGCAATTGTACAGTATTCATGTTATCCTCCTTAGTATAGTCTACACGCATTATATCCCCCCCCAATTTTTTCGCATAGTCGAAGCGAGCGCGCGCCGCGTAGCGGGGTAGTCCGTCGTTCACAACAAAGGCAATCTTGGTTGGCTGTTTTACGTGGCTGGGGCGGCTGGTGGTACATGTGGGGCTGGTGGTTGGGGCAAAATAGAACACCAGACACAACTGGCTGTGTGTGTCTGGTGTGGGTAGGGGTGGTAGGGTGGTTAAGTATAGGCGATAACGATGGTATTGGATTGTGGGGCATAGCCGCAACGGAAAGTGATAAAGAGTTCGCGTGATTTGATAAAGCAGAGGTGGAGTTGAATCTGTTCGGCTGGTGTGGATGGGTTTGGCGTAGAGTCAGTGGGTATCTGGGCGGGTAGGGTATAGATGTGAACGTCGGGTGGGATGTCGGTGTAGAGGATGGTGTATCCGCTACGTGGTTGGAAGGTGTGTTGGACGTGTTCGAGGAGCAGGGCGTAGGCATCTTGTTTATCTTGTGCTTGTTGTCTTGACCGCAGATAGCGTAGCCATTGGTATGGTGTCATACGTTGCGGCGTGCCGGTTTGTGGTGGTGGCGGTGGTGGTGGGAAGGGGTCTGGAAAGTGCCAAGTGTAGTCGTGGCAGATAGGGCACCATAGCGTCTTGCATTGGGCAGGGTGGTTGGCAACGGTGTGCGCGCCATCGGGATAGCACCGTTCGCAACGGTAAATCACGCCACTTGGGCTGTTTTGCGGCACTGGATTGACTAGTTTGCTCAATTGGCAAAATCCTTTGTCCACAAGTTTGATACTAGGCGCAACTCTGTATTGTCTGTGTCTGTTGGCGCGGTGACGCTAGCCCTACTCACTTGAATTGTTTGAACCGATTGGATCGCTTGACTCACATGGCTCGCTTGACTCGCTTGACCAACTTGACCTATCTGCCTTACCTGTCCTACCTGCCCTACTCGATTGGTAGGCAGGCGGGTAATAGGGATAGGGCTGGTGTAAGCCAGTGGGGTGGGTGTTGCCTGTGGCTTGGGTGTCGGTACAGTTGCACCCGCCTTGGGCGTTATACACTGTGGTAACGACGGCTGGTAGATACAGTTCTCCGGTCGCTCCACCACACCGGCGTCCATCATAAACGACTCGATGCCAGTCAGAGCGAAACAGAAGAGAAAGATGAGAAAGGCGGCCCCTAACGCAAACACAACCGGCGACGGTGGATTGATCGGATTCCCATCCAGTCCAGCCTGTTGAATAGCATCCCCCAGATTGCGCCAAGAGTCTTCACCATGCGTATACGGTCCTATCTTGCCATCCCAACGATATGAATCGCCGGGATCACTATCACGGGCTGCACGCTGGCGCGATTGCTTTTGCCGTTCAACCGCCCGCTGGCTGTCTGCAACTACTTGCTCCGCCCAACGATCCCATTCCTCTGGGGTTTCTGGTTTTTGTGACCATTCTGACATTTTTGACCTCTCTCTCTCTCTCTTTATCTTTCTATTTTTTGGACTCAAGTCCACGTGGAGCGTTTTCGGCTCTGGCTTGCCATACACCACCGCCGCATTACGCTCCACAACCTTTTTAAGCGTTGTTTCCAGTTCACTGACCACACGCCCTACGCCCTGCTCCACCTCCTCCCACGTGTTGGCAGACACAAACGTACGGATACAGCGTCGTCTGTCCACCAACGCACCAGCACGTAGACCTAGAGCGTGTCCCCACACCTCCTCGTCGCCGGATACCAGCAATGGCGATAAGATATATTCATTGTCCTCTAGCACGGTGGGCAGACGTGCCGTAATCTCCGCCCGACACGGTCGCTCCATTCCGGGCATGGCATAATAGTCAACCAACACCTCAGCACTGTAATCTTGCGCATCCATCTCTAAGACCCCTCAACCGGTCCATCGGTCCGGTGGACCCCACCCATAACGTCAATTCTAAGCACCTTGCGCTCCGGCATACCCACCACAATCGGCGCGTTGCGTTCGGCAACTCGCCTGAGAGTTGTGGTCAGTTCCTCGATGGCTTTGCCTACCTCGCGCTCTAACTCTGTCCATGTGTCTGAAAAGAATTCTGTTGTGAGCCGCCGGCGATCACCCGCCAGTTCGCCCGTGGAGCGGGTCAGTGGATGCCCCCATACAACAGTCTCTGGGGATACGACGATGGGCGATAGGATGTACGCGCCATCCTCCACCACCGTTGGCAGGTACGCGGTCAGATACGCCCGGCACGGGCTCGCCGCACCGATCAATACACGGTACTCGACGACAACCACTAAATCCTGTTGTCTTGTATCATCCATCTTGCTTCACCTTTCCTTTCCTTTTTTGCACCAAGGCGATGCCCAGGTGCACGTTGAGCAGGATCAGCCCGATCTGCCACTCGGATTCCGCGCCAGTGCTCGGCACGCCAATGTGCTTGATATGCAAGCCCAGGAAGCAAAACCCGCCCGGTGTAAAAACGCCGATGGAGTTGCCAACCCATTCGTCACGGGCGGCGTTAAATTCGAAATACGGCTCAATCTGTACCATTCTTCTCACCCTCCTTATTGGGTCATCCCTGCCTAGAACCTGCCACCCCGCAGCACATATCGCTCGTAACAATCCTCACACCACCCCGGTTGCTTGGATGAGCGTGGGAACTCATCGCTGAACAATATCCCACACAAATCACAATGCCCCGGCAGGTGCACCAGCGTGTCTGTATAAACATTCTTACCGAGCCGTGTAACGTGAATCGTCTGCCCACGCCTCTCCCGATGCCGACTGGGCTGGTGACCAACGGTGTGGCGCACACCTGGGATGAAAAAGAGACTCACCTCGTCAGACTTCCAGATAATTTGCTTGGTGGGTGCATACTCCACTCTGTCTGCATTGGTCTTGTGCTTGGATTTGCACATATCACCACTCCGCTAGCCACTCCACCTCGAATCGGTCTGGCGGACAGTATACAAAGTTGCCGCATTCGTCCGTCAGGATGAGCGTGCCATCCTGCATAAGCGCAAAGCCGCTGATGTTGGTGTAAACCAACTGCTTTGCCCACTCTTCGCTGGCAATGCGATCTACATCCGCCGTCTCACCCGTTACACGGTCGAGCACATTAAAGGATAGTTGCCCAGACATGCTAACCCTCTGCTCCACCGCTGGCACAATACTGACACGTCGTGCCAACGCTAAAGTGGTTGCACCTGCGGCACCAGGTCGTGCGTGGAAGGAAAACGAATATCACGTGCGGACTCTCCTTGATGCGCTGGGCGTCCACCTCACCACCCGCCGCGCGGTAGTCTGCCAATGCTTGCTCAATCCGTGCCAGCAGTTTCTGCAACTTTGCCGTATCTGACATATTGCCATCCTGCCATAACTGACATGTTTGCTACCCACCTACCATCGTTGCTCACATCGCGCTCTACGTGAACATCCAACACCACACCTCCACTCGCCTCGGCATTGGTTACCTCTTCCAGTAAGGCACCGTAGAATGCCTCGCGGTCGGATGACTCGATGTGGATATGTTCGACCTTCGTCTCGCGTTTGGATACATCAACTAACTTGGTCTGCTGACTAGCCATCCTGCCCTCTCCCTCCTACCATAACCCATACAGGTCTGCTTTCCATTTCCCATCGTCGCCCACGTCATGCTCTACGTGCACACTCCACACTACCCCACCCGCCCGCTCAATCCGACGAATCTCCGCTAGGGTCATACGAAAGAGAGAATTCTGGTGCTCTGATTCGATACTAATGTGCCCAAATCTTCTGTCGTCCTGGACATTGGGCGGATTATCTCGCTTGACCATTTTCGACCCTCCTCCCTCTTGCTTTTTGCGTGTGCCCGTTCATCCGCATCACCGCCAACACCTCTTCCAGCGTCATTCCGCGCCACAACTCGCGCACCTGCACTCCCAAGGCGTGCGCGATCTTGATTTGGGTCTCGAGCGATGGCACGCTGCTTTCTCTTTCGTAGTGAAAGATAGAGGTGGTGGTCACCCCAGCGCGCTTTGCTAATTCGCGCGCTGGCATTACGTTGATGAACCGCAACCGCTTGATCTGACTGCCGATGGACATATGCAATATCACCTATTTGACTACTATATGCGGTGGTTAGTTCTATTCACCAACAAACGTATGGATGGCTAACCATTCATCATCCCCGATAATTTTCATCACCCCGTGTCTTGCTGAGACGATATTGTGATTGCCCGACAAACGCATCGCGCAGTGCGGCGCTCCATTGTACATAACCGCCACTGGATATACTGCGTTGTCATCTGTGCAAGAAACATCCTCTTGCTCAGGTTCTAGGAGGACATGTCCGAAGAATCTCCGCTTGCCAATGGCAAGCCACGAAGGAAATCTGAACAAGTTGGTAGAGTTTTTCCACCCAACCAGCAACTTCCCTTGCCGATGCTCCTGCACACCAACTATCTCGATAGGCGTGTTGTCACCATGTGCAAGATATGCGACTGGTTGCATATAGTGCCATCCAGCCAGCACTTGGCTCAGAACCCAGACATTGACGAGTCCTTCGCGTTCTACAGGATCGAGCCCAAGCCTCTGCGACAACTCAATGATTGGAGCAATTAGAGACACCGGCGCCAAGCCGCCAACCCACTCTGATACCATGCCATTGATTGGATATGGTGGAACGACATCGCCAGGGTTATCCACGCCAATCATTATGGCGTGGCGGTATGACGATGCGTAGATCGCCCTACCAATGTTCTCCGACGCATCATATTCGACTGTATGATGCGAGACATACGGAGAGCACAAGTGGTTACCTGTTACCACAACATCGCCTACCTGTATGCGCGGTGCTGTACAGGAAGTGATAGACTTGACAGCGGACTCGATTCGTCTCAGATACATCAATTTCATCTTATACCTCCTTCCTCCTTGATGAGTTCTAGTTGCCCTTGTGCAACCTTTTTCTTTCTGCGCGTCAGCGCTGAGTTCCTCTTGTGGTGCTCCACATCGTAGCGCAGGTGGCACCGCTGGCACAGTGCACGTAGATTGTCGTCCGAGCAATTCTGCGGGTTGTGGTCAAGGTGCGCTACGGTCAATACCACCTTAGACCCTGTGATGGGATGCGGTTTGTAGTTTTCAGCCCCACAGAACTCGCACCGGTTTTTCGCGCGCGAACGAATGCGCTTGCTGATCTCTTTCCAATCCTTGGGATACCGGTCTCGGTGAAACGGCATATATCAAATCTCGTCCGTGATATTAAGCACCCACTTGAGAGTACCAGTTTTGATTGCCTCGCGCGTGATGATACCTTCACAGTATTTGATGTAACCATCATATTGCATATCCCGTGGCTTGGCGCGTTCTTTCTCTAACTCTTTCTTCCATTCGAGCATAACTACGCGGCTGGCTTCAATCGCTGCCATTAGTTCATCATTTGTTTTCATCATTCTCCTCACAGGCTAAGGCGTTAGATAGTGTCAGCCGCCTCTGTTCATCTTCGATGATCGCATTGAGAATGTCTGCGAGACTCGGTTCCCAAAAGCATTCCCAGCATCTGCCAGGAAATCCGTACAGGTCGAGCGGCTCTTCCACAACCTTACCGCAGTACTAGCATCTGAGTTCTTCCATTCTACCCTCCTATATTCGCCGCGCCTGCCGCGCCTGCCGCGCATATTCGCGCAGACGCTCGACGGTCAATATCCCACGCAGAATAGCATCATCGGGTTTATCTGGCAGGTTGACGACCCAGCCACCGCCAATCTGCCGCGCAATGTTTTCTGCTTTCGCCAAACATCCTGGGTCGAGCGCAATCCAGATGCGCTTGTATTTCTGCTCGGCGATCTTGGTGATAATCCTATCACCAGGCGTATTGCCTGGTAATCCAACGACCTGCACCGCCCCGTCCAGGCGGTCGTAGACGACCATCGCCTTTTTCGCGCCCTCGACGATGATCGCCGAATCATTGATACCGCGTGGCTCGGCGAAGAACGCCGCCGCCGAAATCCCAGCCTCCTGGCGGTATTTGCCAATCCCTGGCAATGGGTCAGCAATACGGTACTGGATGTTGACGATGGTATCCCAATCGTCTGGGTCGCGGATTGGGATGGTGTACACCGCGACTTCGGTAAAACCATCGCCAACACGGATGCGCTTTTGGGGGATGTAGCCGAGCGTGTAGTGGTCTATCTGGTAACTCGTGATGCCTTGCTGATACCACCACGCGCGCTCGCGCTCACTCATCGCATCGTGCCAGCCGCGGATGTAGCCGACCTTGAACCCCTCGCGCCACGCGAGGTCTTTGGCGTACTGTTCCGCCTCGCGTATTGCCTTGTCCTCTAGCCATTTCTGGGCAAGGCGCGGGTCGGGCTTCCAATCCTGCTTGTCGTCATCGAGCCAGCCGCGATAGCCGCAATCGCCGTGCCGGCACCAGAAACCACCATTGGCAAAAATGATAAATCTGTCTTCGCCGCCGCACTGTGGGCAGGGGCTGTGCCATTCTCTGCCGCGCCGTTTTGGCGATAGTCCCCAGCGGAGATAGGCGATTTCAGAGACGATGGCATCATTGACGTTATCCATCGCAACCTCACGGGGTAAATAATTCAGCAAACCGCTTGATGAGCCGCCACAGCACGCGTCTTACGCCTTGCGCGTTCTCGGTATTGACCACAACGCAGTCTGCAACCAGAGTGAGTTTCATCTCGCCTCCAATTCCAGGTCGCTCAGACGGACTAACGCAGGATCGAGATAGCAGAAAAATCGCATCCCCGCGCGTTCCATCCGTTGTTTCGTGTTCCCGATCACGAACAGATTTTCGGTGATGGCGACCTCGCGCATCACCGACTTGCCGTCCGCATCCACCGCACGAACGGATAACTTATTCGGCGTTCGGGGCACATTCGGTACAGTACTGTGTACCATCTGGATTTTTACTAATTTTGCTTCTCGAATGTCCACAACTCTGTTTTTCATCGCCGATGGAAGAAGATTTTTTTCGCCGTCAGGCGAAATAGTATTCGTATTCTCTGCCGTAGTCTCTGTTATAGATTTTACCGTTTGGTCAATTTCGATTTTACCATTTGGGGAAGATTCATTTTCCACTCTATACGATTTTAATAATTCATCGTTGTAGCGCGCGATAAAGTTATCCCATTCGAGGCGGATATGCTTAGTGGGAGAGCCATTGAACTTGAATGTATCAATGACTATCAAGCCAAGTTCTTCTAATATTGCGCTGGCTCTGTCGAATTGTTTCGGCGAGATTCTGCACTCATCCCACCAGTCCTCGCGCCGCTTAGCAATCCAATAATGCCCTTCGTGATAGACCCTGAGTTTGGATGTTCCTGTTTTCTTGTTTGGCAAATACCAGAATACAATCTGGCTTAGTAATAGACCTGCTACCAAGTCGGTTGCCATATCAACGTAGATACGTTTAAAGTCAATTGTGTCTCTCGATGCAGACTCGTTTCTCAGGAATTCATCTCGATTCATTTTATCCTCCAATGGCATCTGTCAGCGGTAATATCCAAGTCCGACTGTACTTGATAATCTCGCTACCGCGTAGAGCGGCATATGACTTGAGACGACTGCGTTTTTTTTCTTCATCTAGCGCATTAGTTGCCGAATCATAGCAACGGTCTAGCATCACACGCCGTGTCTCGAGGTCTACAATGTAATATCTGCTTTTATTCATTGTTGCCTCCAAATAAAAAATCTGCTCTTTAGTGGATTGCCTGTTGTCGTCGCCTGTGAAGGATGGCTAGGGCTATCGCCCACAGGCAACCCACTAAAAAGCAGATTGCTCCTTCACATTTCGACAATCTCATTATACGCCGTTCAGCGGCGTTTGTCAACACCTTGCCATCCTACTATATATACAGGTCTGCACCTCAATTTCGTCTAGAATATCCGTGCTAATGGGTTCTAGTTGTCCCAGCGCGATCTTTCTTTTGACGTGTGATCGCTGATCTCCTAGCGAGGAGATCAGCATCATAAGAGTTTATGGCTCTGATCGCGCGGAAGATTTCCTCTTGACTGTATCGTGCGACTTGTTCAAGCCTTTCCTCAGTCAGTTTTTTGTGCTGGACGAAGACACGCATTACATCAATAAATTCCTCCTTGCTTGTGAACGGTTTGCGCCTGAATGCGATGATAGCAGAATAAAACGGATATGTTTGCAACAGCCGGAGAAGGTCTTTATTTGCGCGACGTTCGTCCAACCAACTAGAGATCCGGTGAATAAAGTCTTCTACCTTCATAACTCCTCCTTGATACAGTATTCCTCTTTCTCTTTCTCTTTCTCTCGCAATCCTGTTTGGTCTTTTTCAAAGAAACCTACCGATCAACTTTGATTACAAATTCTACTGTGTACATCCTATGAACTCGTCAATTCTCATAATTCTTATGTCTACCACGAGCGTGAAACCGTCCAGAACTCTAACAAAGAATTAACCAGACGCTTGCATCAACCTCCAAACAGTGTTAGAATCTAAGTGTGGGCTCACTCCCCACACGCCTGCCTTACAGTCAGGCGTAGCACGGCGGCGAGCGTAACAGGCGTCCTACAAAGAACAGGCAAGAGGGCTGTCGCTCTCTAGGCGACAGGTGAATTGATGGTAAAGAACGTAGGCTAGGAACTAGCCGAACGAAACGCGCGGGGAGACATCGGGTTCGGAACCGAGTCGCGGAACCGCGAAGCCGTTCCCTTTAGAGAACGGTAGTTCAC
>Ga0334722_10001382_pt1 | contig 30498 bp, 23 predicted proteins | sample C3_bottom_MG_FD_207210 | JGI IMG/M metagenome (GOLD analysis project Ga0334722, IMG submission 207210) | Sediment microbial communities from Yellowstone Lake, YNP, Wyoming, USA - C3_bottom | ecosystem: Environmental > Aquatic > Freshwater > Lake > Sediment | place: USA: Wyoming | collected... | reverse complement strand
GGATTAACGGAAGAGGAGAAACAGACCAAGGCGCAAGGGGTTTGGGCGAAGAAAGCCGGCGCACCGGCGCGCCACCGGCGGCCGCATTTCCGGCATGAACTGGCTTCGGCTCTGGCCGCGCTGACCCACTTGCGGGATAATTTGGTTGCCTACTTGGTGGCCACCCATCATGGGAAGATTCGTTTGGCCATACGCTCATATCCTGGTGAAGTACAACCAGCTGGCGGTGAACACCGGTTTGCTTCCGGAATTTGGGAGGGGGATGTTTTACCGAAGGTGGACTTGGGGGGCGGGGTAATTTTACCGGCGACGCCCCTCGATTTGAGCCTGATGGAGATCGGACTTGGTTCCAAAGCTGGCCAAGATGAACCTTCTTGGATCGAGCGAACCTTGTCTTTACGGGATAATCCGGAATTTGGGCCCTTCCGGCTCGCCTATTTGGAAGCAGTGCTCATCGCCGCCGACCGGCGGGCCAGCGCTAAAGAAAGGGGGTAACGAATAATGGCCAGTTCTGACCTGGCCCTTTGGGGCTGTCCGCCAGAACCCTTAGCCAATTACCTGAAAGCCTTGGGGGTTTTTCGCTTGGTGGCGGAGCAGAAAGACCCGGAGGCCAGGGGTTTTTGGAGGAATGAAACCTTTCACCTGCGGTCCAAATTGGATCAAGCGAGTCTTGTCGATTTCTTCCTCAATGAGTATCAACCAACCCCGATTCTGGCGCCGTGGAACGGAGCTTCGGGATTCTGGGACAGGACAACAGCTGGACAGGCACTTCAGAAAGTAGAGCAGAGCACTTCACCACGCCTGGAGACCTACCGCCTGGCGATCGGAGAAGCCAGAAAGGTCATTGCGCGGCTAAAACTGAGCAAAAAGCCAAGCAAAGACGAAAAAAAGGAACTCCTACGCCTCTGCCGGGTCAACTTTCCGGAGGAGGCCGTGCGGTGGCTGGATGCGGCCTATTTACTGGCTGGTGAGGAAGTAAAATACCCGCCTCTTTTTGGTACTGGGGGTAACGATGGCAAATTAGACTTCACCAGCAACTTCATTCAAAATATCCTGCAAGTTATTGACCTAGCAATTCCGCCAGGTCCTGGCACTTCAACAAAGGAGCGGGGACGGCGAGCAGCAGGTAACGGTCAAAAAGCGGTGCGAGACTGGCTGACGCTGGCGTTGTTCGGGTCAGGAGACGCCGAGTTACAGGAATCCGCCATCGGGCAGTTTCATCCCGGTGGGGTAGGAGGTCCCAACGCTATACAGGGTTTTGAAGGCAACTCGTTGACCAATCCCTGGGACTTTATCCTCATGCTGGAAGGAGCCCTATTCTTCGTGGGTTCGGTAACGTGGCGTTTTGGTGCCGAAGGGACTACCGGGGCGGCTTTTCCTTTCACCGTACAGAGTACCACGGCCGGCTGGGGCTCTCTGGTGGAGATGGGTCAGGAAAAGGGAGGTAAAGCTCGCGCCGAGATGTGGCTGCCTCTTTGGGAAAAGCCGGCCAGCTTTAGGGAAGTTAGCTACTTGATGGCCGAAGGCCGGGCTCAGTTAGGCCGGCGGCAGGCCAGAAACGGGCTCGACTTTGCGCGGGCGGTGGCGGGGCTTGGGACTGACCGGGGAATTAAAGCCTTTTACCGTTACGGTTTTCTAATGCGCAGCGGTAAAGCCCATTTGGCCACAATTTTGGGCCGGTTGCCGGTGGAATTGCGCCCCGAGGTGGGCCTCTTGGAAGAACTTGATCCCTGGCTAACCACTTTTCGCAACCAGGTTGGTGATGATGAGGGTTCCGCCAGTTTGCGGCGTGCTTTGCGGGCTGTTGAGGATGCGATTTACGCTTATTGTCTTTATGGCGGTGCCAAAAGAATCCAGGACATCCTCGTCGCCGTTGGGGAAGCCGAGCGGGTAGTGGCGACTGGCGCCAAGCTGCGAGAAAAGTTGCGGCCTCTTCCCGGATTATCGTTGCGCTGGGTGGAGGCGGCTGATGATGGTTCAGCGGAATTCAGACTGGCTAAAGCCTTGGCCTCTATGAGCCATCCGATCATTGGACCCATGCGGGAATATCTCGAACCGGTTATCTGGGAAAACGGCCGTTGGAGTTGGGATCCAGCCGGGCACAAAAATGTTTGGCGTAGTGGGGATTTGAGCCGAAATCTGGCGGCTGTTTTACAACGGCGCCTGCTGGAAGCTGGGCGGCAAGGTTTGGAAGACATCCCCTTAACGGGACGGGTATTCCCGCTTTTCCGGGACATTCAACGTTTCTTGTTTGGTGAGGTTGACGGTGAACGCCTTGGAGATCTTCTTTGGGCTTTGGCTGGCGTTAACTGGAGCGAGCTCAGCCCAGACCCGGTATGGCGAGGGGAAGTAGATGAGGTTTATGGTATATCGCGGGCTTATGCCCTCCTGAAACTCGTTTTCTTACCTTATCCCCTCCTATATGATGGCTTGGTTGAGCCGGTGGTGATCCGTCCTGACGCAACTATCCTTACGCGTCTGCAGGCCGGAGATCTATCTGGTGCAGTTGGTATGGCCGCCCGCACCCTGAATGCGGCCGGTGTTACCGTCCTGGGTAAGAAAAGTCGTAACACCTTTTTCGCTCCGGACTTCGTGATCGATCCGCGGGAGGCCAAAAACTTGACGGCGGCGTTACTTTTGCCCATCTCTGTAAAACAGGCCAAACTTTTGACGAAGATTGTTTTGAGGCCAAAAGAACAAAAAATCAGTTAAAGAAAGGGGAAACGGACGATGGATTTCAAAGCTCTTGCCTCTGTTCCACGCCTTTTGCTGGAAGTGGATCTGAAGCCTCTTCAAGGTGAGCGTTTTCAACCGACTGGTTTTCCGGACTTGGGGGCGGCCACCTATACCCTCCCAGATGGCACCGAGATGCTTCTCGTCGAATCCGTGCAATCCGTTGCCAATCGTCTCGAAGTAGTGACCTGGGACATGGCCAGTGACGATCTCGTTCCTTCGTTGCGCGGCCTGCCCTACATCCGCGTTCGGTTAAAAGGGGCCGCAGCGGCAAATCTCACTAACTCAGTCTTGGAGGCTCACCGTCTTAACTCGCCATATATTCTTGAGGGAGGCGACAAAACCTTTTTTGAGCGTTTGAAAAAAGAGTTGGAGTTCGCGGGCAAGGACGGGGCGGAAGGTATTGGCGCTATTGATCTTCGGCATTTCGCTAAAATCACGTTCAAGTATGATCCCAACTCAATCCTGCACGGCTTGTTCTTGGCCAAGAAAGAACTGGCCGGTGGTCGATTGCGATTACCCAGGGTCCTTTCCGGGTTTATTGAAGCGCGCAATGTCCGACCTGCCGAGAGTGGTGGGGTGAAAAATGACCGCGTCAACCCTTCCGGTGATACGAAAGTGGGTTATGGCAACGTTCCCTTCCACCGGACGGAATACGTAGCAGAGAAGATCACCGCTTACTTTAACCTCGATCTGGCTTTGCTGCGGAGTTACGGATTGGGGGAGGCGGCGGAAAACCTCCTTATCGGCTTGGCCCTCTGGAAGATATGGGCTTTTCTGCAAAGTGGCCTCCGGCTTAGAACGGGCTGTGATCTCGAGGTCAAAGATATTCGGGTGACAAGGCCGCAGGGTTACATCTTGCCAAAATTGGACGACCTTGACCGAGCCATGCCGGAACTCATTCGGGCCTGCCGCGGCTCTTTTGCCGATCCGCCCGTCACCGAGGTTGTATGGGATCCCACCCAGGCCAAAGCCAAGAGTAAGGGAGAGGAAGAAGCAGGCGAGGAGGAATAGTCGTGATCACCATCGCCATTCACTTTCTCGCTGGCCGCTACCATGCTACCCCCTGGGGACGCCACGTCAACGAAGGAGTGCCGGAATGGCCTCCTTCGCCCTGGCGGTTGCTACGGGCCCTGGTGGCGGCCTGGCAGCGTAGTGCACCCGAAGTGGGGCGGCCGCAGATGGAACGTTTGCTGAAAGTGCTTTCGGCCCCTCCCGACTTTCGTTTGCCGCCAGCCACGTTGGCCCACACCCGGCATTTTATGCCTTGGTTCAAGAAAGGCCCGGGAGATCGTACGATGGTTTTTGACACCTTTGTGGCCACTTTTCGGAGCGAACCCCTTCTGGTGGTTTGGCCGCAGGCGGAATTATCCCCCGAGGATAGAAGGCTATTGGGAAGACTATTGGCCAACGTGTCTTACCTCGGACGCAGCGAATCTTGGTGCGAGGCCACCCTGGTCAATCAGGGGGAACCGAACAGTTTTTACCTGGGCCAAGAGGGACAACTTCGACCGACGGATGAACCAGTCCGCGTTTTAGGTTTGGCGGAAGAATTTCGCCTGGAAAACCTAATGGTTGAGACCAACACCTTGCGACTTCGCCAAAAACGCCTGGATCCACCTGGCAGCCGTTGGCTCCTCTATAGTCGACCGCGGAATGCGCTGGCGGTCAACTATCAGGAGACCAGTGGCCGGATGGAAACACGGCCAGTTCAGGCGGTGCGTTATGCTTTGGATGCCAATCCCCTGCCCCTTCTGACTGAGAGCATTGCGGTGGCAGAGGCCGCTCGCAGGACAGCCCTGTTCCAGCACCGGCGTCTTAATTCAGGTCAGGTGCCCGTTCACCTTTCCGGGAAAGATGTGACTGGTCAACCGCTGGCAGGTCACCTACATGCCTATTATTTGACAACTGACGAGGACGAAGATGGCCGGCTTGACCACCTCACCATTTTTGCTCCGGGGGGGCTAGCTCAGCACGAGCTGGAAGCTCTCATGCGTCTCCGAACTCTCAAGCTTGGTGCGGAGGAGCCTGAACTCCGTTTGCTCCTTTTGGGTATTGCCAGGGAGGGGGAGACAACCCAGTTGGGCTCCCATTTTAAGCCGGCCAGAATCTGGGTTTCTGCTACGCCGTTTGTTTTGAGCCGTCACCCGAAGGTTGACCGTCACGGAAGGCCGAAGCTAACTCCCGAGGGCTGGCAAGTCGACGGCCCTGAGGACCAACTCCGCCGGGAGTGGCATTTGCGCCAGGCGTTAGATCCATCCTTGCCGGATCTATTGGAGATTGAACGGTTGCCGGCCAGTACGATCCGGGGCCATCGCACGTCATGGCTGGACTTTCGACGCTGGCGGCGTACGGGTAGCGCCCCGGGGCCGGTGGGTGGTGCCTATGGTTTCCGGTTGACTTTTGCGGAACCAGTGAAAGGACCAGTGGCTTTGGGTTATGGTGCCCATTACAGCCTGGGTCTCTTCAGACCGGCCGAATCTCTTGAGTGAACCAAGGGTGATCATATTGACCCCCACTGTGGCCAGGTACAAACTTTACGGTGATGAGCTCCCTTTCCTCACTGATGCCCTTTTGGTGGGCGAGTTAATGCGTCAGGCCCTGATGTCCCAATCAAGGGGGCTTGACGGAGGTCCGCACGCTTTGGCCATTTTTTCGGCCAGGCACGCCGACGGGTCTCCTGTCCGCGATGACCATGCGCATGCCTTCTTTTTGCCCAGCGACGATGATGGCGATGGTCGGCTGGATCATGTTACCGTCTATGCGCCGCAGGGTTTTGACAATAGGGCTATTGTGGCTATTGGACGGGTGCAGCGGTTGTGGCGTCCGGGGCGGAGGGATGACTTAGCAGTGGCGCTGGAAGGACTGGGGCAGCCAGAGGATTATGGAGGTGATCTAGCCTGTGGGCGCGGGCGTGCAGATAACAGTCACGGAACGCCGTTGCTTGGCTTCTCGCAAGTTTGGGTTTCAAAAACGCCCTTCTTGCTTGTTCGCCACCCGAAAACCTACCGCGACGGTCGCCCGAAGTTAAACGAAACTGGCCTTCAGATCGACGGCCCAGAAATGCAGTTGGTCAACGAGCTGGAGCGCCGTGGACTACCCCGGCCGGTATCCATTGAACCGGTGAGCGGGACCCGGGTGGGGAACAGAGAAATTCGCTGGTCGGAGTTTCAGCGGGAACGAGAACGTGGGGGTGGCAGTTTGGGCAGCCGCTTGGGTTATGGGTTCCGGCTCACTTTTCCGGAAGCGGTACGTGGCCCAATAGCTATAGGTTACGGTTGCCATTTTGGCTTAGGGTTGTTTATAGCTGGAAATAAGTCAGCGGGGAGTGGCCTCGTCCTTTCTGGTAGCTCCGCTAGATGGTAAGTTGTGGTATAAAGGAACTACCTCCAGGGGAAAATGTAGCCGGAGGTAGTTCTTTTATGGAAGCAACATTACAGAAGTTTCATGAAGAAAGGGAAGTCCCATTAATCCCCGCGCGAATGCTCAATGAATTTGCCTACTGTCCGCGATTGGCGTATCTCGAGTGGGTACAGGGCGAGTTTGAAGACAATGTCGACACCGTGGAGGGACGTTTTCGCCACCGGAACGTGGACCAGGCGACGGGGAAGGTCGAGACCCCTGTTGGTACGGCCGAAACCAGCAGCGGAGCGAGCGAAAAAAGCCCTGAAGAGGGGGAGACGGAACAAGTCTTTATTCACGCGCGTTCCCTTCTTCTCGCCAGCCAGCGTCTGGGCGCTATTGCCAAGATCGACCTTTTGGAAGGCGAAGGCCTGGAGGTAAGTCCTGTTGATTATAAAAAGGGGGAGGTTCCCGATACACCGCAGGGGGCCTGGGAACCGGAACGGATCCAAATTGGCCTGCAAGGCCTTATCCTCCGCGACAACGGTTTCTCCTGCCGGCAAGGGGTAATCTACTATGTCGCCTCCAAAAAACGGGTTATTATTCCGCTGACGGAGGAATTGGAGAAGCGAACTCTGGAGTTATTGGACCAGTTCAGAAAAACGGTGGCCCAAGGCACGATCCCGGCTCCTTTGGAAGACAGCAGGAAATGCATTCGTTGCTCCCTGGTCGGGATTTGTTTGCCGGACGAGGTCAACTATTTATCCCGCCTGGGGGAGACCGAGGAGGGAGAAAAACCAGAGGTTCGCCGGCTTTACCCGGCCCGTGACGACGCCTTGGCCGTTTATGTGCAGACCCAGGGTGCCAGCATCAGTAAAGAAGGCGATGTCCTCAAGATCAAAAACCGGGGAGAAGTGTTGGATGAAGTTCGTTTAATGGACGTCTCGCAACTCAATATCATCGGCAACATTCAGGTCAGCACTCAAGCGATCAGGGAGCTTTGTGAGAGGGAGATCCCGATCTGCTATTTTTCTTACGGCGGACGTTTTTATGGCCTGACGCAGGGGATGGCCCACAAAAATATCATGGTGCGGCGCGCTCAGTTTAAGAAGGCTGAGGATCAATTTGAAAGCTTGAGCTTAGCGCGGAGATTCGTAGAAGGCAAGATCCTGAACAGCCGCACCCTTTTACGCAGGAACCATGAAGAGGTCCCGGAGCGCGTTTTGCGCGCCTTGGGTTTAATGGCCCAGAAGGCTGCCCAAGCCGGGTCAACCGACGAACTTTTGGGAATTGAAGGAACGGCGGCCAATATCTACTTTGGAGAGTTTGCCGGGATGATAAAAAACAAAGGGGGGATCGGTGGTTTTTTTGATTTTGAAAATCGCAACCGCCGGCCGCCGCGGGATCCTGTCAATGCCTTACTGTCACTGGCTTACTCGCTTTTAACCAAGGATATGACAGTGATCCTTTTGGCAGTGGGGCTGGACCCGTATCTCGGCTTTTATCATGTTCCCCGCTATGGCCGGCCGGCTTTGGCCCTTGACCTGATTGAGGAATTCAGACCCCTCGTTGCCGATTCGGTAGTCATCAGTGCGATAAACAACGGGGAAATTGAGGAGAAAGATTTCATCCAAAGGGCCGGAGCCGTGTCCTTAACCGATCAAGGCCGCCGCAAATTCCTGGAGGCTTACGAACGGAGGATGGACAACCTCATTACCCACCCGATTTTTGGGTATCGGATTAGTTATCGGAGAGTCCTCGAGGTCCAGGCGCGGCTTCTCGCACGTTATTTATTAGGAGAAATCAAGGAATATCCACCTTTCCGGACCAGGTAACCTTTGCCGACTGCGACCTGACACCTCCATCCTTGCCGGACGAAAGGAGGATGAGGATGAGGGAAGCAAAAATCGAGTCGGTGTTCCTCCAAGTGTGATCAGACGTTACCTCTTAACTCGGCACAAGCTGGTCTTTTCTGAATCTGGCAATGGGCAGTTTGTACCCTCGGTACTCTTCTTTTTTGAGCCAACGCTGGCGCAATCATCATTGCCGCTATATCGTTGGATAGTGCTGTGTACGGTATCGTTTTTAACGGAAGACAATTCTCTGGTCACTCTTGCCGACCTGTGACGTACCTCCTTTAGCTGCACGGTAAGCGAGACCAATTGACGAACCAGACATCTTTGATAGATCTGGGGTAGATACCATGCGCAATCAATATCTAGTCAGCTACGATATCTCCGATCCAAAAAGATTGAGGAAAATGTTCAAAACCATGCGCGGTTTTGGTGACCACGTCCAGCTGTCCGTCTTCCGTTGTGAGCTTTCCGACAAGGAGCTCATGTTGCTGATGGAAGCGATCAGCGACCTGATAAATCATAAAGAAGACCAAGTCCTGATCGTAGATGTGGGTCCAGCGGCGGGAAGGGCCAAACATGCGTCCACTTTCATCGGCCGTCCAGGCACGGTGGAGGAAAGACGAGCTGTTATAGTTTAGGCCAGAAGTTGTAGCTGAGGCTCAAACATGGTATAGTAAATTAGAGGTCATAGCAGTTCGCCGCTTATAGACTTGCTTTTGCGAGAGGTTCGGTGACGGCAAAACCCCTGGAGGCGCTCGCAATGACCGTCTGTGGCTTGAAATCCAAGTGCCGCAAGGCTTCCGAGAACCACCCCAATTCAAGACTGTTGATTTTTGAGGAAGATAATACCAATTTTACGGGCGTTTTTGGGAACCTCTCGCAAAGTTCGCCGGGAGCCCTTGAGCGCCAAGGCTTCTAGCGCACGCTGTCTCCATGGCCGAAAGGCCGTGGCCCCATTGAAGCCTTGATGCCGCTTTTGCTGGCCTCCAGCAGGTCGGGTCTCCATGGCCGAAAGGCCGTGGCCCCATTGAAGCAGATAGCTGTCCGTCCCATGGCTCTCACCGATGTGGGAGTCTCCATGGCCGAAAGGCCGTGGCCCCATTGAAGCCAGTCTGCCCAGCAGCCCGCAACATACTATCATACATGTCTCCATGGCCGAAAGGCCGTGGCCCCATTGAAGCTGCAGCAAGAATTCGGGGAAGCCTCGGTCAAAATTCGTCTCCATGGCCGAAAGGCCGTGGCCCCATTGAAGCGTGGTGAAGACCATGCCGGAGGCGTTGGCATAATTGTGTCTCCATGGCCGAAAGGCCGTGGCCCCATTGAAGCGTGACCTGCTGAAGCCGGTGGAAGTTTTCCTTGGCGTCTCCATGGCCGAAAGGCCGTGGCCCCATTGAAGCAACTTGGCTTTGCTGTCTAACCCCTGGGCCGCGCCGATGTCTCCATGGCCGAAAGGCCGTGGCCCCATTGAAGCGGGTTTGCTTTCCGCCAGGTCTCCGGCTTGGTCCAGTGTCTCCATGGCCGAAAGGCCGTGGCCCCATTGAAGCCCTGGTGGCGGAAGGATATGTTCTGGAACATTCCCGTAGTCTCCATGGCCGAAAGGCCGTGGCCCCATTGAAGCCGCTGCGTGCCCGCCAGCCGGGAGTGGGCAAGATATGTCTCCATGGCCGAAAGGCCGTGGCCCCATTGAAGCACTGGAACATCGACCCAGCTCTTGTGCCAACACTGGATGTCTCCATGGCCGAAAGGCCGTGGCCCCATTGAAGCGTTTGTGAGGTGTCGGTTGGGAAGAAGGGGTATTTGAGTCTCCATGGCCGAAAGGCCGTGGCCCCATTGAAGCTTTGAGGAGGAGGGGTATGGCTCCTTCGGGTGGGGCAGTCTCCATGGCCGAAAGGCCGTGGCCCCATTGAAGCCTTGGGTAAAGTAACTCAATGTTGCTGATCTGATGCCGGTCTCCATGGCCGAAAGGCCGTGGCCCCATTGAAGCGCCACCATCGGCGAACGTAACCTCAAACTCTGCTTTAGTCTCCATGGCCGAAAGGCCGTGGCCCCATTGAAGCTAATAGGTAGAGACTCGCGGCGAAGCCGCAAATCCTTGTCTCCATGGCCGAAAGGCCGTGGCCCCATTGAAGCTGGAGGGCGAGTCTACTACCCTCCGGGGCGGGATGGAGTCTTCATGGCCTGGCCCGGTGCGGTTTCATACCGTTCGGGAACTTTGTCGCTGGGTTTTTCAGCAGCAATCTTCTTTAGATACCGGTAAAGGGCGGATTGCGACCCCTGATGCCCCAACTGACGCAGTTCCCGCAGGATTTTGGTACCGATGAGATGCTTTTTGTAATACATCTCCCGGATAGCCTCGGTGAAAGGGTCAAGCTGGGGATTCACCTTAGCGGCCCGCTTGTATTCGGATGGTCCGTCTTGCGCCAAGGTGCGTCGAACGGTATTGCGAGAGATCCTAATTGTTTGGCCGTGGCTCTGATACTAACCTCTCTTATTACAAAAGCGGAATACTGGCCCACTCATCCACGGAGATCAAATCCCTTCACCCCTCATAGCCGAATCGATTATTTGTTCGGCAGTGCAGTGAGGTACTTAGTCCTTTGGAGGGTGGGTCGATTTTTGGAGAGAAAAGTGGGTCAGTTTTCAGAGAGAATTAACACTTGAGTACATTAACTCAGCGTATCCTTGTAGCGGCTAGTTCCAGTGGTTAGTTCAGAAAAAGTGAACTTTCCAAACGAGAGTGTCCATGCCTGACACTCTGACTTTGCTAGAATATGGTTACCAAGTATAAGGGGGAGAGGATAATGGCGGGAATGGGTCACGCTGAGGATCAGACCCCTGGAAAGAACTTCGGCGGCGAAGGGGAACAAGTAGGGCCGTGCGCGGACAAAGAATCGCCTGTTCATCAAGGAACTGAGGTTCATAAGGAAACTGAAGAGGGAGAGATTTATCAGAAGAAGCCACCCGATGGCCCCAAAAATCCTGTCCAAGTCGAGTTTTCTTTAAGCCACGGTATGATTCCACCGAACGTGCCTGGCACGATTTGGGCCGTCATCAAACTGTCGGCCGCACCGCTGAAGCGCGAGGGAGGAGAAAAGAAGCGTTTACCCCTCAACATTGGTGTAGTTCTTGATCGTAGCGGGTCCATGGCTGGAGATCCCCTTAAATATGTAAAAGAGGCGGCCAGTTTTGTGGTCGAGCATTTGGCTTTCTCTGATTGGTTTTCGCTCGTGATATTTGATGATGCCGTGCAGGTCTTATGCCCGGCTCAGAAGGTAACGCAGAAAGATAAACTTAAAGCGGTCATCCGCGAGATCGTTGCTGGTGGGTCGACAAACTTATCAGGGGGGTTCTTGACCGGTTATCAAGAGGTGCTGAAAGAGTGCCGGAATGGTCAGGTCAACCGAATACTCCTACTAAGTGATGGTCAGGCCAATGTTGGTATCACTGATCCAGCCCTTCTGTCTGAAAAAGCCAGGGCGATGGTCGAGCGAGGGGTCACCGTTTCGACGATTGGGGTAGGCGCGGCTTTCAACGAAGACCTGATGATGGGACTGGCTGAGGCGGGGCAGGGTCATTACTATTACGTGAAAAGCCCCGAGGAAATTCCTCAGGTCTTTGCCCGGGAGCTCGAAGGACTGTTATCCGTTCTGGCCCAAGCCGTCAAGGTATCGGTTCGAGGCGGCTCGGATTGTTTGGTAACAGGCGTACTTGGGTACAAACCAGAGTTTACTCCAGATGGTGTCATGGTCAGCCTGCCCGACATGTATGAAAATGATGTTAAGGTCTTAGTCCTGGAGATACATCACCCACCGTTACCCGAAGGCGAACACGAGGTTATAAGACTGGTGTTGGATTATACCGACGCCCTCGGCGCTCTAGAGACGGTAACCCTTCAAATCAGCGCGCGGCTTACCGCAGGCGTGGGTCCGGCTGGGTCTTATGAACCCAATCTGGAAGTGACGAAGGTTGTAGAATTGACCAGGGCCGCCATGGCCAAAGACAAAGCCGTCGAGTTTCTGGATCGTGGCGACCACGCTGGTGGTGAGAAGCTCTTGGAGGAGCATCTTGAAGCTTTGAAAACCCTAAGGGTTAGTTTGCCTGCCGACCAAGATGTCCTGAGAGAAGTTGAAGAGTTAGAGACAATGGTGGAACGATTCAGGGCCCTCCAAACTGAGCCCTCAAATGCGGCTTACAGGGTGAATGAAATCAGGAAGGACATGCGGTACCAAAGCTATAAGAGACGGAGATGGACTGAGTGAGCCAGCACCAATGGCGTGGGAAACAAGGCCCGGCCGACCTTAAAAAAGTTACCCCATATGAATCTCGCCTATGAAGAGTCTCCCTGTTACCCCCTTAAAATGTTTGGCATCTTTGGGAGGACTTTCCCGGTCAATGTCGAATCCTATGAATCGAAAATGCTTAGCGAAAAGTTTTCCGAAGTGGGAAGTCACGGGCCACTTATTCCCGGGCAGCCTTCTTTCCAATTGGTGGTTTTCTCTGCGGCTTCCTGTTGAAGCACAATTACCTGCTGAAGGACTGGAATTGCCCAACGAATGGTTTAGGGGGGGAACTCATGGAAGGATTAGAAGCGACCTTTAAAATCGTTACACCGCTTTTTTTGGCCGGAGCCAATCAAGGGGAAGCCGAATTACGGGAACCCTCGGTTAAAGGAGCATTGCGTTACTGGTATCGGGCGGTTGATCCGGAATACTCCAAGAATGAAGCCGGCCTTTTTGGGGGTACTCGGGCTGGCGAAGGTCAGTCCAAGTTTTTGTTGCGGGTTGTGGCGCAAACCCAAAATTTTGACCGCTGGCAAAAGGCTAAGTACATCCCCCTCACGCGAAACGGGAAAAACGGCGTCCTTTACTTCGGTTATTCATTAGACATGAATAGACGAGAACGTGACAATTACCAGCCAAGGGCCTTTTTAAGAGCTGGCAGTACTTTCAAATTACAGTTAGTGTTCAGAAAGAGACGAGGGGATAAAAATGGGGAGTCACTGGTAACTCCGGAAGACAGGCGCCGCCTTTTGTCCTCTCTTTGGCTCCTTGGCCATATTGGGGGCCTCGGTTACCGGGCACGTCGCGGGTTTGGGACTGTTGCCCTTCAAAGCTGGCGCTGGCTGAACTCCCAATGGCCAGAATTAGGAGAGTTACCCATTGCGCATGGAGCCTCGACTTCGGAAGAATGGCGCAATAAGTTTGAACGCGGTCTGCGTGTTATTCAGCAATGGTTCCCTCGACCAACCGCGAGCTCAGATCATTTAGCCCTCGACCAGCAGACAACATTTCTCTTGTGGCGCAATGGGTTTGGCAGGGAAAGACAATTTGAGGCCTGGACACTGGCTATGGACTCGGCGGGCAGATTGATGCAGGAGTTCCGGCTTCGCTACAAAAACAGCGGCGGCAGGTACACCAGTGATTACGCCGAAGTTAAAGCTCACCTGGTGGCCATAGATAAAATGGCAGCTGAGGCAGATCCAAGAATTAAGCCAAACCGAATGTCTAGGGCTCCTTTGAGAGCGGCTTTCGGACTACCTTTGGCCTTTCGGTTTTCTTCCTTAGGTGGACGGTCTTTAACCTTTGAGGGCCTCGATCCGAAGATGAGGCGAAGCGCTTCCCGGGTTTGGGTAAGGGTAATCGAGATAGGCAGTCGTTGTCACCCTTTTTACGCTTTCTTCTTCGGAGCTCCACTCCTACCCAGGGGGGTTTTGGTCGGGTATGGCCGGGGTAGAAACGGGCTTGCCCAGCCGCCTGATACTGCTCTAATGGAGTTCAAAAACATTGTTCAGCAGTATTCCCTCCCGGAGGTGCGCTTATGAGCGAAACGAAGAACTTACATTTCTCCATCGGTCCAGTCCAGGGGTTTGTGGCCAAGGCTCGGCGCACCCGTGATTACTTCAGCGGTTCCTTTCTTCTTTCTTACTTAGCCGGGAAGGCCATTTTAGCTGTAATTGATGGGGGCGGAGTGATCGACTTCCCGTTTGTCCACCAGGGTAAAAGCTTATTGGATGATTTACTTTTATCCATTCGGGAACGACGGCCTGGTACCGCGGTTGGCTCCCTTCCTAATCGTTTTCAAGCGCAGATACCGGCTGATTTTTCGCCTGATCGATGTACCCAAGCGGTTCGCAGCGCCTGGAAGGGTATCGCTGACGTTGTCTGGAATCAGTTTATAGCCCAAGCTGAACCCTACGGTCGGGCGACACGGCGGATTTGGGATCGTCAGATCGAAGGTTTTTGGGATATAAGCTGGGTCGTTGGGCCAGACGGGGATGCGAGCATTTTAGATCGGCGGAAGAACTGGCGCTCCTTTATCCCGACAATTGAGCCCGGCGATAAATGCCATCTAATGGGTAATTTACAAGAAATCTCTGGCTACATCCGCAGCAAAGAAATGGAGCAGCAAGATGCTTTTTGGGATATCATCCGGGCGAAAGTCGGGAATGAGATTCAAAGAAACGAACGTTTAAGCGCTGTAGCCTTGGTCAAACGACTCTTTCCCCTTGTAGCAAAAGAGGCTATTGGTTGGGAACTCCCGGAATCTTTTCCCTCGACCCTGGATTTCGCCGCTGCTCATTGGTTAACGGAAACCTTGGTGCTGTCTAACAGTACGTCCGATCTCAAACAGGCCGGGCGTGGCCTTTTAGAGGTAGCTCGGGAACATTACGGGATCAGAGGGAGGGGTTACGAACCTTTATCCTGTGTAAAACGGGCTGCCGAAGATTCAACCCTGGCTGAGCTGGCCAAAGTGGACCCCAACTTCCTTTACAAAACGCGGCTGGCCAATGATCACCTCTGGATGCCCGACAGTAAGGGCTGGCGCCAGACAGCCGAAGAACATTTGGCCAAGATCTATCAGAAAAAAGGTGGTGAACCTCATCCCTTTTTTGCCCTCTTAATGATGGACGGGGATGGGATGGGAGCCATCTTAAACGATTTTGCGGAACAGCGCCACCTGGTGAGCAAAGCTGTATCCGAGTTTACCAGGCAGGTTTCCCAGATCGTCGAACGGCACAACGGGCGAACCATTTACGCTGGCGGGGATGACGTACTGGCCTTGTTCCCCCTCGAAGATGCTTTGGCCGGTGCTTTTGAGTTGCGACAAACCTACCGGGGGGTTTTTCAACAATACCGTCAGGTACAGCCTGACGCGCGTGCCTCCAACCAGTTGTCCTTAGCGGAAAGGGGTACTATTTCCGGAGCTATAGTCTACGCCCATTATGCTACACCGCTGAAGTCAGTGATAACTGCCGCTCATGAACTACTTGATCGCATGGCCAAAGATTTTACTGGACGCGACAGCATCGCTCTCCAGGTTTGGAAACCTTCTGGGACAAGCCTCAAATGGGCTGTGCCTTGGGGGGTCCTTAAGGCTTACCCGGCCCGTATAGGTTGTGCGTCTTCCTCCAAAGTGAGAAGCTCTGTGCTGGATGATCTCATCGAGTTTTTCAGCGACAAGGGAGGCCAGGAGCGCGGTTTTTCCTCTCAGTTTTTCTATAAAATGAAAGAGGATTTTGCCAGGTTTTCTCCCCTCTTTGTTGATGAGACGATCGAAAATGACCACTTTCTAATGCTCCTTACAGCGGAATTAATGAAATCCAGGGAACGTCCAGACCTCAATTTGGATGAGGCCCGTTGTTGGCTCCAAAAGCTACTGTACGTTTGCCGGGTGTGGCGGCGGACTGCCGATGGAACTTTGGTGGCTGGCCCTCTAAATGCCGACCCAGCTATGATTATCCGTTTCTTGGCTCAGAAAGGAGGGGAGATGGGAAAATGAATGTTTGGATGTTTACGGCACTAGATACCTGGTTCTTCCGCGATTCTCTTCCTTTTAATCAGGGCGAGCAAGGGACCGTGTATCCAGATTCCCTGTTTCCTCCTTCCATTTATACCCTCCAAGGGGCCATTCGGACAGCCCTTGCTCAAGGGCAGGGCTGGACCAAGCGTAATGGCCTTTGGCCAACCAAGTTGGGAGATACCCATCACCTGGGAGAGCTTAGACTTTTCGGCCCTTATCTCAATTGGAATGGGAAGTACCTTTTCCCTGCGCCTGCTTATTTATTTGGGAAAAAGCTGGTAAGACCCGAAGAAAAAACAAGAAGTTCCGCCATTACCCGTTGGGAATTGACGAGATTGGTGCCAGGAGAAATGATGGAGACAGATCTTGGCCAGGTGGTCCTGCCTAGACCAGCTCGCCCTATTTTGGGCGGAAAAGCTCTGCAAAACGTTTGGCTGACTTATGAAGGCTTAGCCAGAGCGTTGACGGGAGGAGTTCCTTCTGACGAAGAAATTAGCTTGAGCGAAGGTATGTGGCAAGAAGAATTCCGAATTGGAATATCGCGCGACAGCGACACGCGGACGGCTAGGGATGAGCAGATGTATACTGCTATGCACATTCGTCCGGGGAGGGAATTGAAGCTGGCCGTCATTGTGGACGGGTTACCTGATGAGTGGCATAGAAAGGTGTCAAAAACTATTCCTTTAGGGGGCGAGGGGAGAATTGCTGCTGTAGAAATTTCTCCGCTGATGGATGCCAAAAAGATCTTGCCACCTGCGCCAGAATTGAAAAGCAGGTGGGGCAAGATCCGGTTCACCATTTCCCTTATCACGCCGGGCTCCTATGACGATGTCCATGAGGTTGTTCGTCAAGGACCACCAGGGGTCCCCGGGACGTGCATTACCGCGTGTTTACCGAAGCTGCAGCAGGCTGGGGGATGGGATTTGGCCAACAATGAGCCTCGTCCTCTCCGCCCTGTTGTTCCAGCTGGGAGTACCTGGTTTTACGAGACAGAGGAAGATGATCTGGACAGATTGATGGAATTACATGGTCGGGTTAATTCGCCTTATGGCGATGGTCAAATGGTCGTTGGAATATGGGAGGAGGAGAAACAATGACGGGATTGGTTCTTGGATTGTTTGCGGAGACTCCTTTACACCCAGGTGCTGGGCAAAGTGTTGGCGCCATTGACTTGCCGGTATCTCGTGAAGCCACCACCCAATATCCGGTGATCGTCGGATCTAGCCTGAAAGGGGCTTTACGAGACAAGGCGAAAGAGGAAAACATGGAGGAGGACGAGATTGATCTCTTATTTGGTCGTCCGGATCGGGCTGGCGGGCTTGCCGTAACTGACGCGAGGTTACTCTTACTGCCTATTCGGTCTCTCAGTGGACACTTTCGCTGGGTCACCTGCCCCTACATTTTGCAACGTTTCCAGCGTGACCTGGCCTTAATAGGGAAACAGGTATCTTTTGGAATTCCGAAGCCCGAGCGAGGGAATGCTGTCTTAGCCAAAGACCCTGGCAATGGTCTGCTGTTTCTGGAGGAGTTATCCTTCAACGCTCAGCCAGATTCTGACGCTATAGCCACTATAGCCGAAGCTATTGCCCCATTGATTAAGCCCGAAGTTGTGGCTCCGAGGTTGACTGATCGGATCGTCGTTCTCAATGACGATGATTTTACCCATTTTGCGGCATACGGATTACCGGTAACCGCTCATAATAAACTGGATAGCGCTACCAAAACGAGCACCAACCTTTGGTTCCAAGAGGAAATTCCCAGCGATACCCTCTTTTACGCCTTGGGGCTGACGCGCGGGGGAGAGGAAATACAGGACAATTTCAAGTCCATTTTTGCTAAGCGTCCATTCTTGCAGGTTGGCGGCGACGAAACGGTTGGGCGCGGTTGGTGCGCCGTTGCTTTCGTAGGTTAGCGGGGAGGGGGGATCCGTCATGATGAGAACTTTGGATCAAGACAGAGCCAGGCATGCTTTAGAGAAGGTGGAAGGACTCAAAAGTAAATCAGAAAGGTATAGAAGAGATTATGTTAGTTCTGTGGAGAATTTGCCAGCCAGCATCATCATGAACGGTCTTGGACAAGCCCTGGCCACGTTATTGGCTGCTGCAGCTCGTGGCGAGGAAAGTGCCAACGACCCGCACCGGGCCTTATACAGAAATCTAGAAGAATGGCTTTGCCGTGATGATCCCCAAGCACCTTATCCAAGACAAAGCGATCTCATGAGAGCCATCCTCAGCTATGACCGTTTTTCATATATACAGGCTCAAGCGGAAGCCATGGCTTGGCTGGAGTGGCACAAGAAATTTGCCGTTGCCTTTTTAAAATCAATGCAATAGCAACCCTGCAGCGGCGAAGGGGTGATTAAATTGGTCTTGCCTCTTTATGCCAATAACGAGGCCCCGACAGCCTATCAGCCGGGGGCTAATGCCGGCCTTTGGTACAACAAGTTTTGTTCATTATGGCAAGATTGGGAACTGAACACCCGAAAAAAGGATTGGGTTAATTCCGTGACCGCAGGTGCCGAGAACCGGCTAGTTGGAGACAAAGAATTGCTCGACGCGATGGTGGCGCGCTTGAGCGCTTTAGTTTCCTCCTTGGGTGGCGTGCTTCACCATTATAAAAACGTCAGCCGATTTGTCACCGGCTTGGGCTATAATCACCCGGTCGAGAACGGTTTTGCCTGGCATCACACCCTGGGAGTTCCTGTATTACCTGGCTCAGCGCTAAAAGGAGCTGTGCGGGCCTGGGCAGAAGATTGGGCCAGTGAGGGTGACCAAGAAACTATCGAGAGGATTTTTGGCAGCCAAAACGAGGGCCCGCATAAGGTGGGCAGCATCATCTTCTTTGATGCCTTGCCCGCTAAACCTGTTCGACTCGAGGGAGACGTTCTCACTCCACACTATGGGCCATACTACAGGGACCCGGATAAGACAACACCTGGCGATTGGTATTCACCGAATCCCATTCCTTTCCTGACGGTGGCTACAGGGCAGGTTTTTGTCTTCGCTTTCGCCCCGCGGAAGAAGAATGGTGCCGCTGAACAACCTGACGTCAAACTATCTGATGATGTCAGGTTGGTAGGAAAATGGTTAGACGAAATGCTGACCTGGCTCGGGGTAGGGGCAAAAACCGCCATCGGATATGGGCGGTTCACACGCGTACCGCCTGAGGGGCGAAAGAAATAGCCGTATGGCGACAGGTATCTTCTGATTACATGCGTATAGATGTGACTACATGCGCATACCCGCGCACTTTCATACCATGTCATACCATTACACAATAAGGGGGAGTGGGTATGGCACCGACCCTGTTTGTTTCGCCTGTTGGGACTAGTCTGCTCACTAATGCCGCCCCGCTCGAATTATCGCGGGTCCTGCGGGAGACGGCCAATTTGAAAGAAGGCGAAATAGACTCTGCGAGCCGCCAACTTATCCTTTTGAGGGCCAATGAAATCGAGGAGAAAATTAGGACCTCCGATGTCAAAGGAATTTGCCGGCTGAGCGCAGAATTGAACGGTATCTATTCCTATCATGAGGTGAAACCTCTTGATCGAAAAGATATTCATTTTTTAATAGCTTCTGATACCTTCCAAGGTGCTCTAACCGCGGACATTGTGAGGAGGCACCTGGAGGAAAAAAGTGCTAGCGTAACGATTCTTCAACAGAGTAATCTTTCTACGCGCGACCATAACACCTTTTCTTCGGCCATCAAAGAGCTCCTCAAGTCGCTGGCTGAAATTGTCCCTGAATACAGTGAACAGGGGTACAAGGTGGTCTTCAACCTCGTTGGTGGTTTCAAGAGCGTTCAAGGCTATCTCAACACGGTGGGCATGCTTTACGCTGATGAAATTATCTATATATTTGAGGCTGAGTCTTCCGCGCTCATCCGGATTCCCCGTTTACCGCTTCAAGTGGACAATAAGGTCATGAAAGAAAACGCATCCTTGTTTGCCCGCTTGGCATTAGGGGAGTACATTGCCACAGCGGAGGAGGTGAGCCAGATACCGGAGGCCTTTTTGGATAATGACGGAACTGGTGCGGCTACGCTTTCCGCGTGGGGGCTTTTGTTATGGACCCAACAGAAAAAAGAGATCCTTGGCAAAGGTCCCCTCCTCCAACTCCCCGGCCTTCGTTACGAAAGGTCTTTTCTTCACGATTTTGAGTCATGGAGCAATGTCGCGGAAAAGGTCACGTTGCAAGAAACCTTGGTTAAAGTTAGCCGCCTGTGGAGTGAGGGCGGTTTAGCCAAGCTCCGCCAGGATGGCGGTCTTCAATATAAGACACAAAATAATCGCGGGAACATTGGAGAATTTCGAGTGACACAAGCCCTCCGGGTGACCTGTCTCCCGGCCGGCTCCAATCTTTTCCTCCGTCGTTTCGGGGGTCACGAGATCTACGAAAGCCCTTAACGGTAAAGAGCTGATTTTTGCTATCGACAGGCAATTGCCTTTCTCAATTGCCTATCTCAGTTGCCTGTCTCAAAGGAGTGTCCTCCTTGCCCTACATCCGTCCCCTTGAAGAGATCGGTCCGGCCGACCTCCGTATGGCCGGAGGAAAAGCGGTATCCCTTGGGCAGATGCTCCGGGCTGAATTACCCGTTCCACCTGGGTTTGTTCTACTCACCAGCGGGTATGCGGAATTCCTTCAAAGCAACCGTTTGGCGCCGAAAATTCTTTCCCTTTTGGAAAGGCTGAATACCGGAAACCAGCCCGGATCTCTATCGGCTTCCGCTGGAGACCGCGAAGTCAAATCATATGATAGCCTGTTAGAAGAAATTGCCGAAGCCATTCGGGAACTCTTCGCCCAGGGGTCCATTCCGGCAACTATGGCTGAGGAGTTAGCTCAGGCTTACCGCGGGCTGGGGGAGGGAAGGGTGGCCGTACGATCTTCCGCCACCGCCGAGGACCTTCCCGGGGCTTCCTTCGCTGGTCAGCACGAGAGCTATTTGAACGTCGTCTCTTGGGCTGGGCTTTTGGATGCCGTCAAAAACTGTTGGGCCTCTTTATGGACGCCGCGGGCTCTTTCTTACCGCCGCCGGCAGGGGTTTGGCCAGGCGGAAGTGGCTTTGGCCGTCGTCGTCCAACGTCTGGTGGACGCTGAAGCCGCGGGCGTACTCTTCACCGCCAACCCGGTGACGGGGCGAAGGAACCAGATGACCATCGACGCTGTCTGGGGTTTAGGGGAAGCGCTGGTCGGAGGGCGCGTGACCCCCGACCACTGGGTCGTTGACTCCTCCAGCGCTCAGGTCCTGGAGACCAAAATTGCCCGGAAAGAGTTGCGGACGGTGAACGAAGCCGAAGGAACTACTTTAGCTCCAGTTCCTCAGGAAAAGCAGATGCAGCCCGTCCTTACTGAAGCGCAGATCGCGGAACTTGTCGCCCTGGGCCGGCAAGTCCAGGACTATTTCGGTTCGCCGCAGGACATCGAATGGGCCTGGACTCCAGAGACCGGAGGACGTTTTTACCTGGTTCAGAGCCGTCCGATAACCTCGCTTTTTCCTCTTCCCGTTCCCCCGCCTCCTCCTGGCGCCGGGCTCCGCGTTTACATTTGCGGCAATAACCTGCAGGGAATCGCCGAGCCCCTCACACCCATGGGCATTTCGGTATTTAGATTGGTTGCCAACGGGGTGGCTCGGATGTTCGGCTACCGGCTGCCACCCGGTCAGGCCCCGGCCATTTTCACCGTGGCTGCCGGCCGCATTTTTATCGACGCGACCGAAGCCTTCCGGAGCGAGTTGGGGCGGAAATTAGTCTTTGGCGTTGGGAATTTCGTTGATCGCCCCACCGGGTTGGCCTTACAGGATCTGGCTCAACGCGAGCCGCGCCTGAGCATCAAAAGAAAAACCCTCCCCATTAAGCCGCCAGCCCTTTTAGTTGCTCGTATCATGTTTCGCTTCCTCTTTGCTGCCCTTTTTCCGAACCAGGCCAGAAAATTGATTCTGTCCGCAGTTGAGAAAAGGTTCACCGCCACTCGCCGGCGGGCAGACGTTTGCCAGAACATGGAAGACCGGCGCCGGTTTGTAGAAAAGGAGGTCCCCGATTTTTTCCCATTTGTTGTACAGATGATGGCACCGCTCATCGGTCCGGGCATCCTTTTGTCTCGCAGTTTGGTCCCGGCTAAAGTCAAAAAGTGGCTGGGCGACGCGGCCAGCGTTGAGCCACTATTGCGGTCGCTGCCTCACAATCCGACGACGGAAATGGACCTGGCCCTCTGGCAAATATCCCGCCAGCTCTTGAAAGAAGGGGTTGCACCCAGCCCGCAACACCCGGCGATAAGGGCGTTTTTAGAAAAATACGGGCACCGGGGGATCCGGGAAATCGATGTCGGGATGCCGCGCTGGCGAGACGACCCGGCGCCAATAATCAAGGTTCTCGAAACCTATCTGACCCACGGAAACGAAGCCGATCCCGAAGCTCAATTTGATGCCGGGAACCGGGCGGCGCAGGCGGCAGCGGCCGATCTGGTCCGGCAGGTCCGGAGGCGAAAGGGTTTACTTCGGGCGTGGCTTCTCCAGGAGATGATTTCCCGCTTGCGCGCATTGGGCGGAACCCGGGAGTACCCGAAGTTTATGGCCGTGCGCTTTTTTGCACTGTTCCGCGATGTCCTTCTGAAAATTGGCGAAGATTTAGTCCGGGCCGGCCGCCTGGACCAGGCCGAAGACATCTTTTTCCTTGAATTTACGGATTTAGATCTGCCCGGAGATCTGCGTCCCATCGTCCAACGTCGTCGTGCCGATTATGAACGGGAGCTGGGGCGGCGAGAAATCCCCAAGGTGATTACCAGCGAAGGGGAAACCATCTATGCAGTGTCCCAACAAGTGCCCGGCGCTCTCATCGGTATGCCCGTTTCGGCTGGAGTGTATGAAGGTCGGGTCAAGATCATCTTTGATCCCCGCGGGGCACGGCTTGAGCCGGGCGAAATTTTGGTAGCCCCGGGTACGGATCCGGCCTGGACGCCGCTCTTTTTCAGTGCTGGTGCCTTGGTCATGGAGATCGGAGGAGTAATGTCGCATGGCTCCATCGTAGCCCGCGAATACGGCATTCCGGCGGTGGTGGGGGTGGTCGGAGCCACCCGCCTCTTGCGCAATGGTCAGAAAGTCCGGGTGGATGGAACGACCGGTCTAGTCGTCCCTCTGGAAATGAAGGAATGGAATCTTTTCCGGCCGCCGCAGGGACCACCCGCTACGACATTCGGCCAAGACGGCGGCCGACGGTGGAGCAATGGAGTAAGCAATGGAATGACGCCACCGCCTCAATCAATGCAATGAGCCGCCCCAATGAATGAGCCGTCCAAATGCAGGAACGCCTAAATGAGGGAGCGGCGAAATACGAAAGCAAGGTGTGCGGGCCTCCCAGACAACTTCCGCAGGCGGGCAAATCAACGTGGGCGACCGGGGACCCCACTATAGGCGTCATCAGGACGATATCATAACCATCTTCGTCAGGTCTATGCCAAACCTGGCCTTCAGATCAAGTTACACCCCAAGAGGGTGAAGCTTTAGCTAGTGCTTTGGCCGAGCTGTGGCGCGGGTTTCTGACCGTGCCACCGAGGAATCAATGTTTTCCTCGTTACGGGCGGCCAACTGTAGGAAGGGTCTTTAATCCTGCTCTGGGGAGGTGAGTTGTAACCAGCCTGGGCTGGCGCACGGGTGGGTTGGCGGCCAGTATCGCCCAACGGCAAGCCCGAAGAAAGTGTGCCGGCGATGCCTTTGGTTTTATATTCCTGCTAATAGGTCCAGAATCCGGCTTCGCCAAGGCATCCGCTTTACAGCTTGCCGGAGTTCCCGGGAAAAGTGGACCCGGCCTTCTCCCGCTTCCACTTCTACCACTGTTCCTCGCTTTCCGCTCGTTTACCCATCTCAGTGCCTCCAGCGCTTGCCGGTTTCCCAGAACTTCTACCGCCGTTTCTCGCTTCCCGCTCGTTACCCTTCGACCTCTTCCACCCATGCCCGCAGGATTTCGGCGACGCTCCAGGCTTGGGCGATGCAACCGGCGGCGCGGTGTGGGGGGTCGCCCGAAAAGATCTCCGAGATGGTACCCAGGCCGGCATCGCGCAGGTGTTCCCGGAAAGGTTCTAAAAAGCGGCGAGCCTGCCGGCGGCTGGCTTCCGACCGGCCATTCACGCGGCAGAAAGCCGTGACGAAAGGACCCAGTAACCAGGCCCAGACCGTACCCTGGTGGTAAGCGGCATCCCTGCTTCGGCGGTCTCCTCCGTAGGTCCCCTGGTAGGCCGGATGTCCGGGGGCCAGAGAGCGCAACCCGTAAGTGGTGTAAAGGTGTTGCCAGACCTTTTCCACGACCTGCCGGGCGCGGGCGGGGGACAAAGGAGAGTGGGGGAGAGAGACGGCTATGATCTGGTTGGGGCGAAAAGAGGGGTCGGGGCCCTCTTCCGTGAGCACGTCATAAAGGTACCCGCCCGCGGCATACCAGAATTTATCAAAACTTAACCGCACCTTCTCCGCCAGGGCACGGTAGTCTACCGTATCATCGACAGGGGTTGCCGCCAAGGCGCGGTAGTCTACCGTATCATCGCCAGGCATTTCTGCCAGGGCACCGTAGCCAACCGTATCATCGCGAGGCATTTCCGCCAGAGCACCGTAGTCTACCGTATCATCGCCAGGCGTTTCTGCCAGGGCATCGTAGTCAACCGTACCATCGCTAGGGGTTTCCGCCAGGGCACCGTAGCCAATGGCTTCATCGCCACGCGTCTTGGTACGGGCACCGTCGACTGTGGCAGGATTAGCGACCGTTTCTCCCAGGGCGCCGTAGTCAGGGGGCCCCCCCGCGATCTCGTTGCCACTGTGGGCTTTGGCCAAAGCCCGGTTGGTCAGGTCCTCCATCACCCGCAGGGCATTATACCAGAGGGCATTGACCTCCACCGGTTTGCCTTCCCGGGGTGTGACCACCCAGTCACCGATTTTGGCATCCATCCATGTCAATTGTAGACCGCGACTTCCCCCGCTCAACAGGCCATCTTTGGGGTCAACCCGGATGTTGAATCTAGTTCCGGTCAGATGGGCCCGGATGATCCGGACCAGGACGGGATAGATCTCCTGCCAGATGAAGTCGAAGTCTCCGGTTTTGACAAGATACTGGTGAACGGCATGAAAATACCAGAGAGAGGCATCAATGGTATTATAAAGCGGCTCTTCCCCTTGATCTGGAAAGACGTTGGGGAGGAGGCCGTCTAGACAGTAGCGGGCGAAAGTAAGCAAAATCTCCCGCGCTATCTCGAAACGGCCGGTGACCAACGTCAGGCCGGGCAGGGCGATCATGGTATCGCGGCCCCAATCGGTGAACCAGGGATATCCGGCAATGACGCTCTTGGTGCCCGTCGATTGGCGCTGGACGATGAAGCTGTCGGCAGCCCAAACCAGGCTGCGGACGAAGTCTTCCTCCTCGGGTGATCGCTCGCCTTTGTCTTTTTGCTTAAACCTTGCCCACAGGTCGGCCATTCTTTGCCGAGCTTCTTTTTCCAAAAGGGCACCGTTTTTTGGATCAAGAAAACCAATGGGAGGTTCGGTGGCGGCCACAATGGTCCAGGAAAATTCAAACCCAGAACAATCGGGGTCGCGGTCATCCATCTCGCCGGCTGATTTACCTGCACCTTTGCCGTCTTGCGCAGGAAAGTGCGACGTTGCCTGATCCTTTTCTTGGGAGGCCGTAAGAACGTCCTCTTCACCTATCTCCAGGTAGCCGATCTCCAGATGGTCTTCCGTATGACTTTCACCCCGGTATTCCTCTTCATAGGAGTAATTCATATTTCGCCACCAGATTCCGGTTGGAGAAAATTTCCCCCGTTCCAGACCTAGATAAAGCGGAGGTGCTGCCGGCCAGGCCCGAAACACCACCTTCTGCCAGGTCTTTTCCTTGGGCAGGTTCACCCCGGCGTCCATCTCCGTTAAGAGGTGGTTTTGGTTGAGAGTCAAAGGTTGGAGCTGAAAAGGCCACGCACCTTCCCGGGTGAGGCTGTGGTAATCGCGGAAATTCGCGAGGAAGAATATTTTAAAGCGCCAAACGGGGCGTCGGTCGAGGGGCGTAGCACCCCACGGGTATTCTCGGAAAGGGTCGTTGGGCTGGTTGAAGCGAGAAAGGTCGTTGGACTGGCTAAAGTTGTTAGCTGGCGTCTTCACCGCAGGAAGGTCATTTCGTTGGCTAGCCTCGCTCCGTTTTCCTGTAACACCCGTATCATTTTGCCTTTTCACTATTTTCCGTCGCGAAGCTGGGTCATGCTGCACCCGCGGCGGCAGAATAAGTTTATAGCGGATAACGGTGGCATTATGTCCATAAACCATGAAGACGGTTTTATAAAGCTTGAAGTCGCCCAAGTTATAAACCCAGTTCGGGAACGGATCAAGACAAAAGGACTCCAGGTAAAGGTAGCCTTTGGGATTGACCACCTTTTGTGCTCCTGAATACCACTGACTGGTATAAAGAGGATGGTGGCTTCCATCGATGGTCATTTCTTCAGCCAGCTGAGACAAAAACAAGGTGCGCTGACCGGGGGGACGGAGGGCGGCAAAAAGAAGACCGTGGTATTTCCGGCTATTGGCTCCGATGACCGTACCGGAGGCAAAGCCGCCCAAACCGTTGGTCAGGAGCCATTCCTTCCTGATCCCGTCCTCAAAATTCTCCCAGTTGTGCCGGCCGAGGCGGATCATGACCAGGTACGTCCCTCCTTTTCCCAGAATGAACGTTTTACGAAAGCCGCGCGCGGCAGGATTTCAGCGGGGAATGAAGAAAACTACTTATTAGAGTTCCCTTTAACAAGGGAAGTTCATCCGGCGAGTTCCAAATCCGGCGAGCTCCAAAACGAGAGGGGGTGAGAAGATGTCCACGGTGCAGACGTTCGGAAAGGAGGTGGGGCCGGTGTCGGCTGAGGAACAGATTAAACTGACCCGCATGACCAAGGCAGGCGGGTGAGCGGCAAAATTGGGTCCGGGGACCCTGGCACAAGTTTTGTGCTGCTTGCCTAAGTTCCAAGATTCCCGTCTTTTGGTTGGTCTGGACACCTCTGATGACGCTGGAGTCTATAAACTCACCGACGACCTGGCTCTCATCCAGACCGTGGATTTCTTCCCACCGGTGGTGGATGACCCCTACACCTTTGGCCAGGTGGCGGCGGCCAATGCTCTCAGCGACATCTACGCCATGGGGGGAACGCCCCTTTTGGCCTTGAACATCGTCGGTTTCCCCGTCCAAACCACCGCGGTTTCCGTTTTGGGCGAGATTTTGCGCGGGGGAGCCGACAAGATCCTGGAGGCGGGGGCCGTAATTCTCGGCGGTCACACCATCGAGGATCACGAGCCCAAGTATGGCCTGGCCGTCACGGGAGTGGTCCACCCCCAGTGCATCGTCACCAACGAGGGGGCCCGACCGGGTGACGTCATCGTCTTAACCAAGCCCCTGGGGACGGGGAGCATCCTGACCGCGGTGCGCAAGGGTGAACCGGCGGAAGGACCCCTGGCTGAGGCCATCCGTTTGATGACAACCTTGAACCGTGAGGCCAGTCAGGCCATGCAGGAGATCGGGGTTAATGCCTGCACCGATATCACCGGTTTCGGTCTCCTGGGGCACCTATTCCAGCTGGCCCGCGCCAGCGGGGTGGCTTTGCGCCTCTTCTTTGACCGGATCCCCCTTCTGCCTGGGGTGAGGGATTTTGCGGAAAAGGGCTATTTCCCCGGCGGCGCTCAGAAAAACCGCCGCTATGTCGAGGAAAAGGTCAGTTTCTCCGGTTTGTCGCCGGCGGAAGAAGGAATCCTGCTGGATCCGCAAACCTCTGGCGGGTTGGCCATCGTGTTACCCGCAACAAAGGTGGCTGACCTCCTCAAACGCCTGCAGGAGAAAGGGGTCGAGGTGGCCAGCGTCATCGGGGAGGTTACGTTAGGGGAACCGGGGAAGGTGTTCGTTACCCGGTAAGGGGCCGCTCGGCCTCCTCATGAGGGAGGCCGCTAGGTCGGGGCGGGCAGGGCCGCCCACCTGACGCTCTGACGCGCTGACGGCGATGGCGGGTGGGGTGATCCCTCACCACTATTCCCACGGCTTCGCGCCGTGGCCCCAGCCTGATGAGATCGCGCGCCGGGGAGGCCGCCGCCTGCTCTTTTTCCCCACCTGGACCGGGAAAAACGTCAGAAAAACGGGTCCGGTCATTTCCCGGACCCGTTTTCTGATTTCCGCGCTGTGATGGCCGTCGGAAAAATCAAGCCTGCCTCGTTGCCACAATAACGCCAGAGGTTACTTGGGGTTAGGGCCAGCCACCGTCGGGAACTCTTCGGCTTTGGTGAAGACGGCCTGATTTAAAACGTTGGGATCATCAGTCCAGGCCATCATCCCGTATTTCATGGCGTAGGCTTCGTACCCAAGCAGGTTCAAGGCCATCGTCGTATAGCTGGCCAGATGCCCGGTGTAACAGATGACCACGATCTTCTTGTCTTTAGGGATCTTCTTCAAGTTTTCTTCTTTAAAGAGTTCTTTGAAGGGGATGGTAACCGCTCCTTTTACATGACCCTTGGCGTCATGCTCAGTAGCCCGGACGCTCAAGAGGAAGTAGGAAGGATCATTTCCGACCACGACCTTGTCGTAAACGTCCTTGGCCTCGATGGTGGGCGGGCGCTTGGCTGTGAGGTAGGCCTCGGCCCGGGCCAAAATGATGTCGTTTGTATTGGTCTTGCCGGTCTTGATTTCAGGTAAGGCGTAATTTCCCGTTGGTTTGCTATCTCCCGTTACCACCGGGTAGTTGGCCGCCTTGGTGAACACGGGGATACCCAAGATATCGGGGTTCGAGGTCCACCCCATCATGCCGTACTTCATGGCGTAGGCTTCGTATCCGAGCATGTTCAAGAGCATGGCCGCCTGGCTGGCGGTGTGCCCGGTATAGCAGATGGTGATGATCTTTTTGTCTTTGGGTATTTTGGCGATGTTCTCCTTCTTCCAGAAATCAGCGTAGGGGATGTTGATGGCTCCTTTGACGTGCCCCTTTTCGTAATGCTGCGGACTTTGCAAGGAGATCAAGAAATAGCTGGGGTCTCCTCCAACGACGATCTTGTCATAGACGTCCTTGGCGCTGACCGTCGGAGCTTTTCCCGACGCGGCATACTTGGCCGCCGCTTCCAGCACCTGTTGAAATTCTGAGGTCTTGGTGGCCGTCGAGGATGAGCAACCGGCTAGCGAAAAGAGTAGAGAGGTGATGATCGCTAAAACTACCAGGATGCGCATTGTTTTGGCCTTGACCATTTTTAGACCCTCCCTCTGATTGTCTCAACGCTTTTTAGGTGGAGCTGGAACGATTACCTTTTCGTTGGCTTTCAATTCGCTGGGCAGGACATCCTTGGCCTGCAAGAAGAGGTTGGGATTGCCGTGGCAGCTGTTGCAATCCTTGGCCTGTGGGGCCTGTTTCACGATATTGTGGGGCGTGGCATATTTCCAGGTCGGTTGACTGGCGAAGCGACTCAAAAGACCCTGACCATAATAGGCAAAGGTGTCTTCAGCCACCGGCACGTGCCGGACCACCACGTAGGCATAGGGACGTTCCGCTGTTGGGTTGGGGTTTTTGCCGATCTTAAAACTGAACTCCGATTTATCGGTCTTAAAGAAAGCCAGCCCTTTGGCGTCCTTCCCTACATGGCAGGCATAGCAGTTGTTGTATGGTTGCGAATGGCAGACCTGGCATTGGAGGTCGGGGGTACTGGCCTTGGGATTGGCATGGATGGCGTGCATGCCATTTTTGTAGAACCCGTCCTTAGAGACATGGCAGGTCTCGCACTTCGGCGCCTCCCCAACGTGATAGCGGTCGGGTGCTTTCTGAGCTGGATCATGGATCCACTTGTAGTTGTGGCAGGAAGCGCATTGCATCCCAGCCGGCGACCAGTGGACATCCGGCTTCAGGCCGAGGTTTTCAGGGCCCTTGGCCAGCATCTCCTTTTCGATACGGCTCCCATGACAGGCGGTACAATTGAGAACGGAGTTGGGAGTTTTGATGAAGTTGTGGCCGTCGATGAATCCCGCACCGCTGGCCACGGGGCGGCTGACATGGCAATCACCGCACCCACTGGTATGGCAGGTAGCACAGTGGGTATCAACGGCTGGTTGCAGGACGTTGAGCTTTTCTGGATTCACCCGGGGTGCCAGTACACCGTTCTTCAGGTCGACGATGCCAGCACTGGTCTGGTGCAGAGTCCAGTCAACTTTGGCCGTCTCCGCCTGGTGACATTTGGCGCAGATTGAGTTGGCCGTAGCCGATGGTCGGGCCACCAACCCTTGGTGGGCTTCCTTGCGGGTGGAAGCAGGCTCCACCCCGCCGTGGCAGCTGACGCAGTCGAGACTTCCGTGGGTCGTGTTCAAGAAGGATGTGCTCACCAAAACCTTTTGATCTGCCTCCAACGGAGGCAAGGCGCCCCCTCAGCCTTCGCCTGCACTTTCTGTCGATTTAGCCACCTCCGGGGGTGGATCTTTTTCTAGATCGGCCTTGAGCTTTTCTGAACTGCTATGGCATTCAAGGCAACTCCCCTGAGCGATGGCTGGTTGGGCTGACCCTGGGGACGAACTGCTCGGTGACTTTGTACAACCGGCGGTGAAGATGAGCACAGCCAGGAGGAAAAGAGCCAGCCCGGTCTTAAGACTCCCGCTTAATTGGTGCTTGGCCATTGGTCGCTTGAACACGTTTTGACCTCCTTTCTATTTGGCCTGGCTGAAGGACTCACATCTTCTTCACCCCCCCTTATTCACCGCTTTATTGGCAAACTTATTGACTGGTGACCAGAAACCGACAAAAGA